>ENA-ORXU01002271-ORXU01002271.1-marine-metagenome-genome-assembly--contig:-NODE-2271-length-13421-cov-3.068645_pt1 | contig 13421 bp, 6 predicted proteins | sample MGYA00237869_ERZ511484 | MGnify/ENA metagenome assembly ERZ511484
CTGTTCGCCCATTAAAGTGGCACGCGAGCTGGGTTCAGAACGTCGTAAGACAGTTCGGTCTCTATCTGTCGTGGGCGCGGGAGCGTTGAGTGGGGCTGACTCTAGTACGAGAGGACCGAGTCGGACGCACCGCTAGTGTACCGGTTGTGGCGCCAGCCGCACCGCCGGGTAGCTATGTGCGGTCAGGATAAGCGCTGAAGGCATCTAAGCGCGAAGCCGGCCACAAGATGAACGCTCCATTCCCGTCTTTGACGGGATGAAGGGCCGTGGGAGACGACCACGTTGATAGGCCGCAGGTCGAAGTGCAGCAATGCGCGTAGCCGAGCGGTACTAATCGCCCAAGAGCTTCCTTTATTTAATTTTTAGCCTAGCAGCTAACGACAATTACTACGCTTTACAGCACTCGAGCTTCGGCTCGTCATCCCTCTCTTCCGATGTCCTTGTCAAACGCACACTTACCTGTGAGCGCGCCACAAACTATCTCGGGAATGCCCGAGACGAAGAATTAAGGCGGTTATAGCGGGGGGGATCCACCTCTTACCATTCCGAACAGAGAAGTTAAGCCCCCCAGCGCCGATGGTACTGCACCTCGCGTGTGGGAGAGTAGGTCGCCGCCGCCTTTTGATTGCCTCGTTGGTTAACGCCAACGGGGCTTTCTCCGTTTATAGACTGGCTTCCCGCAGAAATTCCATCCCACCTTTGCCACCATGCACGGACAGCGCCTTTGGTTTGAATTGCTTTGGCTCATCATCGCTGTTCTTGTAGCAACGGTCGTGCTGCTGCCACCAACCCTCAATGTTGGGCTCCCCGTCTACTGGTTGCCCAACGCACTCGTTATCATCGGTTTCGTAACAGCAATCCGTCTGCTGTTCTTTCCCACCCAAACCCCTTGGCTTCGACCACGGCCGGCCAAGGGAATTGCGGTCATCGTACTAGTCCCTGTTGCCTTAGGGGCTATCCTCTTCATCAACGACATTCAAACGCTCGTCGATGCGGCCGGCGACGCAGCAGTCTTTGGCGATGTAGCCGCCCTTAAGCGATCACTACGGTGGGGGCGTTATGTGCGCAACGAGTCCGTGTTCTTCGGCTCAGGGCTACTCATCTGCAGCGTATTACTTCCCGTAATACTAATTATCTCTCTTTGGCGGCAGGTCAAAGCCGGTGAGAAGGCTATTTAGCCTGCGTACTTGGCGGTGAGTATGCTGGCAAAAGAGTCCTGCGCATGCTTGACTTCCTCGAAAGTCTTTGCGGCAAAGACACGACCTACATGATAGTCTTTCTCAATCTCCTCTGCTACACAGGTTGAATCGAAACCTTCAACCTGAGGATGTTTTTCCCCAACGGCCTTTATGCTTACCCCCCCATATCCCTGCTGTGCTTTTACAGGGCGATAAGGCGTTTTTGAAAGCTTGCTAATTTCAAGTTTCGCCCACTCCGACCACAAGTCAACACCCGTGGCGCGGTGAATCATATTGGCGATGTACGCTCCGCCAACGCGACTGCTCGTTTCCAAAAACAAAAAGCGACCATCAGCGTCGCGGATAAATTCCGTGTGGCTCGCGCTCGTCTTCATCCCAAAGGCGCGCATGACGTCGCCCGTCAAAGCTTTCAACTCCGCACACTCGTCGCTATCTGGGTCTAGCAACCGAGTTTGAAACATACCTCCCCCTTGCACGACCGCTAGTGGTGGATCAGCATAAACGCTACTGCGGATAAACTGAAATTCTCCATCAGAAACTATCGCGTCAACGTGGTAGACGCGGCCTGGTGCAAAGCACTCCATCAAATAGCGGTAGGCTTGGTCGCCTAAGCCGTTAAGGGTCGCGATAGCCTCCTCAATATTCGCAACCTTCGTGATGCCAGAAGCGGAGGCCTCTCCTCGCGGCTTGATGACATAAGGGCCTGGGTTTGAAGCGCAAAACTCGCGTACCTCTTCCAGTCTAAACAGAGGAGTAAACGCTGGCACGGGTATACCCGCTTCCTTCGCACGCATCCGCATCGCCAGCTTATCGCGGAAATAACGAGCAGTCGTTTGCCCCATCCCCGGAATACGGAATTCCTCCCGCAATAGCGCTGCATCCTCGACATCGAAATCGTCAAGGGCTACAATGCAATCAATTCCGTGCTCCCGCGCAAGCCAAGCCGTACCGTCCACCAGTTTTTGCCGATCGTGAGGCTGGGCGTCGTTACGTGGGCTTAAAAACAACTCATCGATCGCTTCACGCGGCCAAGGTGAGTTTCGCTCTTTTTCGTCGGTCAAGAGGAAAACTCGGTGTCCAGCCTGCTTCAAGGTTTTGAGGAAACTCACTCCCTTAAAGTCTTCCGACATACACAGGAAACTAAAGCTCATTGCAACGGTCCATTAAGTATTGGATGAGAAGTGCGACACCAAAACCAGTTGCCGCTCGATCTTTTGTGAATTCACTCGCACCAAAAGCAACACCAGCGATGTCGAAGTGGGCCCAAGCTTGTTTGTCGGCGACGAAGTACTCAAGAAACTTCGCTGCATTGATAGCGCCAGCAATCGGCTTACCATGAAAGTGCTTTACATCTGCGACGTCCGATTTCAAATCCGCCTCATACTCGGCCCAAAGTGGAAGGGGCCATACGCGCTCTCCACTCTCTGTTGCCGCCTCAGCCAGCTGCTCGGCTAGGTCGGGCATGTTCGTGAATAGCGCAGCACATTCGTAGCCGAAGGTTCGGACCGCACTTCCAGTTAGCGTCGCTAAGTCGAAGGTGAGCGGCGGGGATGCCCACTCCGGCATATAGGCCAAAGCGTCGGCCATCACGATTCTTCCCTCCGCATCAGTGTCGGTTATCTCGATCGTTTTGCCGCTGTAATTGCGCACCACATCACTCGGTAAGTATGCATCGCCACTTATGGCGTTTTCAGCTACCGCGAGCAGACCGTGCAACTGCACAGGAAGCTTCATCGCAGCAGCGCTAACGAAGGTGCCGAGTACCGCAGCCGCCCCGCCGAGGTCGCTCTTCATGAAGCCCATATTCTGCGAGGGCTTTATGCTAATGCCTCCTGTATCGAAGGTGATCCCCTTGCCGACGAGTCCAAGATGCACGTCATCACCGCCATGGTAGTGAAGCTTGAGCAGTCTGGGAGGGTAATCACTCGCGCGACCTACCGCCAGTATGCCCGTGAACCCCTGGATTTCCAGGGCTTCCTCATCAAGCACTTCAACAGCAAAGCCGTGCTCGTTGCCAAGCTCGACAACATACTTAGCGACGTCGCGCGGCTTCTTCGCGTTGGCTGGCCGATCTACTAGGTGCATAGCGGCCATTTGGCCGGCAGCGATGTTTTCAGCTTTCGCCAAAACAGCTCGTCCTGTGGTATCGTCTAGATCGGCGACGATCTCAAATTCGTGACCTTCTAGGCCCACTGTTTCACGATCGCTCTTCCATTGGCCAAGTGCGTACGCACCTAAACAAAGCCCACGCGCAAATGCACCAACGAGCTCGGGAGACTCGCCTAGTGCACGTAAGTCAAAACTCGCTTTTGCTAGATCGTCTTCGGCAATACAGCGCGAAACCTTACGACCTGCCTGTACGCAATTCTTTACTGTCGCCTCTCCTAGGCCAACAATCAAGCCTTCTTCGGATGTAGACCCTAAGCCACCAGGCGTTTTGGCGGAAGCTGCTCCGAGGCCCAACTTCTTAACAGCATCACTGCTAAGGCCGGTAATTTTGGTGCCTTGGGAAGCAGCCTGATGCTGAGCATACGTGAGTATCATATCGGGGACGCATTTAGCGGAACAGAGAAGTTACTGCGCGGGGGAAAGTTGCCCCCCAAGCTGACTCTGTGTGTTTACCAGCAGGATTGAAGTAAGTATCGAGGTATATGGGCCGTCGAGAGGTATTACGCCTTCGTAGCTGCTCGGCCAATATGCCGAAGGTAGCGGCACTACCAGGAGTCTCGTCCATGCCACCATACAACCAGACTCTTGTCGGACCATAGTCGTGTTCTTGCCAGTCCTCGGCCAAGTCTTGGTCTACCCAAATTGAAGGGCTCAAAAGCATGGCCCGGCCAAATACCGCGGGCCTAGTCATGGCGACATAGAGGCTCGCGAGCGCCCCCATGCTGCTACCACCGACTGCAGTATTGCTTCTATCGGGAAGCGTCCGATAGGTGCGGTCAATAAGAGGTTTCAGATGCTTCACCAGAAACTCAGCATAGCCGTCGGCCACTCCTTGGCCAACGCGATTTGGGGTAGGGGGGGCAAACTCAGAAATGCGCTTTTCCTCAGCGTGATCGATGGCCAACACGATGACATCGCCCATACCACGTTCGGCAAGCCAAGCCAGGCGCTTGTCCACTTCCCAGTTGCCATAGGGCGCGAACTCATCGAACAGATTTTGCCCATCTTGTAGATAGAGCACTGGATATCTGCGGCCTGAACCGTTGTAATCGTGGGGCAGGAGAGCAGCAATGCGCCGAGTGGCGAAGGGCTCTGGTATAGGTAGATTTGGAGGTAACCGCTCGACGGTAGGTAGAAAGGCTGGGTTGTAGAATTTACCGCCAGTAGCAAACTGTGGCACAGCGTCACGGACTTGCCTCTGCCCTACAAAGTGACGGTCACCAGCCGGCGTTCCCCACTCATCTAGTTCGGCGTGGTCCCAATCTCCTAGAAAGTACTTGTAGCGCGTGCCATTTGCAGGCCACTGAGCCTTGCCGACATAATATCCGGGCGATTTGCGCTTGAGGCGAACTACCCCAGTAGTGGTAATCCAGTCGTTCCAAGACCCTGTGCAGAGTACCTCCTCCCTGTCACAGGATGGGGCTAGTAGCTCAAGAGATACTGGTAATGTGTCCATAGAGCCTTCCACAAAAGGGCGAAAAATAGCACGTCGGCAGCTACATCAAGCCAGTCAGGTTGGCTGCAATTATGCCTTCTAACCGCGACTACCCGAATTCGGATAGGTCCCTAAGTCAGCGTACGCGCTAGGGTTAGGCACCATCCTTGTCAACTATTCCCCGGCCCCCGGTCTGTCTTAGGCAAGCCGGATGGTCTTTGAACAAGCACACTCGCCTCCAAGAAGCGAATACAATATGCCGGTGAATACTCTCCGATACCTTATCACGATTGCGCTTGCAGCGTGCGTTCGCATTGCCCTCGGGCAGGCGGATGTGGCTGTGAACGTGGACGTTCAGAATCCAAGGCCAGCCACCAATGAGTTGGTTTATGCCACAGTAACCCTCGAGAATGAGGGCCAGCTGTCGCGCAACAACTTAACGGTCGGTCTCCGTCTCAGTCCTGCCCTGTTTTTCGTCGATGTTATCGATGGATCTGGCTTCGATGCCAACACACAACTCTGGCAGGTAAGCAAACTCGACACTGGTGAAGTGGTACGACTTCGCGTTGCCGTACAGGCAAACTACGGTGGGGTACACACATTGACCGCCGAGCTACTCGACGCTGACATGTCGGATTGGGATAGCGAGCCTGGCAACAATCGATTGGCCGAAGACGATCAGGACGAGGTATGTATAAGTGTGCCTATCACGCTCGAGTGCGATCAAAAGCTCGTGCTCAGCGCACCACCCGTTTACGACAACTACCAATGGTACCGCGACGGCGAATTACTTGCGTATGCAACGTCCGATACCCTTCACCCTAGTGGCACTGGAGCCTACACCTTTGTAGTTGACGGAGAAGGCTGTGCCTCAGGCAACTGCTGCCCAGTACTTATAGAGCGCCGACTTTGTAGCGCCGACCTGGCCTTGACTATCACCGACGGAGAACTCGATCAGGAAACAGGCTTCCAGGATATTACGATTACGATCTTCAATCAGGGTTCAGAAACCGTATCACGCGTTGAGCTGTATGCTACAATCTCGCGCAAAATGCGCTTGAACCCAGGCAACTCAGACTGGACCTTCAGCCTTACCGAAATGACCACGGCATGGACTGGGGTTCTGCATCCTGGAGAGGAGTCAACGATTGAATTCCAGATTCAATCCGTGAGCGGAGGCAGCGCCAAAGATTACACGATGACTGCCGAGATCACCGCATTCTATAATGGCGAGACGGCCCTGGTCGATATTGACTCCGACCCGGACAGTGATCCTACTAATGATGCCTTCGTAGACAACGCGATTGACCTACCTCGAGAGCAGGATGAGGACGACAGCGACATCGTAGTACTTACAGATTGTCCATTCATCACCATCGCCGGAAACACTGCAACCTGTACTGGAGAGACGCTCAAATTGACCACGTCAGCTCCAGGCAAGCCTGTGTCGTACGAATGGAGTGGACCGTATGCATTCGATTGCACGACTTGCCCAGAAGTGAGCTTCCCAGTCCGTGCTAACGGTAGCGTTACGCTACGTACCACAACTGAAGACGGCTGCGTGCAGCAGCAGGTGGTAGATGTCCAGACCAGAGAATGCCTCAGCGCTTTAGCCATCACGGTTGGGCCCGGCAAAACCGACGAGGTTTGCCTACCAGAGGCGTATCGAGCCGTAGCATGGTGCGAAAACTTCGACCTTCCAGGCGTCACGCTCAGTCTCAATCCCAACAGTTCGGAAACGCGCTGCATAGAAGGTGCCTCGGACGGCAGCTGGGGAGGTCTGCGTGAAGTCTGTCTAGAAGCCTGCACTGACTCAAACGGAAGCGATTGTGATGAAGCTACCCTAACCCTTATTGGCCTTCCACGTGCCGACGAACTCGTCGGAAAGGCAGGCGAACTGCTTTGCATCGGAGAAGTGCTGCAGGTCGATGCTCAAGCAGTCAACGTTGAGCTGCCTCGACCTCAGCACGGCGTATCGCTAATAGGTGCTGGCGACGGTTGCTACCGTGTAGATGTGCCTTCGTACAGCTACCCTGATGTGCGCTTTCAGATCGTACACACTTACTCGTTGGGTGGCACCACGGTTTATGACACGACGTTTGTGGATGTACCAGGTGAGCAGATCTGTAACCTCGACGTGTTCCCGAACGATACGCTCGTTTATGAAGCATCGACTACTCAAGGTCTCAGCGCCGATGACGCTCTTTGCTTAGCAGGCAGCCGCCCAGTACTGGCTATGCTCGACTATGACTTGGACGGCGAGCCGCTCGAAGCACCTACCGACGGTTGCGAGCCTTATGAGCTGTACACCTTCGCGATACCGACACTACCACGCGGATACTCCGACGACGGGTGGCGCATACTCCGCTACATGGTGGGCGGCAGATCAGTGATTGCGAACGTTAACGCGCCCAATCTAGCCGCAGTAGCAGCTCGGATAGAAGCTTACGATCCAAGAACCACCGTGCAGTACTCCGCTAGTGAGCGTATGATCAAAGTGAGTGATTACGAGATCGAGCCTACTGCGCTGATCGTATCTCACCTGGCTAGCGGCCGCCGTATAAGCGTTTACGCCGAACACAGCGATGGTTTTAAAGGCTATCGTTTCGCGCTTCCAAGTGGACTTCCCTTTGGCGACTATACGCTCAGCGCAACGGATGCTGAGGGCTGCAAGGATGCCACGGTGCTCCGTGTGATTCCGCCAAATCAGCTTCAGCAGGTTAGAGATACGGTAGAAGTGACTGTAGAACTTGGCGAGCCGCTCGTTGTAAGCGGGATGGCCGGACTGCAACCACCTTCACCTGAATGGACTGCCCTGAACGACGATCTGTATACTTTCCGTCCTACCCGCTTAGGCGGTCCAGCATACTACACCTTCCAGGCAAGTAATAGCTCGCAAGAAATCTATCGGACTTGTGCGGTGACGACCACCGAACGCGCCTGTGCTCCGCTCATTACTGAGCAAGAAGTAACGGCTACAGCCAACAGCCGCGGTACAGCTTACGTGGATCTTGGGCTTACACGCCCCGATCTAGCGTTGACGTACTCCTCAGGTAGACTCACCTCTGCATCTGAGGTCAGGGGCTCACGGGCTGGCGGTGTGTTCGAACTCGCAAGTTTGCCATACAATGGACTGACTTCCGAATATCGGGTACGTGACTGGCCAGGAGTGCCACGTGCAGAAGGGGTGCGCGGCAATATTGTCGGCATCTTCCGCCAGCTGCGCGAGGCCGGTCAAGACGCTCGAATCGACTGGAACAACAATACCATTTTAGCGGCGGGTGCAAACATTGGCAAACTCACGCTTGAGGACGCTGAAAGTGGCCAGACCTACGTGCTTGAAGCCACGGCCAACTCTCTTGCTACCTACGGCCGATTCCTGGCTCGTACGGGCAACACCGTCATTACGGCTAAAGCTTCGACCTGCTCGGCACGCATCACGGTGCGCGTTGAAGAAGAGATCATCTTTGGTGGCGGCGGTTGGTTTGGGCTTACAGCCGGAACACCGTCTACGTATTCTTTTGCAGACCTCGACTTACCCTCAACGACTGCTCGAATGCGCATAGTTGAGCCTCCAGCTAAGATGCAGGCAAAGCTTGGCGCAAATGGTGTCAGCGTGGAGGTGAATGCTCCGAATGCAGGCCAAGATGAGATGCTTGTCGAAGTATGCGATGAGAAGGGCGACTGTGAGCTCGTACGTGTTCAGCTCGAAGCGAAGGATGCCGAGGCGGTGCTCGCGGACATTTGGCGCCCCGAGACATTGACTATCCAAGCGAACGGAGTCGAAGGAACTGCAACCTTTGTTTTGCCGGAAGGCTACGACATCGAAACTGCGAGTGTAACACTCGACGGAAAGAAGGCCGGCATTAGCGGGACTCCGCGTGAAGTCGTTGTTGAGCGCAGCTATGCTCTCGCCGACCAAAAGCGATTTGTGCGTCTTGCTACACCTTTCGGCAAAACTGCTCCAACCACGACAGATTACGTTGCTGATCTCACGAGCATTTACCCTGACGGAAAAACCGAACTCAACGGAGAAGAGCTGACGGTTGTCGGAGCAAACTTTGTGGGAACGCCGCATGCTCTCGACGCAGACGGTATATGGCGGCCGATGAAGGCTCGCGCAGAGAAGAAGCAAGCTCGTTATGTGCTGAGCCTACCCGTAGGATCGCACAGCCTAGAAGTAAAACTTGGCAATGGCACTACGGATAAACTACGTGTGAATGTGGTAGCACCTGAAGTGCAACTCATCCAAGATCTCGTAGAAGTCAGTGTAGGAGAAAGCGGTGAATACTGCCTTCCAGCGCAAGCTGAGAACCGCACGGTGGTATCCACCACGAATGTGTGCACCGACCGCAGCGGCGAGTTCGTGATCGTAACTGAAAACGAAAACTGCCTCGCCTTAGAAGCTTTCGAACCGGGAGTCGAGCACGTGTGCATCGTACGCAGCTACCTCGACGGCGGTAGAGATTCTATCCAACTCGATGTTCGCGTTTCTAGCCGCTTTGCAATGGCAACAGCCAACGATAGAGATACCGTTGAAATGGGTCAGTTCAAGGTGCTTGAAGTATTGGGCAATGATGCACTCTCCGACGAGCCCCGTATGGTTAGTCTCATCTCAGAACCGTTTTTCGGACGCGCTCAAGTTGTCGGCAATACGGCAATTGAGTATTTACACTACGGCCGCGACTGTGCGGTAGATGTCTTCACGTACGAAGTATGTCAAGGTGAGGTGTGCGATTCTGCCACGGTGCAAATCGATGTGTTCTGCGAGGATTTGCTGGTCTACAATGGCTTCTCGCCGAACGGCGACGGCGTCAATGACGAATTCACTGTTGTGGGGCTGCGCCAGTACCCGGGCAGCACACTTTCTATCTTCGACCGCGACGGTATCATGCTCATCGAGTTCACCGATTACTCTAGCGATTGGAGCGGTGAGGTGGAAGGGCAACCACTGCCTAGTGGTACCTACTTCTATGTAATTGATCTGGCAGACGGCACCAAAAATAGCGGTTACCTGCAGTTGAGTAGGTAGCGAGTAACCTCAACATCTAGTTTGCGTACCGTAAGGGTCATCCGAGTTAATTCCGGGTGGCCCTTACTGTTTTAGGGTAAATTACCGAGAGAACTACACCAAAACTTTAGGCTGAGTGGCCGATAATGGGTGTTGACTAGGCTTAATCGCGCGGTCTGCATATTTGTCATCGCTCAGCCAGGGCAGTCTCGACCAGAACTCCCGGTTTAGGTTAAGCCGACTTCGGTTCTAACCTTGAACTTTGAGTTCACACACATTAGCCCGGGGTGCGTCGCCAACGCCCCTAAACACACGACCGTGAAACTTACACACTCTACGATCAGCCTGATCGCCGTGCTCGTTCTTTGGAGCGGCCTAGCGCAAGCGCAGGATTTACACTACAGTCAGCGGTTTAGTAGCCCCTTAAACCTCAGCCCAGCCCTTGCAGGCATTTATGGAGGTGAGCACCGGGTTGTCGCAAACGCCCGCAACCAGTGGCGCAATGTGCCGGTGGATTACTTGTCTTTTAGTGCATCGTACGATACCAAGCTCAAGTATGAGCCTGGAGTTACTGGATTTTGGGGCATTGGCGCTCAGTTCAATTACGACATCGCGGGCTATAGCCGATTGGCGCTTGCTCAACTGGGCCTCAACGTTAGCCGTACTCAGCGCCTCGACGATCGCAACCTGGTTACCCTTGGTGCTCAACTCGCGGGTGGTCAGCGCTACTTTGAAACGGACGAACTGCTCTTTAACGACCAGTACGATCCTGGCAAGCAGACGGTCGATCCGACCAAGCAGCAATTCGATAACCTCAATCAGTTCTACCCCTCGTTGTCTGTCGGCGGTAACTGGCGCTATCAAGTGCGTAACTCCCGCACCTTCGTCAACATTGGCGGTGGCGTCTATCACCTCAACACGCCAGACGTGAGCTTCTACGAGAGTTCAGAAGTTAAACTTGAGCAGCGGGCAAGCGCCTATGTGCTTGGTACATACATGCTAACCGATCGTGTCGATCTAATCGCCAACTATACTCACCAGTGGCAAGGCCCTCACCGCGAGCCACTCGCAGGCATACGCGGCAAATTTTATCTGCAAGACCCACTGGTACGTACGCTCGCGCTTCAGATTGGTGCGCACTACCGTTTTGATGATGCCATCATCCCCGTGGTGAAAGCCAACATCGACAATTGGGAGGTGGGCTTTAGCTACGACCTCAACCTCTCCGACTTCGATACAGCTAGCAATACCAATGGAGGTCCTGAGCTGGCAGTGATTTATACTTTCCAGCGGATACGACCTGACATTTGTCTGCTCTGCCCTGAGTATTTATAGAGCGTTTCCGAACGCGCAGATTCACACTTCACACTCACGCTTCCCCCCGATTAAGCGTATGGTTACTCGAATTACTACACTACTTCTCTTTTGCACTATCGGTCTTGCCCTGCCGCAAGCCGAAGGACAAACCCTACGTGAGTACCGCAAGGCTGCTCAGAAAATGCTAGTTGAAGGCGACTCTGTTGGTGCGCTAGGCATTTATCGCCAAGCCTTCGACAACGTAGACCGCGTGCTCGATGCTGATGCCCGCATTGAAATGGCAGAACTCGCCGAAGGGCTCCGCTACTACACCATTGCAAAGCAGCAGTATGCAATGATTGCGCAAAGTGATCAGGCTGAGAAGTATCCTGACTTAAGACTGCGGCTCGCTGAAGCCCAGCGGCGCACCGGCGCTTACGAGGCCGCAAAATCAAACTACGAGCGCGTTTTGGCGGAAGCTGCAAAAGATGGCGACAAGCAACTCGCAGCAAAAGGATTGGAAGATGCCGAGTGGGCCATTGGTCGCGCTACTCGCATGGACAGTGTTGAAGTCGTCCAGCTGCCGAGTGTTATCAATACTAACGAATCGGAATTCGGAGGCTTCCTCAGTGATGGAACCTTCTACTTCTCCCGCTTAGGCCTTCAAGACTACAAGGATCGAGAGGCCGGTACGACAACCAGTGTTTATTCTCTAGACGGTGGACTAACGGACTCGATTACTGCCCGCCTCAGCCTCCACCCAGGTCAACACGTTGCGCACTTCGCGCTCAACGATGCTGGAGACCAAGTCTATTTTACAGTATGTGAAAACATCGATCTAGCGGACTACCGCTGCGATATCTACTCTGCCAGTTTCGTGAACAGCGTAACTATCGGAGACTACGAAAAACTGGCCAGCCCGATCAATTTGCCGGGTTACACCCAGACAAACCCGACCATTGGATTGGACCCTGTGAGTGGAGACGATCTACTCATTTTTGCTAGTAACCGTCCTGGGGGCGAGGGCAAAATGGACCTCTGGATGTCGAGGATTGGAGCAGGGCAAAGTGCTTCAACTCCAGAAAATCTCGGTTTCGCAAATACGGCCGAAGACGACGTTACGCCCTTCTTCCACAGTGCAACGAGTTCGCTTTTCTTCTCTTCGAAGGGGCACGAAACTCTCGGCGGCTTCGATGTAAATCGTATCCGTTACAATGAGGGGAACTGGGGTGCGGTAGAGGGACTGCGCTCACCTATCAACTCAACCTTTGACGATACGTACTACGCCCTGAGCAGTAGTCCAGCTCGGACTTACTTCTCGAGCAATCGCCCTGGCACGACGTGCGAAGCGACTGAGATCCAGGAGTGCTGCGGCTTTGATCTCTACTCAGTTGACATCGCCATCGAACTCGAGGTATTCACGTTCGATGCCATGGACTCTACAGCACTCGCGGAAACTACCGTCGTGTTGTACGATCCTGAAACGGGGGAAGAGATCAGCCGCTTTACGGAGGCGAGCAACTTGGCAGGATTTCCAATCGACTTAGGCCGCAACTACCGCTTGGTGGCCAGTCGCCCAGGCTATGGCAACGACACGCTCGAATTCGATACTAAAGACATTTATCAGCCTACCCTGATCACAAAGCAGATGTACCTCCCACCCATGTTGGAAATGGAGCTGTACACGTTCAACTCAATCTCCAACACACCCCTCAATGGTGTTCGTGTCGAATGGACAGAGTTAGGCTCAAGGGATACTGTTATTCGTTTGGAGCAGGGGGTTAGTATGTACTCCTTCCCAGTCGAATTTGGACGCACCTACCGTGGATACGGAACACGCACGGGATTCACGCCCGACAGCGAAATTGTTGCCACGGGCAGTTTTGAAGGGCCTGGCCGAGTTATTCGTGATACGCTATACCTGGCTCCGTTTGCCCCGCTCCCGTTGGTATTGTATTTCGACAACGACTATCCAAACCCGAATTCGACGGAGGCGACTACCAGCCTATCGTACTCGCAAACGGTGCCGGACTATTTGGCTCGCGAGGAGACATTCTTACGGCTTGGAACAAAAGGCCCTGGAGAGTCTCGTGAGGATATACAAGCCTTCTTCGACGAAGTGCAATCCAACCATGCACGCTTGCTAGAGTTTTCGACCACCTTGGTGAAGTACCTCAGCGATGGCAATGAGATCGATATCATTATTGAAGGCTATGCGAGCCCGCTCGCCCAGACTGATTACAATACCGCGCTGACTTCGCGCCGGACACGAAGCATCATCAACCACTTTATCCAGTGGGAGAGTGGTGCG
>ENA-ORXU01002274-ORXU01002274.1-marine-metagenome-genome-assembly--contig:-NODE-2274-length-13400-cov-7.987090_pt1 | contig 13400 bp, 17 predicted proteins | sample MGYA00237869_ERZ511484 | MGnify/ENA metagenome assembly ERZ511484
GATGCCGTTGACGATCACCCGATCGCCGTTGACGGCCTCGACCTTGCCGCGACGGCCACGGTCCTTGCCGATCAGCACGATCACATCGTCGCCCTGCCTGATACGTTGCATCTGGTGCTTCTGTCCTAATCGTTGATCGTCGTTGCGTCGTCGCCGTGCGCTGTCAAAGCACTTCCGGCGCGAGCGAGACGATCTTCATGAACTTTTCCGAGCGCAATTCGCGCGTCACGGGCCCGAAGATGCGCGTGCCGACCGGCTCGAGCTTCTGGTTCAGGATCACCGCCGCGTTGGCGTCGAAACGAATGGCCGAGCCGTCACCGCGACGGATCGCCTTGGCGGTACGCACGACCACCGCGTTGTACACCTCGCCCTTCTTGACCTTGCCGCGCGGTATGGCGTCCTTGACGCTCACCTTGATGACGTCGCCCACCCGGGCATAGCGCCGGTGCGAGCCGCCCAGCACCTTGATGCACTGCACGCGACGCGCTCCGCTGTTGTCGGCCACGTTCAGGACGGTCTGCATCTGGATCATCGGGGTGCTGCTCGGTCAGGTCGTGTAGAGAAGATGGATGCTCGGAGGCGATAGGTCGACGCGGAACCGCGCCACCTAGGCGCTGGCTGCCGTCAGGACCTTGTCCAGGGTCCATGACTTGGTCTTGCTGATCGGACGGCACTCGCAGATCTGGACGATGTCACCCACGTTCAGTGCATTGTCCGCGTCGTGCACGTGGTACTTCTTGCTCTTGCGCACGTACTTGCCGTAGACCGGGTGCTTGACCCGGCGCTCGATCAGCACCGTGGCGGTCTGCTGCATGGCGGTGCTGGTGACCCGACCGACTTCGGTACGCGTGCGCGTGCCCGCCTGCTCGCCGGCCGAATCCGCGGCCGAGTCGATGGACTGGCCGACTGCCTGGTTGTCTTGTTCGCTCATGTCAGGCACTCGCTGCCGTCTGCTCGTTCAAAAGGGTCTTGATGCGCGCGATCTGTCGACGCACGCGCTTGAAATCGTGCGGCTTCACGTCCTGGCCGGAGCCGCGCTGCATGCGCAGGTTGAACTGTTCGCGATACAGGCCGTTCAGCTCGGTGTTCATCTCCTCGCTGCTCTTTGCGCGCAGCTCGGCATTGCGCTTGGCGCGCTTGCCCACGGCCGCGCCCGTCTCGTCCTTCTGGCTCATGCTGCGGTCCTCGTCACGAACGTGGTCTTGATCGGCAGCTTGGCGGCCGCGAGCGCGAAGGCCTCGCGAGCGATCTGCTCGGTCACGCCCTCCATCTCGTAGAGCATCTTGCCGGGCTGGATCTTGGCCACCCAGTACTCGACGTTGCCCTTGCCCTTGCCCATCCGCACCTCGATCGGCTTCTTGGTCACCGGCGTGTCGGGGAAGATCCGGATCCAGATCTTGCCGCCGCGCTTGATGTGACGCGTCATGGCCCGTCGCGCAGCCTCGATCTGGCGCGCGGTCAGACGGCCGCGGTCACTGGCCTTCAGGCCGTACTCGCCGAAACTGACCTTGTTGCCGTTCAGCGCCAGGCCGCGGTTGCGACCCGTGTGCTGCTTCCTGAACTTCGTTCGTTTGGGTTGGAGCATGTCCGCTTACTTCCCGGCGTTGGTGGCGACGCTCTTGGCGCGCTTGGCCTCGAGGTCGAAGACCTCGCCGTGACAGATCCACACCTTGATGCCGATCACCCCGTACGTGGTCTTGGCTTCCGCTGTCCCGTAGTCGATATCGGCACGCAGCGTGTGCAACGGCACGCGGCCGTCGTGGTACCACTCGCGACGTGCGATCTCGGCCCCGTTCAGACGGCCCGATACCGCGATCTTCACGCCCTGCGCACCGATGCGCATCGTGTTCGTCAGCACGCGCTTCATCGCACGGCGGAACATGACGCGACGCTCGAGCTGCTGGGCGACCCCTTCGGCCACCAGCTGGGCATCCAGCTCGGGCTTGCGGATCTCGGCGATGTTGATCTTCACGTTGTTGATGTTCAGGCCGATCATCGGCGCGATCTTCCTGCGCAGACGCTCGACGTCCTCGCCCTTCTTGCCGATCACGATGCCCGGACGCGCCGAGTGGATCGTGATGATCACGCTCTTGGCCGGACGCTGGATCTGGATGCGGCTGACCGAGGCGTGCGAGAGCTGCTTCTTGAGGAACTCGCGAATCCTGATGTCGTCGTTCAGGTAGTTCGCGTAGTCCTCGGTGCCTGCGTACCAGGTGCTGTTCCAGTCCTGGCTGATGCCCAGGCGGATTCCGATCGGATGTACTTTCTGTCCCATGTCCCTTGTCCGCTTCTACTGGTCCGAGACCGTGACGGTGATATGACTGGTGCGCTTCAGGATACGGTTGGCCCGTCCCTTGGCGCGCGCGCGGAGCCGCTTCATCGTCGGGCCCTCGTTGACCTGCACCGCCGATACGCGCAACTCGTCGATGTCGGCACCTTCGTTGTGCTCGGCATTGGCGATCGCGGAATCGACGAGCTTTTTCATCAGGGCACCCGCCTTCTTCTCGCTGAAGGTGAGCACCTCGATGGCTCTCTCGACCGGCAGGCCGCGGATCTGGTCGGCGACCAGACGCACCTTCTGGGCGCTGATGCGCGCGGTCTTCAGTGTGGATTCGACTTGCATCGTCATGGTCTCCGGCCTAGCGCGACTTCTTGTCCGCGACGTGGCCCTTGTACGTTCGGGTCGCCGCGAATTCACCGAGCTTGTGCCCGACCATGTTTTCGGACACGAGCACCGGCACGTGAACGCGGCCGTTGTGCACCGCGATGGTCAGCCCGACCATGTCGGGCAGGATCATCGAGCGGCGCGACCAGGTCTTGATCGGTCGCTTGCTGTTCGACGCACGCGCCTCGTCGATCTTCTTGACGAGGTGGTGGTCGATGAACGGACCTTTCTTGAGTGAACGTGGCATCGTCTCTTTCCCGGTTCTCTGGGCCTATTTCTTGCGGCTGCGCCGACGCACGATCATGCCGTCGGTGCGCTTGTTCGAACGCGTCTTGTGACCCTTCGTCGGGGTGCCCCACGGGCTCACCGGATGTCGACCACCCGACGTGCGCCCTTCACCACCACCGTGCGGGTGATCGACCGGGTTCATCGCGACACCGCGGACGGTCGGACGCACGCCGCGCCAGCGCATCGCACCGGCCTTGCCGAACTTCTGCAGCGCGTGTTCGCCGTTCCCGACCTCGCCCACCGTGGCGCGGCAATCGGACGGCACCCGCCGCGTCTCGCCGGAGCGAAGCCGCAACGTGGCGTACTGCCCCTCGCGGGCGACCAGCTGCACCGCCGCACCGGCACTGCGCGCGATCTGCGCACCTCGACCGGGCTTCATCTCGATGCAATGAACGGTGGTGCCGACCGGGATGTTCTGCAATGGCAAGGTGTTACCGGCACGGATCGGCGCTTCGCGACCGCTCATCAGCGCATCGTCCGCCTTCACGTTCTTCGGCGCGATGATGTAGCGACGCTCGCCATCGGCGTACTTGAGCAACGCGATGTTGGCGGTGCGGTTCGGGTCGTATTCGATGCGCTCGACAGAGCACGGAATGCCGTCCTTGTCGCGCTTGAAGTCGATGATGCGGTAGCGCTGCTTGTGACCGCCGCCGATGTGCCGCGTGGTGATGCGGCCCTTGTTGTTGCGGCCACCGGACTTGCCGAGCTTCTCCACGAGCGGCTCGTACGGCCCCTCTTTCGAGAGCTCGCGATTCTGCACGCGCACCTGGAAGCGCTTGCCCGGCGATGTCGGCCTGGATTTGACGAGTGCCATGTCGGAATAGTTCGGTTGAGTGGGCTAGGGGCGTCGATTCAGGAGAGGCTCATGAAGTCCAGGTCCTGCCCTTCGGCAAGCCGGACGACGGCCTTCTTCCAGTCCGAACGCTTTCCCATCGTCTGCCCGAACTTCTTCTGCTTGCCGGGTACGTTCTGGATCTGCACGCTGCGCACCTTCACATCGAACAGCTTCTCCACCGCACGCCGCACTTCGAGCTTGGTCGCCGTGGTGGCGACCCGAAAGGTGTGACGGTCCGACATCTCGGCAGCCATGGCAGCCTTCTCGCTGACGTGCGGGCTGAGCAGCACGGAATACAGACGTTGGTCGTTCATGCCAGTCGCTCCTCGAGACGGCGCAGGGCACCGGCCGTGGTCAGGATGGTCGGGTGGCGAACCAGGCTGACCGGGTCCACGCCATCGACGTCGAGTATCTGGATGTGCGGGATGTTTCGGCCGGCCATCCACAGGTTCTCGGTGACGTCGTCCACCAGCACCAGCGCGCGGTCGACACCCAGCTCGGCAAGCTTCGCCTTCATCAACCGGGTCTTCGGCTCGGCCAGCTCGAGCGACTCGACCACGAGAAGCTGCCCGTTGGCGGCAGCGTTCGACAGGATCGAGCGCAGGGCCGCGCGGTACATCTTCTTGTTGACCTTCTGCGAGAAATCACGCGGCTTCGCCGCGAACGTCACGCCACCGCCGGTCCAGATCGGGCTGCGGATCGTGCCCGCACGAGCCCGGCCGGTCCCCTTCTGGCGCCACGGCTTCGCGCCGCCGCCGGACACTTCCGAACGGGTCTTCTGGGCCTTGGTGCCCTGACGGCCACCGGCGAGGTAGGCGGTGACGATCTGGTGCACCAGGCCTTCGTTGTACGGCTTGCCGAACACGTCGTCGTTCAACGACAGCGTCTCGCCGCCCTGCATCGTGAGTTCCATGCTCAGGCCTCCGCTGCTGCCTTGGCCTTGACGGCCGGCTGGATGATCACGTCACCGCCCTTCGGGCCCGGTACCGGGCCACGGATCAGGATGACGTCGCGCTCGGCGTCGATGCGCACGACCGTCAGATTCTGCGTGGTGGTGCGCACGTTGCCCATGTGTCCGGCCATCTTCTTGCCCTTGAAGACCCGTCCGGGAGTCTGGTTCTGGCCGATGGAGCCGGGTGCCCGGTGCGACAGCGAGTTGCCGTGCGTGGCGTCCTGCATCTGGAAGTTGTGACGCTTCACGCCACCGGCGAACCCCTTGCCGATGCTGGTGCCGATCACGTCGACCATCTGGCCGGCGACGAACAGCTCGAGGCCGAACTCGCCCCCGACCTCGAACGCGGCCACGTCGACCTCGCCCGTGGGGCGGGCCTCGCCACCATCGTCGAGACGGAATTCCCACAGACCACGACCGGCGTCCACGCCCGCCTTGGCGAAATGCCCGGCCTGCGAGCGCGTCACCCGGTTCGCCTTCTTCGTACCGGTCGTCACCTGCACGGCCGCGTAGCCATCGCTCTCCGCACGCTTGAGCGCGGTGATGCGATTCTTCGGAACCTCGATCACGGTGACCGGCGTCGATACGCCTGCCTCGTCGAAGACACGGGTCATGCCGACCTTGCGGCCAACCACACCAAGAGACATTGTTCGGGGATCTCCAGAAATAAAGCTGACCGCAAGAAGCACGGCCCTCGACATGCGTCGACCTGGAGCGACCCGGGAACGGCACGATGCAGCAAGGTCCCCTCGCCGGGAACCACCGAGGGGGTTCGCAGAGGGCTCAAGCTGACACGGAGCGACGTTTCCGGCCGCCTGCACGACCCCATCCGCAACGGACGGGTCACCAGACGGAAACATCCGAACCGACGGTGCCGGAACGGACGCTGGGAATCGACTACCAGGTCCTTCACCGCCGGGGAGCCGACGCACCTTGCGGTGCACTCCTCTGCGGGTAGCCCGGCATCATAGCAAGACGCTTGCGGTCCGTCTACGGATGACCGGACGATTTCGGGAACGGAACGTTTCCCAGCACCCGCTCCACGACCTCCAGGTGCTGGATGTCGTGCCCGCCATCGGCCACATCGATGACCTTGCCGAGCACGAACCCCTCGTGCATGCGCACGATCACGTCGCGCCAGTCGACGTCACCGGGAGGCTCGGGCGCGGTCGCGCCGGGGTCACGTTGCATGCCCTTCTTCACGAGAGGACCGTCGAGCGGCCGGGACCGGTCTGCAAGCGTACCCTGATATCCGCAGGCGATCACCGAGAGGGCCGATGAGCGATCGGATGCCGGACGATGCGATCCTCGGTGACGATGGTGCCGTGCGCTGTGCGCTGCCGAGCGGCGATGCCCTGTTCCGCACCTACCACGATCGGGAATGGGGCCTGCCGGTCGACGACGACGACCGGCTGTACGAGAAGGTCTGCCTGGAAGGGTTTCAAGCCGGCCTGTCGTGGCGCACCATCCTGCACAAGCGCGAGGCGTTCCGCGCAGCCTTCGCGAACTTCGCCATCGACCAGGTCGCGGAATACGATGCGCGCAGCGTGCAGCGCCTGATGCGCGACGCGGGCATCGTGCGCAACCGCCGCAAGATCGAGGCGACGATCCACAACGCCGGGCGGGCGCAGGCCCTGCGAGGCGAGGCCGGCTCGCTGGCCGCCTTCTTCTGGCAGTTCGAACCCCCCGAGCGGGAACGGCCCGAGCGGGTCACGCTCGACTGGGTGAAGGCCAACCCGGCGACGCCCTCCTCCACGCGACTCGCCGCGGCCCTGAAGGTGCGCGGCTGGGCCTACGTCGGGCCGACCACGATGTACGCGTTGATGCAGGCGCTCGGCCTGGTCAACGATCACGTGCACGGGTGCGAGGCGCGCGAACGAATCGACCGGGCCCGAGCCCGCTTCCTCCGTCCGGCGCCACCGGGCAGCGCTCGATAGGGCCCGTTCGGTCCGGGTCGCGCAGGTCTGTCAGCGGCGCCGGGCCAGCCAGCGATCGAGCACGTTGGCGAACGCCTGCTTCTCCTTCGGACCGAACGGCGGGGGCCCGCCGCCCATGCCGCTGACGTGCCCGCTCTGCGACTTGACGGCGCTGGAGCGCATCGTGTCCATGAAATCGCGCACCGCCAGGCGCTGTCCGATCGTGTCGTCGTCGTAGCGGATGCCACGCGGGCTGACCGCCTCGCAGCCCTTGGCCATGACCTCGCCGGCCAGCGGAATGTCGCCGGTGACCACCAGATCCCCCGCCTGCACGCTGCGCACGATCTCGTCATCGGCCACGTCGAAGCCTGCGGCCACCCGCAGGGCCCGGATGTTCTTGTCGGCCGGCACCGGAATGGCGTGGTTGGCCACGTACACCAGCTCGACGCCGGTCCGCCTGGCCGCCTTGTTCAGGATGCCGCGCAGCGCCAGCGGACAGGCGTCCGCATCCACCCAGAGGATGTTGGCGCGCGGCGCCGGTTCGTCGTCGCTCATGACCTCGCTCATGACCTCGCTCATGACGTCGCTCACGCGTACGCCAGGGAGCTGGCCAGCCAGCGTTCGGACACCTCGATCGGCTCGTCGCGCCGGCTCACGTAGTCCTCGACCTGGTCCCGGCTCAGCTTGCCCAGTCCGAAGTAGCGGCTCTGCGGGTGGGAGAAATACAATCCCGACACCGACGAGGCGGGCATCATCGCCAGCGATTCGGTCAGGCTGATGCCGGCCGTCTCGTCCGGCGACAGCAGGCCCCAGATCACCTCCTTCTGGCGGTGATCGGGATTGGCCGGATAGCCGGGCGCCGGGCGGATGCCCTGATAGCGCTCGCGAATCAGATCCTCGTTCGGCAACGACTCGTCGGCCGCGTACCCCCAGTCCTCGGTACGCACCCGACGGTGCAGCCACTCGGCGCAGGCCTCTGCCAGTCGATCGGCCAGCGCCTTCGCCATGATGCTGGAGTAGATGTCGTTGGCCGCATCGTGCTCGGCCACCAGCTCGTCCAGCCCGGCACCGGCGGTGACCGCGAAGGCACCGATCCAGTCCTCGTGCCCGCTGTCGGCGGGCGCGATGAAATCGGCCAGCGACAGGTTCGGCCGCCCGTCCGGGAAGCGGCGCTGCTGGCGCAGGCAATGCAGCACGGCCCGCACCTCGTCACGCTTCTCGTCCGCATAGATGGCGATGTCCTCCTGATCCACGCTGGCGGCCGGAAACAGGCCGTACACCGCGCGCGCGCGCACCCGACCGCTGTTCACCCAGTCATCGAGCATGGCCTGCGCATCGGCGAACAGCCTGGTCGCCTCCTCGCCGATGGTGGTGTCGTTCAGGATGCGCGGGTACTTGCCGCGCAGCTCCCAGGCGTGGAACAGCGGCGTCCAGTCGATGAACGGCACCAGCGTGCTCAGCGGCACATCGTCCAGCACCGTCACGCCGGGGCGGGCGGGCCGCACCGGTGGCGTCGCCTCCCAGTCGATTCCCAGGCGGTGATCGCGCGCGGCCACCAGCGTCATCAGCTCCGCCGTGCTGCGCTTGTCCGCGAAGCGCTGGCGGTAACGCTCGTAGTCCTCGCCGAGCTCGGCCACGAAACCCGGCCGACGGTTGTCGTTGAGCAGCGCGCTGGCCACGCCGACCGCCCGCGAGGCATCGGTCACGTGCACCACCGGGTGCACGCTCTTCGGCTGGATCCTGACCGCGGTGTGCATGCGCGAGGTGGTGGCCCCGCCGATCAGCACCGGCTGCGTCAACCCTTCGCGCTGCAGTTCGGCGACCACGTGCTGCATCTCCTCCAGCGACGGGGTGATCAGGCCCGACAGCCCGACCAGATCGACCCGGTGCGTGCGCGCCTGCTCGACGATGGTGGCGGCCGACACCATGACGCCCAGGTCGACGACCTCGTAGCCGTTGCACTGCAGCACCACGCCGACGATGTTCTTGCCGATGTCGTGCACATCGCCCTTGACCGTGGCCATCAGCACCCGCCCGGCACTGGTGGTGTCGCCGGACTTCTCCTGCTCCATGAAAGGCAGCAGGTACGCCACCGCCTTCTTCATCACCCGCGCCGACTTGACCACCTGCGGCAGGAACATCTTGCCGGCACCGAACAGGTCGCCGACGCGGTTCATGCCGTCCATCAGCGGCCCCTCGATCACTTCCAGCGAACGCGCCATGGACTGGCGCGCCTGCTCCACATCGGCCTCGATGTGCGCATCGATGCCCTTCACCAGCGCGTGCTGCAGGCGTTCGGCCACCGGCAACGCCCGCCATTCGTCATCGGCCCGTTCGGCGATCGCGCCATCGCCACGGTAGCGATCGGCCATCGCCAGCAATCGCTCGGTGGCACTGGCCTCACCGTCCACAGGCAGGTCCAGCACCACCGCCTCGACCGCCTCGCGCAGCTCGGCCGGAACCTCCTCCAGCACCGCCAGCTGTCCCGCGTTGACGATGCCCATGCCCATGCCGGCGCGGATCGCGTGATAGAGGAAGACCGCGTGGATGGCCTCGCGCACCGTGTCGTTGCCGCGAAACGAGAACGACACGTTGGACACGCCTCCGCTGACCTGCGCGCCGGGCAGCCGCTCGCGAATCGCCCGGGTGGCCTCGATGAACGCCACGCCGTAGCCGTCGTGCTCCTCGATGCCGGTGCCGATGGCGAAGATGTTCGGATCGAACACGATGTCGTGCGGATCGAACGCCAGCCGATCGACCAGCAGACGGTAGGCCCGTTCGCAGATCGCGATCTTGCGCTCCACCGTGTCGGCCTGCCCCGCCTCGTCGAAGGCCATGACCACGATGGCCGCCCCGTGGCGCCGGGCAAGCCGGGCATGTTCGAGAAACGGCTCCTCGCCCTCCTTCAGGCTGATCGAGTTGATCACGCACTTGCCCTGCAGGCACTTCAGCCCGGTCTCGATCACCGACCACTTCGACGAGTCGATCATCATCGGCACGCGCGCGATGTCCGGTTCGGTCGCCACCAGCAAGAGGAAGCGGCGCATGACGTCCTGCGAATCGATCAGGCCCTCGTCCATGTTGACGTCGACGATCTGCGCCCCGTCCTCGACCTGCTGGCGAGCCACCTGCAGCGCAGCCTCCAGTTCGTCCTCCTTGATCAGCTTGCGAAAGCGCGCCGATCCGGTGACGTTGGTGCGTTCGCCGACGTTCACGAACAGCGAGTCGGCATCGATGGCCAACGGCTCCAGGCCCGACAGGCGCATGGCCTTCGGGCGCTCCGGGATGGCGCGCGCCGGAAGTCCGTCGATGGCATCCCGGAAGGCGGCGATGTGTTCGGGCGTGGTGCCGCAGCAGCCACCGACGATGTTCAGCCAGCCCGAGCGCGCCCAGTCGCCGATGGCGACGGCCATCTGCTCGGGCGTCTCGTCGTACTCGCCGAAGGCGTTCGGCAGCCCGGCGTTCGGATGGGCGCTGACGCAGGTGTCGGCCAGGCGTGACAGCTCCTCCACGTGCTGACGCAATTCGGCCGGGCCCAGCGCGCAGTTCAGGCCGATGGCCACGGGTGCGGCGTGACGCACCGAGTTCCAGAACGCCTCCAGCGTCTGGCCGGACAGCGTGCGCCCCGACGCATCGGTGATGGTGCCGGAAATCATCACCGGCCAGCGCGCGCCGCGCTCCTCGAACAGACGCTCCAGCGCGAAGATCGCCGCCTTCGCGTTCAGCGTGTCGAACACCGTCTCGATCAGGAACAGGTCCACCCCCCCGTCCAGCAGGGCGGCGGCCGCCTCGAAGTAGGCCGTGTCCAGCGTGTCGAAATCGATGTTCCTCGCCCCCGGGTCGGCCACGTCGGGCGACAGCGAGGCGGTCCGGTTGGTAGGGCCGAGCACCCCGGCCACGAAGCGTGGCCGGTCCGCATCGGCGAGCTCGTCGACCGCCTCGCGCGCCAGCTGCGCCGATGCCCGGTTCAATTCGGGCACCAGCGACTGCATGTCGTAGTCGGCCATCGAGATGCCGTTGGCGTTGAAGGTGTTGGTCTCGATGATGTCGGCACCCGCTGCCAGGTACTGCGCGTGAATGTCGCGGATCAGGTGCGGGCAGCTCAGGCTGAGCAGGTCGTTGTTGCCCTTCAGGTCACTGGGCCAGTCGGCGAAGCGCTCGCCCCGGTAGTCGGCTTCGGACAGCCGGCCTTCCTCGCCCCGCCCACCGCGATGGTTCTGGATCATCGTGCCCATCGCGCCATCGAGCAGCAGGATGCGGGCGGCGAGCGCCGCGGCCAGCGGGCTGGCGGGGGGGGTCTTCGGGTCACCTGTCGGCCAGGCGCGGTCGTTGGTCGGCATCACGGTTCGGGGCGCTCGTGTCGCGTTCCGGCAAGGACCGTGGGTCGCACGGTCGCTACCGATGGCTAGACATCAATGTATAAGCATATCTTTATGTATCGCGCACGTCACGCCCGCGGCATCAACCTCACGCCCGAACTCAACGCGCGTAGGCCAGGCGCGAGCGGCGCTCCATGCGCGCGAACAGCCAGGCCAGCGCGTAGCACAGGAAGAAGTACATCGCGGCCACCACGATCCAGGTCTCGAACCGTCGACCGGTGGACACCGCGACCTCGGTGCCGATGAAGGTCAGTTCCTGGACCGAAATCAACGACACGATGGCGCTGTTCTTGATCAGCAGGATGAACTGGTTCGCCAGCGGCGGCGCGACCGCGCGCAACGCCTGCGGCATCACCACCAGCCGAAACGCCTGCACCGGCCTCAGCCCGAGACTCTTCGCCCCTTCGCTCTGCCCGGGCGGCACCGAACGGATGCCGGCGCGCACCACCTCGGCGATGTAGGCGGCCTCGAACATCGCCAGACAGAGGATGCCGGACAGCAGGTTCTCCAACAGGTCCGGTGGACCGATCAGCCAGGCCACCGCGGTGCGGCCGCCCTCGCCCAGCGAACGGGCCCAGGTGTCGACCCCCAGCACCGGTATCAGCTGCGAGGAGATGAAGAAGTAGAAGACGAAGATGAACACCAGCGGCGGCACGTTGCGGATCAGCCCGACGTAGCCGAATGCCACCAGCCGCGCCAGCAGGCGGACGCGCGTCGCCAGAACGCCCAATGCAAGTCCCAGCACGCTGGCGATCAGCATCGCCCACAGCGACAGCCTGAGGGTGGTCAGCAACCCCTCGAGCAGCAGGTTCGGCCGCCAGCCGCCGGCATCGCTGCGGGTGACGAGCACCTGCGGCAGGAAGTGCCAGTCCCAGCGGTAGACCAGCACGTCGGACACGCGCAACCCGATCGCGATGCCGGCACCGAGCAGCACCAGCAGCACCAGCACATCGATCGCCCCCACCCGGCGGGGGCGATCCGGATCCGGATACACGCTCGCGGCGTGCCGTCGGCGGGAATACCGGAAGGTGCGCCCTACTCGGCGATCTGGTCGGCCCAGGGGCGGCCGCCGAACCAGTAGTCGTGCCGCTCGTCCAGCCAGCCGCTGGCGCGGTTCACCAGGATCCAGTTGTCGAAGAAGTTCAGCGCGTCCGGATCGCCCTTGCGCAGTGCGAAGCCCTCGCTGCCCGGGTCGATCAGCTCCTCGGTCGGCGAGAACACGGTTTCGGGGTTCTCGTAGACCGTGAACGCGGGCAGCGGCTGGGAACTCACCGTCGCGTGCGCGTTGCCGTTCAGCACCTCCTGCAGGACCTGCCCCTGGTCATCGAACTGGCGCAGGGTCGCCTTCGGGAAGTTGGCCTGCAGGTAGGCGCAAGGCGTGCCGCCGCGCCGGCAGGCGAACGTGACATCGGCATCGTCGAAGTCGTCCGGCCAGCTCATGCCCTCGGCCAGCTCGATGTTCGCCAGCACGCCCATCGACGAACTGGCATAGGCATCGGTGAAGTTGACGGTCAGGTTGCGCGCCGCGGTGATGGTCATGCCGCCGATGATCACATCGAACTTGCCGGCCAGCAGCGCCGGAATGATGCCGTCCCAGGCGGTCGGCACGAATTCGATGTCGACCTCCATGTCCTCGGCAAGTTTTCTGGCCACGTCGACCTCGAAGCCGATGAGTTCGCCCTCCTTGTCACGCATCGCCCACGGCACGAACGTCGACATGCCCACGCGCAGCGCACCGCGCCGCTTGATGACCTCGATGACGCTTTCCTGGGCCAGCGCCTGCTGGGCCTTCGTCCCCTCCTGGGCGGATGCCGGTCCGGCCAGCCAGGCCAGGCTGGTGACGGCGATGGCGAACAGCGCGCCGGTGATGATCCTCATGATGCTTTCCTTGGGTTGGTCTTGGTCGAAGAAGCGGGTGAGCGGGCGCTGCCGGTTCAGGCGGGCTTCGCACGGCGTGAGCCCCGTGCCCGATCCGTGCCCTGGCGTCGGCTGCGCAGCTCCAGCCAGGCGGCCACCGAGGACAGGCTCACGGTCAATACGAGATAGATCGCCGCCACGCTCAACCACACCTCGAAACTCAGGAACGTGTCGGCGATGACGTTGCGGGCCTCGCCGGTCAGATCGAAGAGGGCGATGGTGGAGACGATGGCCGAGTTCTTGATCAGGTTGACCAGCGCGGAGGTCATCGGCGGCAGCATCACCGGCACCGCCTGCGGCAGCACGACGCGTCGATAGACCGCCGCCGGCCGAAGCCCCAGCGCGGTGGCGCCCTCCCATTGCCCGCGCTCCACCGACAGGATGCCGCCGCGGATGATCTCGGCGATGAAGGCGGCCTCGAAGAAGGCCAGGCACAGCACGCCGGTCC
>ENA-ORXU01002275-ORXU01002275.1-marine-metagenome-genome-assembly--contig:-NODE-2275-length-13397-cov-2.471096_pt1 | contig 13397 bp, 13 predicted proteins | sample MGYA00237869_ERZ511484 | MGnify/ENA metagenome assembly ERZ511484
TTCCTAACGCAGGCAAATCCACTCTTATCTCTACCCTTTCTTCGGCTAAGCCCAAAATTGCCGACTACCCTTTCACAACGCTGATTCCTAACTTAGGCGTTGTCCGCAAGCCAACCGGTGACGGCACGCTATTTGCCGACATCCCTGGTTTGATTGAAGGGGCTCACGAAGGCCAGGGCCTCGGCCACGACTTTTTAAGACACATTGAGCGCACAAAGCTGTTGCTGCACCTTGTTGATGGCACGGCTGAAGATCCGGTGGCTGACTATCACACCATTCAGCAAGAGCTGATCGCCTATGGGCAGGGGCTAGCCAGTAAGCCTCAGATGCTGGCAATTAACAAAATAGATGCGCTTCTAGAAGAGGAAGTGGATGATTTGGCCTCTCAGCTGTCGCTGGCTACAGGCGAAAAAGTCTTTCGGATTTCGGCGGTGAGTCGTGAGGGAGAAGATGAGCTGCTGAGGGCCGTTTGGAAGCGGTTGGATGATACGAATGAGGCGATCGCAGCCGAAGAAGCTCGCACTGCCCAAGCGCTCATCGAGTTCAATACGCCAATGCTCCGCCCTGTGTCTTAGCTGGCTGCTTTAGATCTGGCTGCTTTGGATAGATTGCAGAAAAATCATGCTCGCTCAGCATGAGAATATACACATATGAGCTAGAAGGCTAATGGCATGAAAGATCTGATTAAAGGACTGCGCGAGTTTCAAAACAACTACGTTCCAGAACACAAGGCGCTGCTGAAAGAGCTGTCTCAAGGTCAGCACCCAAGAGTACTTTTTATTACGTGTTCTGACTCGCGGGTACAGCCCGAGCTAATAACCCAATCGGATCTAGGCGATCTATTCGTCATTCGCAACGCGGGTAACATTGTGCCGCCCTATGGTGCGACTAATGGTGGTGAAGGGGCCACGATTGAATACGCCATCAAATCACTCGATATTCAGCACATTGTAGTGTGCGGGCACACCACCTGCGGCGCGATGAAGGGCCTGCTGCAAATCGGTGAGCTAGAGGCCAAAATGCCGCTGGTGTACAACTGGCTGAAGCATACCGAAGGCACACGTGAAATGGTCGAAGAAAACTACGGGCACTTAGGAAAGCAGGAGAAGCTGGCGACGCTGGTGGCAGAAAACGTGCTGACCCAGATTGATAATTTGCGAACGTATCCGGCTGTGCGATCGCATCTCCGCAAAGAAGAGGTCACGCTCCACGGCTGGATTTACAACATCGTAGACGGCTCTGTACTCACCTATGACCGCAAGAGCCGTACGTTTATTCCGCCGTTCCAATCCTTAGATGATTACGACAACAATCATCGAGAGGCCGCTTCCCAAAATGGCTCCCATGGATCAACCCGAATTTCTGTGGCACAGCGCGATCGCATCTATCGTGGCTCACCCGCCTTTTACAACCGCTAAAAGCTGCCTGCAATCTGTCTGCAACCGGACAACTAGCCCACACTGACAAACCCATCGCTCGGCGTATCCACACCGCCTGAGCACACCATGCCCTTACTCACGTCTAGGGTAATCACAGTCCCATTGCGAATAATCTCTGTAGCTCGCTCGACCCCTACAATCACTGGAATACCCAGCCGCATTCCCAGTACCGCCGCGTGACTAGTCATGCTGGCATCTTCAGTGATGATGCCACCGGCTCTGCGAATCGCATCCACATAGTCTGCGCTGGTTCTAGGCACTACCAAAATCTCGCCGGGATGAAAGTCCTTAATCGCGGCTGTCGTATGCGCAATCCTAGCGCGCCCGCTCACAGAGCCTTCCCCAACCCCTTTCCCGTGGCCCAGCACCGCCGTTACTACTTCTACCTTAATCAAATCGGTAGAGCCCGACACGCCCTGTAGCGTGCCCGCCGTCATCACCACCAGATCGCCATCGCGCACCAGCTCCTTTTCCTGCGCCACGTTCATTGCCGCCTGAAACGTCTGCGCAGTAGACGGCAAGTCCACCACTAGCAGCGGATTAACGCCCCACACCACCTGTAGCTGCCGGGACACATCTACCAGCGGCGTCACGGCCAGAATCGGCGCTTTCGGCCGAAACTTAGACACGTTTCTAGCCGTTGAGCCGCTGCGTGTCATCGTCATAATAGCTGCGGCTCTCAGCTGCGCTGAAATTTGGCCAACGGCCTGACTAATCGCATTAGGAATCGTATGCGTCTGGCTAAAGTCTTCAGTGATTCGCTTTAGCTGCTCTCTTTCTGTGCGCCGTGCAATGCGATCCATTGTGGCAACGGCTTCAACTGGAAACTGCCCTACGGCCGTCTCGTTCGAGAGCATAATCGCATCGGTGCCATCAAAAATCGCGTTAGCCACATCAGAAACCTCTGCTCTTGTCGGACGAGGGCTATCCACCATGCTATCGAGCATCTGAGTAGCAGTAATAACCGGAATGCCCAAGCGGTTCGCTGTCGCAATCAGTCGCTTTTGCAGCACGGGCACATCTTCAGCCGGTAGCTCTACGCCCAAATCGCCTCTAGCCACCATCACCCCATCTGAAAGCGACAGAATCGCTTCCATCTGCTCAATCGCCTCGTGTTTCTCAATTTTGACAATGACCGGCACGCGGCGATTTGTCGAATTTTGAATCAGCTCCTTAATCTCTAAAACGTCTTGAGGATTGCGCACGAAGCTAAGCGCCACCCAGTCCACGTTTTGATTAAGACCAAACATCAGATCTTTCTTGTCTTTCTCTGTCAGTGCCTTGATGGACAGATAAACACCTGGAAAATTAACGCCCTTACTGTTCGAGAGCTTACCGCCGACAACCACCTCACACAGTAGGTTGCGCGCTTCCACCTCCTTGCCAATCACCTTCATCTCTACTTTGCCGTCATCCAGCAAGATAGTGGCCCCTTCAGGCACTTCTTCAACCAGTGGGCCGTAGGTCACAGAGCTTTCGGCCTGAGTCCCTGGAACATCGCGGCTTGTCAGAATGAACTTATCGCCGTTCGCCAGCTGAATGGGCCCGTCTTTGAACTTGCCTAGGCGAATTTTTGGCCCCTGCAAATCCTGCAAAATGCCAACAGGTTGGTTAAGCTCAAAAGAGATCTGGCGGATAAGCTTAATATTCTTTTGATGGTTCTCTTGGGTGCCATGTGAAAAATTGAGTCGTAGCGTTGTAGCACCTGCTTCAATAATGGCTCTGAGCGCTTCTGGACTCTCGGTGGCAGGGCCAATGGTCGCGACAATTTTGGTTCGGCGCAGGGCAGGACGCAATGGCATACGCTTAAGGTTAAGTGAAAATACATGAAGATTATCTGCTCAAACGATACCACTGTCAGGCCCAATTCTCGGCTTTGAGTCGTACGAAGCGGCGAGTTAAACCATTTGAGGGGGTCACCATCATTTTCGCTTTCCCGCTAAGGTATCTATTGCAGTAAGTTGCTAGTCAGATACGATAAAGCCTATAAAAAATAGGCAGAAATTAGGAAAAGCCAATCTCTTTAATATCTCTAATCAACGTCACAAAACTTTATTATTCATCTTAGGTAGCGTATACTACCGAAGAACGTGGTATGTAGGAGCGCACATATGGTGTCGGCGGCAGTAAAGCCCCTGGCAGTCACCCGGAGAGTCCCTAAGCGGTTTCTAGATGCAGAGGGTGGGCTTAGTCCCAATCTGCTGATTTTTTTCGGGGCTGTCTCACTGGTTATTCTTTCAACAGTCGGATATTTTGTTTGGCACTGGCCTAGCTGGTGCTGCTTTGCTTTTAACACCGTGGCTCTGCACTTAGTGGGTACCGTCATTCATGACGCTTCACACAAATCAGCCCACAGTAATCCCATTATCAACGCGGCGCTTGGTCACGGTAGCGCTTTAATGCTGGGATTTACCTTTCCCGTTTTCACGCGAGTGCACTTGCAGCATCACGCTCACGTAAACGATCCTGAAAACGACCCTGACCATTTTGTGTCAACAGGCGGGCCGCTGTGGCTAATTGCGGCTCGATTTTTCTACCATGAGATCTATTTTTTTCAGCGCCGGCTGTGGAAAAAGTACGAGCTTTTAGAATGGTTCTTAAGTCGTTTAGCGGTTGGGCTATTTGTTTATGCGGCCTGCCACTATGGCTTTATTGACTACCTCTTTAACTTTTGGTTCTCACCAGCTTTAGTTGTGGGCTTGGCACTGGGTCTGTTTTTTGACTATCTTCCTCATCGCCCTTTTAAGACTCAGCATCGCTGGCAAAACGCTCGGGTTTACCCTGGTCGAGTGCTGAACTTTTTAATCATGGGTCAGAACTATCACCTGATTCATCATCTGTGGCCATCTATTCCCTGGTATAAGTACAAGCCTGCCTATGAGGTGATGAAGCCGCTACTTGACGAAAAGGGCTCACCGCAGTCCTTAGGGCTGATGCAGACGAAAGATTTTCTGGGCTTTGTGTACGATCTTCTGATAGGCATTCGATTTCATCCTAAGCCTGCCAAGAGTAAGTAACGGGCGCTTTTGACAGCTTAATTTTGCTTAACAAAAAGGCCTACCGCTTATTTACCGGTAGGCCTTTTTGTTGACTATCTATTGGACGATAGAAACGGTGCGATATGGTTAAGCGCCCATATCGACAACAGCGTCGCGTAGCAGCGTAATCTGCTCGTTAAATTCGAGTGCAACGATGCTCTCAAATACTTTGGAGGCACCGGCAGAGAGTTCGTAGCCATCCGGTACGGGAACGACGGTGCCCTTGGTCATTTCTTCGGAGAGTTCGTACCAAAAGGCTAGCTTGGTATTTTCGGAAAAGGCACCGTAAGCCTGGGTGTCTTCTGTAGATTTCTTCTCAGCAAGATCGCGCATAAAGGTGAGCTGATCTTCGTGTGACATGCCCTTCACTTTTTCTAGAAGGTTCTGTGTAAATTGGGGCTCGGCGGCACCGGGGGCCGCAGGGGTGATTGAGCCGCCCATATTCTTGTAAACGACCCAAAGCAGACCAAGCTTTTCATCGGTGCTCAACCCCTGAAATTCTGAGAGCTGCTGAGACAAACTGGTGACTGGATTGGCTGGCATAATAGTGCGTCCTTTTGTAAGCGTTTTACTCTGGGATCGTAGCTATCTGCGGTCTGTATACTAAATGCTCAAAAGGGATAATTTAGCTCTGGGCAGGCTCTTTCTAAAGGTCGAAGCCTTGGTGAATGCGTCTCTAGCTAAGGCATAGGTCGGGGCGTAGGTTACGAGCACCGCGCAAATAGGCGTGCTTGATGTCGCTTTGTGGCGCTGAAAGGTGGGTGTAGATCATCAGGCGGATGCACTGGGGCAGGCTACCTTGGACGTGCATTTGCTGAACGTCTAGAAGGGGAACGTTGTCCCACTGGGGGCGGGTGCGGGCGATCGCAGCAGGAAATATAGCGTCTAAGTCCCGCGTCACCGAAAAGGTCACGCTCACAATCTGGCTGGGATCAAGCTGGTTTTGCGTTTCAACCGCATCCAGCATTTCCGTGACGGCTTGGGCGATCGCCTCAGCTGAATTCTCTGAAACGGTCGTCGCCCCTCGAATGGCTCGTATCTGCCAGTCCACAGCTATAGCTTCCTTTTCTACTCGATGTTCGCTCATACAGCGCATCCCTATTTAACCATTGATTACAGGTCTGATTTCAGATGAGCTTCGTAGCGATCGATTCACTAAATACTAGTCACTAGATACCAGTCACTAAATACCCGGTGGCTGATACATCCACAGCGGCACGCCACTGGTGGCTACCTCAAAGTCTATTCGTGCTAGAGTCGCGGGCAAATGAGCCGGCAAAACAGCCCACGGAGAGCTGCTGTCAAACCGACTTCCTGGCAGCACCCGGCTCAGCAATGGCTTCTTTTCCTCAAAGGTATAGCACTCTGCTTTTTCAGGATCGAGTCCGCCTAGCTCAGCTGCCTTGCGACGCGCATCTTCTTCGCTCCCTAGCTGATCGACGACGCCCAGTGCCAAAGCCTGCTCTCCGGTGAACACGCGGCCATCTGCAAACTGTCTAACGGCCTCTTCACTCAGGTTTCGCCCCTCGGCCACCGTGCGTACAAACTGGCCGTAGCTCACGTCAATAAGCTCTTGCAAGATAACTTCTTCTTCAGGCGTCAGCGGCCTATCGAAGGCCAAAATATCTTTGTACGGGCCAGATTTGATCACCTTGAAAGATACGCCAACTTTATCTAACAGCGGTTCAATATTATTGCCGCGTAGAATCACGCCGATAGATCCTGTAATTGTGCCTGGGTTCGACACAATGTGATTAGCACCCACGCCGATATAGACACCACCTGAGGCTGAGATATTGCCGAAGCTCGCAACGATTTTTACCTTTTCCTGAAGCTTTCTCAGCGCGCTATAAATTTCCTGAGAGTCGGCTACGGTGCCACCAGGACTATCAATTCGTAGCAATAGCGCTGGGAATTTCTTTTCTTCTACTTCCTTGAGTGCTTCTAACACGCGCTTACGAGTGGCCTGAGCGATCGCACCAGTAATTTCAATGCGAGCGATCTGTTTGCGATATCGAGGCTTAAAAGGCCAAATCATAAAAATCTCAAGGCTAGAAGCTTTACATTACTTTAGAGTAAGTATACGACCTGCCATGCCCACCTAGATACCCACCGTAGAAGGTGTTGGCGAGGCCTCTCCTGAGCTGCTTTAACGGCCTTCTCGTAACCGAATGGATTCTCGCCCTTCCACTGACCGCAACGCACCTCGAATTCCTCTGCCGCAGCCCCTACCTGAGCTAGCGGCCAATCCGCTGATCCTGATAGCACCCTTCTTTTTGTGGGGCACGGCGATGGTGGCGATGAAGGGCGTCATGGATGAAACGACGCCTTTGTTCATTGCCGGTTTTCGGCTGCTGCCAGCGGGCCTACTGATTGTTTTTGTCTCCGTATTGCAGGGGCGAGAGCAGCCTACCGGGTGGCGAGCTTGGCTGTGGATTAGCTTATTTGCGCTGGTTGATGGCACCTTGTTTCAAGGCTTTTTAGCCAAGGGGTTGGAGCGCACCGGAGCAGGCTTAGGGTCTGTGATGATTGACTCTCAGCCTTTAGCCGTGGCGATAATGGCTCGGTTTTTATTTCAGGAGTGGATTGGCCCGCTAGGTTGGATTGGCTTAGTAGTGGGTCTGCTTGGTATCAGCTTTATTGGTCTACCAGACGATTGGATTTTGGGCATTTTTCAGGGGCAGAACCCAGCGCCTATTTTTGAGCAAGAATTGTGGACGGTTTTGTTTCAGCAAGGTGAGTGGCTGATGCTAATGGCGGCAGTATCGATGGCCGTTGGGACTATTTTGATTCGCTACGTGGCGCGCTGGGCCGATCCGGTATCGGCAACGGGCTGGCATATGGTGCTCGGTGGCGCGCCGCTGTTTGTGGCTTCGTTAGTGGATAGCTCGTGGGCAACGACAGGCGATTTGCCTTGGTACGGAATATCGCTACCGGGCTGGTTAGAGATTGGCTATGCAACTGTGTTTGGCAGTGCGATCGCCTACGGTATTTTCTTTTACATTGCGGCTCAAGGAAACCTCACCAGCCTCAGCGCGCTCACCTTCCTTACGCCGGTATTCGCCCTGCTATTTAGCACGCTATTGCTCTCAGAAAGCCTCAGCACTCTACAGTGGAGCGGCGTACTGCTGACCCTGCTTAGCATCTACCTCATCAATCAGCGTATACAGCTTGCCGACTGGCTATCAGCTCGCTTGCCTATCAATCTATCAGCGCGCCCTCCGGCAACTTCAGTGACTCAAGATTCGTCCGACTGAATATCTCTGGTTTGGAAAAACACAGAAACTTTGCAACCTATAGGCTCTTGAAACTAAAACTTGGTTGAAAATGCGGACGCTATTGTTCAAGTTGTGATACTGAAGACAGGTGCACTAAAAAAAATCAGTAAACCTACGGGTAATAACCATAAAGAACGGAACAACTCAGACATATACCGATACTAGGATCAAGTGCTCGGGTTAGGATGTGTTTACTAAAAATAGATAGTCGGCACAACGAGCACTATGAGTGTCTCACCTGAACATCAATGGGCCGCTTCAACGAATTTCTATTAATAGAATTGGTTGAAGCTGTTGGCTTTTATACCCATCTTTTCAGAATCTCATGTAGATTTTGAAGGTGATGGCTTGATAGCCTTAAATTTGCTGGGCAACTGGCATAAACAAGATTTGATGGGCATCCTATTTTTGATATTAGTTCAGTTTGATATTAAGCATTTTAAGCGTTTCTTCTTCTTCCTCCGATTTTAGACCCAGTGTGGTGTAGTCCTTAGCGGTCGCTTTTAATCCGGCAGCTACGCATGTAAATCTTGAAATTTTTTGGATTGAGTCGCTAGGTACCCAAAGATAAATTAGGTAAAAATAGCAATGATTCGGCGTTCTACTTTAGTATTTCTCACCTGTTTGGCCGCTCTGGGCACTCCGGCTATTCGGGCTAAGAGCGCTGCTGCTATGGAGCCTTTGTCTGCGGCTTCGCCGGTTTTAATTGCTCAAGCCTCTGGCAGTAGCGCCATCAATGGCAACTTAGATATCAACTCCCGAGGGGAAGCGGTCAAATTGCTTCAGCTCCGCTTGCAGCAGGGTGACTTTTATACGGGGCTGGTTGATGGCATCTATGGTCTAGGGACGCAAAGGGCTGTTAGAGCCTTTCAGGCTGATGCTGGTTTGCCTGAAACTGGCGTGCTGGATGAGGAAACTTGGCGACAGATTAGAAACGCTATTCCCGCACAATCTGCTGGGAGTAGCCGTGTGGAAGAACGCTCTGAGGCGACAGGTGGTTTGCCAGCTGTCCCGGCGACCGCGCCGACGGCTAGCGAGCTACCAGCTGATAGCGATGCCAATGACACCACGGCTGATGTGCTAGAGGGTGAAGCTGGCGGACTGGGTAGAATCTTTGGCCTGAGCTTAGGCTTAGTGGCTGTGGTTGCAAGCTTTGGGGTGGGCTTTTTTATTGCTAATCGCGATAAGGCTAGCGGTTCAGACTCGGATGAGTGGGGCGAGCTTGAGCCTTCTGAAAAATCGGCTTTGGCGGCGAGTACGCTGAGGGGCGGACTGAATATCGGTAGCTTGAACCGTGCTCAAAATGGAGAAGGTGGCGCGATCGCTCCAACCGCTAATTCACTCTCTAACAATGGCCAAATGGGCGGAACAACGCCGCTCGCTAAAGTCGATGTCATTGATGGCCTGATCGGTGACTTGCGCAATTCTGATCCGGCTCGGCGTCGCAAGGCGATTTGGGAGCTGGGTCAGCGAGGCAATTCTTTAGCGATGCAGCCGCTGGTTGACTCGATGGTAGATGCTGACTCGAAAGAGAAAAGTTTGGTGCTGGCGGCGCTCTCAGAAATCGGTATTCGTTCGCTGAAGCCGATGAGCAGGGCACTGGCGATCGCCCTACAAGACGACAATCCTGAAGTTCGCAAAAATGCCATTCGCGACCTGACTCGTGTGTACGAGCTAGTTGTTCAAATTAGTCAGATGCTGGGCCATGCGACTGAGGATGAAGATCCTGAAGTCCGTCAGACCGCAACCTGGGCACTCGAACAGCTCAACCGCATTCGCCGCAGTCAAGATATTGATGCAAACGTTCGCTCTTTTGGCAGCAGCGGCAAATCCATTGACGCTGCGGATAGATTTGCGCTTTAAAGTATTGAGGCAGCTACGCCTGATTCAATGCCTTTGCGATTGTTATTGCTCTCCACACCTGTTGGGCCTTTAGGGTCTGGGCTGGGCGGCGGCGTAGAGCTGACGGTAATGAACTTAGCGGGTGCTTTAACCGCTCGTGGCCACCAGGTGGCGATCGCAGCTCCAATAGGATCGCGTTTACCAGAAGACTCAGCGCCTATAGAAATTATTCAAATCCCTGGCACTCTGCAATCTACAGCGCAGACTCAAGAACGCTCCACTGAGACTACTGTTAGTTCGGTACTCGCTAATACCTGGGAATATGCCCGCAAGGTTCAGTCACGATACGACCTGCTCGTGAACTTTGCCTACGACTGGCTACCTTTTTATCTCACGCCATTTCTTGAAATCCCGATTGCTCACTTTGTCAGCATGGGATCTTTAAGTAATGGTATGGACGAGGCGATCGCTCATCAGGCTGTTCATTTTCCTGGATGCCTGGGTGCCTATACGCGATCGCAAGCACACACCTTTACCCAAACCTCTGATGATCAGTGGCAAATTCTAGGCAGTGCCATTGATATCAATCGCTATGACTATTGCGATCAGCCGAATGAAGAACTCGCCTGGGCAGGTCGCATTTCACCTGAAAAAGGGCTAGAAGATGCTGTGGCCGCAGCATCAGGTGCAGGGCGATCGCTCAAAATATTTGGAAAAATAGAAGATCGCGCTTACTGGCAAAGCATTCAGCAGCTCATCGCTAAATCTTCTACACCTGTCGAATACTGTGGCTTTCTGCCCACTGACGCGCTTCAAAAAACGATAGGTCGCGCCCAGGCCTTGCTGGTCACCCCAAAGTGGATAGAGGCCTTTGGCATCGTTGCTATCGAGGCATTAGCTTGCGGCGTGCCTGTGATCGCTTATGAGCGAGGCGGCTTAGCTGAAATAGTGCGCTCGGGAGAAACCGGCTGGCTAGTCAATCCGGATGATGTCGTAGGGCTAGTGAAAGCAATAGCAAAGATAGACCAAATAGATCGCCAATACTGCCGCCAGCAAGCGGTACGCCTATACTCGCTATCTGCCTGGGGTGAACGGTTTGAGCGGTGGTTTTATCGAATCGTTTCCGGTACCATAATCAGCTAACGACTAAACTTCGACGCCGTTAACCTTCTATGATTTCGCTAACTTCTGAAGACATTTCTCAGCTCAGAGATCGTCTAGCTGACTACCCTGAAGCAGCCGAAGCTCTACAAGAAATTGAGGATTGCGACGGTGATCTAGAAGACGCGGCAATTTCATTGGCCCTTAGATCAGGTCAAGAACCGGATTCTAATGAGCAATGGCTAGCGAGCTTTAGTAAGCGCTACCGGCATATCGCTTGTCAGGAGCTGTTTCGTGAGGCGATCGCGGCCGGTCAGCTCAGCACCCTCATTACCCATCTCAGTCAAGAAACGGACTGCCCAAAGCTGATTGCTCCAATGGTGGCAATCTATGTGTTCAAGTGTGGTGTGCAAGACTTTTGCCACAGTTTCAATAACAGCCGCGTTTGATCTTTAGTTTGATCTACTGGCTCTCAAAGCTCAAGAAAGCCCTTCCGATTCCAAATCGTTCACGTTGCCTTGAGGTCTGCCTAAATTCGCAAGCTGCCAGAAGTCTTGATTGACCTCGCTCCATAGTGATGGGTTGTTCGGGTCGGTTCGTAATGCTTTTTTGAGATAGATACGCGCTTTGCTGGGCTGACCTTCGTAGATCAGGCGTCGTCCCCAGCGCTGGTAGACGATAGCTTGCCACTGGGTGATTTCAAGATCGGCTGGCATCCTGTGGGCAAGGCCTTCGACAAGTGCGATCGCCCGAGGATACTTCTGCTGCTTCAGTAATTCCTTCAGCTGCTGGTAAGCCTCCTGCTTCAGGCTCTCCTCCTGATCAGAAAGCCGAACTTTCGCATCAGCGCTTGCGGGCTCAGCAACATCGCTAACGCTGAAACTTTCCCCTACAGACTCGCCAGCTTCTTGCGTTGCCTCAGTCTGCTCATGATTGAGACCCAGCCCAATTTTTTCAAGCCTCTGTTTGATAGTCTCAAAGCCAAACCCATCGGCTGAAGGTGGTCTGCTTTTCGTTCTAGCAATAGCTTTCTTCGACTGCGCCGCTTCAGAAAGCGCCGTGTAGGCATCGTTGATTTTGATAAACTGCTCAACCGCCGCCTCATCCGGATTAATATCCGGATGATACTGTCGCACTAGCGTTCGATAGGCACCTTTCACCTCACGAGATGAGGCACCTCGACGCAGACCTAAAGTTCGATAGTGCTGGGTTAGGCTCATCTGTTATCACAGACCGATTTTTTAAGAAGGCAGTCTTTCTTCGATCACGCGATCAATTAGACCATATTCCTTCGCTTCTGCTGCTGACATAAAGAAGTCGCGATCGCTGTCCTTCTCAATTTTCTCTACCGGCTGCCCCGAATGAAGCGCTAGCAGCTCATTGAGATCTTTGCGAACCCGAACGATTTGCGCCGCTTCAATTTCAATATCAGTCGCCTGCGATCTGCCCACACCACCCGACGGCTGGTGAATCATAATGCGTGAGTGCGGCAGCGCCAGTCGCTTACCTTTTGCACCCGCTCCTAGCAAAAATGAACCCATGCTAGCGGCTAAGCCCACACAAATGGTCACCACATCAGACTTGATGTACTGCATGGTGTCATAAATCGCCATGCCCGCTGTAACCGAGCCACCAGGCGAGTTGATATATAGATAAATCGGCTTCGTATTGTCTTCCGAGTCGAGGTAAAGCATGTATGCCACGATGGCATTTGCAATACCATCAGTCACTTCTTCTGTTAAGAAGATGATGCGCTCGCGAAACAGACGGGAGTACAGGTCGATGTACTGATCGTAGGTGTCGCCGGGAAGGCGATAAGGCACGCTAGGCGTCCGAGGTGAAATAGGCATGAGGTACTCAGTGTAGATAGATTACGTCGATAGCTTACGAATTTGGTTTTTCAATCACCCGGTCAATCAGGCCATATTCCATCGCCTCGTCCGGTGAAAGATAAAACATGCGCTCCATGTCTTTAGCAATGGTGTCTGCGCTTTTACCCGTGTTGCCCACTAATATTTCTTGGATTAGCTTTCGCTTCTCTAAAACTTGCTCTGCTTCCAGTTGAATATCAGTTGCTTGACCACGCGTTAGGGTTTGAGGATGCGTGAGCGCAATGCTGCTATGAGGCAGTGCAGCGCGTTTTCCTTTTGCCCCGGCAGAAAGTAGAACGGCGGCCATTCCGTAGGCCGTACCTAAACAGATGGTGATGACTTCAGATTTGATGTACGCCAGCGTATCGTAAACGGCTAGACCTGCTCGAATGGACATCATGCCAAACGAAGCGTCGGCCCATCCTGCCATTACAGGGTCGCCAATGGAGTTGATGTATAAATAGATAGGCTTGGTTTGATCTTCAGAGTCGAGGTAAAGCAGCGCTGCTACCAGTGAGTTTGCAGCCTCATCCGTTAACGGCTGATTGATAAATAGAATCCGTTCCCGGCTCATGCAGCCATAGACGCTCATCCACTGCCATCTACGACCACCTGGCAGCTTATAAGGAACAGTGAGATTTTGGATAGGCATCGGTGATTACATCAAGAGAATGGTAACGGCATACAAAAAACGAGAACGCGCTAGCTAGACGCCCACTGGCATCTGTGCTGGAAGCTCCTTCGTGCTTTGCAAAATACGGTCAATCAGGCCGTATTCCTTCGCCTCTTCAGCCGTCAGATAGAACATTCGGTCAGTATCTTTGTCTA
>ENA-ORXU01002277-ORXU01002277.1-marine-metagenome-genome-assembly--contig:-NODE-2277-length-13384-cov-3.800857_pt1 | contig 13384 bp, 22 predicted proteins | sample MGYA00237869_ERZ511484 | MGnify/ENA metagenome assembly ERZ511484
TGCTTTAATGCCTTGTTCAATTGTTGCGTTTCTGATTAAATCTAAACTACGCTTTTCCCAAAATTCAATATGACTCTCAACACTCATTAAAGACAAGGATTTGGTAAAAAATAACAGTCATTTTTAGAATTTTGTATTTAAGTTATTTCAGACGGTTCTATAGAAAAAATTCGCTATTAGGGAACTACCCCTAATAGCGATTGTGAATTTATTTATCCACTATGAAAAAACTACTATTTTTTTAAAATGCATATCTTACTTTACAGTATGGTAAATGTTTAGCCAGCATACCTTTAAATAGTTTAGTCGCTGTCTTTTTAGTTTCTATTTTATATCTAAGTATATCAGTAGCACCGCGTTTATTAACTTTCAATTCTTGCATATCTGGATTCCACATAACTTCTTCAGCTTCAGGATTCCATCTAAGATTAGATTGATGTAATTTTTCATGATGAGTCAAAAATATAATCTCACAAGCCATCATGTTCTTAAGCTTCTGTTGATAATATTTACTTTGACTTAAGATAAAAGAATCTATATCTTGCATAAGTTCAATATAATCTTGAGCCCAAGTGCTATACAATATCACTGGACTAAAGTTAATGTGTACTTCATATCCTTTATCATACAGTAGCTTAATAGCCTCTATACGGTCCTTAATTTTAGAAGTACCTACTTCTACTATGTCAGCTATTCTCTGAGGCATAAGGCTTACTCTAATACGAGCACGGTAAGGTCTTATATGATATATACTATCAAGTAATTCTATACTATGTTTATTAGCTAGTTTAGTTGCGAACGTGGGCTTTAAATCTGTACGACTTATTAGTTGTCTAACTATATAATTAGTTAATTCTATATTACGAACTGACATCATGTCGGTACACTCCAGGTTTGTTATCGCTAAAGCTTTTTATCTCTAGCTTCTTACTGTCACCAGTAAGCTCGGCATATATCTTCTCCTATAGATTAGGAGCCCCGCGCTCGTGTTCCTTGTATTGATTTAGCTTCTCAAGGATTATGCTCTGCACCTTCCGATTACTTTTATGCTATTAGTCGGCTTGGCTAAGTGTTGTCTCAGTAAGAGTTCCACTTAATTCACGGAGTTTATTGTGGGCAAATAATATTATTTCCTCAACATTATCTGAGATACACTCAGTATGTCCTTGAAAATAATGTGATATTTCTAATTTATATTTTTCTAAAACTTTTTGTTCTACAACAAAAGCGTTATATAAATTAGTATTAATTAATTTTATAATTTTATTTTTAGGCAGTTTGCGTAATCTATTATTTAAATCTGTAGTTATACCTATTTTATATACATTATGTTCTTCTAAGTATATAAAGTATAAATATGCATCTACTAATTTTTTCTTAGGATGCTTATTAAAATAATCTCTAGAGTATAAACCTTTTAAGTTTTTATTAGAACAATCAGGACATTGGTTAACCCTACGTATATAATTATCGTGTGTTGGTTCCCAAATAGAGCCACAATGACATTGCAATGTCAACTTATCTTTTAATTTTGAGCTATACTCTATTAAAATTATTCCATCAGCTTTACATTTGTCTACGCATCGTTGATAAATCATTTCTTTAGTAAGTTTTGTCCTACAATTAGGACACCCTTTTCTACCTTGAGAATAATGATTTTTACTTATTTTAAACTCTAGATTATGCTTATTACATTTAAATAAATATCTATATTTTTTGTCTATAGTTGTATTACTTAACAATACGTGGTTATTTTTATTTAAATAATAATTTACTTTTTCTTCCGTTGTCATATCCTAAAATTAGAAATGGCTGTACAGTATATATTATAACATACCCACATCGTACACCCAACTCCATCTATCTTGTTGATTACTATGATTAGGGAACTTAGAATCTAGAGTATAGTAATGCTCAACAACAGCTTCTATAATCTCTTCTGTATTTTCTGACACAGTCATTGGATTACCAAATGAATTATGTCGAGCTGTATAGCAGTAACTGCAGCCTGCTTCACAGCCATGAGAGAAATTAGGAGTAATAAAATCTGCACTATTATTGTTAATCTTAATACTTAAGTCTTTTCTTTTCTTTACATTGAAGCCATCATTCTTGGCTTCCATAAAAAGTCTTGTGTCCATCTTTTCTTTCCTTAACTATATGTAAATATATTGCTTTATGTCCCTTATCAAATAAGTCTTGAATCAAAGTTGCCTTTATAACTATTAGATACATAAGATAAGTACCTGTTGTCTGATGAAATTTCTTGTAATTGTTTATTAAATCTACATAATGACTCATTATTTTTACACCTATTACATATTAACTGTTTATTATCAACCTTACAATAAGGAATACCCACTCCACATATAACACAAGTAAAGTACATATCACTGTATTCACAATTATTACAAATACAATGCTGCCTAACTTTATGTTTTCTATTTACCATTCCCCTTAAGTATTCTACTTATCTCAGCTAATTTAACAAGTTTAACTAAAGTATTAGATTTAGGTTTCTCAAAGTTTCTAATACAGTACTTAATATAATTACAGTAAGATTTACGACTATTCTTTATTAAATAAAAATGAATGTAAAGTAATTTCATTATAGATCCTTATAAAGAAAGAGAGTCTCTATGACTCCCCTTTCAATTTTTTAATTAGTAGTTTATTTCTTTTTCTTAGTTGTCTAATTCTAGCAAAAGCTGGTTTACCTTTGTCGTTTCTTCCTTGGTTTCTGAGGCTTTAGTGTTTCTTCAGTCTCATTTATTAATTCCTCAAACGTTTTATAGCCTTTACTATCACAATAATCACATGGCAGTGTGTTGCCTTCTTTTAAAACAACGCCTTTACTTTTACATTGTGGGCATACGCTGTTAACTTTTTTTAAAACTTCTAAAGCTCTTTCTAAATTCATAATACTTATAGTAATAATTATCTTAATAATATTCTATAGTATTATGAATTTAATATGCACTATTTCTCACCTAGGATTTTTTTAAGTGGCGAATAATGTGAGCTAGCACTAAGCTTATAAACTTGTACATCGTACTCAGCACACACTCTTTCAAAGACTGGGTAAGCTTTCCAGGTAGCTAAGCCCTTACCAAATAAAACAATCATCTTATGTTTTCTCTTTATAAAATGAGAGTAAGCTAACACTTGACCTAAAGCGCCTTTAGCACCTGTGTAAAGTTTAAACTCTACAAGATAATCCTTTGTTAACAAATCTATATAACCAAGAGGAGTCTCTACTTCTGATAAACCTAGGTGTCTAAAGTTATCTACGCATCTTTTCTCTTGGCCTTTGTTAGGCTTTTTACCTTTCTTCTTAGACTTATTTTTTACTCTGCGCTTTGCATTTTTAGCCATGTGTACATTTATTGAATCCATTGTTATACTATAAGATTATTTTCTCATAGTATAACAAATAATTACACTGCTTGTAAATCTGTATTAGGCATAATAGCACTTAACATAATCAAAGGAATAACAACATGAGCTTCACTGTCTTGACCTTTATTTGCAAACACAATAAAGTCTTTACCTACTTCTGTTACAATGCCAAATAAGGATGCTTGCTGCCCTGCAATATATAAAGTTATAGCAGTCTTATTCTTTTTATAAATAATTAATAAATCTCTAAACGTTTTATCTGATGTAGTTTTCATAATTGTTTTTATTTAAGCTTTTAAAATGTGGTCCCATACTTCGTTGATTGAGCTGACAGTAATAAACTTATTGTCTAGAGTCTCAATCTTCTTTTCAACTTCCATACTTTCTTCGTAAGTTTGTTGTCTACCTTTCTTTTGATACTTATGATTTGCTTTAACTAAAAAGTCAAACTTAGTTTCAAAAGAGTTATGTAAGTAATAAACAAGCTCTTTAAAATGAGAGTCTGGGTGAGACAGTAAGTTACTATCACTAAGATAGATTAAGTTAAATAGCAGAGGACTATCAACTACAGCAATGTCAACACTATTAAGCACATCAAAGATACGCTTATGTTGTTTAGCTAATATGTATAGCTGGTCAGCTAACATGTGATTAGATATATCATGCTGGTCATGCGCTCTGTAAATAAGTTCCTTAGCATATTCAGGTACAAACTCAGCAGACTTACCCATCTTTTTAAGAGTGGCAGTTAACTCTAAAGCTAATGTACTTTTACCAACTCCCGGTCTTCCAAATAAGTTAATCAGCATTTTTATTTACTTTCTTCATTATTTGTTTCTTTAGTTTTTTTATCTGAGCTAGAGCATCAGCTTCTAATTGAGCTGAGTTTCTTCCATAACTATTACCAATAGAATAATCTAGCATATTGTAATCAAACATTATAAATATCGTGAACTATTTTATGCAAAGCAAATATATAACTATCATCGCCATGATTTCTTATATCAAAAGTCTTTACAGGTAGTACTATATGACTACGACTATCTTTACTAAAGTCACAACCTTCTCTATGTACTCTGATTAAGGTAATATTCTCAGCACCATATTTATCAATAAGAACTTCAGCCTCACCTTTAAAACCACTGTCAGATATAGCAACTAAGTCCCATTCTGATTTATCTAATTCTTGAGCTAATAAGATACCAAATACTTTTTCACCATGAGTAGGTTTAAAATAAGTTTCACTAACATTAATGTAAGCTTGCCTAGGAGATAGTCCTAAAAAGTCTTTATGCGAGTCATTCTTGCAATCCTCATAGTAATCATGAGTACGCCAATGAAATCCGTAAAGAGCATGAGTTCTTTCTTTAAGAACCTTAGCAAACTTATTAAGTATTGCTCCTTCAAAGTTTGCTTCAACGTACTGAGCTCCAAAATCTTTACCGCTTTTTGGAGGCCCATTAAATAAAATAATCTTTTTGTCTTTAAGTTTGTTCATAAAATTATTATCTCTTTATAACAATCAATACTTTACAACTAGCTGTTTAATTGGTCAAGTTGTTTAGCAACTTCTATTAACATAATAGAATCCAAAAATCGATTATCAGATGTAAAAGCCCAGTTGTCTTCTTCATCTTTTTGAATGTCTCCTATAAACCAATCATCATAGAAGAGATTATATTTTGCTTCTAACATAACTTATATTTTTTAACAGTAGTAATTATAAATTTATCACTCATACTCTCATGAATTCTAGGGAGATGAGAAACACTAGTTCTAATTAAGACTGTAGTATCTCTCCATTCTATTACACTTATATTAGGGTCTCTATATAAGTCTTGTTGCCAGTTAATCTTACTCATATTAACTAGCTCATCTAATTTAGGAGTTATATAACAGTCTAAAAAATCAACTTGGCTCATCTAATTAAAGCTTCAAACAGCTCTTTAAATTCTACTCTTGCATTACTAATAGACTTATAGTGAATAGTTAAGTCAGGTAATTCTTGTAAACCTTCAACTGTAACAAGCTCTTTATTTTCTTCATAAATACCTAGTAATTTCATTTCATTAACTACAATATTTTTATCGTAGTAATTAAAAGAGTCAAACCTAGTTGTATCTACATTGAATTTATCAAAGATAATATTCATTAAGCGAGTTTCTATTTCTTCAAATGCAGGTATTTGAACTTTAATAGGATATATAACATCTCCTATATAAGTCTCACAAGCATCGTGTAAGATAGCCAGACGAGCTAGGTCAGCTTGACCATTAGTAAATAAGTATTTAGCTAACTCAGAACAATGCTGAGCTACACTATAGTGAGTCTTAACTCTACCACCATATCTACAGATATTAGGTAGCGCTAAGATAATATCTTCAGCAGTAATATCTTCTGCTGTTAAATTTAATACATCAATGGCTTTGCCATTACTGTTTATTATTTTTCCCATTTTAATTTAACTTAATATAATGAATCATTAACTTTTTATCACGTAAATAAAAAGGTGCGTACACAGCAGTATGAAGATAATAAAGTACAGAAATACTATCACTATCGCATGGAAATACGTTATTGTTATTAACATAAATCTCATCCGCAGTAAAAACTTTCTGTACTGAATTGCGACCATGATTAAAAATAGATAAGTCTTCTATTGTTTTAAATCGCATAGTTTAACTTCATCAAACTTTAGTTGCTTATGTATTCTTCCTTGTCTAAGAGCTGCCTCATCCCACTTCTTAGTAGAGTTAGCAGTCATTATAGTAATGGTACTACTTCTTTTGTCAAGATAGAAAGGTCTAATAAAAGAGTTCCTACTGCCGTCTAACCAAGCAAGTATTTGCTCAGTATTACCTTGCTCGCTTTCATCTCTATCTAAAGCTAGAGTATCAGCATCATTAATAATGATACAAACTTTATCAATATAATCTGGAATAATTAAATCTTGTAAAGTACTATAGTCTACCAAAAGAATTAGATAGCCTCTAGGAGCTAAAACTTCAGAGGCAAAAGAATGAGTCCATCTAGTTTTACCATAACCAGGGGGACCTTCAATAAGAATATTAAATCTCTCAGGACATTTATTATCTAAATCCATTTCATTAAATAATTCTTCAGTGAAATTATTTATATACTCTGGAAAAGATACTAAAGAAAACTCAGCATCTATTACTCCTAGTTGGTAAGACTTAGGATTAAGTTCAACTCCAGTATCATGAATAATTTTATTAGTCATTTCTCTAATATCATTAGAGTATAACGACCATTTATAAGCTGCCATAGTACCGTTATCACTCCAGGCATTCTTCAATTGAATACTTACATAAATATCTTTCCATATAAGAATCATTTTACCTACAACATCTATACTTTCCAAGTTATAAAACTTAGGGTCAAGAGTAAAAATCATATCATCAGTATCACCTGAAAAAGAAATTGATTGGTAGATATTAATAGGAGTACCTAGACTTTCTACAATCATTGTGATTACTCTATAGGTTAACTCCTGGAAAGCAGCCTCTCCATTTTGCATATAGTCTTTGTTAAAAGGCCATGTAGATTCTATACAAGCTTTTCCTACGGGAGGTTCAGGCATAGAAGTATAAGGAGATATAGACTTTAGTAACTTTACTTTAGCATCATCTAATTCTTCACCAAAGATACTAAAGATATTTTGCGATACTCTCTCCGAAACAGATGATACATAATAACCTATTTGTTTAAAATTGTTATTAATATCACCTTTTAAAAAGTAAGGTAAATCAAAAGATGCAACTACTTCTTTCCATCCTTTGTTGACTAATATTTCTTTCTTAGCTTTTAATTGTTCTTGTGTCATAAAGTTGAAAGGGGAGTTCACCCCTAATTATTAATCTAGTTTTTTCTCTACGTAAGTACCTATTAGAAAAACTTGTTGAGTAGAATCTTTAGTAGCAATAGTTCTTCTTATTCTTCTACTGTCATTAGCAAAGTTTATTTCTTCATCATATGTAGCACCGCCATAAGAAGTTTTTGTTCTTAGATGGTCACGACTACAAGTAATTACAGAGGACGTTGTAGGGTCTACAGTAAAATAACCATTGCTTCTTTCTAATGTAAAGTCGCTAGCAATTCTAATACCCATAGAGCCATCACTTTTCATGGCTTCGTTGTCCCAACTTACAACATAAAACCCTTTGTCTTTGTTGTAAGTCCAGTCAAATATAGTAATACTATTTGTACAGTTACCATTACCATACATATAATTTCTATGGCTTTCCCATTTACCTAAACTACGTCCAAAAAATTGTCTTAAACTCATATGTTCTTCACTATATAATTGTGACATTGGATTCCCCATATATATTTCTAGCTGTATCTAATCTACTGTTCGCTTGTTTATTAAACCAGTATTGCGTATCCAAGAAGTCAACCACAACTGGTCTCTCTTTACCTTCTTTCTTTCTAAGTATTCTACCAACACGCTGGATAAATTCAGTGTCTGACTTTCCAGCCCCTGCAAGTATGATTGTACTAAGCGAAGGAATGCTGATACCATTAGTAAGAACTTTAGGACCAGCAATACAACCCACAATATTATTAACTCGTAAATCATCTAAAAGTTTTCCTCTTTTCTTTTTACTTATATAACCACTCATAATTGGTAAGTCATAACCACGGTCAAGAAACGCTTGTCTAAGCATCTCTCCATGACTATGTTCACCTTTTATCTTAGTCACAATAATAATAACAGGACCTATATTTAAGTCTATTCTTTCTATAGCTTTTGAAAGTATTAAATTATTACGTTTATCATTTTTAACAATAAGCCAATTATATACTTGCGCTAAAGTTTTATACCTATGTGCATCAGTTAAAGTACTAATGCTTGCAGCATTCTTTGATAAACCATTTGGTAAAAATCCTTTAGGAGCTTTATAAAACTTTATTATAGGTTCCATAATTACGTCTCCTTCTATCATTTCTGATTCTTCAACATTAATAATAGAAGAACCAAAAAATGCATTAAGAAATATATTATTACCAGGAGTAGCACTAAGACCTATGCTAACAGCTCTATGAAGTAAATGCTCCACTACACTACCATAAGTAGGAGTAGAACAAGTATGAACTTCATCAGCTATTAACACATCTATAGTACGTAAATACTTGGCAGTCTTATCAGTATTAGATAAAGACTGAGGAATACCCACTGTCACATTTTCAAAATCATAATTTCCATCACCAACTTTACCTATCTTTATAGGACTTTCACCGTTCAATATTAAATAGTCTTTAATATTCTCAGTCAGTTGATGTAATAAATCTATAGTAGGTACTGTTATAAGCACACTTAAGTTATCAGCAGTAAATAACCTTACTAACTCTGCAATAACAAATGATTTGCCACTACCTGTAGGAGATTTTACTATGCCTCTTTTATTATGTAATACACTTTCTACTATTCTTTTCTGATGTTTGTAAAGCTTATCACTTATAACTAAGTCACTAGGCTCATACTTATGTCTAGTAGACACAATGCTGAAATCTTTTATAGAGATGCCAGCATTGCCAGAGTATATATCCAAAAGTATAGTCTTTACAAATCCAGAATAGATTTGTACTTTATAAGTATCATCGGATTGTAGTTCAGCTTTAAAAGAGTAAGCAGGAGTAAAAGGTAGACTTCTAAGTTTCTCAAATGATTTTAAATAATCTCTATCTAAATCATGACTAAAGAATCCAGTTAGTCTACTTACGTATTCACTACTACAATTATATAAAGTACTTACTGTTGGGTTATATACTAGTTTCATTTACTGGTTTCAAACCCCGACATAGGTGCGACAAAATTAGTAGGTGCTGTTCTATCAAATACACCTTTAGCTCTATCTAATAAGTCTTGGGTATCAGAAGATACTGTTCCTTTATTAAATTCTTCTACACTATAATCTGGCTGTACATCCCCTACTTTACTTATAAATTCAGGATTAGGAATTGTTTGTCCCATACCTACTTCTAATTTATCTGCACCACGTCTATCAGAATAGAAGAACCCTGGCATAGTTTTAGAGTGGATACACTTAATAACTAATAAAGCATCGTCTACAGCGTTGTGAGGTACAGCTCCGTCATAACCAGCTCGCTCTAAGCATGTAGCTAATCCAGGCACACTTTTATCTTCAAAAGAAATAAACATAGGTCCTACATCTAGAACACGATGTCTAATTCTATCGCTAAGACTTTCTTTAATAAAGTATTCACTATCCAAAAATGCTTTATCAAAGCTAGAAAAGTTTTTACCTGCCGCTGTAATCTTATCGTTTTCTTTAATACCATTACTCTGATAAAAAGTTGCTAGAGCATTTTCAAGAGCACCTTTACAAGAGTTATTATGACCTAATGAATGTTCTACTTTTACATATAGTGTAGTCATATTATCTTCATAGAATAATTCGCTAGTACTATTGTTTTTTTTAAAGAGTTTAACAGCATCTAACATTTCTGCTAGTAGCTTTTTATTTAAATTAATAGCAAATAAATTACCAAACAATTGGTCATGAACTAATACAATACGTAAAGTATTATTTGTATTTTGATAAAAAGGTTTATGAGTATCAAAAGCTACTAGTCCTACTTCTAAAAGTTGTGAGTTGTTTGGATTTAAACCAGTTGTTTCTGTATCTATAGAAATTGCTTTCATTTTATTTATTGTATTTGTTGTCTTACTAATAAGTTAATCAATTGCTTAAAATCATTTGGGTTTTGTAGTATATAAGATTTTAAAGTGTCAGGTATTCTCCAACCCATTATAGTATCTCCTACTACTACATCTTGCTCTGAATCAGCACTACAGTTATCTCCGACTACTAAAGAATAATCAAAGTCAGAGGAAGCGTTGTTTCCAATAAGAATACAGTAGCTTGCAATACTAGGTTCAACTTCAACTTTTATATCATTAAGATTCATAATATTCTAATTAAGTACACAAAGTACAAAACCTAGTTATATAACTAGGTTTTGTACTTTTAAATTAGCAATAAATTACCAAGGCAAGTCAGTAGATTCTTCGCTATTTACTACTTCAACAGGAGTAATATTACGAGGTGCACCTACTTCAGAGGCAACTACATTAATAGTGCCATCTGTTTGCATTGATTGTACTGCTTCAATTTGTAAAGTTTCAACTGTGCGCTCAGGGGCTTGCTCTTTCCAACCACTAATAGCTTCTTTAAATCTTTCAATAGAAGCACCACCAAGGCTACGGAAATCAGCTTGAAAAGTCTGAGCTTTACCTGGGTTCTTACGGTAAGTAAGTTTAGTGTAGTGGAATAAAGGATTACGTAGAGGGTCACGAGGGTCTTTAAATTGATAGTTAAGGTTTTTAGTATAAGATTCATAACCATCTACAGATGCTTCTTCATCTTTTCCACCACCATCAGCTTTAACATACTTACCTTGAATAGAAGATTTAGACATAGGAACTTCTAGTAAGAAGAATCCACCAATGCTTTGTCCTTCAAAATTAACTAAGTCTGACACTGCATGCACATCATTTTCATCAGTAAAGTCAACTTTACCTTTTACTTTAGAGCTAGGAGCTTTCTTACGACTTTTAGTTTCTACTTCAAATACAGCAAAGAATAATTTACCACGTGCTTCACAAGAGATTTTCTTATCAGAACCACCATCACCAATACCAGGAATGACTTCACTAGACATACCACACTTAATACATTCAGCACAGCTTGTAGGACGTTCTCCTCTAAAGCCAACTAAACCTAAAGCTTCAACAACTTTGTTTGGCTTTTCTGTATTAACAAACCATTTGCCGTTAGCATCTTTATCAAATTGGTGTTTATTACCATAAGGAACAGGAGGTAAATCACGAATAACTTCTCCAGCTTTAGTGTAACCAATGGTAGAGCATAGTACTTGTGTTTTCTCACCATCATAATAGCGCAACTCGTCGCGCTGTTGATAGTTAACTACAATACCACGAAGACCAATGATAGCACCAATAGGTAAAGGTTCATCTACCCCATCTTTTAATTGGAACAATTCTTCTGCTTCTCTTTCATCAGGCTTGCCACTAAAACCTTCTGAGGTCCAAGTAAGCTGCCCTTTCAAAGCATGAGCATCATATAAGCTTCTAATTCCAGCAGGACGAACATAGTTAGTGTATTTAGATGGACCACTATTATAGACTTGGTCTAATGTAGTATCCATTTCAATCCCTAGGTCGGCTGCTAAAGCTAACAAATCGTTACTGTTAGCTGATAGAGGCGCTAGTTCATTTGACATATTTATAATTTCCTTATTTATTATCGTAGGTTAAATAAATTTCGTATTTCAGTTATCGTTTTTGTTGTTTCTTTATTCAAAAGATAGTCTAAGATATAGACTGCTTCTTGTATTCTAATCTTTGCAGCCATTACTGCTTCTTTAAATATCATATATGTGCAAAGAAACCCAGGTTTGTTTCTTTCTATACTGCGAAAGAATAAAGACTTTCTACCTATAGGTGCAACAAACACCATGAATTTCTCATTGGCTGTCATTTGTTTTATATATTCTTTACCTTTAACTGTATAAATATATTTCAAATATTCTTTTGCAGTGTCAGATACTTTATTATAAATACAGTCTAAGTCAGAAGCGCTAAACCTAGTCTTAGTTTCAGCGAATCTACACATTAGATATCTTACTTCATTATACCATTTTTGGGGGCTACTATCGAACTTTTTAATACAATATTCAGACCAAAAATAGCTTACGGTACCTGGTTCTAAGACAGCTTCAACACCAGTTATTAAGTACTTATATTGGGAAGGTTTAACATCTAAAAATTTAACCTTAGATTTAAATTCCTTAGATTTAAAGTGAGACCAATTTTTAAGGTCATCTACTACCAAATAAACGTTAGTGTTTGAACTAGCTTCAAACTCTTTAAAGTTTTCTTTACCTGTATACTTAATAACAAAACAAGGAAGTGCTAAGTCTCCCTCGTCATTGTAAGTTACACTCTCAATCAATGCATCGGTGATATCTCTATAACAAGAAGTATATACAACTTTTAGTATAGAGCCATCTAAATTTTCTTTAACATGATATTTAATCAAGTTAAAAGGATTATTAGTTATTATCAACATAGTAATTTAAAAAATCGGACCACTCTCTAAACGTCAAGAAAGAAAAGTCAGTTTCTACTTTAATCTCTTTACCTACAATATTAGTTAGCTGTTCTTTAATACTCATACCTACTGGTCTTATGTCATTTAACTTTATAGTAGCGGGAGTATCTTCACTTTTAGTAGATACATAACCTCTACCAGCAGGCTCCAGCACCACTTCGCTAGCAGGTCTAGCTAATAAAGAACAACCTTGAAACTGTGTAAAGATACCTAGTATAGGTGATTTATAATCACATTGTAACCATATAGATAAAGCAGACACTAGTTCAATACCTTTACTACCTAAGTCTTTATCAACAAGCTGAGTTAAGAAATAGTCTACTGCTCTTTGCTCATCTTGAAAGATAGAGTTTAGCATTAATTTAGTATCAGACCAAGACTTGTTTTGTAAACTATCTAAAATGTCATCTACTTTATCACTACTAAGACCACCAAGTTTTTGCTCAGCGACAATGTCAGCACTAATTTGTTTTATAGGCATTTGAGTTTGGAAATACTCAACAAGTTTCCACGCTTTACGCATGTTTCCACTTGACAAGTAAGCCATTGTATTAGCAGCCTCACTATTAAGACCAACAATACGCTCGTTCAAAGTCTCTTGAATATCTTCCTGCGATAAACTATCTAGTTGTAGTTCTATACATCTACTTTCTACAGCATCTCTTACAATATGGTCTAGCTTGTCTAGGTCCATGCTAATTAAGACAATGGTTACTTTATCATGTGCAAACTCCAAAGAGTCTAAAAAAGGGCTTATTGATTGTCTAGTAGCATTTTGTAATTCATCTATAATAATAATTCGTCTA
>ENA-ORXU01002279-ORXU01002279.1-marine-metagenome-genome-assembly--contig:-NODE-2279-length-13366-cov-4.071563_pt1 | contig 13366 bp, 14 predicted proteins | sample MGYA00237869_ERZ511484 | MGnify/ENA metagenome assembly ERZ511484
TGGCCATTGTAAGACACGCCAAGTCTTTCGCAAAATGCCTTTCCGGTTAGGTTAAGTGGTTGTATGTTTATCTGATTACCCATTGCATCCAATAATGCCCAACGTAAGTTTATCTTTTTCTTGTTTTCTTTCTTTTCCTTCGCTTCCAACGGTCGAAATCCTCCAGCTCCATCTTGAAAGGGGTGAAAGATTCGTCATCTAGGCCATCTTTTTGAGTGCCTCCCAAATCGTATTTTGGTTTTTCACTAATTTGGATTGTCCCTCTCTCAGCAACTTTTGTTTCTCCGCCAACGTTCCTTGATGATCCTGTATCTTGAGCAACAGCTCCTTTATTTCCTTGTTCTGGATGATTATTTTCGAGAATAACTGTACGGTCTCTGATTTGTTCATAATCGATTTGTTTTATGATGTTGTTCCATGAATATTTTCGGCCCAGACTGCTCCCCTTATAAATCACTCCTTCATATTTGAAGGAGATACCGGAGACCCTTCCCGTTGTTTTGCTGATATTGAATTTTGGTCGAATATCCTTTGACCGCAGCTGTTGAAGAAACTCTTCCGTATTGGTGGAACTTTTTAGTGCCGCTCCCAATTGCTGTTGGAGTATGCTTTTGATAGGTGCGCTCCCCGTCCGTATCGCCTTTTCGATTTCTTTTTGGGTCAGTGCCGACTTTTGTTTTATTGTCGGGTCCGGAAGTTGCGAAAGACCGTACTTCTTTTCCAGCTTCCTGACCAGTCCTTCGCTTCGTTCGTAATTTTTACTATCGCTAACTAATTCCCCGGACAGTTTTACCCGATTGGCAACGATATGAATATGCTGGTGGCTCTGGTCATGATGTCTGTAAATGATATATTGGTTGTCATCAAATCCCATACCCTTCAAGTAATCCTTCCCCATGGAAACGAATTGATTATCGGTTAGCTCTTCTCCGGGCGGTAGATTCAACGATACGTGATTGACCGCTCTACCAAGGCGCGGACGAAGTTGTCGTATCACGTTGAACTCCTCCGTCATTTCGACCGTGCTTCCCAAATCGATATTTGCATCCAGAACGACCGCTTCGCCTGATTCCACCTTTTTTTGGTTGTAGGCCAACAGTCCATAGAAATCTTTCCCGATTATTTGTTTGGCTATCATTATTTTTTGATTTCGGACTTTAATTCATGCAGGACCCTCCTCAACTCCTCTAATTGGTAGAACAGGCTTTGCGGAGCGTGCATTTTTAAATGGGAGTTTCTTGTCAGTTGGTTAATGTTGTTCCCGATACGGCTTAGCTCGACAAACAACTTTCTGTTCTCCGGGCTTATTCTGGTTCTTGGAAGCGGTCTACCGGATATCTTCTTTCTAATGTAATCGGGGATTGTAATTCCCAATGATTCTGCATTATGTGCCAGTGCCAAGTACTGGTCAACTGACAATCTGAAACTTGTTATTATCGCCTTTATCGATTCTATGTCTTTTTTTGGCCTTGCCATATGCTATATTTTAGGGGTTCGGGGAGATTCCCCGACAGGCCACGCGAACAAAGTGAGCGGTTTTTGTTTACAAAAACATGGCTTGCTACGTGACCTCCGATTAACTTAGGGCTAACCTACGGCAAGGCTATAAATAAAATGGATAGCGGTGTATATGGATTTATGTACACCGCTCGGTGTCAACAAAGGAGAATTTCCGTATAGGTCTTCTTTAGGGAGCCGACGGCCTCTTCGATTTGGAAATAGATGTGGGAATAGGACAATAGGTGGGCAATGGCCACTTTGTAATTTCCCATTTTCAGCCCGTTGTTCTCATAAAAAAGACATGGGTCTTTAGGGTGTAAATCTTCAGGGGTCATGAACCTTGTCAGGGAACGCTGCGAAAACTCGAATCTCTGGGAAGCCCTTCTGTGAATTCCGTCAAGGGTCAGGTCATTGGGATATTTCGGGACATCGTAATAAAGTTCTTCCAAGATTACGATAAAAGCCCTCCTACGGGAAAGTTTCGGCTTTTGTGAAGCGATGCCGATTGCTTTTTGAAGATCTCGTACCAAACGTTCGGCCAATATAACTTGTGATTGGGAATATTCCTTTCCATTGATTTCTGGATGTTCCTCCTTGGCCAAATCTTCCAGATACCTGAGTAGTTTTTCGGATGGAATCATAACTTTGGACCGCCCCTGCGTTTGTTTATGGTTGGAAGATTCTGCAAAGCATTTTTCAAGGTCGAGGCAAGTTTTTCAGACCGTAAGGAAAGGCCCAATAGGTGTTGTTGCGTTATCGAACCCGCCAACAAATAATCTGTTAGAGCAGATTTATCTGGCCACAGCTTGGACTTCACAATAAGATGCAGCAGTAGTTGTTCATGCGCATCGAGATTATAGCGGGAATTTTCCAATTCCTTGCCAAAATTTTTGAGATAAACCTCGGGACGCGGTTTCTGTTCTTTCACAGTTTTCTCCACATTTTCCCATCCGTCCTGTATTGATAAATGCGCGGCCAAATAAGCCATAGAGAATCGACCATATTCCCATTTTCGATACGAGGTGGTCTGGTCTAACAGTTCCATTTCCACAAAATCCACTAGCAATTCATTGGTCAATGGATTTTTCAAATCATACTCAATAATCTGGAGTGCTTCCAACTGTAATTTCGCGTGACCATCCAGGTTGTTTATCAGATGTCTTGCAAATGTTTGGGATAGGTCGAACAGCGGTTGTTTACCTTCCAAAATTGCCTTTAACAGCAGTTCCCTTCGCTCTTCGGGGACTTCGTAGTAATGAAGTCCATACGTAAATACAGTCGCGATAAGGGTTTTCAATTGACCGTCGGAAAGCGTAAAGGTATTGTGGGAAAGGGAAAGACCCTTAAATTCATCCATGACCTCCCCGAAAGATTGTCGATCGATAGGCCGACCGAAATCCAGAACTTTATATAGGGTTTCCGACATAGCGTAAATTTAATCAATATGATGAGAAAGATTCTGAAATTCTATCGCTTGATATTCAACATATCATAAATACCGATTTTCCCACTTCGTAAAATTTTAAATAATACCAATTTAGAAGCCAAAAAATAAGGTTACTAATCGTTCCGTAAAAGGTGAATTAACGAAACTATTAAAAAGAACGACAAATGGAACTGGAAACGGATATGTTTTGTATTAAATCCGGTCGTTTAGATAATCGGCCGTTTTATTAAACACTAAATTTTTCCCTCTATTAAATAGTCAGTTTTCACTTTACATTCATAAGACAATAATTGATGTAGATTTACAACATCTGAACTTTATCACCTAAATTTGTACGCAGCATATAATTAATATTGCATAGAAGATTAATCCCAATAATTTAAAAATGGATTAATAGTGCTCGATATACTATTTGACTTTATCTCAAAATACTTTACTCTTTCGGAAGATGAGAAGAACGCTATTGTTTCTCTGGACGTTTTTCGCTCGTTTAAAAAAGGAACAATTTTATTGAAGGAAGGAGAAAATTCAAAAGATGGTTATTTTGTTTTAAAGGGCTGTCTTCGCACCTATTATATGATTGATGGTGAAGAAAAAACAACAGCTTTTCACACTGAGATGGAAGGTATTACACCTAATTCGCTTACAAACAAAGTTCCTTCTGAATACTATATAGCTTGTGTGGAGGATTCCTTGGTAACGGTCGCAAATCCTGATATGGAAGTTGAGATGTTCGCTAAATTTCCAAAATTTGAGACACTTTGCAGAATATTATCGGAAGAACTATTGGCGAAGCAACAAATCGATTTCGACGAGTTTAAGACATCTTCACCCGAGCAGCGCTATACAAATTTAATGCAAAAACGTCCAGATTTGATTCAACGTGTGCCCCAATATCAGTTGGCGAGCTTTTTAGGCATCAAACCGCAATCGTTGAGTAGATTGAGAGCAAGAATTTTAGAAAAAAAGAAGCACTGAGCCATATTTCTTAACTTAAGTGAACGAGCTAAGGCCTCTTCCCTATTTAATTTGCAGTATCGTTTAATTATTAAGATAGATATGCAAAAAACAATTTTCACTATTGCCCTAGCCTTATTCCTTACAAGCTCAGCAGAACTTCAAGCACAATACGATACCTCTGATAGCAATTATAAAGAATGTTTTGTTGGTAGTACTGCATTTATGTTAATGAATTTTGATTCCAATGAAACGCCAGATTTTTATCAAGTCAACCTTGGCTACCGCTTAACAGGTAAAGACGTTGTTTCATTAGAACTCAAAACTTGGAGGTATTACCAGCCTTTGGGGTTGCAGTACGGTAAAAACTTTAATTCGCCTGAAGAAAATTTTCCAGGATCTATTCGTGAAGTCGGATTTGCCCTTGCCTATCAACATTTTTGGTGGAAAGGATTATATACTGGTGTACATGTAATGAGTGCTTGGCAGTCGTTTCTAAATGAGGATGCCGCTAAATTTGATAACGGATTTCAGATATTCAATACCTACAGATTAGGCTATCATATCAGACTTCTGACAGGTAAATTTTTTATTGAACCCTCCATAGCAATAACGCATCGTCCTTACCATACTGAAATGCCTGAATCTTTTAAACAGCTGGATGATAAACATTCAAAATTCTTTTTTGGAGAACCAGGGCTTCATTTCGGGTTTAATTTTTAAAATGGATACTTGAAAGAGGTGGATATTAAAATCAAATTATCAACGCTATGGATTGTGGTAATGCTCAATCTCATATTTGCAGATATTCTATCGATTATAGTTGAATTGGTGAATAAAAACACCCTTGGTGATATTTTAGGAGAGGTTACATCAACAATGGCTGTTGCAGCCATTTTGACCAATATTCCTATCCTTATGATTTACATCTCTCGGGGATTATCCTATAAAATTAATCGTTCTTTGAATATTACCGCTGCAATCCTAACTTTAATATATGTTATTGGCGGTGGTAGTTTAACTCCGCATTACATTATATGTGGAGCTATAGAAGTAATTGCATTATTATATATAATTAAGATTGCATGGAAATGGGTGGAAACCAAAGTTGAATGATTGTAAGGAACATTTATAATAGAATTCTTTTGTCTTAAGACCTACAACAGTGTTTAAAGATAATTTTGATTCATAATTTAGAGACTGTTTCATAGCCGACACGGAATGAAATAAATTACACTTATATTCTTAAAACAGCCGATTGAATTTTATAATAACTAGATGTATTAACTTCTAAACACCATCATAAGATGATTCATTTAATTGTCGGAAATACAGGCTCAGGGAAAACGACGTATTCGAACGCATTGAAGGGGAAGACCAATGGAATTATCTTTTCAATCGATAAATGGAACCGTACTTTGTTCCTACCCGATAAAAAACCTGCCGATGGTCTGGAATGGTTTCTAGAAAGAATAGAACGGGCGGAAACCTTAATTATGGATTTAGTTATTCAACTGGAAGACGCAAAAACAGATACTATTTTAGACTTGGGACTTTCTAAATTCCAGCATCGAGAAAAATTCAGACAATTTGCTGATTTACATGACTATGAGGTAACAATGCACTTCTTGGATGTCTCAAAGGAGACTCGGTTAAAAAGAGTCATGAAAAGAAATATTGAAAAAGGTAAGACATTCGAATTTGAAGTTTCTAAGGAAAATTTTGATTTTATGGAAGATTGGTTTGAGAGACCTACTGCGGAAGAGATGATGGGAGGTCAATTAATCCAAACAGACAAGCAATAAATGAAAAAGGTATTAATATTCGGAATTTTACTACTCTCAAATTCCATTTTCGGGCAAGAGAAACTTGACCCTGATACATATTATGCGGAATCCAAAACAGTATTTATCGAATCGAAAATTTATGAGAAACAAAGAGAATTACAACTATTTATTCCAGACGAATATGTTTGGGAAAAAGAAAAGGCATTCAAGGTGCTATATCTTTTCGATGCTCAAAACACAAGAATTTTTAATTACATAAGTGGAAATGTTCAACTTCTATCAATGAATACCATAGAACCGGTAATAATAGTTGGAGTTGTAACAGAAGACAGATGGGATGAATTTTTGCCAAGAAACAATCACGAAGAAACATTGGAAAGATACGAACCACCAATGGGACATGCTGACAAATTAATTGAACATATCCAAACAGAAATTGAACCATATCTGAAAAAAAATTATCGAGTGCAAGATTATCGTTTGGCAATCGGTCATTCTTTAGGAGCGACCTTTGTAACCTACGCCTCGATGCGCACAGACAATCTGTTCAATTACAATATACTTTTGAGTCCGAACTATAACTACGACAAAAAACAGTTAGTGGAGAGATTTACAGCGTTTTTAAAAACTGATTTAACTAAAAACAAGGAATTCTACTTTGCAAATGGATATGGAGACAAATATGAAAAAGAATTTGATGAACCTTTACAAGAAGTAATCAAGATTTTAGAAAGTTCCGACAATGAAAAAATAACATGGAACTATAAAAAATTGGACATTGATGATCACGGACTAATTTGGCTCGGAGTTTATCATGGACTATTGAACTGGAGAAAATAAAGACCCGAGCGTAACTATTAACAGCGATAAAAACTCATTCAACTATTATAACCCAAAGAATATACAAATCTTGACAGACAATAATCTTGAAAAACTAGCTGAATAAAAATGAATAAACTAAAAAAAGGAGAGTTCTACGGAACACATTACCAAAAATCAGCTTTTCAAGATCTAATAATTACGGATACAGAATATACACACAGTAAAGTTGATTGGCATTATCACGAAAACCCATACTTTACTTATTTGCTTCAAGGAAAATTATTTGAATCTAACAAAAAAGAATCCTACTATTTAGAACCAGGAAATCTACTATTTCATAACTGGCAAGACTCACATTATAATATAAAACCACCTGAATTCACAAGAGGTTTTCACATTGAATTGGATAAGGATTGGTTTTCCAACTTTGATATTGAGATAACAAATTTTGAAGGAAGCATCAATCTAAAGAGTCCAATAATAAAAAACTTGATGAACCAAATATTTGTTGAGACGAAAATTAGCGACCAGTATTCAAACTTAAGTATAGCGAGTAATTTGATTAATATATTTAGCGTTATAAAAAAATCAAAAAATGGGAATTTAAAAAACCCAAAATGGGTTAACCAACTAAAAGAATTGTTGATTGAAGAAAAAATAAACTATTCTTTAAAAAGTTTAAGTTCAAAACTAGAAATACATCCTGTACATTTATCAAGAGAGTTCAAACGTTATTTTGGAACAAGCCTTGGTAATTATATTCGATTGATTAAACTGAATAAAGCATTTTATCTACTTGCTTCAAAAAAGTTTTCTATGACTGAAATTTGCTACCTGTGTGATTTTTATGATCAAAGCCATTTCATTGCAAATTTTAAGAAAATTTACGATACTACACCAACAAAATTTTTTAAGAATATTCCCTAAAGTTAATATTATACAATTTTGGGAAATTGAATAGTTTCAGCTTTGTAATTCATCAAAATTCAATCAAAAAATGAAAATACAAAGTATTTCACTTCTCTTTTTTGCATTACTTACGATTAGTCTTTTTAGTCAAGATATGGTCGAATTTACAAGTGGCTGGGAAGGAGAAATTGAAAGTTCGAAAGTATTCAGCCTAAAGGTAGAAATAGAAAATCTCGGACTTAAAAAACCTAGATTAAAAATTTCTAACAATAAAAAAATTATTGATTATCCGTTTGATTCAAGAGTCAATTCAATAATAAAAATACCTTTTACAGATAATTATTCTTTCGAAGGTATACTTTCTGAAAATGGGAAAGAGATCAATGGCTTTATTAAGTCAGGAATGCTTCTATATCACATAAAACTTACTCAATCAGAGAACAACACTTTTATTGGAGTTTGGAATTTACTTATGATAGATGAGTTAAAATCACTTAATTTCTATTTAAGTATTGAAAATGGAGAGGGAAATGATTATCAAGCTTATCCAATTTTTGGCGACAACAGATTCACGGGAACTTGGTGCGATAATTTTCAAAAGAAAAATAACTTGATTTCGTTTACTGATTTCAAAACTGGATTGCAGTTTAAAGGAAAATTAACCACAGGTGAAATCCAATTAAGTATTTATTTAGGCAATAACTTAATTACACAAGTAGTATTAAAAAAATCTTCAACTGATTGGGAAATTGGTGGATTCAAGAACGATAATAGATCGTCTGCTCTTAAACTTACCGAAATGGAAAGGCTTATTTCAAAAGATTCATTACCTAACACACATTCCGTTTTAATTTCTAAAAAAGGAAATATTGTTTATGAAAATTATTTTGATGGTTACCATGCAAATATTCCACATGATATGAAATCTGCTTCAAAAAGCATTTCGTCCGCAATAGTTGGAATAGCAAAAGACAAATTGTTGTTTAGTAGTTTAGAGCAATCCATTTTTGATTTTTTGCCAAACGAATATCAAACGCTAAAAGACAGCTTAAAATCGGAAATCGATATTCAAAGTCTTTTAACAATGAGTTCTGGATTAGATGCAGACGATTATACAAGAGAAAGAAAATCTTCAGCATCAGAAAATAGTTACCAACCCACTAGAGATTGGACTAAAACCGTGTTAAAGGCAAAAATGATGAATAAGCCTAATACAAAGGCAAACTATGGTTCTGCAAATCCATATCTTCTTGGAGTTGCAATCGACTCTATTGTACCTGAACCATTAGAGTTATTTATTGACAAAAACCTTTTTCAAAAACTCAACATATCAAATTATATTATTCAAACGGATCCGAAAGGTAAACCATATTTTGGAGGGGGAATGTATCTAACGCCCAAAGGCATGTTGAAATTTGGGGAACTATATCTTAATAAAGGGAAATTAGAATCTAAACGTATGCTGTCTAAAAAATGGGTGAAAAACTCATTTAAAAATTACAGGAATTTAGAAAATGTTCCTGATCAAAACGGTTATGGATATTTATGGTGGCACAATACCTATCAAGTAAACCGAAAGAGTATAGAATCCATTGAAGCCAGAGGAGCTGGTGGGCAGTATATTTTTGTTGTTCCCCGCTTAAAAACAGTTGTTGTAATTACATCTGGTAATTATAGAAATGGAAAAACACAGCAGCCAGAAATAATTTTTGAAAAATACATTTTACCATTTATTGAGAATTAAAAAAGCCAGTTGTCAAAGATGACAATAGCAAATAGAGCATAAAGTACTTTATCTAAAGATTTGGCTCGCAGCTAAACGGAAAATGCATCGCTTAAAACTGCCCTACTTTTCTCAAATTAGCCGTTATCTCTTATTTAAAAACAATAAAATGAAATTGAACGCACTACTACCATTATTATTTTTTTCATTATCCTGTTGTGGTCAAAACGAAAATGTCGAAAAAAATCAAAATTCAGAAATCAAGATAAGCGGTGAAAAGATTGCCAATATCTTATCCTTTTTTCCCGATAATGAACCTGGAGGAACTTTTTTGGTAACACAAAATGGCAAAACTATTGCCTCAGCTGCGTTAGGTAAAAACAACTTAGAATTAGATGAAGACATGAAAATGGAAAATGTTTTCAACATAGCATCTGTTACAAAGCCCTTTACCGCTGTTGCAATATTTAAGCTCATTGAAAAAGGCAAAATTGCATTGACCGACAGGGTTTCAAAGTTTGTACCCGATTTTCCAAAAGAAGGAGAGGGCATCACGATTGGACATTTACTCTCACATAGTTCGGGAATGGAATATAAAAATGATGAAGACCAGCGTGATGCGTTTAAAAAAGCCATTGTTATGAAAAGGGACAATACCTCTATATCTGTTGTGGAGTATTTCACAAAGGAAAAGTTCGATACAAAACCAGGCAATAAACATGATTATAACAATGTAGCTTACCAATTACTAGGATACATCATTGAACAAATAAGTGGTAAACCCTACGAAGAGTACCTAAAAGAGACTTTCTTCGAGCCTCTGAATATGAACAACACTTTGTTGGAGAGTACTGCAAAAGTGATAAAAAACAGAGCAACAGGTTATGATTCTTTTAATGGAAATGATTACCATATCAGGAAAATAGATAGTGATGATTCCTATTTTTATTCAGCAGGTGGCCTAATGTCAACAATAGAGGATTTATCAATTTGGTATGAGGCGTTAATGGGCTACAAAATAATTGGCAAGGCTAATGTCGAAAAGCTAATTACGCCCATAAAATACAATGATGGCACATATGGAGGGAATGGATATGGCGTATTTACTGGAAATTTAAATGGTCATAATTTTATACATCATGACGGTTTAGGCTGGGGTTATGGTTCCATGCTTTTGTATTTTCCAGAATCCAAGATTTTTATAGCACATTTACGAAATTGTGGTTACTGCAAATATGATATTACTAATTCTTATAGTGCCCCAATTAGAATTGCTGCAACTTTACTTGATTCCGAGTATCTGAAAGATTATGAGGACAAAACACTATTTAAAAAATATATTGGAACTTATTCTTCCACTCTTTCCCAAGAAGATAAGGTCATAATCGAAAAAGACGACAAACTCTTTTTAGAAAGTAAGTTAGGTTCACTTCAATTGAATCCAATCAATGACCATACTTTTTTCGTTGAAAGACTAAATGAGACCTTATCCTTTGGAAAAAGCAGTGAGAACAAAATAGAATTGACACTCAACAAGGGAGTTACAATTGTTTATGAAAAATAACAAAAGTGAAGAAAACAATGGATAAATATATTCGAATATATCGACCAGGTAAGTTATCAATTTTCATCAACTTAAATTAATTGAAGGTAATCAAGTAACGTTGCAGAACGAAACCCAATTGCCTATTGGTAAATCGTATCGAAAAATTATTTCGGATAGGATTTAAACGTTGGCTGACCTTTTAAATAATTTCGAGGTTATCTTATTAATTTTATGTGTGTCCTACAAAATCAAACCATGTTTAGAGTATTGAAATTTCCAATTCTGGGGTAGTTCGAGAAAACCAACTTTTTTTCGGAACTAAAAATAACGATAGTATTCTCAAATAGAAGGCACGGAGCATTCCATTCCCATTTTCCAATCCAATGCATTCATCTTTTCTAAGAAAGCTTAAATTCCCTTTACCAACTTTTCATAGGATGGGGAATCCCCATAAATCATCTGCTCCTGCATTGTTCTGTAATCCGACTTCCATGCTTCTTCAAATTTCGATGATGGAATGGGCCGTATGTGCTGAGGCTGGTGCAGATTATAATCGACCCCACCAAGTTTCGTAAAAACAAATCTATGGTTTACGATGGTTTCATATAATCCTTGGTTATGAATTGCATTGGTCGCAAATTCCGTTTTCGATAATTGTAAAACATCGTACAAATGACGGCTTAGCCTGTCTACCCTTATTTTTTCCTTGGGACGTTGAAATTCCTCGTGCGGTAGGAACAGTTTTTTCCAAAAAAGTCCTTTCGGGGGTTACGGAGGGAACGGATACCGGAGGTTCGACAAATTCGGCATCGGAATACTGTTCATCCACAAAAGAGTTTATCGGTTTCAGATCAAAAGGCTCTCTTAGGGAACGGCAACCTAGTTCAACCTGTACCCTCGGCTGAATATATCCGGGGGATTTCGTTATATAAGGATAGTAGATTTCAATAATGCGGGGTCTTGGTCGCTTGATTCGGCAGGAACGATTTTGAAGTCGACATCCTTAAATCCTTTTTCTTTAAATCGCGCCTGTAGCTCTGGATAAAACTGCCCTGAAATATAAGAACTCGTTTCCTTCCTCAGTTTAGTGAGCTGTTTTTTTGACAGTTTCCCCGAATACCTAAAAAACCTACGGTCAACGGCCATGTCAACGTCTTCGGAGAACCGATCTATTAGTTTCCATGCCTTGCTTAGCGAGGTCCCGCCCTTAAAGACCAAATGTTCCGCTATTCCCATTTCAAAGATGACCTTTGATGTCTGGACGACCCACCAATCTTTTTCAACGGCAAAATCGGGTATTCCCGTTTTGTTTTCCACATTTTTTATAAATGGCAAGCCTGTCCGCTGCAAGTACGTCGTGAAATCTCATTTATTCATGCTCCAAGCTCTTTTCCATAATTTTCCGAATCCATGCCGGTGCCAATGCGATATCGTGAAGCAGGTCTTTTTGGTGTTCCTTTTGCAAAAGGGCCACGATTTTTGCTTCTTCCTCATCGGTCAATCGTTCTTTTCCGATTTCACGAAGGGCCTGTATTACCAATCGGCTTATCTCTCCATTAGCCGATAAGTTCTTGGGGGTGGTCTTCTTTAATTTTATGCTCCGTTTTCCCAGTTTTATCTCCCGGGGAGCTCCGTCGGTAAGGAAGACAAGCTTCATGGGAACTTGTGTGCGAAGCCCCAACGCACTTAGGGCATATACCCCGGTAGGCACCAGTCTGATCTTGTCCCTTCTGGCTATGGCCATTGCGATTTCCTCGGCCGTTGGCAAAACCTCTCCCGCGTATTTACTTACCGTGGGGCGTACATAAATCCCTTGGGCTACCCTTTTTATAAAGCCCTCTTTTTCTATTCTGTGAAGTGCCAAACGTATGGCCTCGGGCGAACCCAGTTCTCTGAAGTCATCAGGAAATAAAAGTTCTCCCCTACCCTTTTTAGAGATGGACTTTTTAATTTTGTACTCAACGCTCTCCATAGATACAAATCTATTTTGTAACAAATTTAGTAAATTTTTGTTACAAATAAGTTTAATGCCACCATTATGGAAACAAGGTCGAACGGAATCGTAAAAAAACAGTCTGAACCGATAATATGAAAGGAAATGTGTGGAATCCCCGTAGGGGACTTCCATACGTTTCCGTTCTGTATCGAGGGGGTTGCGCGAAAGCAAACCGTTCGGCCCTGACATCCCGCAGGGATGTCGGGAGGCCGATAAGGTGCGGCTTTCGTGCAACTTCCGCAAACCATGGGAAGGGAGAGAAAGAGATAGGTCAAATAGCCTAGAAGACAGAATGTTACGATTTAGGAATACGACTTCTACCAACTTTTTGCAACATAGAATCCCCAAACCGATATTTCGATAGCACCGAAGAGCCATACCAAATCTTTGATAAAGGGTATGCCGACCATAATGAAAAGAAAGAGCAACAACGGGATTCTCAAGAAACGTTTGAACCTAAGCAATCCTTTAATAATAATAGCCATGAAAATGATAAAACCTAGAAAGGGTAATTTTTGATATAGAATTTCAATAGACAGCATATAGGTTTGGTTTTACTTTCGCTTGGTAATTTATTTCAGACATTAATCGAGTTTACCTTGCCCGATTCCAAATTCACGAACGCCCCGTGCTTCTGTATCTGCTTATGATACAACAACCGAAACAGACAGTCGGACGC
>ENA-ORXU01002280-ORXU01002280.1-marine-metagenome-genome-assembly--contig:-NODE-2280-length-13362-cov-7.523523_pt1 | contig 13362 bp, 12 predicted proteins | sample MGYA00237869_ERZ511484 | MGnify/ENA metagenome assembly ERZ511484
GGTATCGAATGAGTGACATGCTAGCTGGAACGCAGCTAGGAGCTATATGTCAATATTCGCTTAGCTTAATGGTCATGAACACAGCGGCCACGTCAACCCGCGCATAATATTTTTAGCTTTGGTCAGTGTCTGTGAGTAGGGTAGTGTTGATTTCTTCGTATTATTGGTAATATAAAGCGCGGTCTGCGTGGCCGCATCCGTTGGCGGCAACTAAAACCTAGAATTTCGTAGCTACTCCAGAATAACTACTAATTTTAAGGAAACATATACAATAGTTATATTTTTACTTATTTAGGATTACTCAATAATTCGTTATGGCAGTTGTTATTGTGTTGAAATATTATCCATATTTGATGACAGTGCAATAGAGCATTTTAAAACATTGTATCAAACAATTAGTGATGACTTGGAAAATTAGTTGTGAATATAGACTTGTTAAAGAGATGTACCCATTAAGATTGGAATATGAGAAGAGAGAAATAATACGTTTTCTTCAAAATAGAGGATATAAAAGATCAGATTCTCTTGACTCGCTTCATGATCTATCAGGGAATATTTTCACTTTAAATTTTTCAAGTGAAAATATTATTTTTGAAGTATTAGTCTATACTGAAAAGGGGAATAATCAATATGTAAATAGAGTCCCATCGATATTAATGTTTGTATCAGACTATTTTATTCAGAATAATTGGAAATGGCTATACTTAGAGACTTTAGATGAATGTGACATATTAAGAATTGATGTGAATTCAAGGGAAATAAGTCCACTATCAATATTTAATCGCATTGCTAAAATAGGAAAATTTGATCAAATACCTATATTGAAAGTAGAACAATTTGGTAAGTATAATGATCAGCAAAAAGACATATACTCTGGATCTAAACAAATTTTTAGCCAAATAGAAGATTTTTGGATTTCTTTTTTAAATTACTATCATAAGGGAGAATTCGAATATAGTGGAGAATTAAATATTTTACTACTTCAGAAATGCTTTGACAAATATTATGGTGAGTGTATTCCATACAACAGGTTAAATTTAGAATTTGAAACTGGATATTTATCTAAAAAAATGAAATGGTTTGATCCTACGAATATACTTAAGGTGTATAAAATGAGGGATGGTTGGAACGATAAGGTTTATTTGTTTGAAATGGAGGATAGTTTTATACTTTATAATTGGTGGACTAGTGAGTAACTAGCAATTATTTTGTGGTACATCTAGTCGCCAAAAGTTGTTTGTAATAAACAGAAAAAATTTGTAATAGAGGATAGTACATTCTACACATTAAGTAATTTTATTAAATTTCAAGCAAGATATAAACTTTTAGTTGGGATCTGGTTTGTTGAGCTCTTTACTATGATAAAAATATGCCTCGTGAAAAAAGATCAATTCTATTTTCTCTTGAATTGTTAACGAGGTCCAAAATGCCGCTAACAATGCAGCATCGACAACCCGCCGATAGTGTTTTTCGTGATCCAGAAGGTTTGTGATTGAATTGAAGTTTGTACCTTGTCAGAGAGCTAATGGTGATGGCGGGCTGCGTTGCTGCTCACGTTCTCTTCCATTATGAAAACAATCTCAACCCTAGAAATTTTCTATCTTTGGAATAATATCATATCAGTAAAAGATGGGAAAGAAAATAAAGGTTGAAAACAAGGAAATTGGTATTCAAATAATAAATGAATCTGAGTATATCAGCTTAACAGATATGGTAAGAGGAGATGAAGGATCAGATCATATCGAAATTGGCTAAGGAATAGAAATACTGTTGAATTTATCGGACTGTGGGAGACTATTCATAATCCTAATTTTAAAGGTGTCGAATTCGACACCTTTAGAAAAGAAGCGGGTTTAAATTCTTTCAATCTAACACCAAAGAAATGGGTTAAAGCTACAAACGCCATAGGTATATATTCAAAATCTGGAAGGTATGGAGGTACATATGCCCACAAGGATATTGCTTTTGAATTTGGAAGTTGGATAAGTCCCATGTTCAAATTAATGCTTCTGAAAGAGTTTCAGCGACTCAAGAAGGAAGAATCTAACAGATACAACCTAGAGTGGAACATTAAACGATTACTGACCAAGACCAACTATTCTATACACTCTGATGCAATTAAAGAACATATATTATCAATATCAAACCGTAGCATAGGAAATCAGTGGCTTATCTATGCTGAAGAAGCGGATATATTAAACGTTGCACTATTTGGTTGTACGGCTAAAGAATGGCGAGACTCGAATAAGAACCATGGTAAAAAAGGATTGAATCTCAGAGATTTTGCAAGTATCAATGAGTTAGTTGTTCTTTCAAACTTAGAAAACATTAATGCCTTGTTAATAGAGAAGGCGATGCCAAAGGAAGTTCGATTTAAGGAATTAGAAAGAATAGCTCTCAAACAAATGAAGCTACTAAACGATGAAAACGTAATAAAAGCCATCAGAAAGAAGACGACCAAACTTATATAAAAGCAAGTAAAAAAGAAAAGTAACGGAAGAGAACAATGGCTATGACGATCATATCTCACTGCGTACCTTGTGAGAGACGACGCATAGCCTGAACCGTTAGGTGTAATTAAAAATAAAAATGAAGAGACTGACAATTTTATTAGTATTTGGATTATCGAACTTACTGCTAAATGCACAAAATGCTTCAATCAATAGTTCAAACTATTTTGAATTTTACAATAAAATTGAAGCTCAAAAAATAACGACAAATTGGTTAACTCAAATTGAAATTTCGAGTATAATTTCTAAAGAACTGGAGAAATATAAATTCAAACATAATTATAACAATGTACTCTATGAAATAGCTAACAAACCAACAATTATTCTTGATGTTTTTTCTAGAAAATTGAATATTGGCTTTCTAGTTCAGACTGGTCATTATGCAATACCGCAAAAAGAACATAGATTGGCTAGAAATTACGACTCTGTCAAATATGATCACAACGGCAAAATGACAAGATTCGAAATAGATCAACTACCAAACAACATTCATCTCTTATTAGAAACAAATTATTGGTATCAATATAGTAATGATAAATCTGAGGTTAACAATGCAGTTTGCAGAGAAAAAATAATTGAAATTCTAAAAGACGATATTGCTCAAATTCTGGCAAAATATAAAAATCTTGAAGATTCAGTATTAGAAAAAGAATGGATTGGAGTTCCAACGGATATAAGCTCTTTGAACTTGAAGGGATTTGTTACTTGGGCCGAGTTTTTAGATGGTCAAAATGGCATTGACGAATATATAAAAAAAGAAATCAAAAATTTGAGAAGTTCTATAAGTGTCAAGAAAAATGAAGAGCTAATAGTTGAATACTGGATAAATGAAAATGGAAACACTGAAAACATTAAGGTCTCCAAAGCCAGTTCTTTATCTATTGAAAAAGAAGTACTACGAATTATTGAAAGAATGCCATCTTGGAAACCCGCCAAGCACAATGGTGAAAAGATAAATTCAATGTATAAACAAAAGATAATAATAACTAAAGAATAACTACACCTAACAATGGCTATAACGATCATATCTCACTGCGTACCTTGTGAGAGACGACGCATAGCCTGATCCGTTAGGCGCTACAAAAGAAGCAAAGCCAGGATAATAGGTTTTTGATTTTATTAAAATTCAATATAAATCCAAATTTATGATAGACAAAGGCTACAATATATTCGTAAATAATTCATTTAATAAATTTCAAATTGATCATCTTAGACTTTGTGACAATTACATGATAAATGATTATGGTAATTGGTATTATCAACAGGTGACTGAATTACTTACATTGACAGATGCAAAATTGGGTGAATTGAACTTTAAATATACCCCTATTGGTACATTTAGCAGAACTTCAGAAACTTGGATGTGGTCTTGGTTTAATGAGTACTCAATTGAACACTCAAAACTAGATTTAGATATTTTGATTCAATTAGGGCAGAAGAAATCCTACCCAAAACTGACAGAGGGGACTTTTCCCAGTCATAAAGACGAAGGGTGGGAGTTTACTGCAATGGCCCATCATAAGCTTGGTGGGCTTGGTGGCTATCGCGTCGAGACTGACCAATTGATTAAGTTCTTCCTATTAGAAAGAATCGTAGAACAAGAAGAGGTAGAAGTAAGGAAAAACCAAGTAGTTATTTGTAAGGCTCATGATGAAGGACGTGTAGCGTTTGTATGTTGTCATTTACAGCAGAGAAATAACGCTGCTGGATTTGAGGAAGCCTTTGAAAGTTCCGATAAGATGAAATTAGACTTTGATGATAATTTCCAAGCATGGTGTTCAAAATGTGAGATAGAACGATTAAAAACCGATGGTTGGGATGAAAAATCAATGAAGTATGCAAATATTCAAATTGTTTGTGAGACTTGCTATTTTATTATCAAGGAAAGTGCTCTGAATGACAGATCATACAATTAATTAATATAATGTGAACTTAAAGGCCATTGCCCAAATTAGAAATTACAAATATGGATAAATTCTTAAGAATCGATGAAAATACATATCAATTATCTAGAGATGGTGAAAATCTATCTTACATTCAGGTCTTTGAACTATTAACTGCGGGAGATTCTCTAACTGAAATAATGACCAATTTTCTAGTTGAATGGAATCAAGATTTCTTTTGGGAGCATCCTAAAGTATCTAATGATACTTGCAAAAGTAACTATGAGGTTTCAGTGATACCTACGGACGCATTTAATAATAGGGAAGAGAACTTTGATCCATTTAAAAGCAAATTCAAAATCACCGATCAGATTAAAGTTTTTCATAATCTTCGCAAGGATTCATTATTGATTGTACCTAATAAGAATGAAGTGTCTGATCAAAACTTTGTTACATTAAGAAAATTTCTACAGACTGCTCCGAAATCTTTGATTAAAAAGTTTTGGAAAACTGTAGGAGAGACAATGATTGATCAAATTTCAAAAAACTCTGATTATTGTTATTTAAGTACTCATGGGCTTGGAGTACTCTGGTTGCACGTAAGGGTCGATCAACGACCTAAATATTATCACACCAAAAAATATAGAGTTTCCCGATAATTTAAAATCAAAAAAAGCGCCTAACATAGTGGCCACGTCAACCCGCGCGTGAAGTTTTGGCTTCGATCAATATTTGTAAGTAGGGTAGTGCTGATTTCTTCGTATTATTGTTAGTGAAAGCGCGGGCTGCGTGGCCACCCCCGTTGGGCGAAATAAAAAAATTACTAACAATCAATTTTATTATCAAGGTAATATTTCATTCTACTTCAAAATTAGACATATGAGATTCTCGGAGAGATTTGGCTTTAAAAAAGTAAATATTGAAATTCAGAGAAATGAAGTGAGTAAAGAATTAAGAAATTCTTTGTGGAATGTATTCTTAGACTTAATTATTGAGAGCCTTAGTAATGAAAGTCCTTACTCTAGATACGGACACGAGTACTCTCAACTGACGAATTACTTTAGAGACCTTTGGATAAACTTTTATAAGCGCCCAATAGATACACTCCAGTTGTATGATGGTAACGTTAGTAGCTTAGATGTACAAGAAGTTCGAGATTGGTTTTATAAATGCCAATGGCATGAAGTTTTAGATTTTATAGAATTCACATCTAGCTATCATACTGAATTTTGTGAAATCTGTAATAGGTTTCTTTCGCGTGAACTATCTGCTTATAGATTTATTGATAAAAAGTTAGTTGAAATTGATTCTAAAAATGAGATAAAGGAGATTGAAGAATCATTGAAAATCCCGAATAAATTTCAGCCAGTAAAGACACACTTGAAAGCTGCTATTAGTCTACTATCAAATAGGAATAATCCAGATTATAGAAATTCAATAAAAGAGTCAATATCTGCGATAGAATCGTTAGCAATAATTATTACAGGAGATGATAAAGCTACATTAGGTAAAAGTTTAAAAGTTATAGAGAAAAAATATGAAATTCCAAATAGTTTGAAGTCAGCATTCAGTACCTTGTACGGATATACCTCTGATCAAAGTGGTATTAGGCACGCTTTGTTGAGTAGCGATGTTCCAGTTACTATGTCTGAAGCGAAATTTATGCTTGTAGTTTGTTCAGCTTTCGTAAACTATTTGATCTCAAAATTATAAACCTTTGAAATGAAAACTGCAAAATTCAATCCCAAAAGGCACAAAAAATATCTGCAATCTTTCAGAGATATGGAGGTTAGGACTCTTCATGAGTATATCAAAATTACTGAAAAATCGACAAAAATATACTTACCTAAGGAAGTGGAAAAAAGTGGAATTTATTCTTTTTGGTGGACAGGAAATTATAAAGTTTTTTCAAAGGCAATTAGAAAATGTGATTATCGTCTAAAAGGAAAGATAACAGAGGAAAAGAAAATTGCTATTAAATTCTCTAAAAAATGGATCAAGTCGGCCAATACAAATCATGGCATCTGTCTTTATATAGGTAAGTCTACGTCTATGAAAAAAAGAATATCATCTCATCTAAAATTAGGAACAGAAAATATATGGACCAATACAGAATTGACTGATGGTGTTAAACCAAACACAGTTAGCCAGCTTCGAGTCGGAATCGAAAGAGTATTCGGGAAAGGCAGTTTTAGAAATACTAAAATGTTTAAGAATATATCAATTAAATGGATTTGTATTGATGGGTACGAGGAGAGCATAGAAAGATTTTACCTTGAAGATCAACTAATAAGTGAATATTTTGCATTATTTAATATTGATATTGAACGATAGTTTATGTGCTTAATATCTTAATGATTAAGACTGTAAAAAATTCGCCCAACATAGCAGGCCACGTCAAGCCGCTGTTCCTCTTACGATTAGATTCGTTCAAATACCGCCCTTTTCTTCAGTTCTTTTGCGTGCTGCGCTAATACGCAAAAGAACTAAAGAAAAGGGCTATTCCGGTGCTTGATCCGGCCGCTCTCAATTCCCAAAAATTCCTTTCGGTCGTGCCTCCCTCCAGGTTTTTTGTGAATGTTCGCGCCCGGCCCAATCACCTAAATCGAACTTTGACGTATATTCGTTCCAATAAGAATCGCGGCCTGCGTGGCTGCGCCCGTTGGGCGAAAACAAAAAAAATAGTTATCATTATTAATAGCAATACAAAATGTTCTGAAAGGAGTTAACGTTTGAGCAGTAGAAGTATCCGATTTTGTTGTAAATTTGTGTAAACTTTCTGCATCTATGACTCAAGAAACTCTAGACTTATTACTTCCACAAGTAATCCATTCACCTGAGTACTACGAAAACAAATATCCATCAAGGAACATTAGCGATAAGTCAATCGTTACAAGATTTGGTCCTAGTCCTACTGGGTTCATGCATATAGGTGGAGTTTATATTGCCATTATTGGGAAAAATCTGGCTATTACTTCCGAAGGAGTATTCTTTATTCGGATAGAAGATACAGACCAGAACCGAAAGGTAGATGGTTCTGACAAGCACTTTAGAGAAACATTTCAATATTTCGGTATCGAGGCCCTTGAAGATTCGGTGACAGGTAAGTATGGTCCATATACTCAATCAGATAGAGTAGAAATCTATAAAACTTTCGTGAAAAAATTGTTAGAGGAGGGTAACGCCTATCCCTGCTTTTGCACCAAAGATGAGCTCAATAATGACTATTTAAAGCAGAAAGAGCTAAAAATCGACACTGGGTACTATGGCCGGTGGGCTAAATGTAGGCATTTACCAGAATCAAAAATCAGAGAAAATATTGAAAAAGATAAATCATATGTTATTCGATTCAAATCTAATGGTAGAGATGATCAAGTCAGTTTTATTGACGCAATAAGAGGAAAGATTAGTGCAAGGGACAACTACAATGACGTAGTAATACTGAAGTCATCTAGTGATACTATTCAGTTGCCTACTTATCACTTAGCGCATGCAGTAGATGATCATTTGATGCGTGTTAATTTGGTTCTGCGATCAGAAGAATGGATTCCATCCGTTCCCTTACATATGCAACTATTTTCAGCACTTGGGTTCGAGCAGATAAAATACGCACATATTGCACCTCTGATGAAAATTGACGGAGAGTCAAAAAGAAAGTTGTCAAAAAGGAAAGATCCTGAAGCATCTGTAACATACTATATGGAAAGCGGGGTGCCTTCAGAATCAATTAGAATATACTTGAAAGGTTTAGCAAACTCAAATCTGCTAGACGAGTCTCCTCTAGTAGTGATGAATGCGCAATTGAAGTTGTCCAAGATGTCGAAATCTGGCGCGTTAATTGATATGGTGAAGCTAGATAACGTATCGGCCAATTTTATTAGCACTTTAAGCGCAGGACAGATACTTCAACATCTTCTCGTTTGGTCATCACAATTTGATCAGATTGTGCATGATACAATTAATGAAAATCTAGACTATACACTCAAAGTAATTGATTTGGATAGATTCAATAACAGTAAAATTCGTAAAGATCTGACGAAATGGTCAGATTTTATTCCACTGTATGGATTTCTGTATCCGTCCTTGTTTACATCCGTAAAATACGCTGATGTATTGCCTGACGCAATATCAAAAGAAGCTGTTAACTCATTCTGTAATACTTTTGTGAATCAATATTCATTTTCAGAAGGTGATAATACGGAATGGTTCGAAGAAATTAAGAGAATATCCGCTTCAGCTAATTTCGCAATTAATAAGAAACAGTTTAATAGTGCTCCTGAATCTTTTCACGGTATGATACGTGAATCAACTCAGATACTTAGATTGGCGATCACAAAGCGTTTATCTAGCCCTAGCCTTTACGAAATAATGAAGCTTCTAGGAAAAACTGAAGTTATAAATCGAGTCAAACTATTTCAAACTAAATAATTATGTTTTGCAAGTATCTTTCATTTGATGATTGCGATAGTCGTAAGCTGGCAACCTTCCATGAATATGGGAAGCAGGAGTATTTGTCTAGCGACACAGTCTGTCTTAGTACATGTCACAGGGTAGAATTTTATTCGGATAAACCTATTACACTCAAACCGCCTCCTGAATTTCTAGGTTGCGAGTGGAATTCAATTAGTGGTTTAGAAACTGTACTAAATAGACTAGCTTCGATTGCGTCTGGTGCTGAATCTAAGATTTTAGGAGAGCAGTTTGTATCGTTTCAAGTAGTACGACCATTTTTAAGAACCAAAATTTCAAATCTCCCATTTGACTTGATTGACGGAGCGTTTGAAATTGGTTCAAGAGTGAAAGCACGGTATAATTTTATAACAAGTTTTTCCTATGATGACGCTGCGTTCAAACTGTTTGACGCAAGACCAGACGAATTTTGGAAGCGGAGCTTAGTAATAATCGGGGGTGGTCTTTTAGGGCAACAAATCGCCTCCCATGTACTTTCGAGAGAATATGAAAGGGTAATTATCATAACAAAGCAAATAGATAGATGCAAATCTGATATCGATTCTCAAGGTGGGATGAACAATGTTGAAGTTGTAACTATAGAGAATGCTGATATTCCTGAAAGCTTTGATACTGTTTTTGCAACTACGAGTCATGACAAGTTATATAAACAAAAGGTGATTGATATGCTAAGATCACGAGTCGATGGTTCGATAGTTGATTTGTGTGCAGTACCGATAGAGACACCTGAACTTCACGAAAAGGGTTCTTATACTTGTATGTATGATGAGGATTTTCTACGATTGGTCAAAATTTCCAATCAACTACTGAATCATACTCGCGACGTTGTGACGCGATCTATTAGGAGTGAAATTAAAGCTTTAATGCGTAATGGATAATCTAATGTTATGCAATAGCTTGTGTGAAAAAGTAAATTCACTTATGGATACTGAATTGTCGTTCATGTTCGTATGTGGATCGCGTGCAAGAGGAAACCATAAGGAAAATAGCGATATTGATCTATTTGTGGTTTTAAATGATAATTACCCCCTGCTTCAGAACCGAATAAGTGATGTTTTTGTTAAGTTTCATATTGATAATAATTTAGATTTAGATCATATCGGAGAAATTTTATCAATCCATACCATGGATTTATTGTTAAATGAGCGTGCATATAGTGAGTATATAGCAAATGGCTTCTTTGAATCCGCATGTTATAATCAGCAATGTATCCTGTCAACTGTCCGTAAGGCATTTGTAGTGGCTAATATGTTGACTGACAGAAGAATTTTAGAAAAAGGGGATATAAATGCATTGAATATATATAGTTTTAAAGCTCAACAAATAATGTCAAAATCCAAAAATGTACAATTATTTTCACTTGGGACTGATCCAGAATTTGGTACTCAGGTAGATGCCAGTTTTAATCTGTTATACCGTGAAATGAAGAAAAGCATTATAAGCGGACAGTTACGAGAGACGACTCTTGGAATCAACCTACAAAATTGGTTTACTTCTCGTTACTTGAAAATAAGAAAAAATCAAAATAATATTGTTAATAACTTAAATGAATTTTCACCAGTCGTGTGCCCACTTACAACCAGAAAGAATTTCAACCTCTTTGAAGGTCAATGTGTTGGGTGTAATTCTAAAAACTGAATAAAATGCTAAAATTCCCAAATGAGCCAGCTAGAGCAGCTAATATCAAGGACATCTCCTCTTTAGCTGAGATGAGAAATGCCCTCAACTCAATTGACATGTTGGATTCTGGTTTAGAAAGCAGAATTCTTAGCTGCCTTAAATCCCAAGGATCAAGCCTATACAAGGAATTATCAAAAGTACTAGATGATGTACGTGGAGTGGAAAATGGTAAAAATCGACTTATTCAAATGAATACAATTGTGAGAACAATTGGAGAGCCGGATAATTTAGTTAAGGTATTGTCTAGTATTAAGCAACAAGTAAATTCAGGTGATAATAGTTTGTCCAATATCACTAATGTCAAAATGCATTCTATATACGGATGGTGTGGAAATACTCTTTTAATTGAATCATCAGAAGAACCATCCCCTAACACATTTCCTGCACCTAACGGTATTGAATTAATATTAGGGAATCCTACATCAACTTGGAACTTGACTTTGCATATATGGCAACCCAATAGTAAGGCTCAAGGTTTTGAAATTGCTTCATTACCGAAGCCCAAAAGCACAATTCTAGAACCACCTCACAGTCATCCGTTTTCTTTCAGTTCGTTTATTGTCAAGGGTGAACTTCATCAAAGCCTTTACGTCGATCAACTTGACAAAAAAAGAGTTAACGAGAATAGGGTTGCTGGCTATTATGACTCCGTTCCTCTTATACACTCCGATGGTGTATGGCCGCCTCATTCTTTTGAAATCGAAGCTAGAGTTGAAACAATAGAACATAGAACATGCTTTAGGAAGGGGGATAGCTATTATATGCCAGCCAACTGGATTCACGACGTCGAAATAGATGGTGATAGAGCATTGAGGCAACCAACCATTACACTATTTTTATCTACAGAATATATTACTATGCCTCATGTATATGTACATGAATCAATGGTTAAATACCATAATGATAAGCCTACTTTGAAAAGTGATAATTCTGGACCTATTTCATTAGAAAAATGGAATAAAAAAATTGATTCTTTAATTAATTATATTGGTAATGAAGAAGCAGAACTAAATCTTCCTTCCATCATAGAATACGACAAAGAATATGCATTTTTTCACGTGTGATAACGTCCTCACTCACTCAATAAATAAAAATTATTCGCCCAACAATGCGCCACCGTCAACCGGCCCTGGCTTCTATCGAGGTTGATTGGTAATTTTGAGTTTTGAATTTCTATTGTAGACTGTGGTAGAGTAGGAAAGGGCCGGCTGCGTTGGCGCTTCCGTTGTGTGCAATAAAAAAAGCAAGTAAGAATCAAATGATACTGTCGGTAATATTTCGGTTCAACATGTGCTGAAGAAAATTTGAAAGAAAGTAAGTGTCAATCATAATTAAATAGGTCAATCTCACTTATAAACGATAAATGATGATCAAGATCTCATAAATGGCATCAGAAATCTATATAAGCAGAAATACTTAGCGATGAATCAAATATCGACGGGAAATTTAAATCTTATTCCAAATCCGATAAAACTACAAAGTATTTGTAAATCGATTTCGGCATTAGAAGTAATCATTTGTCCAGAATGGGAATTTCGATATTATTCTTATCAAAGAGATTGGTGCGAAGACGAAGAGGTCTTTGAAATGAGAAATGGTGAAGGTGATCAAATGCTAATTTTATTTAGTAATAATGGAACCTGCATTAATGGATTTGCTCATAAAAGTAAGATGAATTGCTGGAGAGATATAAAACGACATCAGAAGAGATCAATTATCGATAAAGTATTTGGCCGTAAAAAGTCCCTAATTACTAAATTAATGCATGAAGCTCCAACAGGAGTGTTAGATGGTCTACCAGGAATCTTTGAAGACTTCATTTTCGGTGAACCAATAAAAAGTATTGGAACAACTTTTTGTATTTGGCAAACAAATTCTGACATAGAATGGAAAACCGGTCAGATAGAATGGCCTGAATATAATTATAAAGATGGTTCAAGCGAATTACTTCAAGTATTAGATGGTAATCCTTTAAGTTATAAAAAATGGGCTGATGAATACTACGTAGAATACTTTGAAGAGCGATTTGAAGACAATAAAATTAAATTGAACCTTGTAGAAGAAATATATAACCATACAGTTTTGACGGTAGAATTAGTTAACTCAATAAACCCTAAGTTGGAGAACATTGAACGTTTAAAATCTGATCTTCAAAGGATTGGATACGAACATAAACTATAAATGGCTAGCAGGGAACATTTTATTTTTATCAATAGTCTTAGAATGATGCACACAACATAGTAGCCACGACAAGCCGCCAGCAGTGTTTCTTCGCTTCGGGAGTTATTCGGGGTGGGGTAGTGCTTACTTCTTCGTATTATTGTTTGTGAAAAGGCGGCCTGCGTGGCTACATCCGTTGGGCGAAATTAAAAACCACCAGAACCACAACTGTGTATTCCGGAGTTACTGACCCCCTAATTCCGGTCTACTGACCCCCTGTGGATAACTTACGCTGTTTTAAGATTACGAAGATAGACTTTCAATACGTTTTCGCAGGCTATTACCCTTAAGTTCAACTTTGTGGGCCTTGGATACCAACCGATCCAGGATAGCATCCGCGACTGTTGGCTCTGCGATATATTCATGCCATTTAGCCACGGGGAGTTGAGAGACGATGATGGTTCCAGCCCGTTCGTATCGATCCTCCAGGATCTGAAGAAGGAGCAGTTTAACCGGATGAGTGATAGGCTGAAGACCGAAGTCGTCAAGGATCAGTAGACGCGCTTTTTTGAGCTTGTCGAGCCACTTGATCACGGTGCCCTCTGCTTTGGCGACTGCAATTTGTTCACACAAGCGGTTCATGTTAAAGTAGAGTGTAC
>ENA-ORXU01002281-ORXU01002281.1-marine-metagenome-genome-assembly--contig:-NODE-2281-length-13362-cov-3.899812_pt1 | contig 13362 bp, 10 predicted proteins | sample MGYA00237869_ERZ511484 | MGnify/ENA metagenome assembly ERZ511484
CTTTCAGACCTTCAAAAATAGCTTCTGATTTTCCTGCATTAGTCATGTGAACCGGCAGCACACCAAGTGACGGTTTGTGTCGCAACACAAGCGATCCTACACTTAAAAAATTACAAGCCATTTGAAAAGAATGGCAAATAAACAAGGCGTATTTTTTATCGCTAGAGTTTTGATTATGCTTCCAGAGTTTATTCAAGAAAAAATAAAAAGCTCTGTCCCACACACCATCACCTTCAAGTGGACTCCCAGGGCCACCACTACATATATAGATGTCAAAACTCAAATCCGGTACTTCACATTTGCCCCGCACATCAAATACTTGTGGCTCGAGTGCCGCAAATCGCTCTACAATATTTTGAATAGATGGAATGCCCAAATTCTCAGTTCCATCATACATATCTAAAATCGCAACTTTCATAAAATTCAATTTAGTTCTTAATACGGAGGCTATTTCGTACGCTCTCCTTTGACTCCACTCTTAATGAAATCACCCCAAGTTAAGTTCACTTTTTTGTGATTTTGTTCTTTTGCAAAGTCGATTGCCATTTCTGCCGCATTCTCCACGATCCATTCAAAGTTCTTTTCTCCAACAGATGTCACTTCAGCATCAGGTGCCGGATTACAAAAATCAATTGCGATTGGAATACCATCTCTAACCGCAAATTCAACCGTATTAAAATCATATCCAAGCGCATGATTTATTTTAATTACTTGTTTCTTTATTTTTTTCATCAAAGCCGGGCTGTTATCTGCAGGCTCATCGATATATCGCAGATGGTGCGGATTGCGCGGCTCGTAAGGCATGATATGTACGCGATCACCTCCTAAATAATAACATCTGAAATAACTTGTAAAGTCAATATTCTCTTGAAGCATCATCACCAACTGCTCGGTCTCATTGTAACATTCCCAAAGGTGCTCAAGATTTTTAATTTTATAAACACTTTTCCAACCACCTCCCGAATGCGGTTTAAAATACATCGGGAATCCACCGAGATATTCAATTATTTTTTCCCATTCCAATGGAAATTTCAAATTCATAAAAGATTCTGCACTGGTGTCATCCGGCATTTGATTACTCGGTAGCAACACGGTCTTCGGCACAGGAATATCTATATGTTCACAGAGACAGTTATTAAAAAACTTTTCATCGGCACTCCACCAGAATGGATTATTGATCACTTTCGTCCCGGTCAATGCAGCATTCTTCAAAAACGACCGATAAAACGGTACATCTTGCGAGATGCGATCGATGATCACCGCATAGTCAATAGCCTTTCCTTGAATCACTTCATCGACATGCACAAACTCAGCTGTGATGTCTTTCACGTTTTTTTCATTGATACGATCTACAAAAGCTTGAGGAAATGAGCGTTCTTTTCCAAACAAGATTCCAATTTTTTTAGCACTCATATGGCAAGATAGTTTTGATGGTTAGACGTGATTTTCATCGATGAAATCCACGTTTTAATGTCTGGCAAAGATAGCCAACGGCTGAGAACTAGCTTTACTTTTGTACTGCTAAATCTATACAGCCATTCAAAGTATTCAATTTCGCCACATGCTCAGCCTGATCATTAAGATATACTTAACGCGCAAGCATACGAATTTTGACTAGTTGAATAGTCGGCCTATTATACTCTAAAAACGTGCTACTTATGTATATTTTTTTCACACATGTGTATATATCGCATATATTATCAATCGATATCAATACAAAAATGTAGCGAATACAGCCACATATAGCGTTTTAGATGTGTCTAACGTATATCTTTATTGACGATCTGGCGTTATATAATCGACCAAGATCGAACCATCAACAATCTTTAGGACATGCGAAATCGTTTTTTACTGTTTTTACTGTTGGGATTACTCCTCGCTGCGGCGACAAAACCAATGTTTGAAACCGATGAGGTCGAATATGGTCAGTTCGCTGACATTAATTTCATCAAAAATCAAGGTCAGTGGTCAGAACCTTTTCTTTACAAGGCGAATATGGGATCGATCAGCCTGTTCGCTGAAAAACACGCCTTGACGTATTCGTTGACTGATCCCGCCGATATGGGTCATCATGGCACTCATCGTGGGCATCATCACGCTCATGCAAATGAGGTAAATCGGCACGGACTTCGGGTGAACTTTGAGGGCGCGTCTTCTACATCCTCGATTGTCGGTCAAGACAAACGTGAAGTTTATCACAACTACTATTTGGGGGCAGATGAATCGAAATGGAAAAGCCAAGTGCCTATTCATGGAAATATTCTCTATAAAAATTTATATGAAAATATTCATATGAAGATTTATCAAACAGATGGATTTTTAAAATATGACTTTGTGGTGCTTCCCGGCGGAAATGCCGATAAAATAAAAATGAAATACGAGGGCGCTGATAAATTATTTTTGAAAAAAGGCGCTCTGCATATTGAAACTTCAGTGACTACTATCGTAGAAAAAAGACCGTACGCATACCAATACATAGGTGATAAAAAAGTTGAGGTTTCTTGCAAATTTGTTTTATCAGATGACGAAGTGACATTCAAATTTCCAAAAGGTTTTAATTCGGATTATGAATTAATTATTGATCCTATTTTAATATTTTCTACTTTTTCTGGATCTACTGCAGATAATTTTGGCACAACAGCGACTTTCGATTTAAGCGGAAATGGATACGGTGCAGGAACTGTTTACGATATGGGTTACCCGACGACATTAGGCGCCTTCCAAACAGATTTTAACGATGGCACTATTGATGCCGCTATTTCAAAATTTTCAGCCGATGGAACAAGTTTGATATTTTCCACTTATTTAGGTGGGACAGGACCGGACGTACCGCATAGTTTAATTGTCAATTCGAGAGACGAACTTATTGTCATGGGATCGACAGGTTCGCAAGATTTTCCTGCGAGAGCCACAAGTTTTGATAATACATTTAACGGTGGTCAATTTCAACTAACCCTTGGTGTGAATCCCAATCTTGAGTTCCGAATTGGCTCTGACATTTTTGTATCCAAGTTTCGGCCAAATGGTTCTGCATTACTGGGTTCAACATATTTAGGCGGTGGTGGTAATGATGGTATTAATAGTTCTGATGTATTACTATTAAATTATGCAGATGAATTTAGAGGAGAAGTCATTGTAGATGACAACGATGAAATTTATATTGCATCGACTACTCGATCTACCGGCTTCCCAACAACCCCAGGTGCATTTGACGAGGTTTATAATGGTGGTTCCTACGATGGCATTGTCTCTAAATTTAATTCTGATTTATCAAATTTAATCTGGTCGACTTATTTCGGTGGATCTGGTGACGATGTCGCATATTCGATGAAAATTGATGATCAACGAAATGTATATTTTACTGGAGGGACTACAAGCCAGGATTTGCCGACCTCCCCTCAAGCCATAAATTCGACCTACCGCGGAGGTGAAGCAGATGGATATTTGGGGCAACTGAGTGCGAATGGTGGTGCACTTCCTACTTGTACATATTTGGGCACAAGTAATTATGATCAGTCTTATTTAATAGAACTCGATCCTGACGATCAGATATATGCTGTGGGATACTCTCGCAGCGGGTCATACCCCATCACACCTGGAAGATATGCCGATCCTAATAGTGTTCAGTTTATGCATAAGCTTAAACCAGATTTGGATTCTACTTTTTTCAGCTCTCAATTTGGAAATGGAGGAAACGGTCGACTGTCATTGAATGCACTCATGATAGACGATTGTTATCGAATATATATATCTGGTTGGTTCGGACGCGTAAATACAAACCCGAGCGATGTATCGGTATTTGATTTTCCAGTCACCAATGATGCCTTTCAACGAACAACAGACGGATCAGATTTTTATTTTACGGTATTCGAACCTGACATGCGCGCATTAGAATATGCCACATACTTTGGGGGTGCCACTGCATTGGAGCATGTCGACGGTGGTACAAGTCGCTTTGATCGAAGAGGTATTATTTATCAAGCAGTATGCGCTGGTTGCGGAGGAATAAGTGACTTTCCAACATCGTCAAGTGCTTTTTCTAGAATAAATGGCACAGGAGCAAGCGGAAGTGATATAGGTGGATGTAATATGGCGATCGTCAAATTTGACTTTCAGCTCGATGAAATTATCGTTGATGCCACAGTCAATCCGGATGTGTCAGGCTGCGCGCCTTTTGTTGTTCAGTTTAATAATTTAAGTCGCGGGCCCGTGGATATTTTCGAATGGGATTTTGGCGATAATACCACGAGTGACGAAACGAACCCGATGAAAACTTATGATGCCGGCACCTACCAAATCATGCTGATTGGAAAATCTGAATTTGATTGTGTAGATCCTGATACGGCAATCATTACTATTAATGTTTTCGATCCGGATGACACTTCTGATGAAATAATATTCAAGTGTTTTGAAGATCCGGTTACACTAGAATCGAAAAATTTATCAGCCGGTGCAGAATATGTTTGGCAAGATGGCACGACCACTACGCAAACATTTACGGCGTCCGATCCTGGCGTATATTTTGTAAAAACACTTTCCAATCTTGGATGCTTTATCGATAGTTTCGAAGTTCGGAATCTTCCTATACCGTCTTCATCTACAGTCATTGAGGGATGTGTGAGAGAAGATTATACGTTGCGGCCTCCAAGTTTAGACCCTTCATTAGGATTTCTTTGGTCTGATGGAACCTCTGGAGACTTTCTCATTGTGCGAGAATCCGGAATATATTGGGTGCAATCTCTTGACCCGGCGAATTGTGATCGGATCGATAGTTTTATCGTGGACGAATATCCATTAAAAGATCCAATTGTAAACGACTTTCCGTTATGTCCAGGAAAATCTACTGATCTGCAATCTTCTGATTTGGACGCGGGATTGACTTATTTATGGAATGATGGAACCACTGACAATTCAATTACAATAAATTCAGCGGGCGTCTACGCGGTGACCACGACCTACCCCGCCGAATGTGAATTAATTGATTCATTTTTTGTACGTCCGGATTCGATTCGTGTCATTACGTTAGATAGTTTGCGGATATGCGAAGGGACCATGACGACTTTATCGAGTCAAGTTGTCGGCGAAGGTGCAAGTTATATGTGGTCAACCGGCGAAACCACCGCTACTATTAATGTTGACAGAACCGGTTTATATGAAGTGATCACTGACTATGATCGGCTTTGTCCTACGACGAACAGATATTTTGTGCGGGCCTTTCCAGTTATTGATAATAACGACGTTTATTTTCCGAATGCTTTTTCACCAAATAATGATGGAATAAACGATGTATTTGAACCGTACTTCAGTGATCTCGTCACGGTACTAGATTATGATTTAAAGATATTTAATCGTTGGGGCCAAAAAGTTTTTGAAACAGAATCAACCAATCGCGGTTGGGATGGATTTGATTTAAAGCGGGAAGAGGCTGTTGCTGTTTTTGCTTACTATGCTGAAATAAATGTTATTTCATGCGATGGAAATCCTTTGCTTTTATTTTTCGAGGGGGATATTTCGTTGATAAAATAGTGGGTAAAATACTAAGGTAAGCCTCAATCAAGAATTTCTATATATTTTTAATATTGTTACTTAATTCGTTAGCAATTCTAATCGGTAGACCTACTATGTTTTTCCGCTCACTGAATTTATGACCAATATACATATTGCATATCTAGCATCATTATGCTATAATAATCATTTATAAGTTTTTGGATAAATGATTAGGCGTCACATTTTTGAAAGTCTTACCCTAATGCTTAGAATGGAATATATTGTTTTTACTTAATCACTGTGAATGACTTAGACTGAACACCATTTTGATTAAATATTGAAATATAATAAATCCCAGCTTGATATGAATTTAGATCTATTTCAAAATCCGTATTATCATAGATTCTAGGGCATGCCAATTCTACAATTGTATTCCCTTGCGCATTTCTAATAATTACTTTAACCTCAGGTAGATCACCATAACTACTGCGTAGGTAAATTTGGGATTCAGCCGGATTCGGAAAAACCTCAAAATTGAGTGATTGGTCCATGGGGTTACTTGTAGAGATGAAACATCCATCCTCAATAATCTCTTGGATATTACTGCACCCCGATGCGTTGAATAATATGGATATATTTCCTTCAATCTTGCCCTCGGTTATTAATCGACAAAGCACGCTACAATCCATTAATGAACTATTGTTAACAACTCTCAGTGCACCCCCCAAGGAATCGACATTATTTAAACCTTCAAGAGTCAAAAGATTTACATTTTCATCTATGTCTAGTAACCTGTCGACCATACGTAATTTTTCCATTCCAGAAAAATTAGAAATTCCCGTTTCGTCGATTTCATAGAAACCTCCAACGTGCTCTAAATTTTGCAATCCATCTAGGCTTGATAATAACGGCAAATCCCTAAGGAATATACTACCACCAGACATCGTAATATTCTCGAGTCCATTCAAAGACCTTAGGTTGCCATTAGATACAATACTAATATCATTACCAATAAAACTGAGACTATCCAACCCCAACATACTTTCCAAGCTATCACAATTCTCCACCACTAGTGATCCACTTATTGTATCTAAACTAGAAAATCCTCTAAGCCCTTTTAATTTTTCACTAAACTTAATAAATAGATCACCTCCAATATATTCAACATTATTTAGACCATCGGCATGCACAAGTGAATCTAAACGTATCATAGAAACACCTCCGTTTATTCGAGACAATTGTAACAATCCATTGAGATTCTTAATATTAGAACTTGAATCGCTAAAACTTAATGCCCCAAGATAAAGTTCCCCTTCAAGATGTTGACAATCGGGGTACTTCAGTTGAAATGAATCTACATCCGATTGTGTTCTCAATATAGTCGCAAAAGACGGACATTGCGCGTAAAGATTTATCGAGTGCAGAGTGAAGCATAAAAAAAGGCTGAGATAAATATAATCCTTATTCATGATGATAGTGTTTATAATTGACAGAACAAATGTACGATTTTCTTATAAGTTGCTCCAAGTGGTATAATTAAAATTAGAAAATTCTTTAAAAGAAAGGGGTCAAGTGAATTATATGAGGATTACATTAAAATTGGGTTAAAAACAATGGAATCTGAACTTATAGAATTGTTTCTAACAAAAGCCCCACTTAAGCACTTTACGATCACAACATATCAAGAATTGAGAGATATTAAGACTAAGACAATGTGTTATGAGATAGACTTGGAAGGGATAAACAATCTTCCAACTGTCAAAAGCATCATAGCATCATGATCATTTCATACTGGTCAATATAATTATCCCAGCTGTGTGCTTTCAATTCGTCGATTAATTCTATACGGCGCTCATCGATGTTGTTTATTTTCCATAGGCCGCTTGGTAGCTGTCCTATAAAAGCCATTATGTCTTCATATTTATCAGATTGATCGTGCATTTCTATTTGATGAATGTACTTCGTATCAAGCTGCGCTACTACGTAACTCAATATTTCAGTTTTATCATTTTTCCAACCTTTAGCAATAACACCATTCCGATTTTGTATTATAGCAGACAGTTGGTTGTCCCAAGAATTATAATCTGTATAATTGAAACTTTTAATAGTCTCTAACAACATTTCGTTATTATCAACCAATAATTCTCGATTGTCATTTTCATGTTGTAGCTCCTTTTTAAAGCATAGAAGTTTTCGATTTATGGTAAATCCTATTCGCTCATACACGCGTGTGGCTCGAGCATTATTTGTCAACACTTCTAATGCACATTGTTTTACATCATTTTCCCTTAAAAACGGATAAGCTTTTTCATAGAGTCGGTCAACGATACGATGTCCACGGTAGGGTTTTAGGACACCTGTTCCTGTATTGAATGCCGTTTTATACCCATAAAACTCATCAACGCCAATGATAATAAAACCGATCAGTCGATCATCATCAAATGCCCCGAATGACATTGAATAATCGACTCTAGCCCATGCAAAACGCTTGATCCAATAGTCAACACTTAAAGGCAAGGGAACTTCATATTCAGAAAAACTATCGACGAGACAAGTGACTATTTGATCAATTGGTGTATTTTCTAGAGATGTAATGCGTAAGTTCAAATTAATCGAATTTTGTCAAAATCATAGGGTTTTTCGCCTCTAAGAATCTTATCATTTATTATTCAGCACTAAATTCGTTTTTTCTTCGGCTAAAGAAATCGTTGTAATAGCCCCACTATTGAATTTAATAAAATCATTTTCGATGCCATCGCTAAAAATCACTCCGTTTGTTGGCATGAATGATTCTAAGGTTAACTTCGTTCCTTCCTCAATGATACCGGAAGTAATGCCAATTTGAGTTCGTACACTTTGGAAAGGCTCTCGCACGCTGAACAGTAGTTGATTTTCCGCGAGGCGAGGCTGCTTCAACGTGATATTCTGTTCAAATATATTCACCATTCCATACGCCATATTGAATATTGAACTTAGCCATCCGGTCGATCCTGCCCGTGTTGAAACTATAACTCCACTCGACGAATGCTCTTCTACATGATTATTAAAAGCGATTCGATATCTTGCAGAAACGTGTGATGCTGGGCCAATAAAAAGATCATTAAATCCTAAAATCCGCTGCCCGTCATTCATTTTAGCTTCTGCAAATCTCAATGTTTTTATTTTGGCTTGACCCGATAATAATTTTTCAACCCCATTGACAGCGCTAGAAATGTTAAAAGGCAAAAGAACACCGTCATATCTCTGATCGTCCGGATTGACAGCCACGATCGGTTGACCTTTAGAATACTTTGCCGTATTAGCGACTAAACCATCTCGACCTAATACTAATATGATATGCTTCTTGGAAAAAAGATAAGAAGGTAAGTACTCTCTATCAATTGTTTTATTTTTAATAATTCGAGCCAAGTTCGTCTGAAGATATTCCAATGCTCGTTTAAATACCATGTCCTCTACAACATAGTCTTCGAAACTTCCACCAGAATTTTCTATGAAAAATTTTGCTTGAGACTTTGTATTAAATCGCTCGATTAATACTTCAAGTCGGGTCTTACTTTTGACAATGATCACATAGTCAAACATCATTCGTCCCCTTCTTTCCTTTCATTCAAAATAGAGTCCAAAAGATCTGGGCTAATATTCAAATTACCAATTTTATCTGCATTTTCAGCCAATTCTCTAAAAGCGAGAGAAATATTGAATCTGGGGTCAGCATTGTTATTTAATGCAGTCAATGTCTTCCAGTCGATATCTTTGTAAGGCCCAAGAGTCGTCTCTAAAACATAACCTTCTGTTTCAGCTTCTTTTCTGTCATTTTTAGTTTTTTGATCGATTAAAGACTCTCTCAAGTTTTCAATCGCGATATCCGCATCGAACTGGAGTTCTCTAAGTTTGCGATCGTTTTCGGACTTTTGGACATCCGATTCCATTTTTTTCTCAGCTATCTGCTTTCTTTTCTCTTCAACGGCGATTTCTGTGTTCAATTCAGATTCTTTAATTTTTCTTTCTTGCTCAACAGCAAAATTTCTCCTTTCATAGACCGCCTGATCGGCCTCTTGCTGCAGTTGTTCTCGAGTTTCTGTCTCCAAAGCTCTTGCCATTTCTGGAGTTGCATTAATAGATAGAATATTCGCACCTAAAATTTCAATGCCGAGCATGGCTATCGACGCCGATGAATTCAACCCTTGTAAGATTCTTTCTTCAACGGACTTAGCTGATCTTATGGCTTCTTTCAGTTTTATCTCATGAATAAAAGTAGATGTAGCCGTCTGCGCTTCATTGATAATTCTTTGATTCAGTTTTTCTATATCATTTTTCTTATACACCCCATTATCTCGTACGGTAAAATCTAGAGTATTTGCAAGGGCTATGGGATCGGAAATTTTATAACTTATTTGACCTTGAATGGAAACTGTTTGATAGTCATTCGTATTTTCTTTATAAACAAAAGGCAAATCATTGCTGCCCAATGGTATTGCAACGATAGAACTTGTTGGTGAAAAATAGAAAAATGACAGTCCGCGACCTTCTTTAATAATATTCCCATTCTTGTAATGAAGAACATAAGTCATCGAATCGAATTTGATGTGTTTAATTCCAAACATTCATTTATATTTTAGGTTAGTGTATCCCGCCATCCCAAGTTCCGCTTCGTCTGATGCAAATGGTCTTCGGTATGGTGCGTATTAAAATAAAACATTTCGCGCATGGTCAATATCCCGAGTGCCGGATGGGGAACGATGAGCGTATCTAAGTCGCCTTCTGAATATCGACTAAAGTTTTTATTAATTTTCTTAGCATATTTTGCCAGCCGCTTTAATTCTTTTTCTCGATTGGCGTATGGTGTTTCTGTCGGCACAAATTCTCCATTGGCTTTGAATCCAGCTTGAATGCCCTTTGAATACTTATCAACTAATTGTTCAAATGATTTCGAGGGGCGATTAGACTTTCCAAATTTGAGTTTCAACGCGAACTTTGGAAGACTGGTCACCTTAGCTACTACCGCCTCTACTTTCAACACATGGTCAAGTTGCTCGCCTGCACTCCATTTTTCATTGTTGTGCTGATATAAATAGTCATTCTCTGACATTGCGCCGATGTAATCGATAAAATCTTGCAAGCTTTTAGCATGTCTTAATGCTATTTCGGATTTACTTTTCATCGTATCAATGATCGAGTCTGGCAATTAAGCGTGAAGAAATCTCGAGGAAATTTTGCTCCGTGATCATTCCAATTAATTGTTTTTCGCGTACGACAGGAAGACAACGCACACCATGCTCTTTAAACTTTCGAAGGGCATCTAAAATAGACGCTTCAGGATCGATAGTATGCACGTCTTTAATCATAATATCTCGTGCAGACATTAATTTCGAGCTTTTATTTTTTCGAAGCTTTAATACGGACTGCAACAGTGATCGTTCTGTCACAAGGCCAAGTAATTCTCCGGATGTATTTTCTACAGCCACATATCTCAATCTTTTCCAAACCATCATTTCTCCGATCAGATCAATAAGATCGTCTTCATTTACCGTAAATAAATCGGCTTCCATAAATTCATCGACGCGCATCGCCGAAGGTTTATATTTGACTGCATCAGGGTCACCGGCATCTTCCCATTCATGCACGGGAAGGCTTTTTGACTGATTTTCGAATATCGACGCCGTCAATGTAGTGATTGCTTCATCACGTGGCACTTGCTCTATTAAATGCGTAAATGTCCGCAGCATCCAACGGGCGCCATTCATTTGTTTTTCACCACGACCGCGAATGACATTCATATATCGATCGATGTCATCTTGATTAATATTCATCAATTGTAATCCGTGTGCTGCTGTCTCAATTAATTCACCTTTGACTAAATCGATGGCACCAATTTTTTTATCACCAAACCAGGAAAATTGGGTGTCGATTCCATATCGCGCAGCTTTTGAGAAATTATCTTTTACATCGGAAAATCCAATTTTATCACGCACGTCATGATACCGATCTTGATAACCTTTCATCGCTCCTAACCATAATGCTGCGTTCGCCATTTCATCGATAACGGAAGGGCCGGCCGATAAAACGCGATTTTCTATCCGTAAATGCGGTTTACCATTATCGCTGATACCATAACAAGGTCTATTCCATCGATAAATTGTAGAATTATGAACTTGCAAAGCACGGAGTTTTGGCACCTCGTTTTTCTTAATCATGGCCAACGATTGCTCCTCGATATCACCGCTAAGTATGGGTCTGAACCGCGAAATATCCTCTTTATATATATCCAAAATACTGTCATGGATCCAGTCATCGCCAAAACTGACACGCGCACTCCGCTCGCGCATGTGCTCATGTGACGATCGCGTGTCCAGCGATTGCTGAAACATAGCGATACGCGTTTCATGCCAAAGACGACGCCCAAAAACTATTGGAGAATTGGCCGCGATAGCCAAAATTGGCGCCGTAATGGCCTGCGAAATATTGTACATCTCAACGAATTCTTCAGGCGCAATCTGCAAATGCACTTGAAAACTGGTATTACATGCCTCGATGAAAGGAGTGCTGTGTTTTACAATTAATTCATCAATCCCAAGTAGACGCAATTCATGAAATCGGCCCTGATTTTGAGCTTTTATCGCATCCATAAGCGCTTTGTAACGCTTTTTAGGTGTCAGGTTATGACTCTCCAAATCGTATTTACGCAACGTTGGTAGTATTCCCGTCAAGACAATAGCACTATCCATACTATCTAAATGCTCGGCCATAATGCCAAGTTTATTCTGGATTTCGTGCTCCATTTGTGACAATGCACCATCCTTGAACTCAAGCGGATTCAAATTGATCTCCAAATTAAAACGAGCCAATTCCGATTCCACCCAAGGCAAATCTTTCATAGCCTCCAGTGCTTCGACAGCGATGGGCGCAGGTTTGAATGTCTTTTTATCGACAAGGGCCATCTCCTGTTCAGCCCCAATACGCGTGATATCGGACTCAAACCAATCGTTTTTCAACATGTAGTCCATCGCCTCGACGTCATCTAATAACATCTTCACGAAACGCTTCATGTTTCGCTGCTGAGATAATAGTGTAACTTTTTGCTCTCCCATCGGTTTTTAGTCTATTGAGAAATAATGTTAAGGAAAATTTGTCGTTTATAGGACACATGATGCGTAAAACCTTCTATTTATTAGTTCCCGCTTTGCTTTTGATGGCTTCGGCCATGCAGCTTTCCTCGTGCGGTGACAAGGATGAGGAGTTTCTGTTTGAGGTCAATTATGCCTACAATATTGACGTGCCGCGGGGGCAGAATCCTTCTCTATCGATTGTATTCCCGTTTACGAACTTAGAATCGGACGTCGCTTTGGAACTAGACCGTCGCGGAATATCAATGGACGACGTGACAACAATAAACACCACTCGTGCACGACTCGACTTGATCGATTTTAATAGTGACTTTAGCAATTTTGAAGAAGTCGTCGTAAACACATATTTGGGGATAGACCCTACGGCAAACCCGTTTGAAGCCGCATATACGATCGAGATTCGCGAACGATATCAAGATCAACTGGATCTGGTGCCGTCATTAACCAATCTCAAAGAAGTGATGGTCAGCGACAGATTTAGTATGGAGTTGCAATTGCGACCAAGACGAGTCATTTTGGAGTCTATGGAAGTGAGATTTTCGATCAGCTTTGGGGTTATTCTTTAGTTTAAGGTTTAAAGTCTAAGGTCTAAAGTTCAACGGTTCAAAGTTCGTGGGTTTAATGTCTAATCTCACAAGAGGGTTCTTGGGTGCAGTTAAAAGTTCAATGCTCAAAGTTCTAGGGATTGCTAAGCCTGGAGTTTACGGAAGGATTGGTAAGCCCGACATAAATTTAAAGTCGAAATAGTTTC
>ENA-ORXU01002283-ORXU01002283.1-marine-metagenome-genome-assembly--contig:-NODE-2283-length-13360-cov-3.683279_pt1 | contig 13360 bp, 17 predicted proteins | sample MGYA00237869_ERZ511484 | MGnify/ENA metagenome assembly ERZ511484
AGCCAGACACACCGACGCCAACTCAAACACCAAACCTAGACATAACACAGGTTCCCTCATACAAGTGCCGAAACTGCACGATCATACGGCCACAAAGCGCGCCTGCTCCAACGCCATCACCATACGCTACAAACGAATTCTGGCAAGGATTCCTAGAATTCTTAGATTATATAGAATATAGATGGCCTTAAAGTTGTAGGTGATAAAGGGATTTATCCGCGACAAATGCACAAAGACCGTTCCATCCTAATCATTGCGCCAGACAACAATGGAATCAGTTGGGCGCAAGAAATTCAACTTATTGCGCGCAAATTTAACCGACCAACCATTTTGACTGGGCACGTAACCCTAGACCTCATAACAACCGAAACGGTTGACATAGAAGTCGATATTGCTTATTTTGTTGGTCACTGCTCTGGGAAATACGCCGAGCTGTCAAACGGGGAAAAATGGGAAGTCACCGACATGCTGGGAACATTCCGGCATATCGGTGCCGAGCTTGTATTTCTAAATGGCTGCGAAAGTGCGCGTCCCGGCGTCTACTTTAAACACAATGGCATCCCCGCGACCATTGCCTGGCTAAACAAAGTTGTCGACAAACGCGCGCTCCGGGTCAGCGCATATTACTTTGACAAGCTTGAAGAGGTCGACGACTACAGCGAAGCTTTCAGCGCAGTCAACCCGCGCGACGGCTCACTAGAATTATTCGCAAATGGATCCTATGTACACTCTGGGATCAAAAGTGTTTTAAAAGAAATGGAGCTCAACCGTAAACTTATCAAATTCATCCTCTTTTCACTTATGCTTTTGGCTATCGCATTCTTCTACGAGACATACCAGATAAGCCAACTAAAGCAACTGCTGATCCAACAATAACCAACCCACATAAAACATACCCAATCATAAAAAAGAGCCTCCAACATATTAATCGTTGGAGGCTCTTTAATTCCTGCGTAAGTTTCGGCCCAACTCTTTGCTTGACAACATAGACAGATTTTGCTATGCTACAGTACGAAGTCATTCATAGGCATCCGCAGCTATGATGGCCAACATAGCCACTTCTATCTATTGTCGACGGAGATTTACTCATGAACTACCCTGGCAGCAAGTCCAACTGTTATCAAAGAATTATCAACTACATGCCGCCACATTCTTTATATATCGAAACCCACGCGGGCAGCGCGGCAGTAGCGAAGAACAAAGAGCCAGCGCATGAAGAGAACTGGCTGCTAGACATTGACCCTACGGTTATTGCCCAGCTCACATCTGACATAGACACGTCTGTCTATGTCGTCGAGCAGGCCGATTGTGTTACATGGTTGACGAGGCAAAGTATACCAGTCGATACGCTAGTCTATTCAGACCCGCCGTATGTCATGAGCAGCCGCAGCAGCCAGCGCGACCTATACCGATACGAATACACCGACGCCGATCATGTGCGTCTGCTGGAATGCCTTAAAGGGTTGGGATGCATGGTGCTTATATCGGGCTATGATAGCGAGCTGTACAACGATATGTTGCCCGGCTGGAATGTGGCGACCTTCACGGCCCAGAGCCGCGGCGGCATCCGCACAGAATACCTATGGTACAACTACCCCGAGCCGATGGAGCTACACGACTATAGCTACCTTGGCTACACCTTCACAGATCGGCAGCGCGTCAAGCGCAAGGCTCAGAGATGGTCAGATAGGTTTCAGGCATTACCATTGCTAGAGCGTCAGGCAATCATACATAGGTTGCAGACCGACGGGATCATAGATTGATTTGGCTATGGCTACCGGTAAGCATAGCCAGAACTGCCTATGCCAGCTGCACTATCGCGTATAAGTCTCCTTATCACCGACAGTTTTGACGCAAAAAAATGCCGATGCGCACACACGCGCATCGGCTTCATATACATATGGACTATGTCCGAGGACATATGAGCCTATTATACATTATGTGCTTGGAGCCTGCCGAATCATAAATACGTCATGTTTGAGATAACCGCATCTACCTCGATCATCACTTTGCAATACATACAGGTATTGCTCCAACTTAACCATTTTGCCCTGGGCTACTAGTCGCAACTTGCCTTCATCAATATTGTAAAGCTGGACCTGCTTGCCAACCAAACCCTTTTCAAATGTTTTCATTACACCACCGGTAAATAAATCTTATTCGAAATTTTTCCTGGGTACAAATCAGCCACCACATCTCGATCCGCCCCACTTAAATTCCATGCAAATGGAACTCCAGCCCCACTCAAAAGGAATCGCCTCTCAACAGGATAATGCATCACGCTTGGCGAATTATACGGTCGAAAAAAATGATTCGCATCGTCCAATCTGGTAAGCCATGTCCGTTCAACGTCCCCCCATTTCCAACCCAGAGTATCCACATAATAGGCCCGCATTGCAGACAAATTCCAGTCCAAAGTATTCGCAGGATGCAGGTGCTCATGCACCAACCCAAGTGCATGACCAAATTCATGCAGCACCAGCGCCCGCAAATTTATCAGATCATCGTTGTCAAAAGCCCACTGAGCCCATCCAAGGCGCATCGTGGCACTTCCCCTTCGGACTTGCTTGGCAACCGCGCCGATATAAGACCATCCCCCTCTGCCAAACAATTCTACACGGATGTCAGCGTCATTCCAGTCTGCACCCCAATCCCAGTCAATACTGGCCGGCCACTCCTCCGCTATCGCCGCGACCGCATCACGTAGCCCATATGATCCACCACTCCACGCTACGCCGATCCGTTGCCCTGGCTCCCAAAGATAATTTTTATAGATAGCCTGTCGCGACTGGGGCAAAGTATTCATCACCTCATCACAACTGCAAAGCCAATAAGGCTTTATCATCATCACACTCCTAAGGATTATCAACCACATTCGCCTGCTCAACCAACGCCCGCAACTCAGCCACCTCTTGCGCCAAACCAGCCAGCCCACTCCCAACCGGGTTCAGATTCGTCGACACGCGCGCGTCGATGCTCTCCTCACCATTGCGCATGGTAATCGATACCGACTCAACATGTACATTAAACTCACGCCCTTTCGCCTCAGCTCGTACCAGATCCCCACAAAAATAATCGCAGCCATATTTAAGACCTTCAGTATCAGGGATTTTACCCGTCAACTGCTCGTGCGGGGCACAGCCAGCCAGTTGCGCATCAGCTTCGGCCTGAATCGCCGCGGGATCCTCTGCATTGCCAGCATTGTGCCACTTCTCTCGCAAAAACCATGGATTGGGCGACGTACCCACAGCCGGATCATCAGCGATGGCCACTGGCCGCGCCCCATCTTCGCCCTTACCACCAGCATAAACGCGCGTGGCAGTCTTCTTCCAGCTTAGCGTCAACTCTGGCTCTTGTAACGTACAAGTCTTGTCGCTCAGAATAACGCTACTCGTTCGGTCGGTTTTGATCGACCCAATCCTAGTACGGAACTCCAGCCAGGTCTGCCCCGTGCCGGTCGTCTCGGTGTGCTCGATGCAGAAGCCCAGAAATACACCTTGGCTTGCAGCATAGTTCACAATATCCTTCAAAACCGTCCCCAGCTTCTTGTGTTCAAAGTTCATCTCAGGCACAACTGGCGCAGCGCCTACATCCGCAGCCACCCCAATCGGCAACAGATCACGAATCGGATCAGGATCCAAATTGTACTGCCCCGCGCCCGGGCCGATAGCATCACGGACGATCCGCTTAATCAAATCATCTGCCGGCAGACCGTTGGCCAGCGCCTCAGCCGTCTCACCATGATAGGCCACAATCCGATCCAGCAACCGCGCCATTGGATCCACCGCCTCTATCTTGATGCAGTTGTTGTTGCACTTCACCGTCTCATTCAGCCAGCACGAATCCAAATACGGCCGCGGCGTCCCCGACACGTTGCAGTCTGGCTTGCGCCACACTTCAAAGATAGCATCACACTCAAACCAATCCAGCGGATAATGGTTCGGCAACTCCAATGTCATCTTCCCCGCCGAATGCGCCTTGCACGTCGTCTTCAGCGAAATGAAATCATTCAGCAAGCCGCGCCATGTGCGATCCGGTGCTCTCATCACTAAGTTATATGCTGTAGGATTAGGCATGATGTTTATCGTTGATAATAGGGTTTATGCGCGAGACTCTGTGAAAGCCAACACGTGCAAAGCGTGTTTTTGGCCCCCAAAAATTGACATAAAACAATACCTTGTTGTAAATTGTAGCAGCGAATAGTGTCAACTCCTCAGACATGAATCGCTCACCAATTCACAAATTTCCACAAAAAAAGGAGTATATATGGGAATTCCGCCTCCCCCCAACTACGAAGTGATCGATATTTTGATCGCTGTGCCTCTTCGTGGCCGAGCTGGCAGCACCGCTTGGAAGCGCATCCGCATGGTGATACTTTGCCGCGACGACTGGCGCTGCCAAGATTGCGGCATCCGTAAGCGCCTCACCATCCATCACATCGTACCAAGAACACAAGGCGGCAGTGACCACCCCGACAACCTCGTCACACTATGCCGCACCTGCCACGATGCAATCCACAAGTAGTAACCTCAACACAACCCACATCGCCGAATCTTTACAAAAAGTAATAAGTACAGACCAATATTTCAGATAATTTACTCTAAGTAATATTTCGCTTGACAAACAAATTATCTGTGATATGGTGACAAATACGAATCTTGGTGGGACTTGATTTAGTAAAGCAGGTCTTTTGCGCGCCATGCGCAAAGGCGATATTGTGATACAATATATTCGATAGCACAGCCGGATACCTAAGTGTTCCACAACGGCCTAGCCTGCGTGAATCATGTCCCACCATGAACTTAGGTATCCGGCTTTGCTATTTTTCAAAAAGGAACAATTCTCATGGTGGGACATGATGAAATTCAATCATTCAACTTCGAACTAGTAACAATCCAAATCGCCGCGCCCGTTGGGCATCGCCTTGGCTCCACAGCCTGGAAGCGGCTCCGCTCCGTCGTCATCATGCGCGACGACTGGCGCTGTCAAGGCCACGACTGCGACCGCCGAAACAAACTCACTGTACACCACATCATCCCCCGCTCCGCTGGCGGCACAGACAACCTCGACAATCTAATCACGCTCTGTCGAGAGTGTCACGACGCTATTCACCGATAGACAACATACCGTTGCTCACCGTTAAGGGTGAGCAACGGTATGTTGTCTATCGGTGATAATGACACTTATACGCGACACTAACTCTTCTTCTTTCGCTTCTTGGCGACCACGACCTCCTGGCCGTCTAGTAATGTCATCAAGACCGCCATCCACTCGATGCACTCATCCTCTGTCCCCCGAAACAATTTAACCGTTCCGCCAGTAATACTAGCTATCACACAACAAATCTCATGGTGTGCGTCTTTCTGAACATGCACCTTTGCATAATGAGCCATGTTATACATCTGATTATCTTCAGCTAAAATCCACATTATTTCCTTTTTACTCCACTAACACCATCATAACAATCATTCCAAACGACATGCATCGTCGAATCAGCGCTTAGCGCACTTGCCCCAATCTCGATCCGATTCTCCCCGTTGACGATCTTCAGGTCAGACGGACATGACAGCGGCATATGGATAAGCCCTGTCTGATCAGAAATTGACCCGTCTTGAAACTCAACTGTAAGTCTGCTGCTTGCTGTGCAATACGTCCACGTTTCGCCTGGGCCCATCGGTATGCCCGGCGTCGGATTGCCAAAGTAAACATCCACCGGCAAGGACGTATTCAATATACTGGTCAAATTCATCCCATTGCTCCCAGTGCGAATCACAATACAAAAATCACACGGAGCCGTCCCCGAAACCTCAACCCGATTCAGCCCCGGCTGGAGCCGCTGAGCATTCGATTTTGCATCACGAAAATATGGATCGTATGCAACAAACTCTAAATTAAACTCAGATTGCAAACAGTTCCGCTGGTACCCCTCAAACCCACTCGAATAGTACGCATCCAGATAAAGTAGAGTCGAAAGACAATCCGCACACTCAGTCACCTGGTAGCACAAACGCAGCGGCTCGGGCTGTGTGCAAATCCGAGCGACCAATGCCTCAATCAGCGAACGTTCGGCCTCATGCAGATCCATCGTATCGCAGCCAGCATATAACCCACTCAACCGCAACCGTCGCGGCTCAATCTGATCCCGCTGGAACAATGCACCTGGCTTCTGCGCATAAGTCTTCGAAACATTGCGCCGCGGCGTCATCAAATGCCCCTGTTGCGAAGTTATATCAAAGCCCATATCGCTCATCAACATCTTCTGTCCAACGCGCCGGTTATAGCGACTCAAATTACTTGTCGCAAAATGCGGCCGCGGCGTCTGGTTCAAAATAGTGCCGCTCAGATTCCATTCGGCATTTAACGTGTCACCATCAAAATACTCATAGCAAACTTCGCTCTGCGTAAGCTGCACGGCGTCTATATAAAACGGTCCATCACCATATAGCTCAATCACAGCAAACACGCCCGGCAAAATAGACGAAGTTGGATACCCTATAAACGAATGGCATTCCCACTGTCCAATCGTTTGCCCTTGCAGGGTAGGCACAAGCCCAGGCGGCCCATTGTTTATCTGGGCATTGAACCCCTCCCCTGCTGGTCCATTTATACAGAACGACATGCAGTAGTTACGATTAATTGTGCTGGTCGCTGTCGCAAACAGCACCTCAGCAACACCACCATTTGGCACCACGCACAGAGACCGTATGCCACTATATTGCTCACTGTCCGAAAGAGTAAAGTTTCCACCCAAAACCGTAACACCCTGCACATCATTCTCAAGCGAAGGATTAACCACCAAGTTCGTGGTCGTACCCTGGTTGGGCACAACGATCGACCAATAACCATCTGGTAAATTCAGATAGGTATCGTCAATCGTCTGTGGCGCAACAAGCGTTTTTATTCTAGGTCTTTTTTCAGCCATAATCTATCGGTGATAATGAAGGTTATACGCGAGATTTACGAAAGTTGCCGATCCGTGTAACCCTTAACAACCGTCCACCAATCATTGATTGTAAAGACGCGCGGCCCCTCTGCACGGTTCAAAGGCGAGCCTGGCCAACGTTTCATCAACCCCATCGTACATTCAGCCATAATAAAGCTACCCACGGGCCCTAGGTGCTGACCATCCGCCTTAAGCTCAGCCTCCAGTAAAATCCCATACCAAAACGGAATTTCATCAAGACCATTAAACGTGATCACATCAGGCACAACCAACTGCGACTCAATCAGGCCATGGTCCAACATCATCTGCTCAACCGCTGTAAACGATGGCAAGCCATGCACAACTCCACGTTGCAAATTACGCGCGGCCAAGCTTGTACCATCTGGCAACTTCATCACACCCCAACTAATTTCCGTATCAATCTTCAACGCTCGCTGGTGATCCTGCTCAGGATCTAGCGGGGCCAACCATCGCAGATCAATCAGCTGCTCTGGCCGATTAAAATTGCCCACACTAAAAATCGGTTCCATATCTAAATCGGAATCGACGGGAATATGTGCAGGGCACGTACTGTGGAAAGCGCGCAATACGTGATTGTACTCTAAGGGGACAAAGTCCAAATCACTAGTCCAATACTGCGGTCCATTCTTCTTTACATACGCCAACACGCGCGGATCGCATACCTTGGGCAGGTAATAATTAAGCAGCAGCGTATGGTAATCCTCGATCACGCTCGTACGAGTTACATCAAAAATATCTTCAGTCTCATGCGGGGAAACGTGGCGATGCTGTTCGGCTACTGCATTATGGTAGGCCATCCAAGCCAAGTGTACAGCCGCGACCCCGGGGTTTTCATCATTGCGGTGATCACCGATACATGCATCTTCATCGAGGCGACACACGTCAAGGAACTTGTTCCCCTTGCGATCATGCCGCGTCACCAGCTTAAAGGTGCACCGGTGCCCATCCACGCTGGCATAATTTGCGGGCTGCACCTTTGGCCCCAGCCCATACAACCAATACAGGTCCACCAAAGGCGTCCCCGCAAACGTCACCTGCCCCTGCAAGAAAGGCTCCAACTTGCTACTCAGATCGTTGGTAAAGCCATGCACAAACGCCTGCCCCCAATATGGCAACAAAGCCTCACGATCAGCATCATGTTTTTCAGCCTCATACTGATACTCATGCATGTCACCACGGTAAGCACCAATCCGCCCAACAGAATCGAAAACATCTTTAAGCGATTTGCCTTCGCTAACATGCTGTGCGGGCAAATGAGCAAAGAGCATCTGCGAACTAACCGGCTGGGCAACCTGCGCCGCAGCGGCTGGACCATTGCCAGCCGCATCCACCTCTAAACCTAGCCCCGCAGCAGAAACATTAATATGACTCATCATCAACATCCTCATCTGTTGACCAAATTTCAGGGTCAGGGTCAGTCATTATGTTTTTTCGAACACGATGGCCAATAAAGTTATTCTGCAAAATTTTCAGCTCCTTTTTGAGTCGGTTTTGGTTTGTACTCATGCCAATCAAAACAAACCACATCGCTACTGCATTCATAACCAACAACCCAAACCCAAATCCCAATGCCACATCCATATCGCGTATAATCTCCATTATCATCTATAGTTTTACCAAGTAACTCGATGCAACCCAACAATGATTCCATGGTGCATCACCACCTGTATTCTTATCGTGAATCCACGCACATCCATACTCATCCAACGCAGCCACACATCTTCATCATCTACATCAAACCGCGTCGCCACGAACCCAACCGTAACAATCTCCTCATCCCCAAACTCAATATGGATATCACCGACATCTCCAAAATCCACCACTACCGTCGAGCGCCCCAACGGTGGTGGTGGATTAACCGAAACGGCTTCCTTGACCTCCTCGCCGTAGCGTTTCTCCAGCCGCTTCATCGCCTGCTGCGCCGCCCGCCTCTCACCGCGCGTGGCCCCCTCATCAGCCAACTGCGACACATCTTGATACCGTTTTCGAATCTTTACATCAACCATCAAACACGTGTCCCATCAAGTGGCAAGCAAATCGGACATACCCGCTCATCCACAGCCGTGCGCCAAACGTAATAGAATAGGTTGGTGCTTTCGTCATACTCAAGCACAAGCCAACATCGGCATCGAGGATGCGCGGGCGGAACCGTGCCCGGTCGCGCCGGGACCAGTCCATTTGTTTGCCAAAGATTAATGTTCCCTTCAGCGTAGGCCCGCGTCACCTCCGTCGTTGCGATCATATCCGCTCTCACAGATCCAAAAGTCGGCTCCAATCGTCTACGCAAAGCGGGCAACGCCTCCCCGCTCGCAATCCATTCCTGCGTAAGCCGCCGCACATTTCGAGTCGTCGTCTCATTGATCCCAGATATCAGCTCACCAACGTGGTCCTGCGCCCACTGCCTAGCAAACTCATTTGCAAGATCATAATTAACCGAGATCCCAAGGTTGCCATTTTCAATCACGGTGCCAGCATTATTGACGCCAACCTCAACACTCTCGATCAACATTCGGCTCAGTGTCGCTTGCAACTCCTCCCGATTCTCCCAAACTCTATCGGGCAATTCGTCCAACATCGCGCGCGCCGTGGCATCATTCACCACATCTCGCAGCACAATCCGGCCCTGCTGCCGCATCCGCTCCCGCAGATCGGCCATATGTTGCCGAATAATCCGTTGCTGCGCCTCATCCTCCGCATCATCATCATCAGGATCAAGCTGAAGAATCGCCAAACTAACCTTATGGGTAGTTGTCCCATCGAAAGGGATCGGCCCTATGGCCGCCCGCCCCTCCTGCTAAGTCAACCTCATCGGACTCGCTTGGTGGCGCAGGAGAAGGAACCCCCTCGATCTCAGCGATGCACTTATTTAGATCCTCTTCCGTCATATGCTCGCCAGCAAATTTGAGCACCAGCTCAGCCGCCTTCTTACGAAAAGCTTCCCCACCACCAATCTCACCCAGCCCCTTCATCGCCTGCGCCATACGCAACGCCGCTTGACTCAACGACTCATTATCACTAGGAGAAATATCAGGCGCACCGACCTTAATATCAGCAATACTCGCCTCTTCACCACTCAACATACCCAAGCGAACAGAACGATTAAAGCAATAGACAACGATATCAGCCAGCATCCAGCTAAAGTAAGCTTGACGCCTGGCCAGGAACCGCCAACGCATTTCGCTCATAGCTTTCGCAGTAGCCAGGTTGGCCGCCTCAGCTTCGCCAAAATCTAGCAGGCTCGTTCCTGGGCCTGCCGCCGCAATCATCCAGCGAATAGCGCGACCGTCCTCTTTCGCATCCGCAGCCCTGAGATCAGGCGTCATCGTCTCCCACCGCTCGGCACCCTCCTCCGCCACAATCACAGAGCCCGGGGCCGGTGGCTTGCGATATCTCTCGACAGTCTTTTTGAAAACACTGGCTTTTGCATAAATCACATATAGGAAGCTTCTCACAGTCGCATTCAAGCGGATCCGATCATCCAACCATTTGGTATACCTTCGCAACCAAGGCAACATCGGCACCAAGTCACCCTCACCCCGAATCGCCCCCACTGGACGATTTACGGAATAGTGCAGCATAACCGCTGGATAGATACCATCTTCACCGCGAACATCTACATTCTCAGACCAGCGTCCTGCCCACCAGCGCCCATCGTGCCCCATCTCATCTTGACATCGTTGACACGTTCGACCTGCATCGCAAGAACATGCATCATATTTCTCATACGGCTTACGCTCAGGATCCCTGGGTGGCTCATTAAACTGTTTGCCCCACCAGCCATACCGCTCAGCCTTCTCGTGATAAGCCGTTTCGCATTCGTAATCGCCCGGCAGCCACTTCACGGCGTCGATCTTACTGCCAGGCAAACAGCGCACATAACACATGCCCGTCTGTGGATTCGTAAAGATGACAGGGAAAAGCTCACCAGCGTGCGTCAGCTCGTCGCATAGGTCAGCCTGGTTTATATTCAGTTTTTGATTCTTGGGGTGTGCAAAAAATGCACGAATGTATTCTTCGAGGTCTTCGCGTTCGCTAGAGATTTCAATCTTCTCGCCAACCACGTAAGCGCTAATCAATCCAACGATTCTGCGAGCGTAGGGATTTACTCGCCACGCTTCAAGCGCGTCATCAAATTGCTGACTCAGCTCTTCCCACGTTTTATCAGCAAGCGTGCCCGCTCTGTACCGAGAGTCATACCATGGCGTGTCGACACCGTCGTTCGGCATCCCCACCGGCACAGCCGAAACACTTGCCAGCCAAGCCACACCACGTTGAAAGAAATTCAGATCATCAGCCATGTAGTTAGCCTACCAATAAATATGCTATCAAACTCGCCACTGCAATCGCGACCACGATTTCAAATGTAAATAAAGGCTTTGGTGGCTCAGGTGGCAGCGGCTCCAAGCGGGTAATAAATTGATGGTCAGCAGGGAGCATAAGGAGAGTTATCGCGTATAAGGGTTATTATCATCGATACAAAAATCTACGTTTATTCTACCATATTTCTTCACTTATTGTAACTCATATGATATTATTTCACTTATAGTAATATTTCATCCAACAAAAAAAGCGACCGGGCAGGGTCGCTTTCGTAGACGATTGAACCGATCAAGGTACACCAATCGCCGAAACGTATTGTACTCGGCGCGGCTTAATCGATCAAATCGGTTAAGCCGTTTTTTTGTTTATATAAGGGGAGGGTAGATGGAGTTAGTTAAATACGATGCCATGCGTTTGGCGATTGCCAAGGCTCACGACGTAGACGAAGTTAAGGATATTCGAGATAAAGCCGAAGCCCTACGCGTTTACTCAAAGCAGTCAAAGCAGGGTGTTGAAGATATAAACCGTGTAACTGAAATTAAGCTGAGGGCCGAACGGCGTGCTGGGCAGTTGTTGAGGGAGTTGCCGACACAACAAGGGGAGCGCAACGATATAACTTCTCCCCACGCTGGGGAGAAGTTGGAAGTCCAAACTAAAACCGAAATTATAAAAGATGTTGGTATCGGCAAGGGGACAGCAGATCGCTGGCAACAAATGGCGGATCTGCCCGAAACAGAGTTCGAGGCACATATACAGGACGTCAAAGATAATGGTCAAGAATTGACAACCTCAAGCGTTTTGCGCAAGCAACAACAGCATAAGCGAGCGGTATCAAATCAGATGCGTGCAGACAATCCCCCCGCACCAGTACAGGGAAAGTACCGAGTTTTTTACGCTGACCCACCATGGTACTACGGCAACAGTGGAGTAATTAACGAATCAGACAATTACGGTAGAGCCAATCGCCACTACCCATCTATGACGATAGCTGAGCTTTGCGCAATGGGATCTGATGTTATGGATGCCAGTGAGAAAAATGCCGTTTTGTTTATGTGGGTCACCTCACCACTACTAGAAGAATGTTTCCCTGTTATAAGAGCGTGGGGCTTCAAATACAAAAGCAGTTTTATTTGGGACAAAGTTGCGCACAATTTTGCACACTATAACTCTATGCGTCACGAACTGCTATTAGTTTGCACGCGTGGCTCATGTCTTCCTGATCATGACAAATTGCTTGACAGTGTAATCAGTATTGAAAAAAGCCGAAAGCATTCCGAGAAACCCAAAGAGTTTAGAGAGCTTGTAGATCTGCTTTATCCACACGGCAGTCGTATCGAACTATTCGCAAGAGAGGCCGTCCCAAATTGGGACTCATGGGGGAACGAAGCAAATGTATGATAAAAATGGTTTAATCGCACATGGGATATTCCAAGACAAATCTAAGTTTCGTATTCACGTTTGCTTTGAGGCTCAATGTGTCTACGTATTTGAGACACAAAAGGCTATCGAAGAAGTAGAGGCTGGCCGATATATCCCCGTCCCAGCATATCAGCCAGGATACGATAAACCAACTGCAATGGGGTATTTAGTTCCACCACAACGAATAGAGGGAGTACAACGCTTTGACTTTCCGGTCAGGTTCCCCAGCCAGAAAATTGTTAAAATCAAACGTCGCACCTGTGGAAGCAAGGGCAGGTTTTCAGAAATGCTAGTAAGAAGGTTGTTTCATTTAGGTGAAATAAATTTGCCTATTATGCCGAACAGTATCACAGACACAGCATTGCAAATAGACGGGCTAGATCTTCAACTTAATTTAGATGATGCGATTCAAGTAAAATGCGACTTTGATGGTGGGGAGAAACATTTAGGCGGCACAGGCAATCTATTCATTCAATTTTCAGAAATCAATCCTCATGGGATGCACTAGCAAATGATGAACCCAACCACCAGACCCCACCCAGCCAAATACACCATCACCCTACTGCCCATCATGGCCGCCATGCTGCGCGACGCTAAAACCATCCTTGATCCCTTTGCAGGGACAGGCCGCATCTTCCAGCTCGCCGATCATGGCAT
>ENA-ORXU01002284-ORXU01002284.1-marine-metagenome-genome-assembly--contig:-NODE-2284-length-13353-cov-3.955936_pt1 | contig 13353 bp, 14 predicted proteins | sample MGYA00237869_ERZ511484 | MGnify/ENA metagenome assembly ERZ511484
GGGGGGGGGGGGGGGGGGGGGGGGGGCCGGCACGTGCCCCACGTGCGTCACGAGGGGGGGAGGAGGCGACGTTCAGAGGGAGGCGGGCGGGACCACGCCACGAGCCGTGCGTAGGCACAAAAGAGGCGCGGGGAAACGGCAGGGCGCGGCGGATGACAACGGCGGCGTCCCCGCGCCACGGCCCGCCACGAAACGGGCGCGTCGCCCTTTTTAGGGCGCGCGCGCGCACGAGCGGTGGGGGCCCAGCGCGAGCGCCCACCCACGCACGCACTGGATGCCGGCCACGCGTCGACGTGCCGCCCCGCGGGCGTGTCCCGCCGGCGCCTGCGCTCGAACGCCGCTGGCGGCGGTGCGTAGCCGGTGCCGGCGGCGCCCATCGTGAGGGGCACGGGGGGTGGACCCCTCGGATCAAATTGTTCCTCGCAATTGGCCGCGGGGAGGATTTGATCCGGCCGCGGCGGGCGCGCCGTCGGGCAGCGACCGCCGCCAGGCTGGCACGTGTCGCCCCCCTCCTGGGCGGAACCGCGCGGCGCGTCTGGGCCTGCCTTGCCGACGGCGGTGACGTGGACTTCACATCGTGAAGCTGCGAGGGGATGGAAGGTGCCCACTCCGACGGGCAGGGCGGTCGGCACTCGCGGGTTCTGCACAGATTCATCCTGCGCCCACAGGGCTTGCGGTGGGCTGTCGATGTTGGCTCCCTGCGTGTGTCAGATCAAAGGTTGGTTGGAGAGAGGCGCGGCCAAGCCACCTCATCTGCTGCGATGGAAGTGATGGAGGCGATGGAAGGGATCCTCGCACAGCAGCGCAACGAGTCTGTTCCGCGCTGCGTCTTGACCGTTCTGAGGGCACTGTGCGTTTGCAGTCTTGCCCCGACCATTGAAAAGACACTGTGCGTTTGCAGCTTTTCCCCGACCACTAAAAAGACAATGTAACTGGCACATAGTCGATCAATCGCGCTACCAGCAGCCCTTTCCGAGGAGTACATGCGGTCAGTCGGATGTTCCTTGTCGCGTGGCATGAAAAGAGCGTTGCTGCGTCCAGGTCATCACGTGCGATGTTGCTTTCAATGTCCACATAGGCCGTGATGGGACAACCCCATTGGAGCGCATGGATTCGATGGCTCAGGCTGGTTCATCCCACGGTATCTGGTAGCCAGGATGGGAAATCGTTGGATGGGCGCCAGAGACTACCTCGCTCTTCCTCCTTGAGAGTTTAAAAAGGCCCTTGTATCTCAGCAGCTGTCGTGCGCCCGTCTTTCATCAACAACCCCACTCAAAGACGGCGCGATCCCCTCCCTATCGTGCTCACTCGAAAACACCCTGCATTAAGACCCGTCGTCCGTTGCTCCGTCAAGTCTTCCTTCCCCAGCCTCTGTCGCACCATGGCTTCTTCGTCCACGTTTGCGCCCGCCGCCACCTTGCTAATGCTGCTCGTCGCCGTGATGGCCACCACATCTGCGGCTGTCTGTACACCTCCGACGTGTTCCGTGCCGCTGTGCACCAAGGGCGGCGCCGAGCAGCCGTGCACCATCGTGACGGCTCCTCCCAATGGGGTTCGCGACTGCGCCGGCTTCGCCAACCTGCCCTCCACGTGCGCCTTTGCGTGCACGGCGGACTGCCTGCCGCCTGCAGACCAGCCATGTGACAACAATGGGCAGCGCTACTGCAACTTGTGCAACGTGCAGGAGGCGTCTTGCGCGAGTGGCTTCCAGCTGACATTGGCCACGTGTCCGAAGTGAGGGCGCTCTTGGGTGGTGCTAGCATGCGCGCGGCCGTTGGTGTAGCTGATGCGAGTGGAATTGCGTCTTCTGCTGTGGCGCGGGAAAAAAAAAGCTCGAAAGCTTCGCTCTCGGAATTATGTTGCAGGTCACAAAAAGTGGCGCAGTTTTTTTCGTGCTGGCTCCGAGAATAGCTCCTGTGCTACGCGCATGGGGGTGCGCACGGGCAGCTGCGAGACAAAGAAAAATAACATGGTTCTCAAACTTGATTGCAAGTAGCGCCCTGCCCAACAGTAGGTCAACATCGGGAATGTTCATCAGCCTACAACAGATTTACATAATTACATATTTATTCCGAAACACACGCCGATCTGTTGCAGACACCTGTGAGAAAAACGGCAGGACAGATGTAAGCCTGCTGTCTCAAGCACTTTGCTTTGTTCGGCGGTACGCGCTGCTGCTCGCTTCTCAACAGAGCGACGACCTTTGTCACGCCCATTAAGGAACCCTTCCCCTGGGCCAGCGCCACGCAATCCACCAGCAGGATGCCTCGGTTGTATTTGCCATGGCCGGTGGTGGCCGTCTTACAGAAGATGTCGTAGGAGCGCTTCTTCTTGAACACAGCCGTCTTATTGGCAGATCCGCCCGGCCGCGCCACGTGGATGAGGCACAGCCAATGATTTCGTGGGTATTTTATGTTCCAGGCAAAACAGACGACGAGGTGACCACTCAGAGTCTCCCCGCGGCACCGCCCGTGCTTGGCTGCAACAGTGGCCACCGGCCCACTCTGTGACGCGCTCTTCGCCAGGTCCCACCCCCCACCCTGGCTTGCGCTGTGGCACGGGCGCCGCCACACGGCCTCCCCTCCCGCGCGGCCGCCCGCCCCGTGACACGCCTCAACGCGCCACGGGGCCACAGTGCACGGGCGCGGCCACCGCGGCGCGTTCGGTCTGCCGTCATTCTCCTCCCCTCTTGCCGCCTCCGGCTTGCCGCCGCGGCCGCCCCCCGTCACTGCCTCCTGCTACGCCGCTGGCGGCGTGGGTAGTGCGCGTGCTGCCGCGCCCCCGCCGACGACGCCTTCCGTTGGTCTACCCTCCTGCTTGGCGCACGCCGCCGGGGGGGTGAGGCTGCGAGACTCCCCGCCACGTTTATTGTTTTTCTCTTCGTGTCGAGGCGGTTTTTGGTGCGTGAGCGAGCCGACGCACCCCCGCACGCCTTTGCGCGCGCACTGACGGTGGGTGACCACTCGCCGCTCGAGGGGAGGGGCCTTGTCGAGTTGCGGTACGGCCACTACCGGGGCGTGCGGCGCTACTGCCGCTGTCGCTCCCGAGGGGAGTGCCCCCGCACCTGTCTGTCGTCACGTTCGACGGCGCGGCTGTGCGGGACCTCCTTGCGGCCCCTCTCGCTGTGGTCATCATCACTGCGATCAGGTCCGCCGCTGCTGCGGCCGCGTGGTCACCGACGACGCACCTTCTATCTCCCTTTTCACGTTTGCTGGTACGTGGTCCCCGTTGGGGCATCTGCGCTGGTAGTTTGTCTTCGTTGGTATACTTGCGCCTGCGGGCCGGTGACCGCGGTGACCCACCTATTCCCCTACCTGCGTATGAAGTCTGCGCGCCGGTCTGCAGCGCGCATGGGTGGTCCCGCGGAGCTTGATGGGCTGCCGCCGAAGGCCACGAATGTTGCCGCGTACCGGCGGCACCAGCGGCTGCGGGCAGCGTCACCCGAGCGGCACCTGATCGGCGTTGGGGACAGTAATGGTAATGGGGGCATGTCCAGTGGAGGCGATCGCCGCAGCTCATCCAGCGAGGAGAGGTCCCACGTGGCGGCTGCGGCGGCGGCGGCTGTAGCTGACCACACGCTCATGGAGACCGCGACGAAGGAGCTGAACAAGGATTGCGATGGAGTGGAGGATCTGAGTGGGGCTTGCGAAGGGCCAGCGGACATGGCGCAGGTACCTGCGCGGGCCGCCAAGGCCCGGCCGCAGAGCTCATCACCGCCGCTGGCCACCCGCCTCAGGCGTCGCCTTGCGTCGGCGCTCGGCTCGATCTCGTCGGATGGCTCGAAGCCCGACAGTATGGGCCACGCGTCGAGCCTCAACCAGCTATCTTCCTCAACGGGCACCGCATCGCCAGGCGGGAGCACGCCGGGGCGAGGGAGTGTGGCCTCCTCCCGCTTATCTAAGCGCTCCCGATCGTCCCGCACTCAACGGCGGTCGCGTGCGCAGAGCAGCGTCCCCGAAGATGCGTCCACGGAGACGCCGAGTGTGAACGGTAAGCCCTCGTCGCAGAGCTCCTCCCGCTCCGTATTGTCGTCACTTCTTCTGAAGCGCAAGTCCCGGCGGCTGTCGTCGATGGCAGGGGCGGATGGGGGGGGTGTCGATGGCCGCGGTGGTGCTCGTTCGCCGTCACTTCCGCGTGGGCGGGGGGCTAGTCGCAAGAGCTCCTCCCGTGCCTCGCCCGATAATGCCGCGTACTTGATACGGGGCGGCGCTGCGGGCGACGTGACGGCCAGGATGGAAGCAGATGCCGCGGCGGAGGCCGAGGAGGCGGCTGCTCGGTTTGCTGCCCAGGGCAGCGCTAGCATCACTGGGAGCAGGGCCCCGCGGCGGTCTAGCAGTCGTACAAGCAGTGTGAGCCGCGTGTCCTCTATGGAAGGGCGGCCGCAGTACCTGGAGGAGACTGACCTGGGCATGACTATGATCCGTGTCCCTGATGGGGCGGCGATACCGGCGCCGGGCGACCCGATGCCGCTATCCTGGCAGCGGCTGCTCTTCTCGTTGCGAGGGCACGTGCTGACGCTCCACTACATGACACCGGAGGATATCGTGCAGGCGGCGGACGAGCCCTTCTTGCGCGGTAACGATGCGCCGCGCATGGCACTGGAGCCGCCCAGCAACTCGAGCGGCGTGCAGGCGATGGCGTTGAGCGGGCCACAGGACATGGTCACGGGCTCCTTGGTTGATGATGACGACTGTGATGACTGCAGTTCGGATGACCCCGCCGCCGTTGGGCCGTTGCGGGAGGCAACCATGGAGCAGCTACGGGCCGGACGGCCGTTGCCGTCACCATCGCCCGCTCGGCGGCTCGCCCGGGGCCGGGACGTACGCGACGTATCGGGCCGCCAGCGGGCGGTATCAGTGGTTGGCAGTAACGTCAGCTCAGACGCAGGGGGTTCTGCCAAGGCCGGCAGCGCACCTTCCTTCCCCGACGCCGTCGACGAGGTCGGCTTTAAAGTGCAAGAAGCATCGGGGGTGAATCACGCAGACGTGTCCGAGGTGACTATGGAGGTGGACGTAGCCACTGCTACCTTCAACCTGTCGGGCTTCCCCGACCTTCCTCCTTCCGTGTACGCGCTGCCCGATGCGCGGCACGCGGCGCGGTGGAAGGCAGCCACGGAGGTGGCCGGGCGGCGCAGCATTGGAGACTTTTACGTGATGGGCAAGGTTCTCGGCGCGGGCGCCTTTGGCAAGGTGTACGAGGCCGAGGACCGCCACACGCACGATATTCACGCCGTCAAAGTCGTTTCGTTTACGGGCGGTGACGCGCGGCGGGACGAGCGGGTGCGGCGAGAGGTGGCGATTGTATGCGAGCTCCGACACCCGGGCATCGTGCGAACGCATCGGGTGATCAAGCTGCAGCGCCAGGTGTATTTTGCGATGGAGGTGATGCGGGGGGGGGACCTGTTTGACTACTGCTCTTCCTTCCCCAACCTGTCCGAGGACCACATCGTGCACATTGCGCAGGGCATCCTTCGGTCGGTAGCATTTTTGCACTCGGTTGGCGTCGTACACAGGTATGTTATTTGAGGGTACTGCTGGGGATGCACGGGACGGGCGCGGGAGTTGGCTATTTCTGCTGGCTTCTTCGTATATCTCTTGACACTGACGCGTGTTTGTGGTTTTGTTGCTGGCTTCTGCTCTGCCTGTGGTCGCTCTCCCCTCTCTGATGGTCTTGACGCTGACTCGTACTCACTGGCTCTGTTTCTATGGATCTGGAACGCGCGCAGGGATTTGAAACCGAACAACGTGCTGCTGAAGAGCAAGGAGTGGCCGATAACGGTCAAGCTGGCCGATTTTGGGCTGGCCGCTTTTATCGACCCAAAGCGGATGACCGATCGTGTGTTTCACGCGCAGCTCGGTACGGCCTATTTTATGGCGCCCGAGCTGCTGAGGCACGATGCGTACGGACCCGCTGTCGACTGCTTCGCGGTCGGCATGATGATCTGCTCTATCATCACCGGCAAGCTGCCCTTTCGGGGCGCCAACAACGCGGCCTACTTCCAAAACGTTATCAACGGCAAGGCTCACTACCCCGCGGCGCTGTGGAAGGGCGTCAGCCCCGCTGCCCAATCGTTTGTGCGGGGCCTACTGCAAAACGACCCCGCCAAGCGGTTGAACTCCCTCGCTGCGCTACAGCACGAGTTCGTGCTTACGGAGGCGCCCTCCACCCAGATTACCCGCGACCGCACGTGCCTCCACTCGGATAGGCGGCCGCTGCTCGCTCGCGCGCGTGCGGCGGTGCGGGCGGTGGCGGCGTTGGAGCGGCTCAAGCGCATCTTTGTCGCCGCCCTCCACGAGTTGTTACGCAAGGTGCGGTTGGCCACCGCACGGGTCCGCGCGCGCGTCGCTCATCCTTTTGACGAGGAGGCGCGGGAGGCGGCTATTGCAGCCGCGGAAGCGGCCAACCCTCCGTTCGAAGACGAGTACACCCGCGCGGAGCGGGCGGCGGAGGAGGCTGCCTTTAACGCCGAGGCGGACGCGGCCACTCAGGCCGCAGCGGACGCGGCCGCTGCGGCCGCAGCGGACGCGGCCGCTGAGTCCGCGGCGGAAGCTCAGGCCACCAAGGAAGCGGACGCGCGGAGCGCGTCCGCGTCGGCGGCAGGTAGCGGTGGGTCTGACGCGGCCCCACGTGCTCGGGCGTTGGGCGCCCGCACCCCGATGGCGCCGACATCAAGTAATTTATCAAGCTCATCAGACTCGGCAAGCACCGGGAGGGGACGCCGGCCGGAAACGGGTGCGCGGCCTGCCCCAGCCGCAGTGGTAGCGGCCATCACGGCCGACTCGCCCATGACGGTTGCGTCGGTTCCCCCCGTGGTCGGCGCCGTCGTCCACGCGCCGGCGGCCGTCGAGCCTCCCAACGTTGCCGGCGCGCCTTCCCGGCCGGCCGCTCCTCGAGAACCTCAAAGAGCAGCCGCCACCACTACCGCCGCTACCCTCGCTGGACGACAACCTCAGGGCGCGGGGCCCACGGCGAGCGTGCCGCCCGAGCCGCCGGCCCGACAACAGGGCGGCACGCCCCCGCCTGCCCGTGCTACCGCGGCGCCAGTTCCCACCCCCAAATCGCGGCCAACCCCCACTCGGCGACCACCGCGACGGCGCAACGTCACGGCCGAGGCCGGCGCGGCTGTGGCGGCGGCCAACGCCGCAGCAGCGGCCGCGGCGGCCGCCGAAGTTCAAGCGGCTTCCAGCGCAGCGGCCGCCACCAAGGCCGCCGCCGCCCGGCGAGTGGCTCGCGAGGCAGCCGCGCGGGCCATCGAACTTGAAGCTGCCGAGGAGCGGGAGCAAGAAGGCCTCTGGTGGTCATCCAACCCCGGCTCTGCGGTACTGCATGGCGTCCGCGTGCCACCGCCGCTGCCGCCTGGTGGCCTCGCCGCCCTCGTGGTGACCATGAAGACACAGGCGGCACGACGGGCGTCCGACGCCGCTGTGACGGACCGCGACCGAAGCCTCGGATCGACCGGCTCGGCATTGACGGCCAAGAACTTGCCGCCGGCGTCGCTCACCCCCCGCGCATATGCGGGCAGTAATGCCAGCGCAGGCAGCCGCGTAACGTCACAAGGGCGGGACAGCCACGGCAACCGGTCGGCGGACGCGGGCTTTGACGGGACTGACCCGCCGCCCCTGGCCAATGGCATACACACGGGGCCGGTAGTGCACTACCACGAGGGAGGAGGGGGACTTTGAGGGGCCGCGCCGCGGCCGTCGCGGAGGGGGAAGGAGATGGTCGACAGGCGGCTACGATTCCCTTAAACGCTCGAGTGTGTCGGACCGTACGTAGTCACTACCAATTCTCTTTCTGTGCCTCCGGGTGCGCGGGCGCGGCCGTCAATGCTGTTGCATTTCTAGGCCAGTGCGAATTGTATGAGGCCCCGTTGCCGTGACTTGGTCGCTTGCACCGCCGCCGCTGTCTTGTGTCGCCGTGCGTCTGCTCACTGGCCTGCGCGAACGCGACGCGAAGAGCCACGACACGCTTGACTGGGGCGGATTTGTCTATTTTTAGGCACGCTCTCAATTTGCAGTCAAACGCCAGCAAGCTGGCGAGTCCACCCAGCATCGTCGACCCGCGTGTCGGATCCCGCAGTGTGTTGTCGGCACCACCGTGTTGGACGCCGGCTGGCTTCCGGCGTCTTGATGGCATCCCTATCACGCGCGATCGTCATGGCATGGGCCCACATGCGGGCGGCCTGGGCACGCAATGCGTAGGTTACTTTTTGCGGCTGGCAGCGGAGGCAGGCGACGCTGGTGGGCATCGTGTCGTCTCCTGAATGCCTTTGCCCCCTGTTTCCTTTTGGTGCGGCTCTACTTACCTGCCTCCTTATGCTGTGCGAACGCAACCCGATGTCGCCGTTTGTATGCTACGCGCCGCGCTCGATGAGCGCCACCCACGTGCGGCTCGTGCAACTCCTGTGGGTGGTTGTTGACCTTTGTTTGCATGCTGCTCTGGTTCTTGTCCATTTCTGTTTTCGGTTGGATATCCGCACAGGTCCGTGCCTGTAGTCGTCATTGCCATGGCGGGCGCCGCTCTGTTGCTCCTTATTCGTGACAGGTACGCCGTCGCCCGCGGTTTGTCTTGCGCACGTTCATTTTTACTAAACCCTTTCACACCAGGGTGTTTCGGCACACAGTTTCTCTGCGCATGGACAGTTGCGAAGACTGTGTACGCTCATGTTTTGTAGCAGTACCCATAACTTGGTGCTGGTGTTCCACGGCACAGTTCTGACCCGTCTTGTTGCGCTTGCACTGTTTCTCTTGTTGCATGTGGCATCCTGCTTTGTTCCCTTGACTTTTATGCACACGTACCATGTTGTCCTTTTCGGCTGGTACAGGGACCGCGCGCCCAATGTCAGGCGCCCCCGTGTGGAGGACGTGGGTGGGACTGGACCCGGCTCAGGAGGAAGGAGTGGCCGAGCTTCCGGTCGCCGCTCCTTGCGCGATGGTATGGCAGCTGCTATTGTTCCATCGATGTCCAGCGTGGGGGGGATGCTTCTCGCTGGGGCTGTCCGCGGTCATTTGGACTACTCACTCTGCTTTGGTCGCTGGCTCAGGCCGCTTACATAACTGGTGCTGCATGCAAGTTGATTGCGCATGGCACTCCTCACTGACCGTCGTACCGTACTTGTCTTCTTTCCTCACTTGTTCTGTGTCCCTTGCATTGCCTTGTGTGATGTTCCCTCTCGTCTTCTCTCTGACTTTTGCTGGAGTGGTGCATCTGTTTCTCTGTCGCTCGTATCGCGCCGCCCTTCTTTGCAGCCAACCGGCCTCGGAAACTGGCCACCGTGCGGCGGCTCACCATTGGCTCTGACGCGGAGGGCGGGGCTCTCTTCACCCTCTCTTCCGCCCCTCCCATCGCGTCCTCCGCGTCCTCGTCTTTGACGGCACCGCCGATCGGCGGTGCGTCGGCCGGTGGCGGGTCCTCCGCCCCCATGCGCCTGACGCTTCGGCCCGAAGTGGTGCCGGCCCTGTGCACGTTGGCGTCAACGGTGGAGTTGTACCTCCTGACGCGGGTGTCCTCGGATGAGGGGGAGTCGGAGGTTGTGTCGGCGCTTGTTGACGGCGGCGTGATTGCCGCGGGCATGAACGTACACAAGGCGCTCTTTTGCGAGACGGTGGAGGGGCGGGTGAGCATGGTACGGCAGCTGGAACCGCAATTGGCGCTGGATGAGGCACCTGGCGTCGTCGACGCGCTCGGACGTTTTGTGAAGAGCGTGCAGCTGCTGGACCGGACAGTCGGGGACGATGGTGTTGCGCCGCCTGGCCCAGGCCGGACCACCTTGCACGCGCTGCTGGATGACTAGAGTTGGTCAAGGGTCCACCTTCGGGCTCTCGGCCTGCTTCTAAAATGGGGATACGGCGCTCTTTGCTTGAAGCCTGTTTCCTGCCTGTTGCCTGTGGTGTTGTGGCCAACGTGCCTTCCGTGTCTCCCTTTTTCGTTCATGCTTTTGTCTTCGACCCTTTAAACATGTACTTAACATGTCACCGAATATCAAGTTGGTACCTAACTCCGGAATCCGGAGTGGAATGCTGTCAGCTCAGAAAGAGCCAGCACCACCTTTCGCTCGCAACAGCAGCGCAGCGCACAGTCTGCGCATCGGGGAGGAGGCTGACGTGCTGGCTCAGAGGGCTCAAATCGACCTCCGATACCGGTCGCTTTCTGTTGCTCGCCCCCCCTGCGCGAGTAGCTGCCTGTTGTGTGGGCTGAGCGTTCGAGCTGCTCCGGTGTCGGTCGTCTTCCTTTTTCTGCGGTACATCGCTCGTTTGAGGAACGTCGCGGCTCTCTCGATACGATGGCGGCGGCTGCTGCCCTGATGGCTGCGGAGGATGAGATGCGGGATGCCGGCGCGGCTGGCAATGGCGGCGGCGCCGACGGCGCGGCAGAGGCGGAGGAACTCAGCGCCGAAATCTTGCGAGCCACCTCTGCTGAGCTGACGCAACGCACGCGGCTGCTGGAGGCGGAGGTCCGCTTCCTGCGCAACGAGTCCCTGCGGCTGTCGGCGGAAAAGAGCAGCCTGAAGGAGCGCATCAAGGAGAATGAAGAGAAGATCAAGCTCAACAAACAGCTACCCTACTTGGTCGGTAACGTCGTGGAGGTGCTGGACGTTGGGGAGGAGGACGAGGAGGAGGATGGCGGGAATGTGGATCTGGACGCGCAGCGCGTCGGCAAGGCGGTTGTGCTCAAGACGAGCACGCGTCAGACCATCTTCCTGCCAGTAGTGGGGCTTGTGCCGGCGACGGAGCTCAAGCCGGCGGACCTGGTGGGTGTCAACAAGGACTCTTACCTGATCCTGGAGGCGCTGCCGGCGGAGTATGACTCGCGCGTCAAGGCCATGGAGGTCGACGAGAAGCCGACGGAGGATTACGGTGATGTTGGTGGCCTAGACAAGCAGATCCAGGAACTGGTGGAGGCGGTGGTCCTGCCGATGACCCACGCGGACCGCTTTGAGAAGATCGGCATCAAACCGCCGAAGGGCGTGCTCATGTACGGCCCCCCCGGAGTGGGCAAGACGCTGCTTGCGCGTGCCTGTGCAGCGCAGACCAACGCCACCTTCCTCAAGCTGGCCGGACCACAGCTTGTGCAGATGTTCATCGGTGACGGCGCGAAGCTCGTGCGCGACGCATTTGCGCTGGCCAAGGAGAAGGCGCCGACAATCATTTTTATTGACGAGTTGGACGCGGTCGGCACGAAGCGGTTTGACTCCGAGCTGAGCGGTGACCGCGAGGTGCAGCGGACAATGCTCGAGCTGCTCAACCAGCTGGACGGCTTCTCGTCGGACGACCGTATCAAGGTCGTGGCGGCCACCAACCGGGTGGATATTCTGGACCCTGCGCTGCTGCGGTCGGGCCGGATTGACCGCAAGATTGAGTTCCCCCACCCTGACGAGAACGCCCGGGCGCGCATTATGCAAATCCACTCCCGCAAGATGAACGTCAACAAGGACGTCAACTTCGAGGAGCTGGCGCGCAGCACCGAGGACTTTAACGGCGCCATGCTCAAGTCGGTCTGTACAGAGGCTGGCGTACAGGCCCTACGCGCGGACCGCTCGGAGATTGTGCACGAGGACTTTGTGGAGGGCATCATCACGGTGCAGGCCAAGAAGAAGCCGGCGCTGAACATGTTTGCTTGATTGTGCTCTGGTGACATCCGGCCTGTGCATTGTAAAGGTTGTGTTAATGTGTCATGGTGGTGTGCGGTACCCAATGTGCAGTTCTGCCGAGAGGGAGCGAACGTGCGCCGCAGTGGAGGACGAGCGAAGCAGGCGCACTGTGCGCATATGCCTGCACATGACCATCAGGCGGGAGGACAACGTTCTCGCGAATTGTCACGTGTAGTAGCGCGACCATGCCGGGATGAGCGGGGCGGCGTTGTGTGTTGGGATGGTACTGGCATCGGTGCCGCAATGGGATGACACACCTGTTGGGGGCGCCAACGCAGACGAAGAGACATCCAACTGATGCCGGGTACGGTGGACCTTCGCTGAGTTTGTTCGTAACTACAGGCGATCCCGCTGCAGTGACTTCATGAAGCAGGAGACGTGATTTTACCGCCTGCCGATGGCGAGGAAAGGCACAGGCCATGGCTCCCAGGGGTGGCCTCCGTCCAAAGCGGTTGTCACTGGAGTACGAGGCGTCCGGTACGTAGCGAGCAGCCAGAGGAACTCGATGGAGAGAGCACAGAGTGCTCTGATAAAAAAATGTACGTACATCAAAAAATAAGAACAAAAATGCCAACTCTCTGGCGGGATGCACCCCAGACCTATGCAGCACTCACTTCTTCCCGCTGTCGGCGTCGGACGTCTTGGTAAACTTACCAAAGAACTTTTGCACGGCCTTGGCCGCCTTGCCCATCGTGTCGCTGCTCTCGTCGACGTAGCCTTGGTCAACGTACTCGCCTTTGACCTCGACGTAGCTCTTGAAGAAGTCCGCGGCGGAGCCGACCACCCGGCGCCGCAGTGCCGCCTCCTCCATCGCGCTAATCCGGCCGCTGGCTCGGTACTCGGCAATCTGCGCCTCCCGCTGCGCAATGCGCTGCGACGCGGCGGTCAGCAGCTCCAGGGCCTTCATCTCGAGGCCGTCCGCCTCTTCCAGGGCGGCCTCCACCTCTGCCATTGGCACCGACGGCGTGGCCGCGGACAGCCGCTGGAGTGCGGCCGTCCACGCGGCTGAGGCGGGCTTGGCGGTGGTGTCCTGGACGGCCGCGACGGCCGCTTCCCGATCGGTGCGCTCCGACGCCGGTGCCTCCGACGCGGCGGCGAAGGCGCGCTCGAGGTTCCAGGTCGGACCGACCGGCCGACAGTCCTCCGCGTTCGGTCCGCGCATGCCGGCGCACTCGGGATCGAGCAGTTCCACGCCGCTCGCGAACGGGCCGTGACCGCACTGCGCGTCGGGATAGACGGCGTGGCTCCACCGCTCGTTCTCGAAGCGCAGGCCCGGCCCCGCACCGACGGCCTCGCAAACGCGCGCGACGGTCCGTCGACCCGACGGCGTGTCCACCTCGCGGGCGGCCACGTCCGGGTCGAGCTCGCCGGTGCGCCCGGCTCAACGGTCGGACGCCCTCGATGTAGGATGTCGGGTCCCACGAGCTCCCACTGGCGGAATCGGACGATGCTTCCTCCCGGTCAGAAGGCCAGAGCAGATTTCCCGAGGTTCGGGTTGCCTCCCTACGCGACGCGATTCCCTTCGAACATGGTCGATCGAACGATCGTCGCGAGCGTCGACGCGAAGCAGCGAGTCGAGATCGATATCGGGTCGACGGATCTCAACATCTCCAAGTCCATGAACCGTCTCTACAAGAGCGGCGTCGTCCGGGTCTCGCTCTACAAGGCGCTGCTGAACGAGTTTCCCGAGTGGCTGGAGGGCG
>ENA-ORXU01002285-ORXU01002285.1-marine-metagenome-genome-assembly--contig:-NODE-2285-length-13351-cov-3.528627_pt1 | contig 13351 bp, 14 predicted proteins | sample MGYA00237869_ERZ511484 | MGnify/ENA metagenome assembly ERZ511484
TTTTTGCCTAAAGCGCGAGGCGTATTACCTACGTATTATTACACTTTCGGTCTGTAGTTCACTTTTGTTGAATTCAGTGCTCAACCTACATTTTTATCCAAACCTGCTGATGTATCAGGGCGGATCTACCATGGCAAAGGTAGTGGCCGATGAAAATATACCTGTCGACAAGATATATAAGCTGAATAGCCCAGGTGATTGGGGTTTCAATACATGGTCTATGGATTTTTATAATAAACGACCGATATCTCGAATGAAATTGATGAACGTGACAAACGACCAGGGTATTTGGATCTATGCTAACGATAAAGACCTTAAAATGCTACGCGAAAAAGGCGTTGATTGGGATAGGCAATACATAAGACCCAATTTTAAGATAACACAGCTCAATCTTAAATTCTTAAATCCCGCAAAGCGGAAGAAATCACTTGATAGAATGCACTTGATTCACGTTTATTAAAAGTTCAAGTTCAAGTTCAAGTTCAAGTTCAAGAGTCAAGCACAAGCAGAAGTATAAATGTTCATATTTTTCAAATACTTATTTATACCTATCAGACTATTAACTTAAAAACTCCCTTGTGGGTTTGCTATTTACCTCTCTTAGGGAGAGGTCGGAACTGGTTTTTCAACAGTTCCGGGTGAGGTAAAATAGAAAACTTTGTCCCTCGTACTTTATTGGAATAAAGGTGGTTATTAGCTGAATGCATTAAATTTAGTATAGTCGGCTTTCAGAAATTTTTTAGTTGCCGCCCACCGATATTTTCTTTATACGATAAGGTCGCTTTTTCTGCGATTCATAATAGGTGCGAATCAAAAGTTCCATTACGATACCGATTGTAAAGAGTTGAATTCCTGCCAAGATAAACATCATACCGAACATTAATAAGGGCCGTGTACCAATGTCTTCGCCCAAACCGAATTTAACGATCAGCAGGTAGATGTTAATCAATACGCCGAGGATAATGAGTAGAAAACCAAAAATTCCAAAAAAATGAATCGGCCGTTGAAAGTATTTTCGAATAAAGAGCAGTAGCATCATATCGGCGACTACCTTGAAAACACGTTCCAATCCGTATTTGGAGGCACCTGAATGTCTCGCATGATGTTTAACGGGAACTTGTTTTATTTGTGCGCCTTCCAAATGTGCCAACAGGGTAATAAATCGATGCATTTCTCCGTAAAGGTTCAGTTCTTTGGCAGTGTCCTTTTTAAAAATTTTCAAGGCACAACCGTTGTCCGCCAAATCGAGTTTGGTGATGCGCCGAACCAAAAAGTTCGCAATTTTTGAAGGGATTTTTTTTGCCCAAGAGTCCTTTCGATTTTGGCGAACACCTGTTACCACATCAAAGTCTTCATCAATTATATAGCGTAGCATTTCGGGTATATCGCTTGGGTCGTTCTGCAAATCCCCATCCATAGTAATAATGTATTCTCCTTCCGCATAATCGATACCTGCAGCCAGCGCCAAGCTTTGCCCATAATTCTTTTTGAGGACAATCAAGTGTACTTTTTCGTCGTTCATTTTCTCGATGGTTTTACGGGTGCCATCCATAGAAAAATCGTCGATATATATAATTTGGTAGGTATAACCCTTTAAGCTATCATGTATTCTCTCGGTCAACGGCAAAATGTTATCGGCCTCATTGTAGACGGGTATCACGATTGAGATTAGGGAAGGTGTAATGGGGTTCATACAATCGATATCATTTGGCGTAAATTTAGGGTTTTATTAGTGAAACCCAGTTTTGATAAGCATGCAATGCACTGACAAAATCGATGGTTGAACTAACCCCGCCAATTGGGCGGGGTCTTGGGTTTAACCTTTTATTGGCAGCAAATTAGGGTCTAAAACCCTGCAATTTATTGCAGCACTTTAGTATTCCGAAAAAATCTATTTCCAAAATGAGTTAACAAAAGCAATTTCATTGCGCATCCAAACCCCTGCACTTTCAGTGCAGGATGGTTTAGTTTCGTAGTGTCATATACATCTTTTAGACCATTTTTTGAAGATAGGAGAACTTCCATCTTTTTAGGAATAGGCTTTTCGAGGAAATAATTTTTGTGCCATCATCTATTTATCTTTTTCTTTGAAATGGTAATCAATTCTTCCGCAGCCTGAAAAGGAGAGATTTCATCAGAAATCACTTTTTGAATATAAGTTTCCATTTCGCTAGCAACCGAATTATTTTGAAAAAAGTCTGATTTTAGTCTTTCTTCTATAGTTTCTAAAAGCCAGTTTTTATTTTGAAGCTTCCTTTTTGTTGAAAAGTACTTTGATTTCTTAGTGCTCGCGATATAAGAGCAAATCATATTCCAGATTTCTTCGAGGCCTTTGTTTTCAAGGGAAGAGCATGAAGATACTTTGGGTTTCCAACCATTTTCTTTTGGCGGGTATAGTTCCAACGCCCTTCTAAATTCGATTTCCGCCAATTTCGCGGCTTGTAGATTTTGGCCATCTGCCTTATTGATGACTATGGCATCTGCCATTTCTATGATTCCTCTTTTTATGCCCTGAAGGTCGTCTCCAGCTCCGGCCAATTTCAGCAGTAGAAAAAAATCGACCATACTATGAACCGCGGTTTCACTTTGGCCCACACCCACCGTTTCTATAAGGATTACGTTGTGGCCCGCTGCCTCACACAAGATTATCGTTTCTCTGGTCTTGCGTGCCACCCCACCGAGCGATTCACTGGTAGGCGAAGGGCGTATGTACGCATTCGGCGCTTTTGCCAAACCCGCCATTCGGGTCTTGTCTCCCAAAATACTGCCCTTATTTTGGGTACTTGTCGGGTCTATGGCCAAGACGGCGACTTTATTTCCTTCTTGGGCCAAGGTTTTACCTAAGGTCTCGATGAAGGTACTTTTGCCTACTCCCGGTACTCCCGTGATTCCAATGCGAATGCTATCAACGTTTTGAGTCAGGCATTTTTCTATGATTTCGTTCGCTTTTTGGAGATGCGTTTTTTGCGTGCTTTCGATCAAGGTTATCGCCCGGCCCAATGAAGATTTATCGCCATTGACAATACCTTTTACTAATTCGGCAACGGTGGGTTCGCTCTTTCTTTCCTCACGAATACGGGAAATACTCTTGCGATCAATATTATTTTGCTCACTCAAATTTATTTGTTCAGCGGTACTTTTACCTTTGTTCTATCCCAAGCGATATTCATATAAAGTTGGCCTTTATCCGTAAAATTGATGGTAAAGCTTTCGGTCACTTCATCAGTTTCGTTGACAGGAACCGCTATCTCAACAACATCTTCTTCGGGAACCCTAGTTGTCTCCGCTCCACCGCTCAAAATGGTAACCCCCCATTCCGGTACATTCGTATTAAAAATAACCATCCAATTTTGTTTACCTGGTTTCGTCCATAGTGAATAGGTGCCTGCGGGAAGATTTTTATCGGCAATTTTTAAGGCCGTAGCGGTTGTAAACGTAGTAGGTTCGTTTGCCCCTGTGCGCCAAACCTTATCAAACGGGACTAGTTCCCCAAAAATCGTACGACCTTTTTTCGACGGACTTGAATAGTTAACCGAAAGATCTAATCCACTTTGAACATAAGTATTTGTCTTCTCCGGACTATGGGTTTTAGTCTGGCTTTTCATATACGGTCCGAGTACAAAGAAAAAAAGAAGGCCTAATACAGCCAAGACGATTAATAACCATTTTAGAAATTTCATGACGGCATTTATTAGAGTTCACCTCTAAATTACGAATTAGGTGCTTAATACACCATATTTTTAATCGCAACGCTGATTTTCACACTATTTTATTACTCCATATTATGAGATTCACCAAATGCCTTTTATATTATGCAATAACCTAAAATAGATACTACTATGAAAACAATTTTTAAAACAAAAGCAACGAATAAAGGAGGTAGAAACGGACATGTAAAAAGTAAAGATGGGGCTATCGACCTAAAAATTAAGATGCCAGATGGAGAAGGGGATACCGATGGAACAACGACCAATCCTGAACAACTATTTGCCGCGGCATATGCCACCTGTTTTGCAGGAGCCATACAAGCGGTCGCTAAAGATCACGATGTCAATGACCTCGGCGATTTTGGCGTGACAGCGATAATAGGTTTCAACAAAAATGAGGATGGATTCTTTATCGACGCAACCTTGGATTGTCTATTGCCCACCGTAGATAAAGATAAAGGTGAAGACTTGATAAATGCCGCCCATGAAATATGCCCATATAGTAAAGCTACACGAGATAATATTACCGTGCGGTTGAATTTGATGGTAGAGGCTTAAGCGAAGCTAAAACAACGTTCTTCGAAATTATACCCTGATGGTTTTCTATCGGGGTTTTTTTATACTTCCCGCGAAAAGCCATGTCCCATTAAAAGACATTATAGAAAACTTTAAAGTGTTGTGCCCCCAAAGACCTCACCCGAAATCGCTCTGGCGATTCCGACCTCTCCAAAGGCGTTGTGCTGAACCTGCCGAAGTGAGAGGTATAAAATTACTGAAATAAAAGGCCTTCTAGGTTTTTACAAAGAAACGGCAACAGTTTCCCTCCTCTTGCATCCGACGAGCGACATAGAAGCGAGAGGAATGCATGGAGAAGGGAGGTCTTTTCGGCAAAATATTTCTTGTTGGCGCATGACCCTGCGAAGAGGTCGGAACTTCCCTTTTCGGCTCCCGATAGCTATCGGGGCCGGGTGAGGCCCTATTCCCGAGAAAACCGAAATTCCGAAACATTGTGATAACGCTCACCAGGTTTAAGAATGCAATTCGGAAAGTTATTGTGATTAGGGGCATCGGGCAGGTTTTGGGTCTCAAAACAAATGGCAGCAAAAGATTTCGGGGTATAGACGACCATCGCAGGCTGATTGGTAACTACCTCCATTGAAATGCCCGATTTTTTGGAAGAGCATTTGACCGCTACAGGGGATTTAATATCAACAACAAGAGGGTCGTCAAAGCGAACGTTACCGATGGCCTTTTCGGCCAAGAAATCATACATTGAGCCTTTAGTAGGAAGCAATTTTCCTGTAGGCAATAGATTTTCATACGTCTCGGCGTAGTGGTTGCAGTTCAATTGCAGGCGGTACTCGTCAACTGAACTTGCATCGTCCAATTTAAAATAGGAATGGTTGGTAAGATTTACTACCGTTGTTCGGTCGGTAGTTGCTTCGTGGGCTATTTGCAATGTACTTCCGATTAATTTATAGGTTACGGTAGTCTTTAGATTACCCGGATAGCCTTCTTCAAGATGTTTGCTGAGATATGATAGTTTTAAATAAGGTTCTTCGCCTTGCTTGACTTCCTCAAAATTCCAATTTTTTTTGGCAAAGCCTTGCTTACCGCCATGAAGGTGCACACCGTTTTCGTTATATAGCTGATATATTTGCCTATCGAGTATGAACTCTTTTGAAATACGACCTGCAAAACGCCCTACACAGGCTCCTAACGAAATTTTATCCTCTAAATATTTACTTGGGTATTCTAGGCCTACTACGACATTTGTATAAGTTCCGTCGTCTTCTTTGAGCAGTAATTTCTGGATGATGGCGCCATAATCGAGCACCACTAAAATCATATGTTCGTTCTGAATCGTAACTTGTTTCAAAGGCGTCGAATTAAAAATCCCGATAAAAATACTGGTTTCTTTGCAACATTGGAATATTTCCCTCGTCTTTAAAGCAACCGTATATCTAAAAACCGACAACGAAACCGGCCAATGTTTCAAATCGATGTAGTACAAAAGTGTAAGGCCAATAACCGAAAGGCGCAAATCAAACTATACAGGCAGTATTGTGATGGTATGTTCGGTGTCGCCATGCGCTATGTCAAAAATACCGATGATGCAGAAGATGTAGTTCAGGAGGCATTTATCAAAGCATTCCAAAAAATTGATCAATACGGGGGCAATGTTACTTTTGGAGCTTGGTTAAAACGGATAGTCATTAATAAAAGCATCGATTTTTTAAAGACGAAACGGCATACGTCGATAACCTTAGAAGAACAATATATGCATATCGTTGAAGATGAAGATTGGACGGTAGAAGAGCGCATAACAATGGCGGACATAAAAGAGGCGATTGGGCATTTACCCGATAAATATAAGTATGTGGTAATGATGTATTTGGTCGAAGGTTTTGACCATAGTGAAATCGCACAGGTCTTAGCGTTGACCGAAACCACGTGTCGCACTCGTTTATTGCGCGGAAAAGGGCATTTAAAAGAACTTTTAAAACAAAAAAATTATGGCAAAGGATATTAGGGAGCTTTTTAAAAAAGAACCTGAAGCCAAAGAGCAGCAAATGAAAGCCGGACATGAGAAACGGTTTTTAGAACGTTTGGAAAACGAAATGCCCAAACGACAAAAACCGATTGCGATGTGGTTGCGAATTGCAGCTTCCGTGATGGTGCTTTTAGGAGTGGCAGGGTATTATATTCTCGGTTCGGAAGACCCAGAGCCTCTTAAAAAGACCGTGGTAGAAAAAAAAGCGAAGAATGAAAATGAAACGGGTATTTCACTGGGCGACCTTTCGCCCGATTTAAAGAAAATCGAAAATTATTATGTCGCGAATATTAACCTAGAACTTTCAAGCTTAGCCATTTCAGACAAAAATCGGGGCTTGGTCGATAGTTTTATGGCTCAGTTGGCCGAATTGAACAAGGAGTATAAAAAGTTGAGCACCGAACTTAACGAAATCGGCCCGAACGATCAAACGATTACGGCAATGATCAAAAACCTGCAGCTACGCTTACAATTAATGCACAAATTAAAAGAAAAGTTGAATCAATTAAAATCATCAAAAAATGACTCAGTTACAAAAGCAAGTGTTTAAGCCAATTACAATAGTACTAAGCCTCATCAGCTTAGTAGCCTATGGACAAACACAAAAGAAAACCTTTTCCGAAAGTTTTGATGTCGCCGACAATGCAGTACTTGATATCAATACCAGCCATGCCGATATCGAGTTCGAAACCTGGAACAAAGATAAAGTAGTCGTAGAGGCTACGATAGAATTGGAAGGTGCATCGGAAGAAGAAGCGGCAGATTATTTCAAGACAAGCGGCTTTGAAATTATGGGCAGCAGCAATAAGGTAATCGTTGCAACCGGTAATCGTAACTCATGGTCCGCTCAGTCATTTCATAAAATGGAAGACCTGCATATCGAGTTGCCCGAAATGCCCGAATTCGAATCGTTTGAATTTGATTTCGATTTTTCCGACATGGAAGATATGCCTGCAATGCCACCACCTCCGAACCCTAATTTCGACCATGAGGCTTTCAAAGAAGAGGGGGAAGCGTACTTAAAGGAATGGCAAAAAGATTTCCAAAAAGATTTCGGGGAACCATACCAAGAACGAATGAAAGAATGGCAGGAGAAAATGGAAGACAAGCGAAGCGAAATGCGAGAGCGGCGTGAGGAGATGCATGAAAAACGCGAGAAAATGCATGAAAAAAGGCAGGAAGCACATGTTGAGCGAATGGAAAAAATGGCCGAGGCCCGGGTCGAGCGTGCAGAAATACGTGCCGAAGCCCATCAAAAACGTATGGAGAATCATCAAGCCCGAATCGTAGAGCGAAATTTTAACCGTGCCCGTACACGCAATCGGCCCAATGTCTTTTATTTCAATACAGAGGGTTACAACAGAAATTATAAGGTTAAGAAGACAATCAAAATAAAAATGCCCAAGTCGACCAAGATAAAAATGAACGTCCGCCATGGCGAAGTTAAACTGGCAGAGAATACCAAGAATATCGATGCTACGCTTTCGCATGCCAGCTTATTGGCAGCGACTATTGATGGTGACAAAACTATGGTCATGGCATCATATTCACCCGTAAGCGTTGAAAAGTGGAACTATGGGCAGTTGCAGGCCGACTATTCTGATGGTGTAGATTTAAAGGAAGTAATTAATCTTCATTTGAACGCTACTTCATCTGAGGTCTCTATCGAGAATTTGATGAAGACCGCCATTATAAAAAATAGCTTCGGACCTTTGTCGATTAATACGGTTTCCAGGGATTTCGAAACTTTGAATGTCTCGCTGCAAAATGCCGAATTTATCTGTAACCTTCCCGATACGCCATATAAAATCTATGTAAGCGGCACTGAATCAAAATTTTCGGCGCCTGCCAAGTTCGCGCTGCGTAAAATGAGCAGCAATGGTGGTATCGTGCACGAAGGGTACAATGGCAATAAAAATTCAGATCGATCGATTGTTATCGATTCAAATTATAGTGAGGTGTTTTTAGAATAAATCAACAGTTAAGCTAGAAATAATAAAAGGCTCGTAGAGGCGGTGCCGGGAAGTTCGTTCGTCTTTATTCCCTACTCCTTCTGTCATTTTTCTATCGTCGAACCTTTCTTTTGAGCCAGTGGGATAAAAAAATTAATGTGCCTCTTCCTTCAAATAGTCCTTGAAATTTTCTTTGAAACGATTTAACCTTGGTATCGAAACATTAGTTATGTACGAATTGTTCGGATGCTTTCGCTCATAATCCTGATGATAGTCCTCAGCATCATAAAACTTGGTGAATTCAATAACTTCGGTTGTAATAGGTGCTCCTTGGTAAACATCGTGCTCTCTTAAAACGCCGATATAGCCATCAATTATTTTCTTTTCTTTTGCGTTCTTATAAAAGGCTACCGAACGATATTGTGGTCCGCGGTCGGGCCCTTGGCGATTCAATGATGTAGGATCATGGGACCCGAAAAATACCTGTACCAAAGCCGTAAACGAAATTTCATCGGCATCGTAATATACCTTTACAGCTTCAGCGTGGCTTGTTTGTCCGCCGGCAACCTGCTCGTAGGTAGGATTTTTTTCTGTTCCGCCAGAATAGCCCGAGACTACTTCCTTTACACCTTTTACACTCTCAAAAATTGCTTCCACGCACCAGAAACAACCACTGGCAAAATATGCCGTTTCAAACGCTTCCAAATCTTGCGTGGTAAATTTTACGACTTCCACCAGCTCTGTAGCATTTTGATCCTCAGTTTTCTTATCCGTATTCGATTGGCAAGAGGTAGTTAGAATAAGTGCTAATGTGAGCGAAAGTATTTTGATTATTTTCATATCTATTTTTTTAGTTAGTCCTTGTATATACGATACCTTACTGATATGGTTCAAAAAAAATGCCTATCCGTAAATTTACGGATAGGCATTAAAGATAAAGATTCTTCTAATTCTAGTTGCCGATCGTTCCGGTACCGAATACTTCGATAGCCGAAATTTTAGGTTTGTTAACGGTTGCTAATAAAGAAATCGTCAATTCACCGTCGGTAACTTCAACGTCATACATTTTTGAACCTGCACTCGCGGCACCGTGTTCTTTAAAGAGATCATATCCAGTAAAGATTTCGGTGTCTTCCATTAAAATATTGAAGATTCTACTACCCACTCCACCTTCTAACATTTGTGGATTCTCAACACCCCAATAAATTTCTGCAAAATAGAGCTTTACCGTGTAGGTGCCATTGGTTACTGGAATGTTATATGAGGTCGGTCCCTTGGAATTAGGGCCATCCGCTGAAACTCGTTCCGTAAGATATATGGCATCCATTTCGGTACCCGCGATTTCAGTAACGGACGGGTTGGTAAACGTTTGGCCATTTGGACCGAAAAACTGATCTTCTAAAAATGTAATATCGCCAAAAGTTACTTCGGGTCCACCACAGTTGATTCGTAGCAAAGAAGTACCAATAGTTTCGGTCGCTTGTGGTGCCTCTTGAGCTGGATTCGAATCATCTGGATTAAACGTAATCTCGGCCGTATCAGTGATAGCTACATCAGCGAGAGTACCTGAAATGGTTATTGTTTCTTCGACAGTATTTGTTACGGTAGCGGTATAAGTGCCATCGGCATTATCGGTAACTGCTGAAACGGTGGCCGTACCTGTAGTGGTTAAAGCAACCACACCTCCGCTAAAGGGCAATAAACTACCATCTGTATCTGCAAGTTGCACCGTTACGGTTGATGTTGATGTACCATCGATAATTTCTGATGAAGTAGCCTCTATGGTCGTATTAACATTGGTCGGATCAGGAACAGGGAGTGCATCAAAAGTAATTTCGGCCGTATCGGTAATAGCCGTACCAGCAAGTGTTCCTGATATTGTTACTGTCTCGGCCGTAGTGTTCGTTACTGTGGCAGTATAGGTCCCGTTTGCACTATCGGTTACCGAAGAAACTACCGCAGAACCGGTAGCTGCCAAGACCACTGGGCCACCGCTGACGGTCAATTGGGCTCCATTGGTATCCGCTATTTTTACGGTCACACTTGAAGTTGTAGTACCATCTGCCAATATCGGAGAACTGGCCTCAATAGTAGTATTAGCATTCGTGGGGTCTGGCGTGGGCACAACCTCTTTGGGTTCGTCCGGGCCATCGTCACTGCTACAGGCTACCGCCACGACTGCAAACGAAGCGAACAACGTAGCGTACAAAAAAAACTTTTTAAACGGATTGTATTTCATAACATATCAATTTTAAATAAATAATTCTTTTTTCTTTTTCAGGATTTAGGTGCAAATTATTCAAATCGTTGACACCTTCCAATAATATTCTTATTTAATCGACAAACTACTCTCGTTTATCGTTAGGATTAATTTTTAATATTTGTATGATAAAGATTACCTAAAAGTGAGTAATTATAAAACGGAATATTGAATAAAAGGAATTTAAAAAATATTGTCCTTTCGCTTTCTGTTATTGTCCAGCGTAATCGAAAAAAGTATATTGTATTTTTATACAATGGGTTTGCATAAAAAAATTCTACAGTCCGTATTCGATATACCTTTCCCGATTCTTAATTACGATATTCCGAAGTACACGCTAATTGACTTATCCATAAATAACAAAGAATTAAACAATTTAAACATCAATAACCCTACCAAATGTCAAAATTATATAGATACCGTTTTAGAAAGAACTAGTGCATCGGTGGCTTATGGAGGCTATCTAGAAAAACGTAACCTTTATAGCGGTAACCCCAATTTTTCCTCTACGGGAAATGCTGAGCGAAATATTCATCTGGGTATCGATTTTTGGTCAAGGGCCGGAACAAAGGTTATGATACCAGTTAACGGGAAAGTTCATAGTTTTAAGAACAATGCGGTAATTGGCGACTACGGACCCACCATAATTTTGAAGCACGAAGTGAACGGATTCCATTTCCATACCTTATACGGACACTTGTCTGTGGAATCTATCGAAAACTTGAATGAGGGTAAGGAATTTAAAAAAGGAGCTATTTTAGGTACACTGGGCAGCACTGCTATTAATGTAAACTATGCACCGCATCTGCACTTTCAGATTATAATTGATATAGCCGATAGGCAAGGGGATTATCCCGGGGTATGTTCAGAAGTGGATTTAGAATTCTATGCCAAAAACTGTCCGGATCCCAATCTTTTGTTGAGAATGTAAGAACTATAAGGGAGATTGATTAAAAACCCTTTCCGTCATTCTATTACCGCTTCCGTTTCAATAACAGGCTCCAAAACCTTCCAGACGTTTTCCATTACTATTTTCTGACCTTCGGCGGTCGGGTGTATACCATCTTCTAGATTCAGTTCGCGATTTCCGGCTACACCTTCCAATAAAAAAGGAATCAGACCAACACTGTTCGCTTCGGCCAGTTCAGGAAATATTTTTCGGAATTCAGTAGTATAGGTCTCACCCATATTTGGCGGAATCTGCATTCCCGCCAGAAGAATTTCGGTGTCCGGATTTTTCTTTCTCACTAAATCGATAATGGCCTGAAGGTTTTTTCGGGTTTCTTTTAGAGGTACCCCTCGAAGCCCATCATTGGCACCAAGTTCAAGAACAAAAATAGCCACTTTTTGATTGAGCACCCAACCCAAACGATTGAGTCCGCCAGAGGTCGTTTCTCCGCTCAGTCCCGAATTAATGGCCGTATAGTTTAATTTTAGTGAATCTAAGCGGTCTTGTACTAGGGCAGGAAAAGCTTCCTCCGTATCTAGGCCGTAACCGGCGGTAAGACTATTTCCAAAGAACAAAATGACTTTTTCTTCCGATGCAATGGGCGTTTCGGAATCGGTACTGGTCACTTCGTTACTTTTAGCGTCCACTTCCTTTTTAGGGTTTTCACCACAGGAAATAATAAAGAGCACCAGTAAAAAATAACGAAATTTTAAGAGGTTCTGCATAAGTTGACAGTCTGAAAATCGGAATCATTTGCTTATTTTTCCATTCTTGTCCGGCGTACGGACAGGACATGAAAAAGAAAATAGCAAAATTACATGGCAAAGATATTAAACGTAAGCCATCTGGGGAAGCATTACACGAGCGGCTCTAAATATTTGACGGTATTAGATGATATTTCCTTTCACATCGATGAAGGTGAGACCTTTGCAATCGTTGGTCCTTCGGGAAGTGGTAAGACAACATTACTCGGTCTGTGCGCAGGTCTGGACCGGCCCGATGACGGTACGGTAGAACTCTGTGGTACGCAGCTCGCAACATTGAGCGAAGACGAACGTGCGTTATTGCGCAATAGGGAAGTAGGTTTTATTTTTCAGAATTTCCAATTGCTACCGACCCTGACAGCCCTCGAAAATGTAATCGTTCCCTTAGAGCTTCAAGGCGCTTCGAACCCCGATAGAACGGGAATAAACCTTTTGGACAAGGTCGGGCTGGCAGATCGTGCCCACCATTATCCCTCGCAATTATCCGGTGGGGAACAGCAGCGTGTTGCACTTGCCAGAGCGTTTTCGAGCAGACCTTCTATTTTATTCGCTGATGAACCTACGGGAAATCTTGACGAGGAGACCGGCGAAAAAGTCGTGCAGTTAATGTTCGATTTGAATAAAGAAGCAGGTACTACTTTGGTAATCGTCTCGCACGACCTCGAACTTGCCCAGAAATGCCAGCGTATCCTTAGGTTAAAAGGCTGAAAAATTTTAACGAACGAAACTACGGTACTATCGTGATTACGGACCGCAGGATAGTAAAAAAAGTGGGCCTTGATTGGTTGCTCAAAATGGCGTGGCGCGATGGCAAGGCCAGTGGAAAGAGGCTATTGCTTTTTATGGCCTCGATAATTTTGGGTATCGCTGCCGTGGTCTCCATTCAATCGTTCAGCGAAAGTTTAAAAGAGAATATTGCCCTACAATCAAAGGCATTGATGGGGGCCGATTTTATAATCGATAGTAACCAACCCCCGAACGAACGGGTTCAGGAAATTATAGATTCGCTCGGCGGTGCCGATGCAAGATCTCCTCGGCGATCTCGTCGAGCCCGATGCCGCCCAGCTTCGAGGTGGTGCCGGTGAAGTACTCGTCGACCAGATCGTGGCCGAGTCCGAGTGCTTCGAAGATCTGCGCGCCGGTGTAGGAGGCAACGGTGCTGATG
>ENA-ORXU01002286-ORXU01002286.1-marine-metagenome-genome-assembly--contig:-NODE-2286-length-13343-cov-7.469471_pt1 | contig 13343 bp, 9 predicted proteins | sample MGYA00237869_ERZ511484 | MGnify/ENA metagenome assembly ERZ511484
AAAGCTCACATCGCGATTAAATTCGTTTTAAATTGAATAAAATTTAACCCTGAAAGATCAACAGACCCTAATAATATATGAATTAAATAACAAGAAAATGCGTTAAACTTACTTAACCTGATTTCTGGGTAGTTAATTTTTAAGTTAATGAAATTTAAATCATATTTCAGTGTACCTCACAATGATGATATTTTATTCGTCATCAAGGTAAATTTATGTGCTTAACCTTTATGATCAATAGCGGTTTATTGATCATAAAAGTAACGCCGATAATGTTTAAAATAAAGTTATGGTAAAATATTGCTTATCAAAAATTCAGGTTACACCTGAGTATAAAGATCAAAAGGAGACAACATTCAATGATAGATCCAAAGCTCCCTCTTATAGATTTACACCGGCATTTAGACGGCAATATAAGAGCAGAAACTATTTGGTCGTTAGCACACCAAAATAATATTGATTTACCTGTTAAAAAATTTGAACAATTTATTCCACATGTACAAATCATGGATAGTGAATCAGACCTGTTGGCGTTTTTAAAAAAGCTTGATTGGGGTGTTAATGTATTGTCAAATTTGGACGATTGTAAACGTATAGCTTATGAAAATGTTGAAGATGTATTTAACGAAGGTATTCATTATGCTGAATTAAGGTTTTCGCCCTATTACATGTCCATGGCATATAAACTACCAATAGCAGAAGTAGTCGAAGCAGTAATTGATGGCGTTAGAGAAGGTATGAACACTTACCCAGTTAAAATTAAACTTATTGGTATATTGAGTCGTACCTTTGGTGTAGAACAATGCCAAAAAGAATTAAATGCATTGCTAGCGCACAAAGATAAACTAATTGCTATTGATTTAGCCGGTGATGAATATAACTACCCTAGTGAATTATTTACTGAGCACTTCAAACAAGTTTCAAAAGCAAATTTACACGTAACTGTACATGCTGGTGAAGCGGCAGGATCCGCAAGTGTATGGCAAGCCATTAATAAATTAGGTGCTGAGCGTATTGGTCATGGCGTTAATAGTTATAAAGATGAGGAATTACTCAGTTATATGCATAAAAACAATATAGCGATAGAGTCTTGTTTAACCTCTAACTATCAAACCGGTACGTTAAGCGATTTAAGTAAACATCCAATTAAAAACTTTTTAAAACAAGGTCTTTTGGTTTGCTTAAACACTGACGATCCAGCGGTACAAGGTATTGAGTTAAAGCATGAATTTGAATTAGCTCAAACGGTTTTAGGGTTTTCAAATGATGAAATAAGTCTATTACAAAAAAACGCCTTAAAAGCGGCTTTTATGTCAGAAAGCGAACGTAATATACTTAAACAAGACCTGTTTAAAACAAGTTAATCAGCACTAGATTTACCCTATAACATACAGTAAGATTTACACAATTATAAAACAAACCCATCAGTAAAAAATCCTTGATAGCAGACACTTTACCCTGGCTAGAAACTTACTGAGATTTTAACAACTAAAAAGGTTATTTCTCATGGCAACTCCTCATATTGAAGCCGCTCCAAATGATTTCGCTAAAACAGTTTTAATGCCTGGCGACCCACTAAGAGCAAAATTTATTGCTGAAAATTTTTTAGAAAACCCTAAATGTGTCACCCGTGTTCGTAATATGTTGGGTTATACCGGCACTTATAAAGGAAAACCTATTTCTGTGATGGGTTCAGGCATGGGCATTCCGTCAATATCTATTTACGCTACTGAATTATATAAAGATTATGGTGTTGAAAATATCATTCGTATTGGTTCATGTGGCGCGGTACGCGACGATATAAAGGTAAAAGATGTTATCGTTGGTATGGCAGCAAGCACTGATTCTAACGTAAATAGAATGCGTTTAAACCAATGTGATTTTGCTGCAACGGCTGATTTTGGATTATTACAAAAAGTAGCAAATACCGCTGAAAAGCTGAATAAAAAAATTCATGTGGGTAATGTATTTACTGCTGATTTGTTTTATACACCGCAGCCAGAAATGTTTGCCTTAATGGAAAAATACGGCATTTTAGCAGTTGAGATGGAAGCTGCTGGTTTATATGGTGTTGCCGCAGAATATGGAAAAAAAGCATTAGCTGTTTTTACTGTAAGCGATCATATTAAAACCGGTGAAAGTATGCACTCTGATGAACGTGAAACCTCCTTTAAAGATATGATGGAACTTACTTTAGAAAGTATTCTTTAAATCCAAATCTGAAATAAACTTAACTGACATAACTGACTCAATAAAAAAGCGAACGTAAATCACGTTCGCCAACAGTTATATAAAAATAAAATAACGCATATAGCCTTGATCTAATTTCCTAGTTTAGCTCTGAACCTGCATCTTGAAGTGTGATGGGTATATATTAATACCAATTGAAATAATGAATTATTCACTTAGAGCTGCATTAGAAAACTTAGAACAAACGAAATAATTTAAGCATAGTTAGCTATGTTTCATTTATTTCGTGAAGTTATCAGTGTTCTAAAAGCTCCCAAGGGCGATTTTTAAAGGCTTATAAGCATCGTTATTGATATTGATAAGGTTCCTACATGGATGTAGGGTAATAGGGTAACGCAGAAGCAGTTACCAAGAATAACCATTCTCTTAATCAATGCCTTGCATACATGGATGTATGTACTTAGATTTTGTTTGGAACGTAAAATCTGTGCTTATAAGCCTTTAAATTATCGCTAAGTGATCAATTCATTAATTCAATTGGTATAACTGAGTTTACTGGGTGTAATATTTAACATAGTAATTAAAAGAACGACACTTTGAATTCAGCCCCTACGAATCGCTCTTCATTAATTATTGCAGTATTATTACTAAAATCTACAGCACCTATAGCTTGTTGTTCGTTAGTAATGTTACGTACAAATAATGCCACTTCGTATTCAGTATTTTCATTATCCCACATATAACCGGTACGAATACCACCTTCAAATAAAGACTTTCCTGCAAACTCTTCAGACTCATACAAAAAGAAACTAATATCATCTCTATATGACCAATCGGTGTAAGCATAAAACTCGCCATCACCCAACTCAATGTTGTAGCGAGCAGTAAAAGAGTAAATCCATTCTGGAGCATGGGGTAAGCTGTTACCATTTACATAAGCAAATCGATCCCCCCTATCATCAGAATATGTACGATTAGTCACCTTACATTGCTTACAAGCAGGAACAGCCAAGCCGCTTTCTTTAATTTCAGTGTTGTTATAGCTTACGCTAGCTGTAATCGACCAATTATCATCTAACATAAATTCAGAATTTACTTCAGCACCATAACCTTTAGTTTTATCGGCATTTAATAAGCGAGCCGTGTTGCCTCCACTTCCACCAACTGAAGTTAATTGCTGATTATCCATTGTAAAATAAAAGATACTCGCATTCACTCGACCAAAACCATCTAAAATATCAGACTTGATACCTGTTTCGTATGACATGATAGTTTCAGAATCAGCGACTGAAATTCCCTCATCGAATGCAAAAAGTGAACGACCTTGTACACTAGGAGCTCTAAAAGTATCTGCTAAACGAGCATAAATATTTGTATCAGCATTCAGTTTATGAACAACACTTAAATCCCAACTTATGTGTGTGTCACTTGGGTTAACTGAACCAGATGCTTGATCTGGAAAACCAAGAAAACCTAATGGAGTTTGTGTTCTATTATTTTGATACTCTCTATCATCGTCAGAATAACGTAATCCCACCGTTACTGAGGTTACATCAGAAACATCATAATCAAACGACCCAAAAATGGCCCATGCGATGGTTTCTTGTTTTTGCTCTACATAACCGGTTTGTGCCCCGTTAGCAAATATTGGATCGAATGCGAAACTTTCAATAGTTAAGTCTTCATTAAAATAAAAGGCACCCACTTGAAAATTAAAATCACCCTGATAATTTGAACTTAATTTTACTTCTTGCGTCAGTTGCTCATGATCAGGAATACCATCAGCCGTTTCCGAGTCTAATGCAATAATACCTGGACCCATTGTTGAAGCGAACGCATTACCAAATCCACCATCAACATCGGCACGTGAGTAAAGTTCAGCACTTTCGTAACCGCTAATTGAGGTTAATTCATAATCACCTAAATCAAACGTAAGTTTTAAGCTTCCGCCCTTAGTTTCTACTTGTTGCGTAGCACGAGACGCGGAATCATGTTGAACAGTACCTCTATCAAAATCATCAACTAAATCATTACTCTGTGGCTCAAATGCATTGGCATAAAAGGTAACAGGCCTACCATCTAAGTCTCGCATGTGATAATTAAATAAAGCATTAAAGTTATCACCTTCATATAAAAACTGAATTCTAGCAGCCTGATCAGTATAACCACCTAATACATCATTTTGTTCAAAACCGGGCGCTATGTTATTGATGTAATTATCTCTATCTTGTCGAAGTATAGAAATTCTAGCTGATAAATTATCAGATAATCCACCACCTACGGCAGCTCTTAAATCTGAAGTATTTTTACTACCATAAGATAGTGAAGCAAAACCTTCAAATGTTTGTGAAGGTTTAACCGAGTCAAATTTAACAAGCCCTGCAGGAGTATTTCGACCAAACAATGTGCCTTGTGGTCCACCTAAAACCTCTACGCGCGCTACATCAAATACAGGAAAGCCTTTTAAAATAGAATTTTCTTGTACAACATCATCAACCACAAGTGATACGGGCTGCGAAGCATTTAAATCAAAATCTGAGTTACCTAAACCTCGCATATAAAAACGAGGGAAAGTACGCCCAAATGAAGACTCAACCGTCAAACTGGGCACTCGAGCATTCATAAAACGAATATCCATTGCAGCAGAGTTATAAGTGTCTAAACTATCCCCTTGTAAAGCAGAAACGGCAACAGGTACTTCCTGAACATTTTCAACTCTTTTACGAGCTGTTACTTCAATAATTTCCAAACCGGTTGCGGCTTGTTTCGCTGTTTGTGCTTGTACCGTTTGCACAGCAAACAAACTACTCGACGCAATTAGCGCATGAATACAAAACGCTAAGGGACTTGGCTTAAAATGACGCATTAATCTTCTCCATTGATGGTGATAAATTGATAATAATAATTTTGTAGTAACTTGTGGCTGTTGAGCTTTCAAATGTGACTTTTGCAACAATACATTTGGTTTTGTATAAGATTACAATAAACCTAAATTTAAATAGTAAGTATGCAACTTGCGAATAAAGAAGTGGGCGATTGGTCTCATTTCACGTAAAATTTATCGTATTATCTTTTAAATTTAAGGGCTGATAAAAAACTAGTTCCATAATTCATATCATCTAATTTAAAAAGTTCAGCAAGGGTTTGCCCTAAATCAGCAAAAGTTGTTCTTTCACCCAAGTTTACTGACTCTATATTGTTATGATAGGCAATTATAGGTACGTATTCTCTGGTGTGGTCGCTACCGGGCCAAGTTGGATCACAACCGTGGTCTGCAATAAAAAATACAATATCGTCATCATTTAACTGACCAAAAATTTCTGGTAATCTTTCATCTAAATATTCTAATGCTTGTGCATATCCAACCGGATCTCTTCTGTGTCCAAAATCTTGGTCAAAATTAACTAAATTAGTAAAAATAAGGCTATTGTTTTTAGCCGTATTCATATATTCAATGGTTGTATCAATTAAAGTCGGTAGACCGGTCGCCTTTGTATTCGATGTAATTCCTTGGTGCGCAAAAATATCTGCTATTTTACCAATGCTTAAAACTTCACCACCGTTAGCAACATGTTTATCAAGCACTGTTTTGGAGGGCGGTAAAACTGAATAATCTCTTCGATTACCCGTACGTACAAAGTTAGTGGTATTATCTCCAATAAAAGGTCGAGCTATAACACGACCAATATTGTGCTCGTTTAAAATACCTCTTACCTTTTCACAGTAAGCGTATAAATTATCAAGACCAAAATGATCTTCGTGTGCAGCTACCTGGAATACACTATCTGCTGAGGTATAACAAATAGGTAAATTAGTTTTTATGTGCTCTTCACCCAAGGCAGAAATAATAGTTGTACCTGATGCATGGCAATTACCTAACATGCCCTCATAGCCTGTTTCAGTGTTTATGGTATGGATCAAATCTTGTGGAAAGCTATTTTCCCGATCAGAAAAATAAGTCCAATCAAACAGAACAGGAACACCCATCATTTCCCAATGCCCACTGGGAGTGTCTTTACCGGTGCTAATTTCTGCAGCATACGCGTATGCGCCTTTAGTAGGTTTACCACCAATGTAGGGGAATGTTCTACCTGAAGCTTCTTCACAAGCTTTAACTAACCCTAAAGATGAAAGGTTAGGAATATTTATCGCTTGGTTGGTTTGGTCAAAAAAAGCTTGAGATAAATTTGCAAAAGTATTTGCATTTACATCACCAAATTTTTCAGCATCTGGTGCATGACCAATTCCAAAACTATCAATTACAAATACAATTGCTCTTGCCATTTTATTTCTCAGTGTTAATTAACTTTTTTAAAAAAAGATTTATTTAAAATTTTAATTTTATTCGGTTTTCCATTTTGGTTATAAATACTAAATTTTATTCAATATTTCGTTAAAGCCTAGAAAATTTTAAAACCTAGTAACTTGATATAGCTAAATATACTTTGATAACATATATTTTTTAATGATTTTCGAGTAAGTATTTTCGAAATAATATTAATACTCAAGTTTCGGGATTCAAAACGACCAATAAAAACCAAGTAACTTGATGATTTTGAAGAGGTTGATGTCTCATTGTGGTAAAATACTTGTTGTCTAGACAAAATACAAAACAACAAGAGACATCGAATGAATTCTGCCATAAACACTTTGAAATCACCATCATTAACGGCTGATTTTCTGAATCAAGCAAACCTTAATATTGACAATACGTTTAATTCAACATGGAAGAGTCTTGGCTTTAATGCCATGTTACGTCAAGCTAAGTTTTCTAAGCGCTCAGGTACACCAGTCAGTTGTGTTGTCTACCTCTTAATGCTTTGGGTTTGGCTAAAGGTAGACTCGGTTGCCATGTTTTCAAGGGATGCTATGTTAAGTTTTTCTGCGGCCAAAAAGGATGCATTATATGATCTACTTAACCGAGAAGATTTAGATTGGCGAAAGCTACAGCTATTGACGGCTAAAAAAGTACTCAAGACTAACACTAAAAATAAACTCAGCGCCTTTGTTGTTGATGACTCAGTAAAAACAAGGCGTGGTAAAAAAATGCCTGGTGTATCGAGTCATTTTGATCATTTAATAGCTCGCTGCGTTATGGGACAGCAAATAGTAACACTAGGTGTTGCCAATGATGAGCAGTTTGTCCCTGTAGACAATGAAATATTTATCAGTAAACGCAAAGAGCAAGCATTGGATAACAAGTTCAATGATGGTCGCAGTATTGCCGCCAAACGGTACCACAAATCAAAGCTGCAAACTAAGCCAGAAATGGTGTGTGACATGATAGGGCGAGCGATTCGCGGCGGTATTAATGCGGATTACTTTTTAGCAGATGCATGGTTTGCCACCAAACACATACTTAGAATGACAATAACCCACTCACTTATTGCCATTGTAAGAATGAAAAAGAATAAGATGAAATATCGCTTAAGCGTAGACGGTGTTAGCCACTTACTCTGTGCCACAGAGTTATTCAAGCAGTATGTCAAAGGACAGTGGCAAACACTGCACAATCTACCTTACCAAAGTAAGTCTATTGTTGTTGAGTTAAATCTTACTAGCTCAGATAAAGAGCCTGCCCAATGGGTCAAAGTTAAATTACTGTTTGTACGCTCAGTAAATGAAGCCAAGCAACAAGCAAGCAAACATGACTGGGCGTTATTTTTAACGACAGATAGTCAACTTGAAGATGAAAAAATACTTGAGGTCTATGCACTGAGATGGGGAATTGAAGTCTATTTCAAAGAAGCCAAACAAAAACTCGGATTTTTAAAAGAGCAAAGCCGTCATTACAGTGCTTATATTGCATCAATACACCTGACAAGTTTAAGGTTTTGCTTGTTGCTGTTTGCCAAACAAGAAGAAGGGGCACGGCTTAGTGAGGTAAGAAATGATTTTGAAGAAAGTTTGAGTTGCCTGAACTTTGCCAGTAAATTGTGGGGATTATTTAAAGCTCTGATCGCTGGTGCTGTGCATGAGGTCGTCAATTTGACTGCTCAAGATAAATCCAATGTAATGGAAAAAATAGAACAGAGCGTGGTTGATTTTTTTACAAAAGTCATGCAGATGGATAGTTTCACCTTACGGCAAGAAGCGATAGAATGAGGAAACGTTCACTTTTACTGGCTAAAAATGAACTCCGAAACTTGAGTTAATATATAGAGGAGTTTGGTAGGTCAAATGGGCTTAGAAACATACATTAATCTTTTTAAGTAACTTTACAAAACTTTATTAGAAGAAGAGTCATTTGCTTAAAATTTTTTCCAAACAATGTTTTTAAACACGTTGGGATTTTTGTTATGAAATTATCTTTACCCTTTTAACAATTTATTGAACTTAAATTCACGTAACAAGTTACAGAAAAATAATAAAACACTCAATAAAAACTTGACTCTATTGTCAAATAAATAATATTCAGCAAAAAATATTACTCACTATAAAATCTATACCCTAACTCATAAAGTGTTTAAACAAATTTTTAATCAGTTTAAACATGACCAATCGGTCAATATATGATAATTTAACTTAAATAACTTGAGTTCTGCTTGAGTTCTGAATTATGAATTGTTAAGTCAATGAAATTTAAATAATATTTCAGTTCATGTCACAATGATGATCATTTATTCGTTATCATGGCATTTTCATGTACCCAACTTTTATTATCAATAACGGGTTATTGACAATAAAAGTAACGCTAAGAACGTTTAAACAAGAACATTTAAAATAGCGTTATTGCACAATATTGCTTATCCAAAATTCAGGTTAAATAGTTAATGCTTAATAACATGACACGGTAAACTTATTCTCTTAAACTTTGATCGGTTCATTCAAACATAGAGCAGGTCACATTTAAAACAGTAATAAAAACAAACCGTCTACCAAAACCTCGCAGTTTAATAAATAAAAACTTGCAGACGTAAACTTAAAGGCACAGTTTTGATACAAAATAACCCAATCAAACCAACTATTATTGCAATTGCGGGGGCATCTGCCTCAGGCAAAACATTATTTGCACAAACTATTTATAAAGAATTATTACCTGAGTTGGGCTGCAAAGGTATTTCAATTATTAAAGAAGATGCTTATTACAAAGATCAATCACACCTAAAATTTGAAGAACGAGAGCTTACTAATTACGATCACCCTAACGCTTTTGAACACGCTTTGATGAGCAAACATTTACATCAACTGGTACACAACGAAAGCATAGAGTGCCCTATTTATTGCTATAAAACGCATACCAGAACCACAGAAACAAATACCTTAACCTCAACACCTATTATTTTAGTAGAAGGTATTTTATTACTATCCAACCCTGAACTACGTGAGAGATTTGATATAAAAGTTTATATGGATACACCTCTCGATATCTGTTTAATAAGAAGAATTAAAAGAGACATAATCGAACGTGAACGTAGTATAGAGTCTATTACTAATCAATATTTAGAAACCGTACGGCCTATGTATCATCAATTTATTGAACCTTCAAAGTTTTGGGCAGATATTGTAATTACTCGTGGCGGAAAAAACAGAATGGCTATTGAAGTACTTAAAGCTAAAATTCGTCAACTAATTAGTCAAAAATAATAAAAATAGAGGTCTGTTATGGAGCTAGGTGCATTTAAAGGTTTATTTGGGGTCGTATTTCTTATCGCACTTGCGATACTTTTATCTCATAATCGATCAAAAATTAATTGGAGAACCGTAGGTTTTGCTTTTGGTTTACAAATACTTTTAGGTGCCTTTGTACTATATATCCCTTTCGGCAAAGAAGCCCTATTATCTATTACCAGTGGTGTACAACAAGTTATTGACAGCGCAAAAGCGGGAATTAGCTTTTTGTTTGGTGGTTTAGGCACTGATGCTATGTTTTCTAACGGTGTTGGCTTTGTTTTTGCGATCAGAGTATTACCGGTTATTATTTTCTTCTCATCATTAATTGCTGTTTTATACCACTTAAACATTATGCAGTGGATTATTCGTATTATAGGTGGTGGTTTACAAAAACTTTTAAAAACCTCTAAGCCTGAGTCTCTATCTGCAACTGCTAATATTTTTGTTGGTCAAACGGAAGCACCCTTAATTGTTCGCCCTTACATTGCTAAAATGAGTCAATCAGAATTATTTGCAGTAATGGTTGGTGGTTTGGCTTCTGTGGCCGGAAGTATCATGGCAGGTTATGCTGGTTTAGGTATTGATCTTAAATATCTAATTGCCGCCTCTTTTATGGCTGCACCCGGTGGATTATTAATGGCAAAAATAATAATCCCTGAAACTGAAAAAATGAATATTGGCAATGATGAATCTGATGAAATAATACCCGATGAAAAGCCGGTAAATGTTATTGATGCAGCGGCAACAGGTGCTACCTCAGGTTTAAAATTAGCGGTCAATGTTGGCGCTATGCTACTGGCATTTATCGCTATTATAGCCTTATTAAATATGATTATTGGCGGCTTTGGTTCACTGTTTGGTTATGATCACATTACAATTGAATGGATGCTAGGTTACATATTTGCCCCTATTGCCTACATTATTGGTGTGCCTGCGCATGAAATGTTGTTAGCAGGGAGTTTTATTGGTCAAAAAGTCGTTGTAAATGAATTTTTTGCCTATGTAAACTTTGTGGAGGTTAAAGATACATTAAGTGTGAGTACACAAGCTATTATTACTTTTGCCTTGTGTGGCTTCGCTAACTTATCATCCATTGCTATTTTATTAGGCGGAATCGGGTCAATGGCGCCTAATAGAAGACCTGACATTGCGCGATTAGGTTTAAAAGCGATGATAGCTGCAACTTTAGCAAACTTAATGAGCGCAGCATTAGCTGGAATTTTCATTGCTCTCTAATATATATAACCCTCTAATATGTATTAAGAATATAAACCATATAAAAATATAAGACACCAATATGAAAGATAAAAAAGACATAGCCGCCCTTTCGTTATCACTTATTGACTTAACCAGTTTAACCAATAATGAAACCAATCTCGATATTATTAATCTATGCAAGCAAGCTAAAACGACTTTTGGTCATACTGCTGCGATTTGTATTTACCCTAAATACATTACTATTGCTAAAGCTCAATTAACAAAGCAAAACACACCTGATATTTACATCGCTACGGTAACTAACTTTCCTCATGGTAACGACTGCATAGACTCAGCTGTAAATGAAACGCTTGAAGCCGTTAAACTCGGTGCCAACGAAGTTGATGTGGTTTTCCCATACAAAGCTTTAATTGCTGGGAATAAAAATATAGGTTTCGAACTTGTTAAAGCCTGTAAACTAGCTTGTGGCTCGCATGTATTACTTAAAGTTATTATTGAATCAGGAGAACTTGTAACTCCTGAACTTATTAAACAAGCGAGTGAGATCGCGATCAATGCGGGTGCCGATTTTATTAAAACATCAACGGGTAAAGTAAGTGTAAATGCTACGCCAGAAGCGGCAAAAATTATGTTAAAAGTCATACAGCAACTAAACCCCAATGTAGGCTTTAAAGCGGCTGGTGGTGTTAAAAATGTAAATGACGCAGAAATTTACTTAAATTTAGCCCATAAACTTTTGGGTAATAAATGGATAAATACAACACATTTTAGATTTGGAGCTAGCAGCTTACTTAAAAATTTATTAATTTCGTTAGATGACAAGCCTGAAATAACCAACAATCAAGATCCACAGGCTCAACCGTATTAGCTTGGTTTTAAAAGGGCTTAGCATTTAATACTTATTTTTAGCATGTAACCCTTGGTATCTCATACTGAAATTAAGTAAATTAAGCAAAAGGATTGAGAAGATAAATGGCGCAGCTATATTTTTACTATTCAACAATGAATGCAGGTAAGTCAACTCACCTACTTCAATCAGCTTACAATTACTCTGAACGTAATCTATCGGCGATATTATATACAGCCAAACTTGACGATCGATTTGAACAAGGAAAAATAGCCTCTCGGATAGGTTTGCATGCTAAAGCGTCATTATTTGATGAAAACACACAAATTTTTAATGAAATTCAACTGAAAAACAATCAACATAAAATTGATTGCATGCTTATCGATGAAGCACAATTTTTATCAAAAGTGCAAGTTCAACAACTCACCAACATAGTCGACACATTAAATATTCCCGTACTAGCTTATGGCATAAGAACCGACTTTTTAGGTGAAACTTTTTCAGGAAGTGCCGCATTGCTTGCATGGGCAGATAAATTGGTTGAACTAAAAACTATTTGTCATTGTGGTCGTAAAGCAAACTTCGTGATCAGACGAGATGAAAATGGTACTCCTGTAAAAAATGGCGAACAAGTTGAAGTAGGTGGTAATGAGCGTTACGAGCCTTTATGCCGTGCACATTTTAAAATGCTAGTGTGGGATTAAATATCCTACGTTTATCTCTTAGCATTTCAAAGGTGATATCTTATTTAAAAACATTCCCCCAACATTGTTAAGGCAACTTATACCAATTGAATTGATGAATTGATCACTTAGCGATAATTTAAAGGCTTATAAGCACAGATTTTACGTTCCAAACAAAATCTAAGTAACCTCAGCTCGGGATAAGAATTAACTAAATGGAACTAAATGCCTGTTCCACGATCCGATCTTTCGAACAAAAAAAACAGAAAGAAAAAGAAGGAACAGGCATGAATAAACTAGTCGAAATATTTTGTGATGTCGATGATTTTTGTCGAGTATTTATCCCCGAATTAGAAAAACAACTTATTGCAGATGGTAGTCAAAAACGTAGGCGTTCAAGTCGAATGTCAATGAGCGAAATCATGACTATCCTCATTGCTTTTCACATGTCCCATCACCGTGATTTTAAAAATTATTATAAAGGCTATATTGCCAAATTTTATAAAAATCACTTCCCTCATTTATTAAGCTACACTCGATTCTTAGAAGTGATGCCCAAAGCAATCGTACCGTTATCAAGCTACTTTTCCACACTCAAAGGTGAGGCGACAGGCATTGAATTTATTGACTCCACTAGCATAAAGGTTTGTCATAACTTACGTATTCCTCGACATAAAACCTTTGGTGGTATTGCCCAACGAGGCAAAGGAACGATGGGGTGGTTTTATGGGTTTAAGCTTCACCTCGTCACCAATTATCGAGGTGAAATAGTAGATGCTAAACTCACCACA
>ENA-ORXU01002289-ORXU01002289.1-marine-metagenome-genome-assembly--contig:-NODE-2289-length-13336-cov-3.189230_pt1 | contig 13336 bp, 8 predicted proteins | sample MGYA00237869_ERZ511484 | MGnify/ENA metagenome assembly ERZ511484
TTCATAGTTCCGCCGTCGGATGCTCCATCTTACAGGATTACCGGTGGAACCCAGACCCTTACCAATACGCTTTCGCAAAAACTCGACCCGTCGATAGTCAGGCTCAATACTAAAGTCGTCGCTATAGAAGCAATTGATGAGGAGCTCTCAATCAAAACCAACACTGATGAGCGTTTCACGGCGGATCAAGTCATCATTTGCCTACCGCCGCGCTTAGCCAGCAGCCAAATCCGCTTCGACCCGCCCTTGCCCGCCGAGGTGGCCAAAGTGCTCCCAGCCGTCCAAACATGGATGTCGGGCGCGATAAAGTTCGGCGTTGAATACGCCTCGCCGTTCTGGAGAGAAGCAGGCTATTCCGGCATGTTTTATGGACAAGGGGGGCTTATCCCAGAGATGTACGACCATACCAATGTCGCCGAGGATAAATATGCCTTGAAAGGATTCTTAAACTCTGGTTTATTTAGCTATTCTCAATCAGCAAGAAAGCAAGCTGTGCTGCGCCAACTAGAGCAGCTCTTCGGCAAGTCTGCTTCCGAACCAATAGCCTATCAAGAGAAAGTTTGGAATAGTAATTTTATCTATAACGGAGATAGCCCCATAGATATGCCCCACCAAAACAACGGGCACCAAATTTTCCAATCCTCTTATTACAATGAAAAGCTTCTCTTCGCCGGCGCCGAATCCCAAGCGAGGTACCCCGGTTACATGGAAGCCGCAGTCACCTCAGCGCAAGCCGCCTATGCGAAATTGCAGCGCATAGGATTCGGGTCGCGTGTGCTGTAGCATGCACCTGCTCAATGCATGTTTCAACTGCCATGCCCCAATGTCATTCCGACTAAGTTGGCTGGCAAAGCCGCCACGCCTGGAGGAAGGGTTGCTCCTCAGGCCTCGCACCACCCATGTCATTCCGACTAAGCCTAATGCCTCACTCATGTCATTCCGACTAAGCCTAGGCGCATGGAGGAAGGTGGGACAGCAAGCACCCGTCTCTTAAATTCATCCCATGCCAAGCTCCAATGCCGCCGAGCAAACGGCCGCCTTCACTCGAATCAGCGGTAAAATCCTCCCCGGCTATGGCGTAGCCTCCGGAAAAGGATTGGACAAGCGCTACCCGCAAGGCACTTTGCGGCAACAGAGTCAGCATTTCCTCGAGCGCGGACTCGACCTGAGTGCCTACTACATGGGCACCATAAACCTCGACATCACGCCCTACACCTACGAGATCAAACGGCCTAAGTTTTTTTTCAAAAACATAGACTGGTCGAGCTACATTCCTCCAGAAAACTTTTACTTCTTTGACGCAGAACTTTACAACAATGGCATGTCCTACGAAGGACTAGTTTATATGCCCGATCCGAGCACAAAAGAAGACCACGTTCAAAAGCCAACTGTACTCGAACTTATATTTCCAAAGATTGAAGAATTAGAATATGGTGCAACTGTGGAAATCGCATTGAGGAAGGTTCAGCTTGAGTTAATTCACCCGTCACAGTGGCATCCACTTTAGGGCCATTAAACGCACACGACATCCGAACCCGCCAGTCTCGTAATCAAGCTCATCGCACCCACGCCAAGCTCCTATGAAACTCCTTGTCGAGCACCAATTCTAAGTTGGTGGCCACCAACTCGCCCATGCGCTCGCAAGCGCTGAAGCGCTGCGTTTTGTGGTGATGATCAAGCTCCTCGGCCAGCTCGCGGACCTTATGTGGCGGACTTAGCACATCGGCACGCATGCAGTCGAGCAACTCGCCCAATCTGTCGGCAATTGTGCGAATGCGCGTCCCTATGAGCGTGCGTTCTTCTAGTTGGTACTGAAGCACACTTTCCGAACTCAACAGGCCGTAGCCCTTTTGCAGAATAGGGTTGTTGTCCTTAAAAAACTGCGGCAAATAGAAGCGCAGCCGCCCTTCATAGCTCTGCTGGTCAAAATCGATGGCGCGGAGTCGATATTGATTGCCCTCGATGTCTGGCGTGATGTCTACCACATAGTTGTATGAGCGCATATCGCCGAGCAATCGCACAAAGCAGCGCTCATTGAATTTCACGAACTCTTTCGCAATTCGGGTTCGGTTGGTCAGTGACTTGGCGAGGCGCCGCTCAATGAAATTATCGCCTGGCACACCCGCAATGTGCTCCTCTATGAGTGTGGGGCCCTGCAGTAAAAAGGTGATGCGGTTGGGGCTGAGGATATGCTCTAGCTCGAGACCGTACAGCCTATTCGCGTCGGCCCGCTTGATGTAGTAGTGGTCGTAATTGTCGTTGAGGCGATTGCGGATACGCACCCGAAACGGCTTGGTATTTCCAAACGTGCAGAAGTCTACCCGCGCCACCTCGAGGTGCTCCAGCACGGCATCGTCGCCGTCGGTTTTGAGCAGGGCGTAGATGTGCTTCAAGCCGAGGTTGACTTCGCCCTGCTCGCGGTTATTGTAGTATACCGATTCCCAGAGGGTGTCTACGCCTTTCGCGTCTATCAGCGGTATCGACGTGGAGTAGTGGGCGAGATCATCGTAGCTCAGTGGCAGTCGTACCTCGCGCCCATACGCACGCAAATATTGTGCGAAGCCGGTGCTTACGGAATGTGCAGGTTTTTTTCGGGATGGAAAGGCAGGCATGCGGTGAAGATGATATTAATTGCCGTGGCAGCCGAACCTTTGGTTCAGCCATAACTATCTGTCTTTTTAAAATTTGTGCCCTTAAAAGATAGGTGCAACCCCCGAGCGATCGGTTCAGCGATAAGTAGCTGTACATTTCGAGTTAGTGCCCTAAAATCTAGTGAAAAGAGGTGCAGCGCCCGAACCGTCGGTTCAGCCATAACTATCCGTCCAAATCATCTAAACCCCGCATACGCTTTAAATTAGCAACTTCTTATTTCGGAAAACCGACGGTTCATCAGTAATCCCACACCATCAAACTGCCGATGACACCACGCTGTAGACTCCACCTTATTTCCTCCTTCCTCCTTCCTCCTTCCTCCTTCCTCCTTCCTCCTTCCTCCTTCCTCCTTCCTCTTCCCCTCCTTCAATCCTAACTCCTGAGTCCTCAATCCTAAGTCCTCAATCCTAAATCCTCAATCCTAAGTCCTCAATCCTAAGTCCTCAATCCTAAGTCCTCAATCCTAAGTCCTCAATCCTAAGTCCTCAATCCTAAGTCCCGAATCCTCCTCCTTCCTCATGCCCATCCGATCCGCCACTGTATCAGATCACCACGCCATCCGCGACATCGCGCACCGCACATGGCCCAGCACCTTCGGTAGTATCCTCTCACGCCAGCAGATCGCTTATATGCTCGACCTCATGTACAGTCCTGCAGCCCTGCTTCAGCAAGTTGACGACGGCTTGCAGTTTCTGCTCGCAGAGTTCGATCAGCAGGTGCTTGGCTTTGCCGGCTACCAGCCCAATTACCTCCCCGACACCACCAAGCTGCACAAGCTCTATGTGCTACCCGAGCACCACGGCCAAGGGCATGGAAAGGCACTCACCCGGGCCGTGGAGGCTTTCGCCAAAACCGCAAACAACCACACCCTCCGCCTCGACGTCAACCGCCACAATCCCGCCGTCGCATTCTACGAAAAGACCGGTTTTACGAAAGTGGACGAAATAGTCACAGCCATCGGAGAGGGCTACGTCATGGATGACTTTGTATACGAGCGATCTCTCTAGCCCAGCTACAATCCAACCGCAGCACGTGCACTTTTACGAGCCTTGAGCGCAACCGCCAATATTGCTACCACAGTGCCGCCAATCACGCCCCACATCACCAGCGTGGGTATGGATTTGCCTGTCGAACCTGAATATGCAATTGTGCCCAACACGAATAACATAAGTAGCCCCACAAAGAAATTCACCTTAGGCAAGCTCTTGACGGTTAGCTCATTGTACCGCCGCAACTGATCGGCATCTAGTCCACTCGGTACGTTCGTATTCAACTCAGGATGGTTTCCAATCCAGTACATGAGAGCAGCTGTAAAGCCCCAAATCACGAGGAGCGCCCAAACCGTCGTTGGCGGAGCGAATCCGTCGGGTTCGCCAGAGATTCCAAAATGAATTGGTATTGGATTGGCGAGCTGCGTGGAGATGTAGATGCACATGCCCACGCCGACAAGAAATAGAAAGCCGTGGAGCAAGCGAAAATAAATCATTTCGCTAGGCATTGAGGTTGCCGGTATTTACGACAGGGGTAGTCTCTTTATCGCTACAGAGCACCACCATCAGATTGCTCACCATGGTGGCCCGTTGCTGACCGTCGAGCTCCACCACACCTTTGGCACTCAAGGAGTTGAGCGCGTCTTCTACCATGCTTACCGCGCCCTCCACAATCTTGTGACGTGCAGCTACGACAGCCTCCGCTTGCTGTCGCTTCAGCATCGCACTCGCAATTTCCTCGGCATAGGCGAGGTAGCCTATCCGCGCCTCGAGCACTTCGATACCAGCAATGCTTAGGCGTTCTTGTACCTCGCGTTCGAGGTGATCGTTGACGGTCTCTACATCCGAGCGCAACGTGATCTCAGGACCGCCGCCGTCGACAGGCTCATCGAAGTTGTCGTAGGAATAACTCATGGCGAGCGTACGCACGGCAGCATCTGTCTGTACCCGCACAAATTCTTCGTAGTTGTCGATTTCGAAGGCAGCCTTATAGCTGTCGCTAACACGCCACACGAGGATCACTGAGATCATCACGGGGTTGCCGCGGCGGTCGTTCACCTTTAGCCGATCGGAGTCGAAGTTGCGTGCCCGCAGGCTGATGCTTCGCTTCTTGTAAAAGGGATTGGTCCAGTAAAAGCCGCTGTCGCGAACTGTGCCGGAGTACTCGCCAAAAAGCGTCATCACTTTCGAGCCGTTAGGGTTAACGACAATAAATCCGGACAAGAGCAAAAGCACAACAGGAATGGCGAGAAAGGCAAGTTTCGATCCTGAGAATAGGACATAAGCACCCCCCACGAGTACTGCGAGCATGATTAGCAACACGATGTAGCCGCTCATCGGCTTGTAGGTCTTATCGGATGCGTTACTGACTGGCTTTATAGTGCTCATTTTGCGATTGTTGTGGTAGGGAAGTTAGGCTACCACGCAAATGACGCCATGTCGCTTCGACGGGCGGAGGAAAATTTACGACGAGTTTGAGGGAGGCGGTAGTGCGCCTACCGTGCCTTCAGGAGAGAGAAGGTTGCGGTATGTGTACCGCTTCTTACGCGCAGAAAATAGATGCCCTGCGGATACTCGTGGAGGTCGATTGCCGTGCTTCGAGCACTGACAGGCATTGTGAGCAGTGTTTTGCCGGAAGGCGTAAACACCTCAACTCGAACCTCACTGTGCTGCAGATCCGCATCGATGGCTAAGCGGAAAATCCCGTCGGAAGGATTCGGGCTTATCTGGACTACTCCGCCAGCCAATTCTTGGGTCGAACTCGCCTGATTAGGGTCGGCAGTTAGTGTGAAGTCTCCTGCGCTTTTCAGCAAAACTGTAGTGCGCTTTCCATCGTAGTCAAAGCCCTCGACGGCAGGTCCTGTAGGAACTAACGCAATCGGATAGGTAAACACTAGCGTCGCTGCATCATCGATGTGCGCGGCGAACGTTGATTCGCTCGAACGTGCCAAGGCTAAATCACGTGTTTCGTCGATATGCACCCCAAGCTCACCCTCGATCGATAAGGTATCCCCTCCTTCCAGCAAGAAACTGCGCAAGTCCTGGTTGGCATCAAAAGCTGCAATAATGAGCCCACCATTCGCGCGAACTGTCGGTATAGTTGGTTCGTCCGCTTCTAGCGAGAGTAGGCTACTAGTGCCTTGGGAGGCTATGATCGTGTGGGTATCATCGGTGGCGACAACGAGCATGGAAGCATCGCTATTCACTTGATGACGCTCGACGCTTGGCTCGTCGTTTCCACGGTACGGATAGAGTAGGGTCAAGAACTCGGTTGCCGACGTACTGCGTTCGTGCGCTAGCGTAGTGCTATGCTGTCGATAGCCGCTTATCGCTGCAGAGTCTAAGCGTATTTCGAAGTCATCTACCCCGCCACGTGCTAGTGTTACGCCCAAGAGGTTGTGATCTCCACGGGTGTAGGTGTAACTGTCGTTATCGAAGTGTGTCACTAAGGCACCTTCCTTGCTGTCGGGACTGCTGCCCATGAGGCCATGACCGTGCAGTTGGAAAGTAAAGTCGTGCGGCTGGTCTGCACGCACCACATCCTGGACCACGAAGAAGGCGTCGTCTATGAAGGCTGTCTTGCGGGTGATGTCCGCTCCCTTCCAGCCACTACGGATTTCTCCATAGTCCAACCCCGGTAAGTCGGCCGTGTGCTCTATAAACGCTTCATTTTCACGATCTACGAATTCGCCATTCGCTACCTCCGGGCCTTGCCCGTCGACGAGTACGAGGTTGTGGCTCGTTGCTGTAGCCGTGGCCAAGCGCTGTGGTGCGCCAGGGTAGCCAGGATCGAGAATGAGATCTTCTCCAGCGTAGTAGAGCTGCATGCTGGTGGCATCGGCCTGATGGTGCGCTTTTGCACCGGAGAGTGCAATGCCCTGCTTGCCGATAAGGTGCATGTATGTAGCCGCGGGGTCGTTGTAAGCGCTGCGAAATACCAGACTTCCCGCATCGGGCAAGGCTTGAAAAAGTGGCTGATCGTAGCTGCCTTCCGCAGTTCCCGTGCAGAGGTATTGTGTACGCACCCAGACCGACCGGTAATTGCTCCTTAAGCTCGGGACGTTGTACTTCGATATTCCAAAGAGGGCGGGAAGTTGAGTCTTAAAGCCTAGCCCGCTATCGTGTACAGCGGGATACCGCCCGTCGGGCATGCGTATGCAATTGAGCCACTCGAGTAACCCATGGTACTTCGGATCGTGCCAGGGGTTGCGAATGCTGCGCGATTCTAAGGTGCCGACCGTGCCGCTACGAATCGGATTCGTGTATTTTCGAAAGGTGTAGGTGCGATGTCCCTCTGGTAAGAAGTTGCCTGCGGCCCGCAGGAAGGGCATAGCATTCTTGAACCCATAATCGAAGTAATTGGGGCCCTCTGCATAGCCGTAGACTCCGGTAGAATCGGAGACGCGGGTTAGCAATCCTTGGGCGCGCCAGAGCGTATTGTCGAGGTTCCACATGCCAGCTTGTATCCACTGCTGCGGCTGGTACGCTTCGTCCGGGCTGGTCAGGTCTCCCAGCACGATACCCGCTAGGCCCAGCGTGGAGCTGTACATCACCCCATGGTTGTTGGCATTGTATGAATAGAAATCGATCTTAAGACCCGGTACCCCTGGAAATGGATAAAGTGGGTCAGTGCGCTTGTAAAAGTTACCTGCAAACTCCTGCAAGCGCGCCGCTGAAGCGGCCAATCTGTTCGGAGCGACATCGGCCCCTCGTAAAAGGTCGTAGGCCACCAGGTACATCGCCAGTTCGTTGGTGCGAAACTGCCAACTGTAGTAGAATGAAAACCCCTCTTGTATATCAACTACGGGATTGGCTGCTTCGAGCAGGCCAATAACCTTAGCCAGGAGTTCATCGCGTTCGTTGGTAAGCAGTGGGACTAGCTCACCGTCTACAGGCTTGCGATCCATGAGGTAAACGAAGGCGGCCTCTCGAGCAATAATAGATCTTCGGAAGCGCTCGGCATAGACCGCGTTCTGTGTTGGCACCGTGCGCGTTGCGTCGCGGTAGATGTCTTCGTAAAGTTTGAGGTTCGTGGCGGTTGAGGAGAGGCGAGCCTGCACTTGCGCAATTTCACGCCGATCAAGCAGGGTGCGGGGAAAACTCAGGTCTGCCCCTTCTGGTGTGAAACTGCCTTGCGCTCCAGCGGTATACACGCTTACAAGCAAGAGCGCGAGCCCAATAAAAACGTGTATTCCGGGAGGGCATAGCCGCACAGCCGTGGAAGCTTGATGCATGAGCATCACGCAAAATTACAGGCAAGCTCCACGCCAGATATGGGTATTCTTTGAGGGCATCCCGCGCATTCACGGCTCCAGCGCAGGCATCACCTTCGTTGCTTCGAGCGGAGCATCCTTTGATACCTCATCAAAAGAATCCGCATGACCTAGCACCGTTGGATTAGCAATGCGCTCTGGCCACGTGGAAGCGCCGCTAACCTGCATGCCCGGCGGATATTCAAACGCCGACAACTCCCCTGACCGCTCCATAAAAACGAGGCTGAGGCGATTGGTATCTTCATGACCCATGATGCGCAACTGACCAAGTAATTCGTCCCGACGTAGCCGGGCCTTCGCACAACTCTCCTCGAGAATGTGCCCATTGTATATTAAGATGAGCGGAAGCCCATCCGTAAACGTATTGACCTTGATCGATTTTAGTTGCAAATCGGCCAAGCCGCGACTCATCAATACTACGAGCGCAACGACAACCATTGCGTAGGTGAGCGGCACGTCAGGATAAAACATCGCATCCCCCGTTGATGAGCCTAAGGCGATGATTACCAGGTTCTCCATAGGACTCATGTTGCGCGATCCTCGACGCCCCATGTAACGGATCAAGATCAGTGCCCACAGGAACATGAACGCCGTTCGAAATAGGATTTCGACGTAAAAGAGCATCGGTTGATTGCCGACAAACATGCGGTGCCAATCGAAGGGGATTACAGGGTCCATGCGAGCTAAAGTTGTACTACCCTGTATAGCATCCTGGAAGAGAGCTTGTTTAGCTATATCTCGCGTATTGAATAGAAACCATGCATCGGTTCCCTAACAAGGGAGTCCCGAGTGCTGTGGAAACGGTTGGATCGACAGAGCATCCGGTTTACGCTTAGCGATACCCAGAATTTCTAGGTCAGTGCATGCTTATCAAGTCGTTCGATTTGGCGAGCACATCGCCTAACCAAACAATCTTCGTTTTGAATGTCGGGAACACGACTTGTCATTACAGGTTGGCTCAGGACACAGACCCTAGCCGACACTGGGTAGTTTGCCGTGTAGCCAAGACGTTTGCATGCCCACATATAGACCTTTCCAACCCTTCCGCCAGGCGCTAGTATTCCTGCTCTGTACAGCCGCAGGGGTCAGTGTCCACGCTCAGCTAACCATAGCTGGGACTGTCACAGACCAGGAAGGAGAAACCCTTATTGGGGCCAACATTACCGTAACCGGTACTCCTGGGGTGGGCACCATTACCGACTACGATGGTACCTATCAACTAACGGTTCCGAGCGCCACCGAAAGCCTGACGTACAGCTACATCGGTTATGGTGCGAAAAGCGTCCCCATCAACGGCCGCGAGCGCATTGACGTGGTGCTGTCTAGCGATGAGAACTTGCTTGATGAAGTAGTGGTAGTAGGCTATGGCACGGTGGCCAGGCGCGATTTGGCTGGGTCGGTCGATCAAATTTCAGAGAAGCAAATCGAAAACCTTCCCGTTACGAGTCTCGACCAAACGCTGGCCGGGCAAGTGCAGGGAGTTCAGTTTCGGCAGGGATCCGGGCAGCCAGGCGCTGGCGCCGAAATCCTTATACGCGGCGTTGGCTCGTTTACCGGAGATGGTAACGCACCGCTGATCGTCATTGATGGAGTGCCTTACGGCAACTATAACGCGCAGACCAACAATTTCCTCAACCTCGTCAATCCGAATGACATCGCTACAATCTCGGTGGTGCGTGATGCCGCTGAGAAAGCGATCTACGGTAGTCGTGCCTCAGCAGGCCTTATTCTTATTACTACCAAGCGCGGTCGCAACACCAAGCCTACCATCAGTTTCAATAGCTATGTCGGGCTACAAACCGTCCCCGAGTTTGAGAAGCCAGATGTGCTTAATGCCACCGAGCTAGCTACTCTTCTGGCTGCCCGAGAAACCGATATTGATCTGGCCGCTGGGCGAGCAGTTGATCTGCCAGCCAACCTTCAGGATCCTTCCCAGTACGGCGAAGGCACCGACTGGTTTGATCTCATCACCCAGAACGCACCCATGGCGAATGCAGACATCAGCATTCGTGGCGGCTCGGACAATGTGCGCTACGCCATAAGCGCAGGTTATACCAACCAGGAAGGCGTGATTAAAACGAGCTCCTTTGAGCGGTATACCGCGCTCATAAATCTCGATGTGGATGCAACACCATGGCTCAACATTGCCATGAAACTCGCACCCAGCTGGACCGGAACTCGCAACTCCGATACGGATGCAGGCTCAGGACAATTCTCAGCCTACAACGTTGCCCTCGTAACCCGCTGGGCTGACCCGTCCGGGAGGGCGTATGATGAAAATGGGAACCTCACCCTCAGCACGCAGGGTGACCTCATCCCTTTCTTTCAGGCTAACCCGCTTTACAGGCTGGAAAACGAGTACACCCTCCGTACCAATCGCCAACTCATTGCCGACTTGAAAGCGCGGGCCGATCTTGGAGCTGGCTTTAGCCTCTCGGGAGGTATGTCCGGCAACTTGCGTTTCAACAATATTGCAGGCTTCTCTGGGTCGCAGGTTTTTGGCGGAAGCCTCACCCCCACCAACCTCAGGCCGACAGCCAGTGCGAGCTCTGGTCGAGCAGAGCAGCAGCGACTCGTCTTTGAAACCCAACTTGGCTACGCCTCGAGCCTTGGCGATTCAGAGCGCCATCAGCTCGACGCTTTCGTAGGCTATGCAACTGAGCTACAGAAAAACTTAAGTTTTTCCGCTGGAGGCCGCAATCTCATCGACGAGAACTTCCGGATTTTTAACTCTGGTAATATCCAGCCTTTTGATCCCTTCAATCCCGAGGCAGGGACGCAAATCAACTTCAACGCTGGCGAATCCCTCGTCGAGCAGGCGCTTATTAGTTATCTAGGACGGGCACGCTACAGTTTCGACGATCGCTACTTCGCCACAGTAGCTATCCGCTCTGACGGATCGAGTCGCTTTGGGGAAAACAATCGCTTTGCGCTGTTTCCTAGTCTCTCCCTTGCCTGGAATGTGGCGCAAGAGCCGTGGTTTCCGGGGCGCGGCGATGGCTTCATTAACCGCCTTCGCATAGAGGGTAGCGCAGGGCTATCCGGCTCCAATACGATTGCTGATTATCGCTACCAAGGTGCAGTTGGTGCCTCCGGCTATGTAATTGGCGGCAACGTTGTGCGTGGACTCTCGCTGAATGCAATCCCCAATCAGGACCTCTCCTGGGAGGAGAATGAGCAGCTCGATATCGGCGTGCAAATCGACTTCCTCAACAGGTTTTTGTTTAAAGCAACGTACTATCAGCAGACTACTACTGGTCTGCTTTTCAACGCACCAATCCCGCCTATCTCAGGCTTTAGCACACTCTTTCAAAACTTAGGGTCAATTCGCAACCGTGGCACCGAGTTCTCACTCAACAGTCGAGTCCTTTCACGTGACAATTTCATCTGGAACGTCAACGCAAATGTGAGCGCTAACAGAGGCATTGTACTCGCCCTCGGCGCGGGCGATGATCCAACTCTACGCACTACCGCTGCAGGTACCGGCACCCCGATTTCTTGGACCGTCGTTGGCGACGAAATCGGACAATACTACGGTCTTCAGATGCTTGGGTTAATCTCACCTGAACAACTGGAGGACCCAGATTTTGCCCGGTATCCAGGCGCACGCGTTGGCTCGCCCTACTTCATCGATGGCAACGGCGACGGTGTGTTAAACCGTGATGTAGGTGATCGATCAGATTTTGTGAAAATTGGCAATCCCTGGCCTGATTTCACCTTCGGCCTGAATACAGACGTGAGCCTTGGCCCTTGGGGTCTTCGCATTAGCTCCCTCGGTGAGGTGGGATCTGAAATCTTCAACCTCTACAACGAGATCATCTGGAATACCGAGGGCGTCTTTAACGTCGATCGGGCCGTCGCCAACCCCTACCGGTTCGGTAGCGAGGATTATAGTCTACGGCCACCGATAATGCTCGGCAACGCGTCAAATACCTACCGTACTAGGTCGAGCTCGCAAGTTTTCGATGGCACCTACTGGCGCATCAATAACATCACCCTTTCTTACGATTTTCAGTCGCTTACTAAGCTATTTCCCTGGTTGCAGGGTGGCCAGGTATACGCCTCCGTACAGAATGCCTTTACGTTTTCGACCTATCCGGGCAATCCACAAATCAAGCGCGTGACCAACTCCGGCACCATCGAGCGCAACGTGAACTACGGCTACTATCCTTCTGCCAGAACCTACCAGGTTGGCACAACCATTCGCCTTTAATCCCCTCACCATGACTAAGACGCTTCCACTGCTAGCGCGTGTTTGTGCTGTGATCGGGATCAGTACCCTGATCGCTGCTTGTAGCCACGATTTTCTTGAGCGAACCCCGCCGGGCTCCTACACTTTTACGAACTTTTGGGAGACCCCTGAGCAGCTAGAGCAAGCCCTCATTCCCGCCTACGCCAACATTCGTGGATTGTACAGTGGCTCTGTGTGGCAGCTGGGTGAATACCGCAGCGACAATACCACGTTTACTCAAAACCCTACCGACAACGGTGCTGCCAGCCTTTGGGACGACGACATCTTCGTTTCCGGTCCTAACGTCAATGGATCGGGTGGGCTTTGGAATTCTTGTTACGGTGGCATCGCCGACATGAATCTCTTGTTGGCCAATATCGACGAGGTAGGGTTTCCTAGCTCCGATGAGGCTCAGCGGGAGCAGATTCGAGCTGAGGCAAGCTTTCTCAGAGGCTTCTTTTACCACCTGCTCACCCTCAACTTCGGCGACGTGCCGCTCTTGCTCGAACCCGAGTTCGAGGAGGCCGCGCTTCTCACAGAAACTCGTGTAGATATTGCTCAGGTCTACGATCAAGCAATCGTTCCTGATCTAACACTTGCCATTAGCACGCTACCCGACACCTACCTTTCTAGTGATATAGGGCGGGCCACGGCGTCGGCTGCACGCATGGTTTTGGCGAAAGCCCACTTCGTACGACGAGACTACCAGGCTGCCCTTCCACTCTTGGAGGCAATCGTTGATAGTGAGCAATACCGCTTATTGGACGATTTCCGCTCAGTGTTTGCGCCAGACAATTCTAACAACGATGAGATCATCTTCGCTGGTCAATACGACGCAGGCGCAGGCCAAGGCTCAGGCTTTTTTACCAATTGGCTGCCGCTAGGGAGTGGAACTGATGTATCCCAGGGCAGCATCGAAGCCGGGGTCCGCGCGGGGATCAATAGACCGACGCTAGGGCTCTATGAAGCCTACGCCTCTAATGATCGTCGCCGAGCTGCTACGATAGGCATTTACCTCAGCGGCGGTGATACCATTTTCTATCCAAGGAAGTACATCTTCCCTCCTATCGACGGTGGCTCCGATGCTGATATCGTGATCTTTCGCTATGCCGACGTGCTGCTGATGTATGCGGAGGCGCTAGTCGAAACTGGGGTCATGGACGGCGTGCCAGATGATGCCTTCAACGCTA
>ENA-ORXU01002293-ORXU01002293.1-marine-metagenome-genome-assembly--contig:-NODE-2293-length-13323-cov-2.765590_pt1 | contig 13323 bp, 8 predicted proteins | sample MGYA00237869_ERZ511484 | MGnify/ENA metagenome assembly ERZ511484
CGAGCGCCTTCTTGTCTCGCGAGAACAAGGCCACCAGCTCGGCGGCGTCGGATCCTTCGGGCAGAGCGGTCGAGAGATCGTAGGCACCGAGGACCCTGCGGTGTTCGGCCACCCGGCTGGCGTCGATGCGCCCGAGGCGCTGAGCCACCTCGGCTGCGTACACCAGCCCGATCCCCACGGCTTCACCGTGGAGCAGGGCGTGGTCGGTCGTGATCTCGAGTGCGTGGGCGAGCGTGTGGCCGTAGTTGAGCAGGGCTCGGCGCCCACCTTCTCGCTCGTCGGAGGCCACCACGCCTGCCTTGATCCGCACGCACTCCGCCACTCGGTCGGCCATGACGAGCTGGTCGAGGTCGCCGCCGCCGAGGAAGTGGTACTTGGCGAGTTCACCCAGTCCGGCGGCCATGTGCCTCGGCGGCAGGGTCCTGAGGGTCTCGGTGTCGCAGAGCACGGCGCTCGGCTGCCAGTAGGCGCCCATGAGGTTCTTGCCCTCGGGCAGGTTGACGCCCGTCTTGCCCCCGATCGCGGCGTCGATCTGGCCGAGGAGGGTCGTGGCGACGTGCAGCACTGGCACCCCCCGGTGATAGGTGGCCGCCGCGAACCCCGCGACGTCGGTCACCAAGCCTCCTCCCACGCCGATCACCACGTCGGAGCGGGTGAGGCCCATCTCGACGAATCCCCGGCACAGGCTCTCGACGGTGGCCGGCCGCTTGAACTCTTCGCCGTCACCGATCTCGAACACCGTGACCGGAACCCCTGGGTCCACCTCGACCTCGATGCCTGCCTGGGTCACCACCGCTGCTCGGCCGACGCCCGGGGGGAGCACACGGGACAGTTCGTGGCGTGCCCCTTCGCCGATCAGCACCGGGTAGGCGCGCTCTCCCAGTTCCACCTTCACCTCGATCATGACCCGAGGCTAACGACTCGACCCTGTGTGGAGAGACGGGTGTCGCACTTCGGCTCACCCGAGGTTGGACAGCAACCAGGGGTGGGCCCAGATCGCGACGAGGGTCCCCGCTGCGAGCGCAGGGCCGAAGGGGAAACCCGAGTTGCGTCGTCGGATCGCGAACACGACGCCACCTGCGATCGAACCGATCAGGCAGCTGATCAGGAGCCCGAGGAGTACGAGCGCAGGAGCGATCCAGGCGAGCAGCACCCCCAACACGGCGGCGAGCTTCACGTCGCCCATCCCCATGCCACGAGGCGAGATCAGGTGGCAGACCATGAGGATGGCGAAGTAGGCGAGCCCGCCGAGGTAGGCGATGCTCGCCGCGCCGAGGTCCCCGCTGAGTCCCGACACCAAGCCGACTCCCACCACGACGAGTCCGAGGGTGGGAAACACCAGACGGTTGGGCAGGCGGTAGTGCTGGAGGTCGATGACGCTGAGCGCGACCAAGCTGGCCGAGCCGAGGAGGTACACCCCCAGCGCTGGGCGCAGGCCGATCCTCCACGCCATCGCCCCGAACACAGCGGCGGTGGTGAGCTCCACCAAGAGCCGGACACCGGGGGCGGGGGGTCCGGCAGGAACGTGCTCGCTGTCGGAGTGGTCGAGTGGATCCGGCCCGAGCAGACCACGGCCCGCCATCACCGGAACCGCAACCGGGTCGGCCGCCGTCGACTCGGCCTCGGCCTCGGCCGAGCGACGGGCCCCGAGCAGACCTCCGGAGCCGACCAAGGGCAACAGGTGCCACCACTGGGCGTCCACACCGCTGGGCACGAGGCTCGACGCTGGCTGGTCGAACGACTCCTCACCGGGGATCCGGTCGATGAGGACGGTGAGACCGGTGCCGACGAAGAGACCGAGGACGGTGACGACGAGGATCAGCACCCTCAGCTCATCGGCTTCAGCGCCTCAGGAGTGAAGGGGTTCTCCTGCGCCGGGTGACAGTGGGGCGCCGGCGCAGTCGCTCGGCATCGAGATGGATCACATTCGACGCTGCGGGCACCACGGCGGGCATCTGCTCCTCGGCCGGCTTGGTCTGGGTCCTGATGACCCTGACCATGTGGGCGACCCCGTCGGTGTCGACCACGCGCTGGGGGCCGACTTCGAACGAGTCACCCGGTTCCCGAATGGGGCTCGACACGGTGCGACGGGTGCTCGGCGTCCCTGTTGCGACCTTGCTGGTCGTGACCTTGATCCTGGCGACCCTGGTGCTCCCCGCAGTGGGGGGAACGCCCCACGCCGGTGCCCAGACTGCCGAGATCGAAGGGCTCAGGGCCCGAGCCGGCGCCCTCATCGACGATCTCGACCGCCTCAACCGTCAGGTCAGCCTCTTGGACGAGGAGTACAACGGTGCTCTCCTCGAGATGGAGTCGCTCCAGGTCGAGATCAACAAGGCCAAGGGTCGGGTGGCCGACGCAACCGCCGAGAGCGACGAGATCCGGTCGGACGTCGCTTCGTTCGCGATCCAGACCTACACCGGTGCCGACGCCCGGTCCCTCGCCGACACCTCGTCGGTCGGGAACCGCTCGGTTCGCCTCCGGTACGCCGAGACCGCAGTGGGTTCGGGCCGCGATGCCCTCGAGCAGCTGAGGGGGTCTCGTCTCCGGACCGAGGACGAACTCGCCGTGCTCGCCGAGGCCGAAGCGGAGGCCGAGGCGCTCGGTGTCGAACTCGAGGAACGACGAGTGGAGATCGAGCAGACCATCGGTGAGCAGAGCCAGTTGCTCGCCGGCGTCGAAGGCGATCTCGACGAGGCCGTACGAGCCGAGGAGGCCCGTCGGGAGCGCGAAAGGGCGGAACGTGCAGCTCGGGCACAGGCCGAGGCGGACCGTCGTGCCGCCGAGCGAGCCCGTGTCAGCGCCGCCAGGCAGGTCGAGGTCGAGGTGGCCGGTCGAGCTCTGGCCGCCACCCCGAGCGCTGCTGCGTCCGAGGCCGACAATGCTGGCGCCGATCAGAACGAGAGCGAGGCCCCGGCGGCTGCATCCGAGCAGGTGGCACAGGCGGCGCCGGAAGCGGAGCCAGTCGCCGCTGCGCCGAGCGCAACCGGAGCGCACCCGTCGGCCGCCGGCGCGGTCGAGGCCGCCAAGAGCATGCTCGGGGTTCGCTACCAGTGGGGTGGGGAATCGCCGAGCACGGGGTTCGACTGTTCGGGCCTGGTGACATGGTCGTACCGGACCGCAGCGGGAATCGGTGTGCCCCACCAGTCACGAGCCCAATACGCATCAACCAGGCGGATCTCGACCGACGAGATCGTTCCTGGAGACCTCCTGTTCTTCGGATCTCCGATCCACCACGTCGGGATGTACGTGGGTGCAGGCCAGATGATCGAAGCCCCCCACTCAGGCGCGACGGTTCGCTACCGCAGCATCGGCCGGAGCGACATGGTCGGCGCCGGACGCGTGGTCGGCTGAGCTCGATCGTTCCCGAGGGTCAGACGCTGCATGACTTGGCGTAGCACTCGTTCGTGAGCGGCGGATCAGGTTCCGGCGAGGCGGTCGATCACCGGGGCGAAGTCGTCGAGCGCGTCCACCGACAGCCCGATGTACGACAGCCCCCAGCGTGAGCGGCGCTCGACGAGCTGGTCGCAGATCTCCTCGGTGGAGCCCACCAACGCATGCGGTGATTCCTGTGCCTCCTCCGGGGTGAGGCCGAGTGCCTCGGCCATGAGCGCGGCCACCCCGGCGCGGTCATCGCTGTGCATGGCGAGGTGGATCCTGACCTGGAGTTCGATGTCCGCGAAGCGATCGCCGGCAGCCGTCTGGATCCAGGCCAACTTCTCGTCGGTGCGCTCGGCGGTACCCGTCGCTCCGGCCTCTGGCCCGATCGCGCCCGACCTCAGATCGGGGTTGATCCCGACGATGTCGGCCTGGCGTCCGGCCATGGCCAGCATCTTGGGTGCGCCACCGCCGATCACCAGAGGAGGTCCCCCGTCCTGAACCGGGCGAGGCGTGCCGAGGAGTCCCTTGATCCGGTAGTGATCGCCGCCGACGTCCACCGGTTCGGGGCCGAACAGCGCCCTGATGATCCCCACGGCCTCCTCCAGGCGGTCGATCCGGGTGCCTGCGGTGTCGAGGGGGATCCCCGACCGGGTGTAGTCGGTGGTCATCCACCCGGCGCCCAAGCCGAGCTCGAAGCGTCCGTCGGAGAGCACGTCGATCGTTGCGGCTTCCTTGGCAGTCACCACGGGATGGCGGAAGTCGTTGCACAGCACCAACGTCGCGACCCTGAGCCCGGTGGTGGCGCAGGCCGCAGCCATCACCGCAGGGACGGGAGCGAACTGGTCGTCGAGGTGGTCGGCGACCGTCAGGGTCGACGCCCCGAGGTCTTCGACCCGACGGGCCAACTCGGCCCATTCGTGTGCGGGCCGGACCCCAGACGCCTGGATTCCGAATCTGAATGGACGCACGTCAGTTCTCCTCGGACGATCGGCTGGGGAGGGTACTGTCGCCGCCATGGCCGACGATCCGCTCGATGATTTCACCTCCAGCGAGCTCACCTTCGACGGTGAGACCAAGACGGTGTTCCGCGCCGGAACGGGGCCCGGGATCGTGGTCATGAGCGAGATGCCCGGCATCACCCCCAAGGTGGCGGACTTCGCTCGTCGTCTCGTGGCTCAGGGCTACACCGTCGCCATGCCCCACCTGTTCGGCACGCCCGGCAAGTCGCCGAGCAACCTCTACCTCGCCGAGTCCTTCTCCAGGGCCTGTGTGTCTGGCGAGTTCACGACCCTCGCTGCCGGCAAGCGGTCGAAGGCGACCGACTGGCTGAGGGCGCTCGGTCGCCAACTCCACGAGGAGTGCGGCGGACCGGGGGTCGGCGCGATCGGCATGTGCTTCACCGGCGGGTTCGCCCTGGCCCTCATGCTCGACGACGCCCTCGTGGCCCCTGTGCTCAGTCAGCCGTCGGTTCCCTTTCCGGTGGGCAAGAAGCTGTCGCGGGACTTGGGGCTGAGCGATGAAGAGCTGACCGTGGTGTCGGAGCGCTCAGCTGCGGGGTGCGACGTGCTCGGCTTGCGTTTCACCGAGGACTCGTTCGTCGGCGACCGTTTCTCGCGTCTGACCGAACTGTTCGGCGATTCCTTCATCGGTGTCGAGATCGACTCCTCGCCGGGCAATCCCCACGGGATCTCGAAGATGGCCCACTCGGTGGTGACCGAAGATCTGGTCGACGAGCCGGGCCACCCCACACGCGAGGCACTCGACACCGTCCTCGACTTCTTCTCTGATCGGCTGCTGACCGTTTAGCCACCGACCAACGCTGGGATTCGGTGTGGAGATCTGTGGGTCCAGAGCCGGGGCGTTGTCAGTGGGTAGGTTTCGGGCACGATGGCGAATCTCGACGAGAGCCCGGCCCGGAGTGAGCTGACCGCTGGACTCAACCCAGATCAGCTCGATGCCGTGGTGCACCCCGGTGGACCGATCCTGGTGGTGGCCGGCGCTGGTTCGGGCAAGACGAGGGTCCTGACCCATCGGATCGCCCACCTGATCGAGTCCGAAGGGGTGTCGCCGTTCGAGGTGCTGGCGATCACCTTCACCAACAAGGCCGCCGACGAGATGAAGCACCGGGTCGGCTCGCTGGTGGGACCCGTCGCCCAGAAGATGTGGGTCTCCACCTTCCATTCGGCGTGCGTACGGATTTTGCGCCGAGACGGCCACCTGCTCGGATACCCCTCCAGCTTCACCATCTACGACCAGGCCGACGCCCAGCGCCTCATGGGCTACGTGCTCAAGGACCTCGATCTCGACACCAAGAAGTTCCCGCCCCGGACCGTGCTCGGCACCGTCTCGGCGGCGAAGAACGACGGGATCGGCGTGGCGGAGTTCGCGGCCGACGCCGGTCAGGTGTTCGAGGTGCGTATCGCCGATGCCTACGAGGAGTATCAGAAGCGTCTGCTCACCGCCGGGGCGATGGATTTCGACGATCTGCTCGGCAAGACCGTCCAACTTTTCCGCGAGCATCCCGACGTCCTCGGCCACTACCAGCAGCGTTTCGGTCATGTGCTGGTGGACGAGTACCAGGACACCAACAGCGTCCAGAACGAACTCGTGCTCCAACTCGGATCCAGCCACGAGAACGTCTTCGTCGTGGGCGACAGCGACCAGTCGATCTACGCCTTCCGAGGCGCCGACATCCGCAACATCCTCGAGTTCGAGACCGCCTTCCCACGAGCGACCGTGGTGGTGCTCGACCAGAACTATCGCTCGTCGCAGAACGTGCTCGACGCAGCCAACGCCGTCATCGAGCGCAACACCGGGCGAAACCCGAAAGACCTCTGGACCGAAGCCGGCCCGGGTGAGCCCATCATCAGCTTCCAGGCCGAGGACGAAGTGGCCGAGGCCCGCTACGTGGCCCACGAGCTGGCCAAGCTCCACGACAACGGCTACCACCGCTGGGACGAGATGGCGGTCTTCTACCGGACCAACGCCCAGTCCCGCGTGCTCGAAGACCAGCTCATGCGCGCCGAGGTTCCGTACCGGGTGGTGGGCGGCACCCGGTTCTACGACCGCAAGGAGATCAAGGACGCCCTGGCCTATCTGAAGGTGGCGGCCAACCCCACCGACGAGGACTCGGTCAAGCGGGTGCTCAACACCCCCAAGCGCGGCATCGGTGACTCCACCGTCGCCCGCCTCGACCAGTGGGCCCGGATCAACGGTCGGACCTTCTTCGAGGCGCTACGTCACGCAGACGAAGCCGGTGCGTCCAACAGGGCGATGGGTGGGATCGAACGCTTCCTCGGCGTCATCGATTCGGCCGCAGCGATCCTGGAGCAGGGGCCGGCCGACGTGATCGAACAGCTCCTCGCCGAGTCGGGCTACGTCGAAGAGCTCGGGGCCCAGCGATCGGTGGAAGCCGAGGGGCGCCTGGAGAATCTGTCGGAACTCGTCGGCGGCGCCCGGGACTTCGAGACCGTGCTCGAGTTCCTCGAAACGGTGGGCCTGGTGGCCGACACCGATCAGCTGCCGAGCGACGGCGACGACTCAGCCGTGGTGCTCATGACCCTGCATGCAGCCAAGGGACTCGAGTTCCCCACCGTGGTGCTCATGGGCATGGAAGACGGGGTGTTCCCCCACCTGAGAGCCCTGGGAGACCCCACCGAACTCGAAGAAGAACGTCGCCTCGCCTATGTGGGCATCACGCGGGCGATGGAGCGTCTCTACCTGACCCACGCCTGGTGTCGGACGCTCTACGGGGCGACCCAGTACAACCCGCCGAGCCGATTCCTCGACGAAATCCCCTCCGAGCTGATCCAGCAAGCAGCAGGGTCCCGCACCTCCTCGGGCTCACGCCGCCGATCGCGCGGCGCCGATTCGAGCGGGACCTTCGGCGGCGGCGGAGGCTGGAGCGAATCCCAGCGATCGGAGCGGGCCGAGGAGCGACGAGCCGAACGCCAGGAACGCTCCCGCAGCGCCCGATCGGAGAACTCCCCGGGTCCCCGACGCTCGATCGACAACCCCGATCCGCCTCGCTCCGATCTGCTCGAGATCAAGGTCGGCGGGGACGTGGTGCATGCGACCTTCGGTTCGGGGGTGGTGCTGGCCATGGAAGGCCAAGGCGACAAGACCGAAGCCGTCATCCACTTCGCCGACGTGGGCGAGAAGCGTCTACTGCTCGCCTGGGCGCCACTATCCCTGCCCTGACGGGCAGGGGCATAGCCCTTGGTGGGAAGGCGCGCTGCCCTGACGGGCAGGGGCATAGCCCTTGGTGGGAAGGCGCGCTGCCCTGACGGGCAGAGGCGTAGCCCTGGTGGGGAGGGGCTCAGCTCCGATGGGTTGGTCGCGGCGCGGGACGCGCCCAGTCGCTGCTGTGATCGCAGTGTCGATGTCGTGATCGGGTGGTGCCCGTCGATCTCGGCGCTCGAGTGGTCAACCTGAGAGTTGGCTGAGTGCCGTGCGGTTCGTCGCGCAGGCGTCGGCTTGGTGCTGGGCTACACATAGGGCCATGACAATGTCCCGGAACTGGTTGTTCCACTTCACACGAGCGCTCTTGATCTTCGCCGTGGCATTGACAGGTCTGACCGTGGCTGCCGGCAATGCGTCTGCCGAAGTCGTCTTGGATGCAAGCCTCCTGAACGAGGGCCAATCGGTCCCCTATCGGCCTGCATTGGTTGCGGTCGAGCTCGATGCCGACCGAGGCGAACGGGGTGAAGTCACCATCACCGCCGGGCCCCTGACGCTGCGTCGGGAGATCGACCTCGCCGGCGAGGGCACTTCGCGAGTGCTCTTCGTCGTCCCCATCGGATGGACAAGCGAGATCGAGATCCGCTGGCGGGGCGAGGACGGCTCAACGGTGACGAGCCTCGGCGTGGCCAACACAGGCGATGACGAACTCATAGGGTCGCTCGGCGGAGCCTCCGGTCTCCTACCGGATTCCTTCGAACTGGCCGGAACCGGAGATCTCGCTCGCGTCGTCCAACTCCCTGATGACATCCTCCTCGAACTCCCAGAGGTGATCCACACGGTGGACCAACTCGCCGTCACCGCAGATGATCTGAGTTCACTCGATCCAGACGTCGCCGCCCAATTGTCGGAGTGGCTCCACCTCGGCGGTCATCTGCTGGTACTCGGTGAACCACCCGCTCCGGGTTCGACCACTCTTGCCGACGCCCTCTTCGAGGGGGGTCGCGCCGCCACCAGCGGAACGGTCATCGTCGTGCCCGAGGTCGGCCTCGCCGATGTCGACGGCATGCTCCTGCCCGCCCCTCCGCCCATCGACGAGCGCTTCGAGAACGTCCAGGCGGGTGGCAGAATCGTCGACCTCGGGGGCGGGACCCAAATCCCCCTGCCCTCGTTCCCCGCCCTGTTGGGGGTGGTGGGCATCTACGTGATTCTCGTCGGGCCAGTCCTGCGCCGGGTGCTCGCCAAGCGTCGCCAAGAGCTGGCGTGGTGGTGGATCGTGCCGTTGGCCGCGGTGGCCACCACGGGCGCCGTCATGGTGATCGGAGGGGGCGAGGGTCGCTCGGGTGGACGGGTGTCCGACATCACCGTGATCGAGTACAACGACAGCGGCAACTTCGCATCCGCCGAACTCACCTACGTGGGCGGTGGCGCCGACCTGTCGCTCGAGATGCCCGACGGATGGCGCATCGACAACGGAACCGAGCCCTTCCGAGACCGCATGTCGGTGTTCCAACGAGGTGGTCGCCTCGAAACCCAAGGGCTCGGTGACGGTTCCACCTACGCGGCTGCGAGAGGTCCGGCTCCAGGCGTCCAGGCTCCGGTCTCGGCTGACTTCACCTTCGACGAGAACGGCCCCACCGGCACGGCCACCAACGAGGGGCCCACCCGGCTCGAAGATGTCCAGCTGACCGACGGACTTCGTTTCGTGCCGGTGGGAGCTCTCGAGTCCGGTGAGACCGCCGAGTTCGACTGGTCGGACAGCCAGCCGCGCTGGATCGGCGTGGGCGTGCTCGACGACATCGGTTTCCAGGAGTTCGCCGTCGACGACGCAGCGTTGGATCGCCGGTCGTTCACCGACGCGTGGGTCGCCTCCCGGCCGGGCACCGTGCTCGGAGCCGAGCGTTCGATCACCGTGCTTGCTTGGGAAGACGACGCAGGGCTGCTCGAAGGCTTCGAGTTCGATCAGGAAGTGGAGCGGGTGGCCGAACGCCGACTCCATGTCGCCGAGTTCACTGCGAGCGATCCCGCTGCCCCGTGGAGCGCGTCGGTGGTGAATTTGTCGGGTCGCGGCCACGACAGGGGCTTCGACGACTTCCTCGAGCCCGAAGGCAAGCGCCTGGCCACCGATCTGATCCGGTTGGGAGGCGCTCCGGAAGATGGCCTTGTCGTTGAGTTCGGGAGCCTGGTCGAGAACGCTCAGCTGTTCGACGGAGCGCAGTGGTACGCGATCGACGTCGACTCGGTGAGCGCACTGCCACCCGAGGTGACTGCCGCAGACGTCCTCTTCATGGAATCGGTCACACCGAACCCGGAGCGGGTGTTCGGCTCAGAGGTGCAGGACATCGCCGTGGTCGTCCGCGAGGTTCAATCCGGCGAGGAGACCGTTGATCTCGTGCCGTTGGGCAGCGGCGTCGGTTCCTTGGCCTCGGAGCTGAACGGGGACGTCGGGGAACCGGACGAGAACTTCGTGCCTGCCCCACCGACGACCGAATTCGCCTCCTCGAACTCTGGTGCGGCACCCCTCTCCACCGGACCGGTCGATCCGGGAGCTGGGGAGCCAGTCCCGGGGGCGCCCGAACCCCTGCCGCCACCGTTGCCTGTGCCGCCCGACGCCACCGTCGGGCCCGATACCGAGGAGCCCGGATGACCGCCATGCCAGTTGCCTACGACGGCCCGGTCGACGAACTCGGGACCGATGTGATCGCCAGTATCAGGGGCCTGACCAAGATCTACGGGACGACCGTCGCGGTCAAGGACGTCGACCTCGACATCCCGGTCGGATCCATGTTCGGCCTTGTGGGTCCGAACGGGGCCGGCAAGTCCACGATCATGTCGGTCATGGTGGGTCTGCTGCGCCCCACGAGCGGCAACGTCAGGGTGTGCGGGCACGACCCCACCGCCGAATCGGATGAAGTTCGACGTCAGGTGGGCTACATGCCCGACGTGCTCGGCTTCCACGAAGGGATCCTGGTGTCGGAGTACATCAGCTTCTTCGCAGCTGCGAACCGGATCCCGAGGGCCGAACGCCCGGGTCTGGTCGACAACCTCCTCGAGTTGGTGGACCTCACGGGCCGGGCCGACTCGCGGGTGGACGCCCTCTCCCGCGGACTCAAACAGCGACTCAATCTGGCGCGAGCACTCGTGAACGACCCCAAGCTCCTGGTGCTCGACGAACCGGCGAGCGGGCTCGACCCACGCGCCAGGGTGGAGCTCAGGGACACCCTCGAGCTGCTCCGCGACATGGGCAAGACCGTCGTCATCAGCTCCCACATCCTGGGTGAACTCGAGAACATGTGCAGCGACCTCGCGGTGATCAGCAACGGGGCGGTCAAGGCATCCGGGCGCAGTGACGATCTCCTCAAGGCGTCGATCGGTGCTCGTCGGGTCAGGGTCCGCCTGGCAGGCGGTGAGATGAGGGAGTACTCGGCGACCGGTGACGCCGACCAGGCAGCGCTCCTGCGTCGTCTGGTGATCGACGAGGGCCTCCCGGTCACCGAGATCGCCTCATCGGGCAGCGACCTCGAACGGATCTTCCTCGAGCTCACGACCGAGACCGCCGCGCCCAACGTGGGCCCGATGCCACCCCCCGTTCCTCCGGCTTCCTCCGGCTCTCCCCAGCCCTCTTCGGGAATGACCCCTCCGCCGGCTGTTCCGCCAGCGCATCCGGGTGCAGCGTCTCCGGTGACACAGCCTCCGCCGCCACCCAACTCGCCGGGAGGAATCTCGTGATCGGTCGACTACAGACATTGGTGTTCAACCCGATCGCCGAGCTGGACCTTCGTCAGCGTTCCCGGGCCCGGTCCACCGGCGTTGTTTTCATGCTGTGGCTGCTCTTCGGCATGGTCGCAGCCGTGATCTTCGCCATTGCAGCCGGCGAGGCGAGCAACGACAGATTCAGTTCCGCCACCGCTGCCCAGATCGGCAGGGCCGGTTTCGAGGTCATGGTGGGGTTCCTCACCATGCTCCTGATCTTCTTGTTGCCGGGGCTGGCTGCCAGCTCCATCGCTGCCGAACGTGAGCGGCAAGCCTTGCTCCCGATCCAGACCTCTCAGCTCGGCCCGTGGGACATCCTCATCGGCAAGATGACCGGGGCCCTCGCCTTTGCGGGGTTGCTCCTGGCAGCCATCCTTCCCGTGATCGCGGTGACGGTGGTGGTCGGCGGCGCCGGCGTCACCGATCTCTTGCGAGCGTTGTTCGCCCTGATGCTGTGTGCTGTGGTGCTCGTCGGTCTCTCTGTCGCTGCGTCTGGCTTGGTCGGCTCCACCCGCAATGCTGTGCTGCTCAGCTACCTCGGAGCCTTCCTGTTGCTGATCGGACCTGGCTTGGCTGCCATCGCTCTGGCCGTGATCAGCGCGTTCAACAACGGCAACAGCGACGTTCCGGTCCAGCTGGTGTATGCCTCACCGGTCATGCTGGTTGCTGATCTCGTCGCCGACCCGGTGGCCGGTGGCGAGGCCCCGCTGAGCGCCTTCTCGATGGAAGTGAGGAGTGAGATCGCCACGGGGACCGGCTTCGACTTCGACGGCGGTGAGGACATCGATCTGATCGTCCCGGTATGGGTGCGGTGCCTGCTGTTCCAGGGCGGATTGGCGGCAGTGGGCTTGGTGCTGGCGAGTAGACGACTCCAGGTGCCAGCGGAGTTCGAGCGATGAGCGCAGGGGCGGGATCCGAAGTGGGCAACTCCGGTTCGGGTGACGCCGACAGGATCGGCGGGGTGCTGACCGACTCGCGACCCACCGAGGGAGGCGCAGGGCGACGAGCACTCGATGAGACCGAGCTGCACCGCCTGCTCCAAGGAGTTGCCCGGCGTCTCAGGATGGCTTGGGCCCTCCACGCCTTCGAGCGTTGGGCTCCCTGGGTCTTCGGCGCGGCCTTGGTGACCGTGGGCATCGGTTGGCTGCAACCCTGGGCGTGGCCCGAATGGGCCGGCCTGGCGCTCGTCGGTATCGGGGCGCTTGCACTGGCCGGAGGCGTACTGCGTCTCGGCGTCGACCGAGCCGCAGCGGCGCGGGCCGCCGACCGTTCGCTCGGAACCCACGATCAGCTGGCCAGCGCCATCCAGTTCGCAGATCTCGACAGCGAGTTCGGTGACGGGATCCGGAGGTCGGCACAGGAGACGGTGCAGTCGGCCGAGCTGGCCGAGGCGGCACCGCTCCCGAGGCCGGGCAGGCGAAGCGCGCTGGCGGGGGCATTGGCGGTGGCAGCACTCGTCGCCGCTCTGGTGGCCAACCCACAGGACGACGTTCGTCGGGAACGCGCCGAGGTCGAGCAGCGCTTGGAAGAGGTGGCGGCAGAGCTGGAAGCAGCGGCCGAGGAGCTGGCCGAAGCCGACGATCCAGCGACGGCTGAGACGGAGGCTGCATTGAACGCCTTGGCCGAGGAGCTGTCTCGAGCCGAGTCGCTCGAACGCGGCGAGGAGTTGTTGGCGGCAGGTGAGGAACGCCTGGCCTCGAGTGTCACGCCTGACGCAGTGGCGCGGCAAGCAGCAGTGGAAGGGCTCGAACGCGAGCTTGCCAACGAACCGCTCGCCGGTGAGGGCCTCGATGCCGGTGCTCAGCTGGGTCAGGCCGCGTCCGAGTCGGCCGGGATGGATCAAGAAGAGCTCGACGCCTTGGCCGAACGCCTCGAGTCCCTGGCCGAGGTACAAGAGGTGGGTTCGCCCGAGGTCGCTGACGCCTTGGAGGCCGCAGCCGAAGCCGCTCGATCTGGCGATGCAGCGGCGACCGCCGCCGCACTCGAGGCAGCCGCCGCGGCCCAGGCGGGTGC
>ENA-ORXU01002294-ORXU01002294.1-marine-metagenome-genome-assembly--contig:-NODE-2294-length-13317-cov-8.338444_pt1 | contig 13317 bp, 11 predicted proteins | sample MGYA00237869_ERZ511484 | MGnify/ENA metagenome assembly ERZ511484
CTTCACATACTCTGCCTTGTCTAAATATCAAACACCTTGCTGTAAAAATAACCTCGAAAGATCAACAGACCCTAATGCACTTTCATCTTAAAAGATGTAAATTGAAGGTGAAACGGCGATAGGTGTTACTTCACTTAACTTTTAAATATACTGGACGTTAAATGAATTAAACACTAGGCTCATTTAACATCAAGTTCATTTACTCTTTGTTATGTTTTTCATAAAGCTTTCTGATTAAGTTTTTTTATTAATAACCACGCTTGTGCGTAATCAGGCATGGTTTTATTGGCTTGATGATAATCATCCCACCCCTTGTAGCTATCAACTAATAAATCTAACTGAAACAAGTTATCGTCAAAAGCTCCACCTTGATCGGCTAAAATACCCATTCTGCTTATTGTTTCTCCAGCTTGAGCAAAATTCACTAAAAACAACTTACCTAAACCTAACTGTTTAACATTACCGGCAAAAGTCACATGAGGCTTAACTGCAATTTTACTCGCTAAAGTTTTGCCATACCCCATAATGCTAGGCACTTCAGCAAAATACCAATAACGAGCTTGCTCTCTTTTACCCAGACTATAATTATAAGCAATTCCATTATTACGGTGCACATTAAAGTAACGTATTTCGTTATTTACTGTAAGTACACCCGTGCCTTGCAATAATACGTCATGTAATGATTCTTCACTGATCCAAACCAGCGGTTTAGCTAAATTTTTAGCGAGTAAAGCCCCATCGATTATTTCTTGTCGAGTATATTGAAATCGCGTTAAGGCTTTATTTTTATTCGCTTGATCTAGTGTAAGTCCTTTTTCGTCATAAGGTATAGCATACAAAGCTTGGTTGAATTCTGTGGTTTTTATTGGGCTAGCCGATAAGGTTTTAGTGTAATACTTTGTGAGAAAAATCTGATCTTCAGGAATGTTATTTAACAATCTAGATTTCACCGCATTATTACTTGTTAATGCGATATTTTTTGCTTTTTTTATATCAGGGAGCCAAAGATAAAAGTCAAAATTAGCTTTAATAAATTCAATATTATGTAATCGGCTTTGTCTTTTATTTTGTACATCAGAGCGATAAGTTTCGCAAATAAACGTTAACGTATCTTTAACTTGCTGCAAAGATATTTTATCACTAAAAACACTACCGGCATTTACCGCAAATGAATCGTTGGTGTAGCTTTTAAGATAATGATGAGTATTTTCCGCCACAGTACATAATTGACTGGTTTTAAAGTTTTTCAATATCCCTAAATCAGGGTTTTTCACCATTTTAAAAGTAAATGCCAAGGTCGTGTTTGAAACCACCAGCGCCATAAGTATCATTATAAAAAACTTAAACAGCATTGCACATATCTCACATCAATAAAAATTAGCTACTATCTTGTTATATACCCATCACATCTCAGGCTGCAGAACTCAGCAAGGCGATAAAGAGTCATCAGTCCAGCGTTGCGATACTTGATAAGGGAATAACCATTATCTGCGTAATGCGCCTTGATCTGATTTCCTCGTTTAGCTCTGAACCGGTATCTTGAAGTATGATGGTTATAATATCGTAAAACACGTTACCTGCAACACTCGCGTATGTAAAATCCTTAACTCATAAAGCTTGTACCTATGAAAAGGTCACCGGAAAAACTCACCTGTAAAAAGCTCAACCGGCTATTTTGCTCCTATCTTAACAAGCTGTCATAATATGCACTATTACTATTGCTGGGTTTAATATAATGACAATACAAAATACTATAGAATCTAAATTAGCATCTGAATTTACACCCGAATTTTTAGAAATTGAAAACGAAAGTCACAACCATGGTGGTAGCTCAACCACCAGTCACTTTAGAGTTGTTATTGTTTCAAACGCTTTTGAAGGGCTTCGCCTGATTGGAAGGCATCGTAAAATAAACACGTTATTAGCTCATGAACTTGCCAACGAAATACATGCCTTAGCCTTACACACTTTTACCCCAAAAGAGTGGCAAGCAAAAGCTCAAACAGCTACTCAATCGCCAGCATGTGCAGGTGGTTCAAAAGGTTAATATGAAGATAAGTAGTATTTTATCTGAATCGCCTATCGAAAAAGTGACTATTGAACAGCATAATATTTATGTAAAACGTGATGATTTACTCAACCCTTATTTTTCTGGCAATAAAGCGCGTAAGTTTGCTTACTACCTTCAGCACAACGTTAATCATGTTACTAAAATCGTTAGCTATGGTTCTATACAAGCTAATTCGTTATATTCTTTAGCGGCTTTAGCTCAACTAAAAGGCTGGCAACTTAATTATTATGTCAATCGTATTCCAGCTTGGTTAAAAAACTCTACTATTGGAAATTATGGTCAAGCTATTGCTCTAGGTGCCAATATTATAGAAGTGGAAGATAATTTAACGGCTAAAGCAAACAATAACGCCTACAATCTTGACCATTACATGCATGACATGGCAAAAACCTTACCAGCTAATAGCTTATTTATTCCTGAAGGGGGACGTAGTGAATACGCCTGTATAGGAGTGTATAAACTCGCGCAAGAAATTTTTGATTACTGCACCCTGCATAAATTTTTTGAACAACATACCCACATACACATTATGTTACCTTCGGGCACAGGTACTACCGCGCTGTTTTTACAAACATGGTTTAGTACTCATAATATCCCAGTCAAGGTATTAACTTGTGTTTGTGTAGGGGATGAAAATTATTTAAAACAGCAGTTTTATCAATTAAATACTGACTCAACACAATGGCCAACCATTTTGCCTCAACGTAAAAAATTTCACTTTGGTAAATTAAACAAAGACTTGTTTATGATGTGGGAACGTTTATATGTCAAAACGGGTATCGAGTTTGAATTGTTATACGACCCCGTAGGTTGGCAGTGTTTACTCGATCATTTAGCAAAAAATATAAATAACAGCACTGCTACTTTTTATATTCACCAAGGAGGAATTGTAGGTAATCAAACTATGTTGAGTCGCTATAAACGTAAATATCCAACACTGTTTTAATGCTATATTACTAAGGACTTTTCAATGCTACATATAAAATGCTCTATATAATATAGTGCTTGATAAAGTTATCATTGATTAACTAATTTTCACTTATTAAGGTATTTTCTCATGGCGTCACCTTCACCTTTCTATAAAACATTACTATTTAAAATATTTGCCTTTTTCATTATTTTGTATTGCTTAATTTGGATACTGTCTTCCCCTATTATTAAATATTTTGCTAAAGAGCCTTTAGCAAAATATAGGCTAACGCTTGCACCAGGATCTTATATTAGTTTTAATCCATTTTTAACTCGCGTGACTATTACCGATTTAGCGTTATTAAAAAATAACAAGCCTGTTTTTAAAACAGAGCACTTAGCACTTCAAATCGCGTTACATAAAATTCCCTTTGACATAATTGAGTTAGAGGAATTTTCAATAAATAAAGTAAGCGTTGATATAGAAAAAAACAAAGCTGATTTATGGGTAGCTGGCGTCAACCTTACTTCACTAAATACACCAGAAACCACGAAAGAAGATGCAACTTCATCTCAGCCCTCTCCTTATCAAGTAAAACTACACTCATTGGCGCTTTCCAACAGCACCGTAAATATTTTATATAACGGGGCTGAGCATACTTTTGCTATACAAGAACTTTTAATAAATAAAATAAATGCTAGCCAAAGCCAACAATCAGCTGAGCTTAAGCTTAACTCTTCACTCGATGGCGCGACAGTTATGCTAGCTTCTGATGTAAACCTAAAAGACAATAAAGGCACTATCAGTAATGATATAAAAATAAGTGATTACTCACTTAGCAAAATAAAGCACTTTATTGAGCCAGTAACAATGCTTGATGGTTTGCTTTCATTGAGCAGCACACAACAAATCACCCTCAACGACGAGGGAATAAATATAAAAATAAGCAATACGAACTTAAATACACAAAAAGTAGTAACTCGTACTGAAGAACAAAGTATTCATTTAGAAAGTTTAACTTATGAAATGAATGATGGTGCTATTGAACTTGCTAAAGTTATTTCCACTGATAAGTCCGAAACAACCCAACTAAAATCAATAACGGGTAGTGCAAAGCTCATTTTAACAAATGGCTTAGTAGAAGCACTTCCTCATGAAGAAAATTCACAAACTACCGATACTAAATCAGATAAAACAGATAAAAAAAATACAGCTTTACCAAAAATAGTGTCGTTTTCAGCACTCACTCTCAATAATATTACACCTGAACTGGCACCTGTACTAGCACAGAAATCATCTTCAAATAGTCAAAATAATATAGATTTTAATCCGACTGTGCTTATTGAATCGCTGATGCTAGAGCAGCTACTTTTCTCTCAAGTTAGCGCTACAGATCTTCCACCCGTTGTTACTATCAAAAATATAAGTATTAGCGACATCAAAGGCTCCGCTGAAGCATTATCGATAAACGAAATTAACATAAGCGGTATTTTTAGCCATATTATTCTTAACAAAGAAAAGGCGCTTGCTAACCTAGTTAATTTAGCTTCATCTCAAGCGGATAAAGCTGAAGCATTACCGGCAAAAGAACCTGTAAAAGAGCCCACTGAAAAACCTACTACAACTGATACTCAACCAGAAAAAAGTACTCAAAAACCTTATTACGTCAGTATTAATGCATTTAATATAAGTAAAGATAACCAAATAGACTTTTTAGATAACAGCGTAAATCCCACTTACAAACGCAGTTTTACCATTGAAGAACTCAGCGTAGGTAAATTAAGTAATTTAGCACAAAGCACTGAAAACAAAACGCCTGTAACATTAAAAGGGCGAAGTAACGATTATGCAAACTTCGCGTTTGACGGTTTTATTCTACCTTTTGCTCAACAAAAGGTTTACCACATTAAAGGTTTTTTAAACGAACTTTCATTACCTGATGTTTCAACTTACATGAAAGACGCTCTGCAATTAGAATTAAAAAGTGGTCAATTAAATACCAAATTAGACGTTACGTTAACAGACGATGATTTAAATGGTGAAATAAGCATCAACATTAATGGGCTTGAAACATCCGCCGTAAATAGCCAAGAAACCAATCTTATTAAAGATCAAGTCGGTATACCTTTTAATACCGCATTAGGCATGCTCAAAGACGGTAACGGTGATTTAGTGCTTGACGTGCCCTTGTCAGGTAAAACTTCATCGCCCTCTTTTGGTATTAGCAGCTTTATAGCGCTTATTACCAAAAAAGCCGTTATGTCTGCTACACAAGATTACCTAATGGCGACATTTGTACCCTATGCCAATATAGTTTCTGTAGCGATGACCGCCGGTGAGTTTATTTTAAAACTAAGATTTGAAGATTTACCATACCAAGCAAAACAGGTGAAACCTGATGAAAAGCAAACCGAATACATTGAACAATTTATTGCAGTAATGAAAGATCAAAAAAATACACGTGTCAGAATTTGCGCTATCAGCACCCCAGCAGATATTGGCATAGCCACTGATCAAAAATTATCTGAAAAAGAAGTAAAAGCACTGATTGAAATAGGTCACGAGCGTGAAAAAGCCTTTAAAGCACATTTGGTAAAAGACAAAGCTATTGAAACAGGACGAATTTTACTTTGTGCACCACAAATTGATACAAGTAAAAATGCAATACCAAGAATGGTAATAACAATTTAAAGCGATAACATACCCAATACACTTTAAGATCACGATTTAGCTAAAATTTGAAAAGTTTAAGTGTATTGGTTTTAGGTATAGGTATAGGTGTATTGGTTTTAGGCATAGGCTTTTTGTGTTGTATTTTTGTTTCGCTTACATCGCTGCGAGCAATACAACACATTACTCCAGCATTTTTCCCATTTTTTACGCCAAGCAAACTCTTTTTCACAGGTGCAACAAATTTTGCGAGGTAAATGTTGTTTTTTATGCATCACTTATTTTGTCGCTTTTTTTGAACGGTTAGGAGTTCTTACATGTGTAGTTAAAATACGTTGACCTTCTTTTTTAGTATCATACCGCTTTTGAAAACCCCACAATATATCGCGTGCTATTTTTCCTGTTTCGTCAATATCAACCACAGGTAGTGGGTAAGATCCTCCTAAAACAAACTCATAAAGTTGTTCTTCCATGGGTGATAAAAGCCAAGGCGTATGTATAACTTCTTTGGGCAATTGGGCTAATTGAGGTAGCCATTTTTTAATAAACTCGCCGTCTTTATCTTTTTCTTGAGATTGCTTCACTGGGTTGTAAACACGAATTACATTTGTACCGGTTACGCCCGACTGCATTTGAAATTGTGGGTAATGAATACCTGGCTCAAAATCTAAAAATAATTTCGCTAAAGACGCTACACCTAAGCGCCAATCTACCATTAAATGATGGCACAAAAAGCTCACCAACATCGCTCGCATTCTAAAATTTAAATAACCTGTATCAATTAAACAAAGCATACAAGCATCAACTAGAGGATATCCTGTTTGAGCTGTTTTCCATTTGCATAAACGTTCTTCAACCGTTAAGCCACAATGCATGGCAGGAAACTGTAAATTTTCGTAGGCTTTATTCACGGGTCGAAACTGCATTTCGTATTCACTTTCAAACTTTTGAATAAAGTGACAATGCCAATGCAGGCGTGAGGCTAATTTATTGAGTGGATTTTTCCAACCAACGTCTTTTCTTTTAAGCAAAATAGCTTGATAAAACTGCCTTAAACTTATATTTCCCCAAGCTAAATAAGGCGACAAGCGAGAGCAGCTTTTTCTACTTGCCAATGGTTTTGAAATATCAAAATGGTAGCTTTTACCGCGTTCTTTTAAAAACGACTGAAGTGTTCTTTTTGCCCATAACTCACCACCTTTAAGCATTAAATTATTATCGTTTTTCCATTCAACAGGCAGTTCAACAGAGAGCTCAGCAAGCTTTAACACAGCTAACGACTTAATGTTAACCAAAGAAGTTGCTGACAGGGGCGGCTCACTTAATGGCGCCCTCATCACCCTGTACCAATTTTCGTCCCACTTGTTTCTATTTTTTTTACCTCGAATAACACCACCATATTCATATTCATACCACGTAATTTTTTGAGATACACACCACGCTTTAACCGCTTTATCACGAGTAAATGTTGAAGATAAACCTACCTCTTCATGACTCAATAACTGCTGAATTGAAAACGCTTTATTTATTTCATTAAGTCCTGCAATCGCATCGCCTATATAAACATAAACACAAGAATTATAAGGTGCTAACTGATGATTAAGATCTTGAATAGACTGCCAAACAAAACGCCAATGGCGCTCATCGTAATGTGGATCGTTAATTAATAAAGGTTCGAATACGTAATAAAGTAGTGTTAAGCCTTTTTCAAGCGCATAAGTTAAAGGTTCGTGATCGCTTAATCGCAAATCACGCTTTAACCACACTACATTAACAGGAGTACGCTCAGCCATTTACTTAGGTTTTTCGTTTAATTCACCATTAGCCTTAGTGTCGCCCATTTTGCTAGATGAATAATATTGTGAATGTGTGTCCTTACATTGAGTAGACGTATCAGCTACATTTTTATTGCTTGCGCTTTTAGTCGTTAAACGACCTAAGTTAAAGGCTGGAGAGCTGATAGATTCACCCGCAGCAACAGGCCAATCTGAGGCATCAACAGAATCTAACGTTTCATTCATAACCTCAGTTGAATGAGACAAAGTAGTCCATTTAGCCTGATATACCCCATCGGCATCATAAAGCGCGGTTTGTTTAGCAATATTAAAATGTCTGCCGCCTTTTGGGTCCACCCCTACACCTGCAATATATTGCCAATTCCCCCAATTAACCGCAGCATCATAATCAATTAAGCATTCTTCAAACCAAGCTGCACCATAACGCCAATCAACACTTAATTCATTAACCAAACAGCTTGCAACAATTTGTCGCGCCCTATTACTCAAATAGCCTGAAAGCCTTAATTCGTTCATACAGGCATTAACTAATGGATAAGGTGTATTTCCCATACACCATTTATTAAAACGCTCCGCATAAAAAGAAGTTAACGGCGTAGCATCAAACAAGCCTTGAAACTGATAAGTTTTAGCGCCAAATTTAAAATGTAACCACTGAAAATATTCACGCCATAAGAGCTCTACATACAACCACTCAGTAGAATTATTTTTACCCTGTTGTTTTTCAAAGTTATGTATACAACCCATAATCTGTCGAGCAGAAATACACCCATAACCTAGCCAAGCTGAAAACTTACTGCTGTTTTGCCAACCTGTTAAGTTGTTTCGAACCTCTTTATAAGTTAGTGGCGCTGAAGATGAAAAATAATTAACTAAATGGCTTTTACCTTGCTGCTCCCCGCCATCAAAGTAATAACCTTGCTTACTTTCCTTAGGGTAACTAGTTGGTAACCAATCGGGTCTATAAATAGTGGGTTGCGGCATGTTTTTAAAGAGGCTAGGCAACGACTCAATCATAGGCGCAATATCAGGAATATTTACATCGTTTACTGCCTTTCTAAATTTTGAAAAGCTATTAGGTAACTGTTCAAGTTCAAAAGGTAATTGGCTTTGAGTAAATAAAGTAAATTGCTCGACTTTATTAATAAAAATATTAGGAAAATTTGTGCTGAGTTGATTAACAATATTATTTTCATAAGTGCCGGGTAATTGAGCGGTAATAACATCAGTAATATCATATTGTTCGCACAGCTTTGTTAAGCTTGAAAGTGTATCGCCATAAACAATATGTAACTGTTGCCCAAACGTTAATAAGCTTTGATTGAAATCGCTTAAACAGCTTTGTAAAAATTGCCACCTAATATTGCCTAAAGGTTTAGATTGATAATTTTTTGATTCAAACCAGCGTTTATCAACGACAAAAGCACACAGTAAATAGTCACTTTTAGCGGCTACATTTAGCGCAGTATTATCATTAATACGTAAATCTTGAGTTACCCAATACAGCGAACGCTTCATCATTATTTTTGTATATCCGATTTTATATAAAAACTCATACGAATATACGACTTGATTAGATCAAGGATAGTCATTTTAACATGCATAAATAAAACTTTATTTTATTTATGCATTTAATTAATTGGATACAATAGTAGCCATTTTTGGTTTTTTATCTATATAATAGACATAACTGTGTTTATTTGGTTGTTATGAATGAATTTTACATTACTTGATGATACCGATGTAATCCAAGCTTATGCTGCTTATTTGCGTGAGCTACGTCAACGCGCAAAGTTATCACGCACAGCACTGGCAGAGCGAAGCTGCGTACCTGCGTCCACCATTAAAAAATTTGAGCTAACTGGGCAAATTTCATTTCGCCAATTGCTGTTACTTTGGCAAACCCTCGACTCATTGGATAGGCTTTATCAGCTCACACAACCTAAAAAAGAGCGAGTCACCATACCCTCTAGCATTGATGAGGTGCTAAAAGATGAGTTTTAAACCCATTCAAAAACTCACTGTAACTCGTACATTAAGCTCAGGCGAGCGAGTAGCTGTAGGGGTTTTGGCTCAAAATCGGCAAGACGTTTTTTTTCAATATGCAGACAGTTATTTACAGCAGTTTGGTAATTTATCGCCTTTTACTTTGCAATCCAATACGCAAGTACAGCCCGCCCCAAAACAACCTCACCAAGGTGCGCATGGCGTATTTGGGGATTGCTTGCCTGATGGTTGGGGTATGCTGTTGCAAGATCGTATTTTTCGTCAAAAGGGCATTCTGCCAAATCAATTAACAGCGATAGATAGGCTGGCCTTTGTCGGTGATAAAGGTATGGGGGCGCTCTCATTTTCTCCGGTGTCTGAGTTTTCAGCAAGCACGAACGCTGACATTGATTTAGCAACGCTAGGATTAGAAGCGCAAACGCTATTCGATGGCTCAATGTCAGATTATATAGATAACAACCACGATAACTTAGATGGACATACTCAACAAGTGTTGGCTGCATTAGTCGCCGGTGGAAGTTCAGGAGGCGCAAGACCAAAGGCGCAGATTTACATGCCCTCTGGTCAAACTAAGCATTGTAGAACCGCTGCGCAACTTGGCGATGAAGCTTGGCTAATTAAGTTTACCTCGAAAAATCTAGCGCTCGGGCATGAAGAAGGCTTGTGTGAAGCCGTCTATTTGCAGATGGCTGAGCTAGCTAAGTGTCAACCACCGCTTTGGCAATTTATTGAGGCGCCGCATGCAAGCGGTGCACATGCATGGTTGGCACTTAAGCGTTTTGATTACATCACTGAGTATGCCGATTCAGGCAGTAAACCCAGCTCAGGTCGCTTGCATATGCACAGCGCCTGCGGACTGCTAGATGCAGACTTTCGAACACCAAGTTTAGACTACATTGACTTGATCAAAGCTAGCCGTCAGTTATGTAAATCGCCAGCCGCTGGGCAGCTACAATTTCGTCGTGCCATTTTTAATCTGTTGTCGTCTAATCAAGACGATCACAGTAAAAACTGGGCTTTTTTGCAATCAGATGATGGTCAATGGCAGCCAGCACCCTTTTACGATGTCACTTATAGCCCGCATCCATTTAATGAACACGCTACTGCATTTGGCGGTTACGGTCAAAAGCCGCCGCTTAAGGGAATGCAAAAACTTGCAGCAAGTGCTGGCTATGGGAATTGGAATGACGCAAAACAAGTTATTAAGGAAGTCGCTGAAGCACTTAGCCAATTTACTTATCTTGCACAGCAACAAGAGATCAGTAAAACGACAATATCTGTAATTGCTAAGACTCTAGAACAGCGCAAGCAGGAAAATTCCGCGCTTTTTCTACAACTATAAGGAAAGAACAACAATGAAGCTCGGCCGAAACGATCCTTGCCATTGTGGCAGTGGCAAAAAATTTAAACGTTGTTGTATGAGCAGCGTTTCCAAGCAACATGCCCAAGTCTGCGATGATGTTGAAGCCATGCAGGCAATGAACCCAAATTTAAGCCTTGATGAACTCAACGCTGCGCTACAACACAAAGTTCAGGATCGCAATAACCAACCTCTTCCCGGTTTTTGTGACATGACGCCAACGCAAATGGCCAATTGGCTTTATGCGCCCTTTGATGAATTACAATGGGTGACAATCAGCACACCAGACGAACTTTCTGCCAGTCCGGTAATGCGTTATCTAGCGATAATTCTTGATGAGGCCATGGCACAAGAAGGCTCATTCAAAGCCACCAGTAAAGGCAACTTACCGGCTAGGTTGGTTAAACTGGCCTGTGAATTATTGCCTGAGTTTGCCGTTTCTCAATTCGAATGCGACATAAGTATCAGCGAGTTTGCGGGCAGTAACGAAGACAAATTCAATGCCTTGCACTACACCAAAGTGCTAGCCGAAATTAGCGGCATTATTTATCGACGTAGTGGCCGCTACCATGTGAAAAAATCAGTGCAAAAACAGTATCAAGCTCTAGGCATACAGGCATTTTTTAAACCTATGTTGAAAACCGCCATCAGCAAATATAACTGGGGTTATTTGGACGGTTTTAAGTTTGATGCCGACTTGCGAACCTTTTGGTTGTTTATGATATGGCGTATTCAAAGCCACAACAGTTTGGAGCAGCTTGTTAAAGAGGTGATAACGGCGTTCCCCGATTTATTACAGACATTCCCTACAGATGATTACTTCTCGCCAGAAAGAAACCTATGCATGCTCATCGAATCACGGTTTATTGAGCGATTTTTACAGTTTTGGGGATTTGTGATCATAGATCCAAGACATTATTTAGACTCTAAATCTGTTGGTAGAATGGTACAGGTACAGCCATTATTGAAACAAACTTTTCAATTCACAATAAATACATAGCAAGGCCATCGTGAACGAATATCTTCAAACCGATATGAACAGTGATAATAAAAAAGTCTGTATTTTCAATTCTCTTCACAAGGTGATATAGGCTTATAAAACATTATTGGACGGATAACTTTCTACTAAAGAGATCTTTCTATATTTTGGTTATAAATATTTAACTTATCTTTTTATTATCAATGACTTGTCAATAAATTTCATTGAAATTAGTACACCTTCAAGGCGGCGTAATAAGGTAAAAGGGAGAATAATACGACCGTATTGAGATTGCTTAAAGTCACCACGAAGTAAGTCGGCAATAGACCAGCAGAAAGCAACTAGGTTGTTAGGTGTTTGGTTCATTAAATTTCTCGTTATTAAACTTTTCATTGTTAAGTATGTTATATAGCTTTGTGAACGTCCGGTGAACTACACCACGCTAAGCTATACATTCCAAGGTAGCAGCTTTTCTACATCAACATTTTCATTACTAAGTTGCTCAAGGCAATGGGCGATATAATCAAACGGTGTTAAGCCATTCGCTTTAGCGGTTTCAATCATTGAGTACAGCATGGCACTGGCTTTTGCCCCATTAGCCGTGTTTGAGAATAGCCAATTTTTACGGCCAATAACAAACGGTTTGATGGCCCTTTCTGCGCGATTATTATCAATGCTCAAGTGACCATATTCAAGGTAGCGAATAAGTTTGTGCCATTGATTTAGGCAATAAGCAATGGCTTTACCTAAAGCGCTTTTCGTGACGACATTCGCTTTGGCTAACCATTGATAAAATCTTTCAAGTAGTGGTTTCGCTTTTTCTTGGCGCGTTTGAAATTTCTCATCAACGCTTTTATCTTTTAAACTCATTTCTATTCGGTAGAGCTTTTGTATCATGCTCAGCGCCATATCTGCCTTACCGGTTTTACCTTTAGGTTGTGCGGTTTGTGCTTCAATAAATTTTCGACGTGCGTGGGCCCAGCAGCCTGCGAGGGTTGCCGCTGTTTTTTCATAGCCTGCATAACCATCAACTTGCAGGTACCCCGTAAATCCTTGTAAATAATCAACCGCACACTGACCAGCACGACCTGATTGATAGTCGTAAAGGACAATATTCGGTGTGCTTGTCTTATTCGGGGTGTCTGTACCCGTGCAATAAAGCCACATGTAACTTTTGATTTTATCTTCACTGATAACCTTGAGCGTGGTTTCATCCGCTTGAATAACGTTTTGCTGTAAAAGCGTTGCTTGTAAGCGTTGATAAAGCAGCGTGAATAACGCCGCACTTTTTATCATCCAATCCGCCATCGTTTTACGGCTCAGCTCAATGCCATATTGCTTAAATAAGCTTTCTTGACGATACAGAGGCAGGGCATATTGATATTTGCTGGTGATGATTTGACTAAGCAGTGTTGGCGTGGCGATGCCTTTAGGAATGGGGCTTGCTGGTAGTGGGGCAAGTTGGATTTTTGTTGATGTACCTTCTTTTTCACAGGTGCGGCAACTGTATTTTAAGCGCATATG
>ENA-ORXU01002295-ORXU01002295.1-marine-metagenome-genome-assembly--contig:-NODE-2295-length-13309-cov-3.051466_pt1 | contig 13309 bp, 6 predicted proteins | sample MGYA00237869_ERZ511484 | MGnify/ENA metagenome assembly ERZ511484
CGCAAGCGCTCGGCCGCGTCCGCCAGCGCAGAGGCGGAGATGTCGAGCGGCACATACGCCGCGATCTCGTCTTGCAGCGCGTCCAGGAGGATCCGCGTCTTGTCGCTGGACCCGCTCCCGTATTCCACCACGACCGGTCGCTCACCGATGGCGGCTGCAATCTCGCCGATGTGCTCGCGCAGGATCGCGCGCTCCGTCTCGGTCGGGTAGTACGCGTCCAGCCGCGTGATCTGGTCGAACAGATCCGAGCCGCGCTCGTCGTAGAACCACTTGGGTGGGAGGTCCTTGGGGGCACCGGCGAGTCCGGTGGTGACGTCGTGTTCGAGTTGACGTCGCAAGGACCCCTCGTCGAGGTGGACGTCGATGACGAGGGTGGTGGGACTCATGGCGCTCCGGGGGTGGGGGAGGGGAGTGGGTAGTGAGGCGCGAGGGAGAGCGCAGGTGAGGCCGGCCGGAGGGCCGGCTCAGTCAGCTGCGAGTCGGAGACCCGACATCGCCCAGCGTGCCGGCGGGGGGAAGAAGTTCCGGTAGGTGGTCCGGATGTGGCCGGGCGGGGTCAGGCAGGAACCGCCACGCAGAACGAACTGGTTGCACATGAACTTGCCGTTGTACTCGCCAACCGCACCTTCGGCGGTGAGGAAGCCGGGATAGGCGCTGTATGGCGAGCGTGTCCATTCCCACACTTCGCCGATGAGCTGGCTCGGGCCCGTGCCCGCACCGGCTGGTGCGGGATGGAGATGGTCGAGGTCGAGCAGTCCAGCGTCGGCCGGGTCCGAGGTGTGGGCCAACCATTCCCACTCGGCTTCGCTCGGCAGGCGTGCCCCGGCCCAACGAGCGAAGGCGTCGGCTTCGAAGTACGACACGTGACAGACGGGTTCGGAGGGCCGTAGCGGTCGGGTCCCGCCCAGCGTGTGGATCTCCATGCCGCCGTCGGCCGAGGGGGTCCAGTAGGCGGGGTGTGTCCAAGAACTCTCTGCCACCGCCCCCCAGCCGTCGGACAGCCAGAGGGTCGGCGTCTCATAGCCGCCGTCCTCGATGAACTCCAGCCACTCGCCGCAGGTGACCAGTCGGTCGGCGATCCGTCCACCGTGGAGTTGGGTGGTGTGGCGGGGGAGCTCGTTGTCGAAGGTGAAACCGTCGGGTTCGGCCCCGATCTCCACCGGTCCCTCGGGGAGGGCTGTCCATCTGAGCGGGGCGACGGGTGAGCACCCGAGTTCGGACCTCAGCTGCCTGTAGGTCGGGGGATTCGGGTGGGTGGAGAACACGTGCTTGATGTCCATCAGGAGCAGTTCTTGATGCTGCTGCTCGTGGTGGATCCCGAGTTCGATCAGCTCGGCGGTCTCCTGATCGACTCCGTGGCGCAAGGCGGAACAGACCCGCTCGTCGACCCATTCTCGCCAGCTGCCGACTTCGTCGACCGTGGGTCGGGTGATCAGGCCTCGGCGATCGCGGGCATGACGGGGCCCGATCGACTCGTAGTAGGAGTTGAACAGGTAGGAGAACTCGGGGTCGTAGGTTTCTGCGGTCGGGTTGGTCCGGCTGAGGATGAACTCCTCGAAGAACCACGTCGTGTGTGCCCGGTGCCATTTGGTGGGGCTGGCGTCGGCCATCGACTGGACGGTCTGGTCTTCAGGGCCGAGGGGGGCTGCGAGTTCCTCGGTCACACCTCGTGTCCGGATGAAATCCGCCAAGAGTTCCGTCGAACACCGAATCGGTGGAGTCGAGCTACTCGCAGGGGCAAGCACGCTGGTCGTCGGGTTCATGTGGCTCCCGGTCCTGGCAGACGAAACGTGACCTCACAAGCTGTCAACCTGCGGCCGCGCCAGGTGATTCCAGACCACCTTCAGCCAGAGAGGTTCGCAGTCGGGACACCCTAGATCCAACCGAGGGCGAGAAATCGCCTCATTCGGGGTGTGTCGAGCTGCCCTGATCATTGTGTGCAACGCGTTCGTAGCGCTCCGCCAAGCGACGGGCGTCACGGGTGGAGATGTCCGGCAGTGGCGTCTCACGGCGGTTGTGACGGGCGATGGCCTCGACCGCTCTCATGTAGCTCGCCATGACCGGGGTACTCCGAAGGGCTTCTCGCACTCGGCGCGGAGCGAAGCGGGGTCGGCTGAGGTGACGCTGGAGGGTGGGGAATCGCGGTGCTCCGGCGACGTTGCTCCGCGACACCAGCTCTGGTATCGACTCGAGGCCGAGGTGCTGTGCAATGCGCTCCCAACCGCTGCCGCCGGCCTCCAAGGTGTCGGACTCCAGCAGGAGCACGCGCGAGGCCCCGATGGCGGTGGTCCAGGCATCGATGCGTGGTTGATAGTGACCGCAGCTCCAATAGCGTTCGGCGATCGGGATGGTGTCGAGGTCGCCCCGCTCGATGGCGGCGAACTCGGCGTCGATGACCTCGGAGAAGGGCCGTCGCTCGGCTCCGACCCTCACTTGGTCGAGGTGCATCGACCAGGCACGGGCCACGGGATCGCGAACGCTGATCATGACGAGCGGCGCTGTGCTGAACCAGCGGAGAATATCCTCCGGCTCGTGGTAGAGGTACCAAGGGGTGGCTTCGCCCCGATGGGCGAAGTGCTCTGCACCACGGAAGAAGAGGTTGGTGTAGGCGTCGACATCGACCTTGCGGCCCGGCGGCCGGAACCAGCTCGGCTCCTTCACGACTGGCATGAAGACCTCGGGGTGGGCAGCCAGGGCGTCGTGGACCGCCGTGGTGCCGCACTTGGGTGCGCCGATGAGCAAGAAGTTGGGAAGGCGACGGCGCGTGATGCGCTTCATCGTGCGGGTTCCCGGGACCATCGGGAGCCGTGCCCCGAGCGACCTCGGCGGGCCTCCAGTGCCTTGCGGTAGGTGTCGGTCAGTGCCCTCGTCGTGATCTGCTGATCAAAGCGTAGGGACCGGTCGGCCGCGGCCTTGCCTCGCAGAGCGCGTTCGGCCGGGTCTCCTGCTGCGGCGGCGAGGACATCTGCCAGATCACGTGGCGATTCGGGGGGGACCAGCCACCCTTCGACGCCGTCGCGGACCGCTTCGGGTACGCCACCTACGCGAGTACTCACGACGGGCACACCCATGGCCATCGCCTCCATCAGGGCAACCGGCAGCCCCTCCTGGACCGAGGAGAGGACGAACAGATCCAAGGCGCCGAGGAGCTCGGCGACGTCGTCGCGGAAGCCGAGGATCTGGACCACCTGTTCGAGTCCGAGTTGGGCGTGGAGCTGGTCGACCTGGCGGCGGAGGGGGCCGTCGCCGATGGCGATGAAACGGATCTCGGGGTGGAGCTCGACGGCTCGACGGGCGGCTCGCAGGAAGGTGGCGTGGTCCTTCTCGGGACGGTGGTTGGCGACCATCCCGCACAGCACATGGTGGGGTTCGATTCCCAGGTCGGCCCTGACCTCGGTTCGGCGTTCGTCGTCGAGCATGGAGAGGTGGTCGAGGGCGATCCCGTGGGTCAGTACTTCCACATCGCGTGCGAGATCGGGATCCATCGATGCGAGGGCGTGTTCCGATACCACGAGGTCGGCGTCGGTCATCGAGAAGGAGAGCCGATTGCCGTGGCGTGTGAGCGAGGAGTAGGCGTCCCAGGCGTTGTGCTCGGTGTAGACGATCGCAGGGCTGGCCGATCCCATGTGCCAGAGGGTGGGCCGAGCGAGGGCGGCCACGCTCGGCGAGTGGAGGTGGACCACGTCGGGGCGTGTGTCGAGCACGAGCTGGCGCAGACGAGCGACCCAGCGGAAGTCGAAGGGGTTGCCGCCGTCGAGGCAGACGACCGAGGTTCCCGTGTGTTCGAACTCCGGACGGAGCCTGGAGTGACCGGGGTGGAGGTAGGCCACGGTCAGATCGATGCCGAGTTGAGGGGCGGTCTCGGCTTGCGCCAGCAGCAACTTCTCGGCTCCGCCCACACCCAACCCGCGTATGACCGCGAGCACCGAGATCGACGTCGGATCGTCTGGCGGCGTGGAGTCCCACTCTGGTGGGATGTGGCCGCCCGAACTGTTGGAGGCGGGAGTCATGCGCGTCTCGTCGTGTGCGGCCAGCTCCGGAGCGGGTGCGAACCTCGGCGTCGGCTCGGGCCGAGGCCCTTGGAACTTCGAGGTTTTCGGAAGTGGTGTCTTGCTCTGTGCGTGGGCGTCAGATCGTGCGGTGAGGTGAACCTGACCCGCGTTCGGCTCACACTTCGTGGGAATGCACCGCGATGTGGATCGGGCGCGCTTCGAGTGTAGGTCCAATCCAGTGGTGGTCGGCCGGTCGTGGGAGAGACAGCTCGTCAACCCCGTCTGGTGACGGCGGCGGCGCCGCATGGAAGGGGAATGGCCGAGCCCCTTCGTGCGAGTGCAGCGAAGCGCGACGGTGAGGAACTCGCGCTGCCGAACCGGGGCGGATGATGAAGCGGCACCTGAAGCGGGTGGCGTGGCTGTGCAGCCGAGGGGCTGCCACGCCGCATCACCAGCTGGAGGTTCCAGGGTCTCCCTTGAAGGGCCCCTTGACTTCGTCGGTGATCCATCCGCCGTAGAACTCACCGGCTTGTGGCCGGACCGGCTCGGTGTCGATCGTGCAGGCGACCCGGCCCGGGTAGAAGGCCACGTGATGCTGGATCAGCTCCGATCCGGGGAGTGGCTCGGGGTAGTCCCAGCCCACCGGCCGGTCGGGATCTTCGGGCAGTGCCCAGTATCTGGCCGGTCCCTTCCATTCGCAGAAGGAGCTGCCCGCGGTCATGACCAGCTTGTCGAGATCGACGTCGTCGGGGGGCAGGTAGAAGGTCGGAGGGCTCGCTGTCTCGAGGATCCGGATCGCAGAGGTCGTGTCGGCAATGACGCCGTCGTTGCCGGACACCACCACCCTCCGGGTGTCGGGCACCATCGCCGGAGGGCGGGGGTAGTCCCAGACCGATTCCTCGCCCGGGCCGGGGTCGATGGCGAACGGCGGGCGTTGCTGTCCGCGGTTGGTCCACTTCGAGCGGGCGTCGGCAAGCCAATCGGGCGTGGAGTCGTCCATCGCAGGATTCTTCACGCTCGCTGCATCTGTTGACAACCGGCCGTGTGCAGCGCCGAACTCGCCGGCGACGCCTGGGGCGGCGGGATCGGCGATCCGGCTCATTGTTCGACCACTCGGACCGCTGCGCTGGCTGAGCGTCCGAAGGTCTCGGGGGCGTAGATCTCCTCTGCTGTGGCAGGTGGCACCACGAAGCTCCCGGGGGTGGTGGCCAAGGCCACGTAACTCCAGTCGTAGACGCCTCCCTGGAGGAAGCCGGCGATGGCCTCGGCTCGTGAGTCGGTCAGGTTCTGGTGCTCCCACCAACGGCTCTGCCCGGGCTGGACACCAGCGGGGATCTCCACCCCGAGTTCGGCTGCGGCCTCGGCCATGCTCAGTCCGCTCTCGGCTGCGATGGCCGCGACCTCTTCGCTCAGATCCGGGTCGATCGGCAGCGGAGCGGTGGTCGCCAGGTCGGGGTTCACCGGTTCGAGGCCGGCGGGTAGGGGATCGACGAGGGCGACGTCGTGGTGACGTTGGTCGGCCACCATGGCGAGCTTGACCCTCACCCGGGCCCCCGCCTTCACGATCCAGGTGCCGTCCTCGTCTTGGCGCACGTCGGAAGTGTCGTCGACGGCTTGGTAGGTGCGGGTGACCTCGAAGCCTCTGTCCAAGGGGTCGAGTTCGAGGCTCTCGGGGCTGTAGTCGAGTCCGATCCGGTAGTAGAGCCGTCCGGCGCCTTCCTTGGAGAGCACCAGGTCGGTGTCGCCCTGTTCGGTCAGCTCGGCGGTGGAGATCAGGGTCTGGGACCGGTCGATGCTGCGACCCGAGAACTCGGCCTCACCGGCGTACAGGTCCCCGAGCCACACCCGGGCCACGAAGTCCGGCGTCACGTCCTCGAAGGTGTCGAAGTAGTCCTTCATCGCCACGAGGATGAAGGAGTTCTCCTGCACGTTGCCCCAGCGCCCGCTCCGCTCCCGGTTGGAGAGCAGGCCGGCTGCCACCTTGGGAATCAGGTCGGAGTCGGGGGTCTGCGACACCAGTGCGCCGAGCACGATCCCGTCGGTCCGTCGATCCGACGCCAGCACCACATGGGCATCGTCGTCGTAGGAGCTGGTGAAGGCAGCGGCGCCAGCGGTCTCGGTCGCCTGGTTCTGGAATCGACGTTCGATCTCGTCGTCGAAGGCGCCGTCGGCCAACGCCGGCCACAGCCAGGCCAGAGCGTCGAGGGGGAGCTGTTCGCCGCGGCGCTCGTAGAGGTCGGCGGCCTTGGCCTCGTCACGGTCGCCGGCCCGGCTCCTCACGTGGAGGGCGTAGCTCGACAGGGCGTCCTTGGTGACCTGGATCATCTCGTTGTCGAAGGTCGACTCGATGTCGCCGATGTAGGTGAGCGCCGAGCTGATCGCCTCGGGCGGCACCGGGCGCTCAGCGTCACGGGCCTCGATGAGGGCGTGGGTGGCCTGGATGCTCCGGAAGGGATCGGACGGTCGCCCCTTCTGCCAGGTGGCGAAACCGCCGTCGTTGTTCTGGAGGGCGACGAGTGCGGTGATGTCGTCGGTGATCGCTGCGTCGAGCACGGCCGGGTCGGGCAGGCCTTCGGTCTCGAAGACCTCGAGCACGTCGCTCAGGGCCACCACCGCGAGGATCCGGGATGCGACACCGTCGGCATTGGCGAAGGGGTAGGTGCTCAGGTAACCGACTGCATCGGTGAGGGCCTGGACAGCGGTCGACGAAGTGGTCACTTCCAGCCCGCCCACGCTCGTCTCGACCCCGACGGGAGCGAGCAGGGGTTGGGCGGTCGCACCCTCGTCGATCACCCCGTAGGTGGCGAAGGCTTCGGTGGTTGCCGGGGTGTACACCGGCAGGGTGCCACTGGCTGCATCGGACAGTTCGCCCGAGGTGGCCACCACCTGGAAGCGGGCGGTGCCCACCTCGTCGGTCTCGGCTCCGAAGCGGACCTCCACCCTGTCGTCGGCCGGGACGGTGACGCGGCGCCCGGGGGTGTCGGTCAGCTCCAGGTTCGAGGTTCGGATGGCGAGGTCGACTTCGAGTTCGTCCTCGGTCTGGTTCTGGACCACGACCGGGAACTCGAACCCGTCGCCGAAGTTGAGGAAGCGGGGTGCGCTCGGGCGGACCAGGAGCGGTAGTCGTGCGGTGATGTCGGCCGAGCCGCTGCCCATCTGGTCGGCGCCGTCCACCCCGGCGACCATCACCCTGTAGCGGGTGAGGCTGTCGGGGATCGGGACCTCGACGGTGGCGGTGCCGTTCGCGTCGGTGGTCACCTCGGGTGCGAAGAGGGCCACGGCCTCGAAGTCACTCCTGAGTTCGATCGCGTCCGGGTCGCCCCCGCTTTGTTGGGCTGGGCTCAACGCCGAACGCGCGGCGGGGCTGGTTGCCACCGAGTCGTCCATCGCGCCGGCCGATGCGGATTCCAGCATCGCGTCGCCACCCCCTGCGAACTCCTCCTCGCTTACCTCGCCGTCGTCGCCGTCGGTGAAGCCGCCCTCGCTCGGGAAGTCGGCGGTGCGTTCGAGCCGGGTGGGGTCGTCGATGAGGACGTGGTCGCGGGCCCGTCGGTGGTCGGTGTCGGGGGCGACCGGTTGGTAGAAGGCGGTGGTCGGGTCGAGGAACTCGTAGCCGCTGAGTGCCAGTAGTGCTTCGTCCACCACGATCACGGCGAGCTCGGCCCCTGCGACGCCAGCTCCAGCCGCGTCGGTGACGGTCACGGTCACCTCGGTGTCGGTGCCGGGCATCACCTCGGTCTCGTCCGGCGTGACGTCCACTGCGAGGGTGCGTTCCGCCGGTGGGATCGCGAGCTGGACCGCCCCGGCTGCGTACGCCGGGCGGGGAGGGGCATCGGGGGACACTTCGCCGTCGGCGTCGACCCTGGGGGCGGAACCGACGAGTTCCACCTCGAGGCTGACCCCCGGAATGTGTTCGGAGGTGAGGGGCACCTCGATCACTTCGGACGGCTCGGTGAGTTCGAGGGTCTCGGTCGAGACGATCCCGTTGCGGGTCACGCTGATGAGTGCGGTTGCTGGGGTGAAGGGGGCGTTGAGGAGTACCTCGGCGGTGTCGCCGGGCGCATACTCCTCGGCATCGGGGACGAGGATCAGCTCTTCGAGCGTCACCGAACGGTCGCCTTGCTGGGTCTCCCCCGCGACCCAGCGCTGGATCTGGGTGCTGCTGGTGCGGCCCTGTGCATCGGTCACGGTGGCGGTCACCCGGTACTGGCCGCCGACCGAGGGCGAGAAGGTGCACTCGACCGGCTCGGGACCCGAGTCGACCTCGCAGGTCTCGGGGTCGACGATCTCCTCGGTCCACTCACCGCCTTCTCGGACGGTCTCCACACGGCCGAGTTCGATGGTGAGCGGCCGGTCGGCGTCGATGTCGCCGTCGAGATCCACCGCGATCGCCTCGATCACGAGGGGTTGGCCGGCCTTGACGAAGTTGGTGGTCGACCGGATCCCCACGTAGCGATCGGCCGGGTGGACCAAGAGGTCGGAGGTGGAGGAGAAGCGCTGACGGTTGACGTCTTGGATCTCGGCGGAGGCGCTCACCGAAGTGGGTTGGCCGTCGCCGTCGCCGTCGAAGTCGAGCTGGATCGCGTGGTTGCCCGATGCGTCGGTGCGGCCGGTGAACTGTTCCACCTTCTCGGGATCGAAGCCGCCGGGACCGCAGTCGAAGCACTCATCGGTGAAGCCGCCTCGTCCGAGGCCGCCATCTCCGGCGAAGTCACCGCCGCTCCACCAAGGCTGGGTGATCCCGAAGCTGTACGCCTCTTGGCCCGGCGGCACGAAGTTGGTGGTTCGGCTCGACACCACCCATTCGACCGCTGCGTCGGGTAGCGGCCCGCCGGCGAAGTATTCGGCCTGGGCGGTCACGGTGACCGGGTCGGGGGTGACGTGGGGAGCCGGCGTGGTGACCTCGGTGCTCACCTCGAACTCGGGCCGACGGAAGTCCTGGATCGAGAACTCATGTGTCCAATCCCGCTGGGAGATCACCCCGCTGTCGATGGCCCTCATCTGGACCCACCCCATACCGGAGTTGGCCCCCTCGGGGACGGAGAATTCAAGATCGAAGCCGCCGAGTGCGCTCATCTCGGCCTCACCGGTGGCGAGTTCGTTGCCCACCGAGTCGAGGGCGGTCCACTCGACCTTGGCCTGCTCGGGCGGCAGCTTCAGGCTGGCATCGGTTCGCAGGGCCCTGGTCCGCACCCAACCCTTGACCCTCAGGTCTTCACCGGGGCGCACGATGGTGCGGTCGTCGATCACGTACCAGAGGCCTTGGTCGAAGCGCAGCTGGCGCTCGATGCCCCAGGTGGGCAGCAGGACGGTGTCGTCGCCCTTGGTGGCCAAGAGGACCTGATGGTCTGGCGGCGTCGTGGCGGGTAGCTCGGCGGTGCTCAGGCCATCGGCATCGCTCGGCGGTCCGAGGGGAGCGCCGTCGAGGGTCACGCTGGCCCCCTCGACCGGTGCGCCGGTGCCGAGATCGGTGGTCCAGGTGACGATCTCGTCGGGATCGACGAGGGTGTCGGTCGCGAGCTGGGTGGACTGGACCCAGGCCAGGTAAGGGCGGTTCTCCCAGTAGTCGTCGTCGTTCTCGGACAACTCCAGCGTGGTCTCCACCAGCACCACCACGTGCCCGGGTTCGCCCCCGAGCGCCGGCGCGAGGTCCACCCCGGTCGCGACCGGTCGATCGTCGGGGCCTTCGATGGTGAGGGTCGAGCGTTCGATGAGCTCGCCAGGTGGCGTGGGGATCTCCTGTTCCCAGAGGGACTCGGCGAAGGTGGCCCAGTCGCTCGGTTGCACCCGGTAGAGGGCGATCTCGAGCTCGTCGTGGTTGACCGTCTCGACGTCGTAGAACTGGCCCTCGGTCAAGGGATCGAGGGTGACGAGGCCGAACTCGGAGTTCGGGTTGATCAGCCGAGGCCGCGCCTCGCCCACGTCGAAGGTCCGGGTGTCATCCTCGCCGAGGGTCTGTCCGAACACGTCGGTGAGTCCGCCGTCGATGGTCACGGAGTACTCGGTGTTGGCCTCGGTCGCTCCCCGGATCGAGATGCCCGACCCCTGCCAATCGATCCGCAGGCCCGCCGGTTCGGGTTCGACCGACACCAGGTCGGGGTCGAAGAGGTCCTCGTCGAGCTGGTTGTTGAACGTGACGTCGAAGGAGGAGCCGGGGCTGCAGGTGGTGCCGAACCCACAGCTGGCCCTGGTGATCTCCAAGGGGCTGTAGGTACTTCCCTTTCTGGTGGTGGCCTCATCGCTGGTGCGTGGACCTTCGGCCGAGCTCAGGCCGGGTCCGAAGGTGATCTCGATCTCGGTGGCCGTCGCCAGTGCGTCGACGGGTCGGAAGGCGATCCAGCGACCCTCGGTCGCGTCGTCGGTGAGCTGCTTGGCGTCTTCGTCGGCTTCGAGGTCGGCGTCGGTGGCCAACCTCACCTCGACGGTGTCGCCGCCCGCGGTGAGGCTGATCTGGTCGAGCGCGGTCTCGGGATCGATGCGCTGGTCGAAGGTGGCGACGAACACGGGCTCGGTCGGGATCGACTCGTTCTGGGGTTGGAGGGTCTCGAGCTGGACGGTCGGGGTGGTGAAGCTGAAGGTACGCGCCGCCTCCAGTTCGCCACCGGTGGCGGAGGTCGTCGCCGCCGGGATGGTGACCTCGAACTCGGTGGCCATCGGCAGGCGGTCGATCTCTTCGGAGTCGTGTTCGAAGCGGACGGTCTTGGTGCCGAGCCACTTCCACTCCCCGTCGATGTCGGGGCTGAGTTCGATGCCGAGGTCGGCCGCTTCGAGTTGGTCGAGGGTGGCGACCGGGACCATGGGCTGGTTGAAAGTGATGCTGATGAAGGGAGCGATGTCCACATCGCCTTCGGGCTGGACCCTCACGACTTCGAGGGGGCCATCATCGGGAGTGTCGGGGCCACCACCGGGGCGGTCTCCCGCCGGGGGGAACGCTGTGTCGAGCGTCGCGCCGATCCTCGGCGGTTCGAGGCGGTCTGCCGGGCGGTTGAAGTCGGCTCGGTCGTCGGATTCGGGTGCGATCGGTTCGAGCCGGTCGAAGAGGCCGTCGATCTCGCCGGTGTCCAAGGGGTCGCCGTTCACGGTGCGGTTCTCCTCCGGTGTGGCCTCACTCGGTGAGGCAGCGCTGGGTTCGCTGAGCTCGATGCCGAGCGGCTCCGAGGCGGTGCCGACGAAGGGGTCCGACTCGTCGCTTCCGGAGCGTTCGGAGCTTTGGCCTCGGTCGTCTTGGGACGAGGTGCCGGGCTCGTCGGGCGAGCCCCCGTCACCGGACGAGCACGCTGCCGCCATCAAGGCGACGATCAGAAGGGCCCAGATCCAGCCCATCCGGGCAGGGCTGCGCTCAGCGTGTCCACTCAGGTGCTCCACCGGTGTGTGCATGACGGTTCCCTTCACACTTCTCGTGACGACAGTAGGACGCTGGCTGAGCAGCGCTGGTTCCCCGAGGCAGCAGATTTCATGGGGCCGCACCGGTGTGAGGTGGATCCGACGGCCTCGGGGCGCCTCGTGTCGACAGGGGTTACCGTCGCTGTCCGAAGCGACAACAACACGCACGGGGGCACACATGGAGATCACCCAGCTGATCGACGGCGTCGATTTCGGAGAAGGGCCGAGGTGGCGGGATGGTCTGCTGTGGTACTCCGACTTCTACCAAGGTCGCGTCTACACCGTGACCGCTGAGGGCGAACGCTCGGTGGTGGTCGAGCTCGACGACCAACCCTCTGGCCTGGGTTGGTTGCCCGACGGGCGTCTCTTGGTGGTCGCAATGACCGCACAACGCCTTCTCGTGGTCGACGGCACCGAGGTCGCAGTGCATGCCGAACTCGGTGAGCTGGCCGGGGGCCTGTGCAACGACATGGTCGTCGACGAGGGCGGCACCGCATGGGTCGGCAACTTCGGCTTCGACTTCCAAGGCGGCGATGAGTTGGCCCCCACCCGGATGATCCGCGTTCGGCCCGACGGGAGCGCAGCGCCGGTGGGCGACGACCTGCTCTTTCCCAACGGAGCGGTCATCACCCCCGACGGCAACACCCTGATCGTGGGAGAGACCTTCGGGGCCCGCTACAGCGCCTTCGAGATCGGGGCCGACGGAGAGCTGGGGAGCCGCCGAACCTGGGCCGAGGTGCCTGGGTCCGCTCCCGACGGCTGCACCCTCGACGCCGAAGGGGCGATCTGGTTTGCCGACGCGGCCAACTCCCGACTCGTGCGGGTGGCGGAGGGAGGCGAGGTCCTCGCCGAGGTCGAGACCCCCGAACAGTGCTTCTGTTGCATGCTGGGCGGCCCTGACCTCAAGACCCTGTACTTCATGACCGCTCCGGGCTCCCACCCCGACGATGTGGCGGGCAGAGCTGGGGGCGCGATCTGGAGTCTGGAGGCGCCCGCTCCTCGCTCGGGCCGCCCCTGAGGGGGAAGGCGCTGTCGGGCGGTGTCTCAGTCGTCGGCGGGAGGGTGCTCGACCCGGCCATCGGCATGGCGGGCGAAGCGTGACGCGTCGGGGCCGTGATCGGGGTCTTGGCGACCCCAGGTCCACTCACCGAATCCGGTGCGTCGGTAGTCGTCCATCGCCTGTTGTACTCCTGCGCGGTCGTTGAGGACGAAGGGTCCGTGGGCGAGGGTCGGCTCGGCGATCGGGCGACCTTGGAGCACGAGGACCCCGGTTGATTCCTCGGCGCTCACCACCAAGCCGGTGGTGTTGTCGACCACCGCTCCCGTCGCGGCGCCGACCCTGTTCGCCAGGTGCGATGGGCGAACCTCCTCGACGGAACCTCTGGCGCGGTCCGAGGGAGTCGTGAGGTGCACCCCTGCGCCGCGGTGGACGTAGAGCACCCGGTGTGAACCGTCGGCGGGAGCATCGAGGCGGACCTCGGACCCCGGGTCGAGGTCGAGGTGCAGGATGGCGACGTCATTGTCGGGCCGTGCGGCCCAGGAGTTGGGAGCGGGCGCAGGCGCTCGGCGGCCGGCGTGACTTCCTGCGATCACCGTGACCCGAGACCGGGAACCGTCCCGGCCTTCGACGACGGTGGGCGTGTGCTCGTTCCAGAACATGGCGAAGTGGGCGTCGACCATCTTGTCGGCCGCCGGCAGGTTGATCCAGATCTGGAACAGCTCCAGGGGGTTGGGACCGTCGGCGTCGAGGAGGGGAAACATCTCGGAGTGGGAGATGCCTCCTCCGGCGGTCATCCACTGGGTGTCGCCTCTACCGAAGCGCGCTGCGGCGCCGAGCGAGTCGGCGTGGTCGATCCATCCTTCACGAACGTGGGTGACGGTCTCGAACCCTCGGTGCGGGTGGCTGGGAAACCCCGGGACCCGGGTGCCGTGGT
>ENA-ORXU01002296-ORXU01002296.1-marine-metagenome-genome-assembly--contig:-NODE-2296-length-13304-cov-4.271263_pt1 | contig 13304 bp, 8 predicted proteins | sample MGYA00237869_ERZ511484 | MGnify/ENA metagenome assembly ERZ511484
GTTTGGATGTTGGGACAAGCAGCTACTATGATTATTTAAACGGATCAAGGACAAAGGTCATAGATCAAGAGATTGAAAGACGAGTAATAACCATTTTTGGCCAACACAAACGCAGATATGGGTCACGACGAATTGTATCGGAACTAGAAGATCAGGGGATAAAAATTGGTCGCCAGCGTGTTCAGAGCGTTTTAAGGAGGAATAGTTTGCAAGCTATTCAACCAAAAAGCTTCGTCCCGAAGACGACGACTGCTGGTGGTAACAAAAGGAGCTCCAACTTACTGCTGGAGTATGGTTCGATAATAGAGTTGAATCGAGTATGGGTAGGAGATATAACCTATTTGCCATTGAAAAATAACACATGGTGCTATTTAGCGACTTGGATGGACTTAAAGAGTCGGAGGATAATAGGATGGGGAGTAGAAGAACATATGGAAGCAGGATTAGTGATAGATGCATTTAATCAAGCTGAATATAGGCGGTCACCAGAACAAGGCTTAATAGTACATTCAGACGGTGGGGGACAATATGGATCGAAGAAATTCAGAAGTATTTTGAGTAAAAGAAAATATAGACAAAGCATGACTCGCAAAAATAACCATTACGATAATGCACATGCCGAGTCGTTATTTTCAAGAATAAAATCGGAATTGTTCGAAGGTGGAAGTTTTTTAAATGTTGAGGATGCGCGAACTGAATGCTTTGATTATATCGAAGGCTATTACAATACACAAAGAAAACACTCGTCGTTAGGCTATAAAACGCCGCTCCAATTCGAAAGCGAGATGGAGTAAATAAAAGAGAGGGATAGATCGAAAAGGAAAAGCTGAGCGCGGCCTTCTGGCCTCCGTTCCGCTACGCTCCACTCCGGCCAGAAGGCCGCAGGAATCGAGAGAAAACTCTCAATTTAAAGTGTCCGGCTAAAGCCGACCACCTCAGAATGGTTATACAATGTCAATGATAGTTTGCATAAGGTGAATTGGACTACTTTTACTAATGAAAGTTATCACATTGATTATCTAGATTCTTGGCAGATCATTGAAAGTCCAGACCTGCTATTTTATGCTAAAACTAGCGATAGTCCTGAGACTTTTTTTACAGTTATTAAACAACGAGAATTCTCAGGGGATGAGTCTCTCAATACCTTTGTGGAAATGGCTCAGGAGGTGATGCTGTCAGACACTCTCGAAATATATACGGGTTACAACATTAATGAAGTTGTATTCGACAGTGAACGAAAAGTATATTCCGGCGAATATTTTACGACAAAGAAAGAACAAAATTATGTCATATTCTTTCTTTATACATTAAGTCAAGATAACTTTGTGATTGATGTTTCATTTAAAACAAAGTCCGAGAATCTCAAATTTAAAAAGAGTATTTTTAATGATGCTGTATATAATATAATGGAATAAAATACTAAATATTTTATGCTAGAAGACTATGTGACATCATCACGAGAAATTAAATTTTGATGTTGCTAACAATTTATTTACCTTGCCTTGATGTTAATTTGAAGCGTGGGATCGGCTAAATAAAATGGCGGAGCAATAAAAATTTTGATAAGATTTTTAACTAACTATGCCTGAATCAATGAATGTAAAAACCGGATTTGGTATATTCCTCGTACTATTTGGAGTTGCATGGATATGGATCAATCTAAAGCATCAGGATAGAGGAAGATGGAGGCTTTACTCAACACCGCGTAATTTTTTTACAGGTGTTTTCCTTATTGTACTTGGGCTTGCCTTGAGCCTCAATATTATAGTTTTGGGTTGAAAAATGCTATCGGTTCATGTTAAATTATACAGCTCTACTTTGATATTCTCGGCTTCTAATCTCGGAAAAATAATTAAGTATTGGCGATTTTGTACCACTAGACCTCACACTCAAATCCCTATATTAGCAACACAAAAAACACCAAAAAACCAAAATGATCAGGGGGAAGATCAAACGACGATTCGCAGCCTTCTTTGTTGCATGCCTATTTGTCTTGTGCGCCCATGCGCAGAATACAGACTGCCTAACTGATATCTTAGCTGAATTTGACATCGCCGAGCCAGTCGTGTCTGAAACGAATCGAGATACCACAGACGTGCTCAACTACTGGCAAAAATGGCGAGGCGTGATCTACAGCAATCCCGATTCCGCAAAAGCATATGCGCTCGCTGCCTTAAGACTGTCTATTGATATCAATTACGATTTTGGAAAAGGAGGCAGTGTCCTTAGATTGGCAAATGCCCATCAATATGCCTCCAAGTATGCCGATGCAGAGCGTCTGATGCAATGTGCGATTGCACTCGAGTTTCAATATGGATCTCCGCGAACGCAGTCTATCGCTCTGAGTGATCTGGGTGTGGTGTTGTACAATCAACGAAAACCATCTGAAGCCCACGAACAGCTAGATAAAAGTGTCGATTTGGCTCGAACGCATAACCTTGGAAGGTATGAAGCACAAGCACTTCAAAATAAAGCGCGCGTTTACAACCAACAAGGCTATCACAAATTAGCGGCTGACTGTAATTTTAAAGCCCTGCGAATATTTGAAGCGGCAGATAATAAAGAAATGATCGGGAGCTGTTTTAATACGATTGGTGTTACTTATGTCTACGCGAAAGAATACGAAAAGGCCATTGAAAATTTTCGTCGTACGGCCAATATTGCCGCTGGTATGGGAGCGTCAGAAGATCGGTTTCAAGCTGAAGCAATTGGAAACATGGGGTATTGTTTTCAAGAATTAAATCAATTCGACTCTGCATATCACGCCTACAATTCGGCGCATGCGCTTGCCGAAAATTCGGGTGACAAAATCGGCGTCATGATATATTTAATCGGAAAAGGAAATGCCCTCAGCCATCTCGGTCGGCATGAACGGGCAATCAAATCGCTAGAAGATGGTTTGCAAATGGCAAATACACTCAATTCGGCCGCTTATAAAACTACGAGCACATTTGATCTAATCGAAGCATTCGTTCGGGCTAACAAAACGAGTCAAGCCAAAATGTTGCTTACTCAAATTCCAAAACCTTCCAAAACAGCGAATGCACGTGTATATGATAAATGGCTCCAAGCAAACTACGCTTTGGCCGAAAAACAAAATGAATCTAAAAAAGCTTTCACGTTTTATAAAAAAATTACTGCGACCAAAGACTCCATGAGCGCAATTGCGAAAACTGCAGAACTAGAAGAGCTGAATATTATTTACGACTTGGAGAAAAAAGAGGATGAAATAAAATTACTTGAAGAGCGCACAGAAAAAGACCAATGGCGATTAGGTGCTTTGGGATTAGGTTTATTATCGACCATTTTCTTGGCGTTGTTATTATTTCGATGGCAGCAGCGACGAGCGCGACTAAGACGAGAACGTGTTCAAAAACGCTTGGGTGAAATCGAACTCGAAAAATCAAGACTATCAGAATCAGTTCAGGCAAAGGATCGAGAAATTGCGGCACAATCTGTTTTATCAGCGAAACAACAAGACGATTTACAATTATTGAAAAAATCACTATCACAACTTCGAGACCAAGATAATGTTCCGTCACATGAAGTACAGCGACTCATACGCCAGGTCGATCAACAGCTCGGCCAGGGCCAAGGTTGGCAGCATGTCCTAGAAACATTTTCAGAAGTACATCCTGGATTTATTGAAAAATTGAAACAAGAGTATCCCTCATTGACGAGCAGCGACCTGAGATTAGCCGCCCTCATGCGCATGAATCTCGACAGTAAAAGTATAGCTGAATTATTGCACATCAGTCCCGATAGTGTCAAGCGCGCACGAAACCGATTTCGCCAAAAAATCGATATTGAAACAGATATTAGATTACAAGATTGGATTTTACAGCGATCTAGTCATTGATCGTTACGACAGCTATTTTTCCATTATTTAAAGCTTTGTCCCCCTTGTTTACATAGGGCCTAGCCAGTCGTCCCCTTTTCGTCCCCCCGAAAAATACTGCATTTGAGGAGCCATGATAGCAACTTTACATTGCAATTAATAGCAATTGTTTCACCTCAATTTTAAATTATGAAAAAGACAAATTTATCTCGAATTTTTAGAGCAAGTCTCTATTGTTTCATTTGTATTGCGATGTTCGCTTGTAACAACTCGGACGAAATCGATCTGAGTTCTTATGATGGAGTCATCAATAGCGGCGGCGGTTTTGAGCCCGTATCTGAATCAATCACAGAAACAGAACCAACAACGGAAGAAGAAGTCATCGAAGGTATCGTTTGGAATTGCAAAACCAAGAAGGTAACCGCCGAAGCTGCAGGCGGTGGTATTGGCGGTTTTCCATCCTACAACCCGAATGCTTCAGTCATTTATCCAGGGAGTTTAGTTCAAGGCGAATCGTTAACTGATGCAACGCCCGCCGTGATTTCCGTGGAGCGAGCTGGTGGAACGATCTCGACTGATATATTAGACGGTAGCGAGCTTGTTTCGTTTGAAGTCGATCAAATGACAAAGAGTAACGTATCGCAAGCGATCAACAATATCGTGGCTAATTCAACCGGAATTATTCCCGCTAATTTTGATTTCGATTATTATAATGTGCAAAGCAAGGAAGAATTTGCGCTCAAAGCGAAATTAGCTGTTAAAACAGTGGCCACTTCATTTAATGGAAAACTAGATTTTAGTTCGGATAAATCGTACAACCGATATTTTATTACATTAAATCAAAGCTACTATACCATGAGTTGGGATCTTCCAACGAGTTTGGAGAAAGTATTTGATCCTTCCGTTACACCTTCTGATTTAGCAAAATATACTGGGCCAGGAAATCCTGCATGTTACATTTCTGACGTGACTTACGGACGCGTATTTAATATGTTAATTGAAAGTACATCGAGTGTCACCGACATGGAAGCAGCAGTTTCCGGTGCATTTCGCGGCATAGGAGCTAAGGCCGAAGGATCCGTCGAAGTCGATTATTTCAAAAGTTTAAATGAATTAAAAATTAAAGTCTTTGCCTTTGGTGGTAAAGATGCCGAGACACTAGAAACCATCGGAACTCAAGGAGATTTGAATCGATTGGTGGATATACTAGCCGAGGCATCTGATATCCGGGCGGCAAAGCCGTTGAGCTACGTCGTCAGATCCGTGTATGACAACCAAATCGTCAGCGTGAAATTGGCAACCGAATATGATGTCAAAGAATGTGTACCGACTATTGATCCGAATGCTCCACCGTACACTCGACATTGGGCGGGATTGAGTGCTGAATTCGGAGGCATTGGTGCCGCATATTGTCCAGATGGAACCCGTATGATCCTGATTAACCTTGAAGGTACGCACTATATGGAATCAGATATTGGAACGCTTGAAGGCCCATACCCCATTAGCCGGCTGGCAGGAGGTGAACCTTGCCCGGTTGATGGGATTGGAGCTATCTGTTCGGTAGATGGAAATATCGATTCGGATGGTTGGGTCATGTGTATCGATCATACAGGTTCCAAATATTTTTATTTACGTCCTGGAAAATGGGGTAGTAATCCGCCAGATTTAATTGCTAATATGGCTGATGGCACACATCCTTTTAAAGTCGACGGAGTGGGTGCGCTTGCATTCAAATGGGTCACAGATTTAGGTCCAGCAGCACGAACTTTTTTCAATTACACTGGCGATTATTATTCAATTTATACCAATAATCCTCAGCGATTTTATAGCCCGCATACGATTCGCTGGTACGAAGGTGATGTTCAAGATAATCCATTTCAATCGATCGGAGCTTCGGTTGGGTTTTATTTAGGTGCTGATCATATCACAATTTTATTCGATAAAATTGGTACTTCCTACACCATTTATTCAGCAGTTAATGGACATGCGCGGACTATCGGTCCATATAAAATATAGTGGTTAGAAAAAATATTAGAAATTAAAAAATGGGGAGACTTTGGTCTCCTCATTTTTTAATTTTGCTTTAACTAATACATATATACACTTTTTCAACGTAATAAATTTTATAACAAAATTCCGTTGTTTGGCATCTAGCCTATCCACAAATGCTGACCGGATGCTGCGAGCGTCAGTAGAATGCTGCGAGCGTCAGTAGAATGCTGCGAGCGTCAGTATGACACCATAAGTTTTTCATTAGTTATTGAAATGTCCTGTGACGCCCAAAGTGCTTGACAACAAAGACCCCTTGCTTGGCATCGCAGACCGTCCAACAATGTAATTTATTATTTCGCAGGCTCCATTAAACTTAAAAAACCCCAACGGGACGAAATATAACAGCCCATGGCAACGCCATGGCTGTGAAAAATAATCCAATTATAGTCCCATCGGGACGGCATATAATTCTAAGGGAATCTCAAATCCTAAATGAGCACTAATTGCAAAATCCAGATCGATAACATGATTAAGACGAATAAACCTAAGCCGAAAAACTTGTCCCACACCCACACGTATCCGTGGCATTCGGATTATTGAATTGAAACCCACGATTATTCAACCCGTCGACCCAATCGATTTCAATACCGAGTAGGTAGAGTGCGTGTGCTTTATTCATAAAAACTCGGAGGCCGTTAATATCATACAACTCATCCTCTTCTTTTTCTTCGTCAAAGCCAAGTACGTATGTGAAACCGGAGCATCCACCGCCTTTGACACCTACACGGAGGCCATAGGAATCTGGTAATTCCTCAGTTCGTTTGATGTCCATCAATTGCTTGATTGCCCCTTCGGTGAGGGTGATAGGAGATTCTTTGACGATGACAGTTTCATTACTCATACGATTCGATAACTTGTTTTACACATACAAAACTACAAGAATTTGATATTGTTTAGTGTGTATACCTCAACAATCTTCAGCATCTAGTGGTATCATGGTTTGAGGGCCGATGAGTACACTATTTTGTCAATCCCAAGTACAACCAATCAGCCAATGCCTGACGTTGTGATGGTGCGACAATGCGCTTTTGATCGAGATGATTTTTGATATTGGCCAACTCCACATATACGGCTACCGGATCTGTATGCCGAAGTACGTATAGTCCACGCTCTGTTACTGTGCCATGATATTCTCCATTCTTTCGATGTATTTTATATTTCTCTCTAAATGTATTTTGAACATTATGTGCCAGTTTCTTCCCCGCTTTGCTTCCTGGGGCGTGGTAGAAAAATACATCTTGTCGTTTATGCGTCGGTCGCGAATCGATATGGATAGAGATCACCTTATGTTTGGAATATTTATTTTTATTTTTTCGATAATTTGTATTTACCGCATCTACTCGTTGCCTTAGTCGATGCAATTGTTTTCGCGGTATTGCGGATCCATCAATGCATACCTCGTCATAATCAAGTTTTAAAGAAGTAAATTCTCGAATGCCGTCATTTTTATCCTGAATGATTATAAATACTTTGGCACCATTAGCTTCAAGATTTCTTGCCAATCGTAAACTCACATCATATGCATATTCATCTTCACAAAGTGCCGATGAACCGTGTTTACACATAGCACCAGGATCAGGACCTCCGTGACCACTGACAATATAATATGCCTCGTCTTTTAATTTATCAGAAACTTTTTCGAATTTTTTATGCTCGCCGTAAAGATTATTTATCAAATATTCTTTTTTATCGTCAACAACTTTGGCAGCAACTGTTTCAGTTTTAACTGCTCCGGGAGTTGCTTCAGGACAATCGATGAAATGATAAGGCACATATAGTATGGCATCATCCATATAATATGCTTTTTTCAATCCCTTGTCAACTAACATTTTATTGTATGCAGCTATCTTTCGGGCCACATCCCAATCATCGTTACCAATGGTGGATCTAATACTTTCGCGATTATAAGAATAAATTCGAATAGGCAATGTATATGATTTACTAGCATGAAGCCCGGAGTTTTTTGATAGATTATTTAGCGTATAAAAAGCATTGCGATTACAAGTTTCATTGTATAAGTCGTATCGATTCAATAGATGGAATATTCCATCACCGCGCACGGCTGTGGTCGCAAAATGTATGGTCGCAGCTTCAGTTTTTACGGGAGTGGCCTCGATGGTAGGTATTTTTTCAGTAGCCACTGGTTCTTCCTTCGCAGCGGCGGTCGCTTGTGTTGTATTTTTATCATGTTCCATCCCTTCACAATTCACTAGATGGAATGGCACATAGAGTCTATTGTCATCCATGTAATATGATCGCTTCAAATTCCGATCCCTTAACACGCGATTATATGCGGCAATCTTCTTAGCCAGATCCCAGTCATTTTTACCAATGGTAGAGCGGATGCTTGTTTTATTATATTCATATATGGCAATCGGAAGCACATATTTCTTACCGGCATAGAGCACATCATTTTTACTCATTTTATTGATGCGGTAAAATGCACCGACATTGCATTGATGAGCAATCAAATCATATTTGTTTAATAACTTGATAACGGCATCGCCGCGCTTGGCTATTACGGTGTGATGTGCGATGAAATTAGCACTGTTATTACCTGCATGCAAAGACGTAAAAATGAAGCAAGAGAGTAGGAGAGCGAAGAAGGTTTTCATATTGACTAATTGATTAGAAGAATATAACGCTATATGCACAAATATAATACATTAATATTATTAAACATATGTAAAGTACGGTAAATGTTACCTTTATCTTTTTTAATTTAACAATATGATAGCTTTTGTTGATTGAAGAAGGATTTTGAATCTCGAGATTTCATATTGTTTTTTTGCTTATTTGATGAAAAGAATTATGTAATCAAATGTCATTCAAAGTTTAGCGTTTCGATTATCCTTTTATGATAATAGAATATCTTAATAATCCACAATGCTTCGCAAAAACTATCTTCGTCACATGTTTGCAGATTGGCTTCGATTTGATATCCGGTTTTTTCAATTTTTATCGATTTGGAATTTGCCAAAAATCATTCGTATTTATGGATGGTGGACAATAATTTTCTGGCCATTTGAGTGGATGTTGGGATTATTGCATCTGATCGGATTTAGTCATGTGGCTCAACCACTTCTAAAAAATAGATCGACCAGACGCTTAAATGAGCGAGAAATAAACATTGCCAAGAGCATATTTGGAGATCGTTTGAAGTATGATTTAGTTAGTATGAATGGTTCGTCGCGGATCGCACGACGATTGCGTATTGCCTTTGTCACCGGTAATCAAATCAACTTCAATGATAAAATGAGTGAGCCGCTACTTATTCATGAGCTAACGCATATCTATCAGTATCAGCAAGTTGGGCTAGTTTACATACCACGATGCTTGAAGGCCCAATACTCCCGCGAAGGCTATAATTTTGGTGAGGTGGTAGACCATCTGGATATATTAAATGGAAGTACCGGTCTTGGAAAGCTAAATTATGAGCAACAAGCAGAGTTTCTGGAAACATTGTATGCGCAACGTGCTACGTACACGCTAGCGAGTGGTCTGAGTGGTACGTTTCATAATCTGAATTTCACGGTGTAACCAAAACTCGCCAGGCGACATACACGGCTGGCATGAAACTCGCCTTGCACTTGAAGTGCAAGGCGAGTTTCGGTGCCACCTTGGGACGTTTCATATTCAGCTATCGAAGACGAGATATCAGAGGTCGTATATCGATGGAGACAGCTTTGCAGGGGCAACTGCATTTAGCATCATGTGCTTGCTTTTGCTTCGCTTAACATATTTGTCAAACCTTCTAGAACTAATGTAAAATTCAACAATAATTTGAATGACTTTTGATATTATAGTCAACGTTATTCAGGCATCAACACCGAGCCAATTGCTAAAATTTAATGGCCAATCACTAGCTTTGTGATTATGAACAACACATGGCTAATCGGATACATGGGAAGTGGTAAGTCTACTGTGGCCAAGGCCTTAGGTGTGGCTAAAAACTGTCGCCATGTGGACACGGATGAAATGATGGAAAGAGAGACTGGACTTTTTATTCATCAATATATTGGCAAGCACGGTTTATCATGTTTTAGAGCATTGGAACGACAGATTTGTCTACGTCTGATGAAAAAAAACGACCTCATCATCCCAACTGGTGGAGGGGTGCCGATTCACAGTTGTTCGATTGATGAAATGCGAACAAGTGGTCGGGTCATCTATCTCCACTGTCCCATCGATGTAATGTGGAATCGCGTCCAGGCACAAAAGGTAGAAAGACCCTTGGCGGAAATCCGAAGTGTATTTGCTGAGCGCTTTGGATCTCGAGAGCCGATTTATCGACAAGCGGATTTGATTGTCGATTCGAGTCGTCCGGTCGAGCAAATTGTTGATGAAATACTTGAAATAAGAAGTTTGCATAATGCTATGGACAATACATAATATGCTCTTTGCAATACTTGACGAACAAAAGATGGAACCCATTCCAAATACTCATGCTAGATGTCCAGTATGTGGAGGAAAGGTAGTGTCTAAATGTGGTGAAATAAATGTGTGGCACTGGGCACATCTAAAAGATGAAAGTTGCGATACTTGGTATGAACCAGAAACCCGTTGGCATCGAAACTGGAAGTTGACATTTGGAAGGGAGAACTGTGAAATTAAAATTGTAAAAGACGATTCTTGGCATGTGGCCGATGTTCTCACTCTAGGGAAGCTTATAATTGAATTACAAAACTCATCGATAGCAAAAAATATAATTCGCGAAAGAGAAGAATTTTATGGAGAAAGAATGATCTGGATAATCAACGGAATAAAATTTAAGGAAAACTTCTATATTAAGGATTGGAGTAATGAATTAAATTGGTGGGATCAAAAACACGACAATTGTAAACATCGAGGGGGAAAGAAAATGTTCAAATGGGATTACCCAAGAAAAAGCTGGGAGGGGTCACAACGGCATGTCTTTATCGATTTTCATGATGGATCACTTTTTTGGGTTCATGAGGGCATGGGGAGGAGCTCAGGAGTAGGTAAATTTGTTCCCAAACACGATTTTATAAATAAATATGGTGGAGACTTTAAAAAACACTTGTCTCTTTTCAGAAATTGTACTTTCGAGCTTAAACGAAATAAAGTTAAATTAAGAGGAATTAAAGAAAATAATATACATCTGATTGCGTCTGTTAAGTACAAAGGGGTCGCAAGAAGCATCGAGATTTATTTTGAAAATGAAGTTGATATTTTTAAAATTAAAAAATCATCAAAGTTTATTGTTAATGGTTCTTTGAGATTCGAGGATAGTAATAGAAATTTAGAATTAATTAACTCACATTTTCTTGAGCAATAATAGCTTGTTAGCAAGATGACGCAACGTGCCGTCATTTTTATTGTCGGTGCCTTTGATATTGTGGCTGGCAACTCTAATTCGCCGATGACGTCTCGCCAGCCAAATCGATCACAAAAGCGTAATGCATCGCCCATTCCTTCAATCTGGAAAACCGACCTGATGCACCGCCATGACCGGCTTCTAAATTTGTATGAAATAGAAGGGGATTAGCGTCCGTTTTATAATCGCGCAGTTTAGCCACATATTTTGCTGGCTCCCAATATTGAACTTGACTATCATGTAGTCCTGTCGTTACTAAAATTGGTGGATAATCCTTAGCCTCAATATTATCGATTGGTGAATACGATTTAATATAGTTATAAGCTTTTTCATCGTTAGGATTTCCCCATTCGTCATATTCACCTGTTGTCAATGGAATTGATTCGTCCAACATCGTCGTAACGACATCTACAAATGGTACAGCGGAAACAATTCCAGCCCATAAATCAGGACGTATATTTGTTACGGCTCCCATTAATAATCCACCGGCACTTCCACCGTAGGCATATACTCGATTAGGGTCAACATAATTCTGTTTAATTAAATGATCGGCGCAATCGATAAAATCGGTAAACGTATTTTTTTTATTAAATAATTTTCCATCCTCGTACCACGGGCGACCGAGTTCTTGTCCACCACGTATGTGCACGATCCCAACGACAAAGCCGCGATTTAATAAGCTAAGCCTAACTGAACTAAAGGATGGATCATAACTACTTCCATATGATCCATATCCGATTAAATACAATGGATTAGAGCCATCTTTTTTATAATCAGCAGGGTAGACGATAGATATAGGCACGAGTTTGCCATCCCGCGCTTGCGCCTGAACTTGCTCACTACGATACGCGTCTGGATTGAAGTCGCCAAGGATCTCCTGCCGTTTGAGGAGTTTTAATTCCTGGGTTTGCATATTATAATCATACGTCGTCGATGGAGTAGTCAGCGAAGAATAACTGATGCGAACGACGTCTGTGTCGATATTAAAATTATTAAATGTATTTGCCGAATAAACCGTCTCGCCAAAATCTACGAAATGATCTTCACCGGCCGTTGGAAGTATTCTGATTTTTGAAATGCCTTTATGCCGTTCTGTTAAGACCAACGCTTTTGAAAACACATCAAATTCTTCGATAAATACATCACTCCGATGTTCGATGACAGTTTTCCAATTTGATTTATTCGTTTTATTGATAGGAGTTTCCATGACTTGAAAATTCTGTGCATTGAGATTGGTCAATACATAAAATTTTTCATCGGCATGTTCGATTTCATATTCGAGACCACGTTCTCTAGGCTGAAAAATCTGAAATTCACTTTCTGGCTCATCGGCTTTAATCATGCGATATTCAGTCGAAACTGTCGAGTATGATCCTATGATTATATAGTCGTCAGAATTTGATCGAAAAACGTAAGTGTTAAAAGTTTCATCGGCTTCATGAAATATTTCGACATCCTGACTGACCGGCGTGCCCAATATATGTTTGAACACCTTATAAGGACGAAGTGCATCGTCTTTCTTGGTGTAGAAAATTGTCTTATTGTCATTGGCCCATACGGCATTGGCGCTCGTATTCGGAATGACATCGGGCAGTAGCTCGTCTGTCGTCAGATCTTTGATCTTCAACGTATAGATTCTTCGACTCAACGTGTCTTCTCCGTAGATGAGCAGGTTATTATTGGGGCTTACTCGCAATCCACGTATGGAATGAAACTTATGCGGCTTGGCTAGAATATTTTGATCGATTAATGTCTCTGAATTTCCAGTCGACTCTTTTCCTCTTTTGTAGATAGGATATTCATTATCTGAAGAATATTCGGTGCTATAAAAATATCCGTTCTTTTTATAGGGGACAGAATTATCGTCTTTTTTTATACGCGCCACCATTTCATCGTATAATTCCTGCTGCAAATCATTGGTATGTGATAATACATGGTCTGCATAGTTGTTTTCTGCTTCAAGGTAGGCGATGACATCAGGATTTTCACGCTCGTTTAACCAATAATAATTGTCCAGACGGTCGTCGCCATGCATGGAAAGTGTTTTTGGCTTCTTCTCAGCTTGCGGTACTTGTT
>ENA-ORXU01002297-ORXU01002297.1-marine-metagenome-genome-assembly--contig:-NODE-2297-length-13290-cov-4.039431_pt1 | contig 13290 bp, 15 predicted proteins | sample MGYA00237869_ERZ511484 | MGnify/ENA metagenome assembly ERZ511484
AGCGTAGCTACGGCGGTAAGGCTAATCGATAAAGCGGTATTGCCCTTTGCCAAATGGGCTATAAAATTAGAAACATTACCCCCTGGGCATGCCGCAACCATGAACATACCCATTGCAGTGCTCGGTAACGGCTCGATGACCCATACCAAGGCAAAGGTCAAAACTGGCAAAGCAATAAATTGACTGAATATACCTGTAAAAATTGGCCTAGGTTTCTCGAAAAGGCGCTTGAAATCTTGTATCGAAATTTCCAATGCGATACCGAACATGACTAGCGCTAAAACACCGTTCAATATCCATTGAGTCTGAGCATCAAAATTCAGGGTTACGCTATCTATAAGATTTTCGGTCAATCGATTACGAAATTTTGAGTCCGTTTACTACTGCGGTTTCCGGTTTTAAAAGCACAACATCTTTACCATCGACCGCACCCAATATTAGACATTCGCTCATAAAATTCGCAATTTGTTTCTTCGGAAAATTAACCACGGCTATCACCTGTCTGCCCAAGAGTTCTTCTTTGCCATACCTGCCCGTTAGCTGAGCAGATGATTTTTTCACACCTATCTCAGCACCAAAATCTATATGAATTTGATAGGCAGGGTTTCGCGCCTCAGGAAAATCTTTTACCCCTACTATAGTACCCACGCGCATATTTATTTTTTCAAAATCGAACCACGATATTGTATCTGACATATATATCTATTATTACCTATGCATGAAGTTAAAAATAGCGTATGAAATAGCAAGGGTTCACCGAAATACTTTTTAACTTTAGAGACATTTTAGAACTTAATCACAATAAAATGGCAAGAACACCTAGTAATATGCTGCCTCTCGGCACCACGGCACCGGAATTTAGTCTAATGGACACCGTCACGGAAAGAACAATCAACCTTCAGGCCTTGAAAGGTAAAAAAGGCACAGTCATTATGTTTATCTGTAACCACTGTCCGTTTGTAAAGCATGTAAACCCGGTAATTTCAAAATTGGCGAAAACCTATCAAACGAAAGACATTGCCTTTGTTGCGATTTCCAGCAACGACATTGAAAATTACCCGCAAGACGCACCGCATTTAATGAAACGAACCGCTAAAGAAGAGGCGTATACCTTTCCCTATTTATATGATAGAACCCAAGAAGTAGCCAAAGCTTATAAAGCGGCCTGTACCCCAGATTTCTATCTTTTTGATAAGGATTTGAAACTGGTATATCGCGGCCAAATGGACGATTCAAGGCCTGGCAACGGAATACCGGTAACCGGCAACGACTTGACAAATGCCATGAATGCCCTAATCGAAGGTCGAGAAATTGATATCCGTCAAAAACCGAGTATTGGTTGTAATATTAAGTGGAGCCGATAATCGGCAATAATTATCTAAAATGGATCATAAGGTGGAAATCCTTCCTTTGACCGAACAACTTTTCAAAATATACATTGAAGTTGGTACCATAGCCTATAACCAACACTACCTACATCTTTGGAAAAATAGCGACTCCGCGCCCTACATCAGCAGTAGTTTTACTCAAGACGTTCTTCAAAAAGAAGAACAAGATGCCAATACGGAACTGTACCTCGTCAAAAACGGAAATATCTCGATCGGCGTTCTCAAGTTGGACCTAGATGCTAGCTTAGATTCTTACGGTAAAAAAGAAGCTATACTACTCGACAAAATATATTTGTTAAAAGAATATTCCGGCAAGGGCATCGGAAAGAAGGTTCTAGATTTTACGGAGAACCGGGCGAGACAGTTGGGCAAGAAAATTATATGGCTCGATACGATGAAAACCGGCTCAGCGTTACAGTTCTATTTAAAGAATGGTTTCGAAATTTACAGTGAAACAAAGCTAATATTCCGTGAAGCTATTGAATCGGAAAGACCTATGTACATCATGGCAAAAAAAATTTAAAAACTACATACTGCTACTGCCTACTGTAAACTTTTATACCCATCCCTTTCTTTTCAACAGATTTTCAATGTGGGCAAAATGATGGTTGCTATGCCAGGCGTATATACCAATGTTTTTGTCGAGTGCAGTTTCAACATTTCCGTCCGGGTGCAAGAATTTCCGTTTAAGGCCATCATCTGAAAGCCCCTTTAAAAGATATACCAACTTGGCATGAACGGCAGCTAAGTGGGCCAAAGAAAGTACTATCGGCGCAGTTTTGGTATCAAAGAGTTCTGCCCATGCTTTTTCATCATAAGCTTTAATTACAGGGCGATTTTCCGTCAGTGCCCACTTAAAGCGGATGTAACTATTGTGATGGCTGTCGGCCATATGGTGTATGGTCTGTCTTACCGTCCACCCACCAGGTCGATAGGGCGTTTCTAGTTGCTCATCGTTCAAATTCTTTACCAACGTCTCTAATTTGGCAGGCAAGGTTTCAAGTATTTGTATCCATTCCGAAATATGCGCATTTGTGATTGTTTCGGGATTTTGAAATTTTCCGATGGGATATTTTAGGTGTCCTAATTCTGTATTTTCCATGGAATAAAAGTAAAAGATTGTTTTGATATAATCCGTAGGAAATTTTAATACATTTTTAACCATAAAACTATGGGCTTCCTTGCTTAATCTACTAATTTTATAGGATTTCAATTTTAACCTAAAATATTTTAAATGGCAACAATACGATTGGGCGACAAGGCCCCTGATTTTACCGCAGATAGTTCAATGGGAAATATAAATCTATATGATTATCTCGGCGATGGCTGGGGAATACTATTTTCGCATCCCGCAGATTTTACTCCTGTTTGTACCACGGAATTGGGTACGGCGGCAAAATTCAAAGGTGAATTCGACAAGCGCAATGTAAAAATGATGGCGTTGAGCGTAGACGGTGCGGCTTCTCATGCAGAATGGATAAAGGATATCAACGAAGTGCAGAACACCACTGTCAATTTTCCGATAATAGCTGACGAAGATAAAAAGGTATCGAATCTTTACGATATGATTCACCCGAATGCGGACAATAACCTTACGGTGCGATCGGTCTTCATCATCGCGCCCGATAAATCGGTCAAGCTGATTTTGACCTACCCTGCCTCAACAGGGCGTAACTTTCATGAACTTTTACGGGTTATCGATTCTTTGCAACTTACGGCTTACCATAAAGTTGCGACCCCTGCCAATTGGGAACATGGCCAAGATGTAGTCGTCAGCCCGGCCATCTCAACTGCAGATGCCAAAGAAATGTTCTCGAAGGGCGTTGAAGAAGTTAAACCATATTTGCGTATGACACCAGATCCGACTGCTTAAAAACTTTATTGCGTTAAAACCCAGAGCCTTTTGATACCTTCAGAAGGCTTTTTGTGTTTATAACGATTCCTTCACTATCGCTTCGAAATAAAAACTTCCTGTATTGAACTCGTCTTGAGTTGTTGTTTGGAACCGAGATTTTTGGCTTTTGTGGTATAATGCAGGCTTTTTTGAGCAGCATAGCCATAGCTATATTGTGATCAAAAGGCAAAATTAGGTCGCAAAATGTAAAAATCGTAGGTAAAAGAACAACTCAAGACGAGTTCATTATATCATTGTTATTATTGGCGGAAGGGCAATTTGGAAAAATCTTGACACATACTAACAAAATGTTAACGAATCACCTATATTGCAAATTCCCAACACTTTTCATTCTATAGCGTAAAAGCCTACCAACAAAAGCATACATTATGAAAAAACTTAAAATTACAAAGCGGAATAGAGATTGGTTCTTTATTTCAGTTGGGATTACTTTGTTGGGCTACGTTTTCTTTTTTAAGTATGTGATGCTTATTGGTATTGGGTGCCTTATTTTGATTTTTGTTGATTTTTTGGGCGACAACGCAATGCTAAAATCTAAATAACGATACTTTTACTTATGAAATCTTTCACTATAACAGAAATCAATGCGCTTTTAAAAGGCGAACTCGTGGGCCACACCAAGCAAAAGATTAGCGGACCCGAAGAGTTGCAGAAAGCGCAACCACACCATATCACCTTTATCGGAAGCAAAAAATATAGTGATCTTTGGGAGACCTCCGCGGCCAGTGCGGCTATAGTCAATGAAGGCCTTATTTTAGAACCTGGCGAAAATCGAGCACTTATAAAAGTAAAGAACGCCGACCTCTCAATGGCTAAATTATTGGAGCTATTTGCTCCTGAGAGTCCGTCTTTTGAGGTAGCTATTCACCCAACGGCAGTAGTCCATAAGTCTGCAAAAATTGGCAAGAACTGTAAAATTGGGGCCAACAGCTATGTTGGCAAAGATGTTATTTTGGGAGATGGTACAATCCTTTACCCCAACGTTACCGTCATGGACAAAACGACTATTGGCAAAAATACGATCATCTGGCCGGGCGCGGTTATTAGGGAACGTTGCGAAATAGGGAATAACTGTATTTTTCACAATAACGTGAGTATAGGTGCCGATGGTTTCGGCTACAGACCAAGTGATGACGGCCGTGGACTCGTTAAAATTCCACAAATTGGGACTGTCATAATAGGCGACGACGTAGAAATCGGTGCAAATTCTTGTGTGGATCGCGGAAAGTTCAGTGCGACAATTGTTGGAGACGGTTGCAAAATCGACAATCAAGTGCAGATTGCTCATAATTGCATCATGGGGCGCTCTTGCATTATGGCCGGGCACAGTGGCCTGGCCGGCTCTGTAACCCTTGGCGATGGCGTTATTATCGGCGGTAGCGCATCTATAAAAGACCATACCACTATTCATTCCGGTGCTGTGGTAGGAGCGGGATCAGGAGTATTGGCCGATATTCCCGCAGGCAAGACGGTGTTAGGCTATCCGGCACAAGATTCTAGGGATATGCTAAAACAATGGGTCATGATGCGCAAGTTGGCCAAGAATTGATTTTCTAAACTATTTAATATTTTTCCCGAAAGCATAAAAAACGTTTCATTCTTTTTAACTTGTGTTAAGAAAATTCGTTCAGATGTTATCATCCGCAGTAAAAAGGTTCTGCTTATTACTTTCGCTAACGCTAACAATGAGCGCATGTGTTAATCTCAAGCATGTCGGAGAATTTTCCCAAACCTCAATAGAAGGCATTGAAAAATACGAGATACTCCCACAAAATTTTACTCAAATCTGCAATGAGGACTGCGAGCAAAAGAACATCCGTAATTTCAAAATACATAAAACAGCTTGCGCGTGCGACCAAAATGAAAAGGCGGATAGTATTACAGCAGTAATCTACGCGACTACCCGCGATTATTTTTACGGCTTGGTCGATATAACCGACAATAAACTTACCAGTTATCAAACCGCTGACCTGAATACCGCTCTATCTACAGGTGACTTTGGCCCCATAAAACTCAACGAGGCCGATGTCAATGCGTACTCGAAGGTTTCAACATTGTTACTCCGAGCCTTTACCGATGGCTACAGAAGAAAGAAAGTAAAGGAATATATAACGGAAGGCCATGGGCCTTTAAAAGTTCTGCTAAACTTTCTTGAACAAAATATAAGTGGTAATCTCAATGGAAAATTAGAAGTTCAAAAAAGTAGTATCAAAAACTTTTATTTTGATTTCGTAACCGATAAAAAACTATCCCCTTATGAACGCACAAAATTTGCCGAGGACTATTTTCGACGTATTTCGGAGATAGCCGCTAAACAAAAAGAACTTGATTCTTTTTCGGAAATCTTACGGGAAATCGCTGAAGGCCATGATGCACTTTATTCATTTAGTAATCAACTTGAAGACAAGGAAGTAAAGGGCAAATTGGCGCGATTAAGTAGACGGTTGAAACATGTTATTAGTTCCTTATCCGACTAAAAAACACAAAATGGCTAATCTAACTTCAGAAGAGGTAAAACAACTGGCAGACAATCTATTGCGCATGACGAACGCTTTAGGCGACTATCGCTATGAGAATTTCGAACTCCTATCTGAAGAAGAAAATCTACGGATAAAAGAGTTGCACAACCTGCAATTAGAACATACTACCGAATTATACACCAAGTCGGCAGTACTGGCGATGGATGATGTTGAAAACAGTTTGAAACAGATAGTCACAATTACCGAACAAACTCAGAAACTCTATAATAAATTAACAAATGTGCAGCAGATATTAAATCGCGCAACGGCAATATTGACACTCGCAGCGGCCGTAATTAGTTTGGATACTAAAGAAATTACATCTTCGATTCAAAACCTATTAGCTTAAGTTAATTGATAATCAATTCATTGACTTTACATTCTTTCACGCTGCCGACAAAAAAAATTAAGTTTAAAAAATCATTTATTTAAATTTTTTAGTAGTACATTTGCGCTTTAATTTAATTTTTAATTTTTTATTATTATGAGTAAAGGAACAGTAAAATTCTTCAATGATTCCAAAGGTTATGGTTTTATCACTGAAGATGGTTCAAGCGAAGATCACTTTGTACACATTTCAGGTCTTATCGACGAAATTCGTGAAGGTGATGTTGTAGAATTTGAACTACAACAAGGTAAAAAAGGATTGAACGCGGTAAATGTAAAAGTAGTAGACTAAAACGCATAAACTTTTTTTATAAGAAGCCCCAACATTATATGTTGGGGTTTTTTTGTGGTTTTTTGTTATTCTAAATTATTTAGTCATATTTTTCATACATTTGTTTGCGTTTTGACACAACCCTTTAACACTTAAAGAGTTTTATATAGAAGCGCGCATACCTATAATTAAATTGTGAACTATGTTTACTTTCTTCGGTATTCTTTTTATTTTGCTAATTGTCAATATCATTTTGCTTATTTTAAGCACAGATAAGGCAAAAAAATCTCGATAGCTTCATTTTCTAAGTTATCGATTTGACAATAGCGATATACACTATTGACTTTTTCTCTTTCGTTCTGCTGTGATATACCAGATGGCATGAATATGGTCAGTATTCAAAATAAGTTACGTTCTAGAGTTGCTTTGACTTTGTCAAATTTTTGTTTTTGATTATCCATATCATCCAAATAAGCCCAACTAAAAATTTCACCTTTCCGAAGGACTGCCCTAAAGTCCCCTCAAGGGGACAATCGTGGTCAAGAATAAATCGAAGTGAGATAGCTATACGGAGCTAGAAAAATATCATGTTACTATTTGTTTCGAGCAACAATAGTTTCTTTTCATGAAGTGATTTAAATATCACAAACACGAAAGCCCTGACGATGCATCAGGGCTTTTAATTATAAAATATTGTAAAAAATTATTTTACCTCCATCAACTCAACGTCGAACAACAGCGTTGCATCGGGTGGAATTACGCCTCCCGCTCCTGAACTTCCATAGGCTAAATCGGAGGGTATTACAAAACGTGCTTTATCACCTACTTGCAATAAACCGATACCTTCGTCCCACCCGGCAATTACCTGACCGACACCTAATTGAAAATCGATAGGTTGATTCCGTTTGTAAGAAGAATCAAAAACCTGTCCGCTCAGCAATGAGCCCTCATAATGTACGGAGACCGTATTTCCTTTCTGCGCTTGCGCTCCTTTACCTTTTTGAATCATTTTGTAACGAAGTCCACTATCGGTTTCGTCGAAACCCGCAGCTATCTTATCCAATTCCGCAGCTTGCTTTGCTTTTTGCTCGGCCAATCTTTTCTCTTTTGAGCCTTTGAACGAATTGAACGCATCAACGGCGTCATATCTTTCGGCCTCTTCGCCTACCCGAAAAATTTCTAAGCTTTTTATGGAATCGCCCTGGGCAATACTATCCACAATGTCTTGACCCTCCTGAACATGACCGAATACGGTATGCTTATTATCTAACCAAGGTGTTGCTACATGGGTAATGAAAAACTGGCTGCCATTGGTACCAGGTCCCGCATTCGCCATTGAAAGAACACCTGGTTCCGAATGGTTCAAATCTGGATGGAACTCATCGTCGAATTTATAGCCGGCATCACCAGTGCCAGTGCCTAAAGGACATCCGCCCTGTACCATAAAATCGGGAATTACCCTGTGGAATTTCAATCCATCATAATAAGGCTCCCCTTTTGATTTTATTTTATTCTCTAGATTTCCCTCGGCCAAAGCAACAAAGTTACCGACCGTTCCAGGAGTTTTATCATGCGTAAGTTTTACCAGAATTTCCCCTTTCGAGGTATTGAATTTTGCGTAGATTCCGTCTTGCATTTTTCTCGTTTTTAATGAGGTGCAAAGGTACAAATTTTGTTTTGAGTTGCGAGGTTTCGGGTTTCGGGTTTCGGGTTTCGGGTTTCGGGTTTCGGGTTTCGGGTTTCGGGTTTCGGGTTTCGGGTTTTAAAAAATATCTTTTCTGAATGAATGAACTTTTTTCAAAGGAAAAGAATGGCACAAATTTTAACTAAATTTTTCCGTCTTCCGTCTTCCGTCTTCCGTCTTCCGTCTTCCGTCTTCCGTCTTCCGTCTTCCGTCTTCCGTCTTCCGTCTTGTGTTCTATAAACCTAAAACTAACCTTTTATCTTCTTTGAAGAAACAATACCATATTTATCAAAAAGGTAGACCAAACTTGCCATACTGGCCGCTCCGAGTTCGAGTTCGCGTTTGTTGACATGTTCGAAGGTATCGTTCTCTGCATGGTGATGTACGAAATAGCGCTGTGAATCTGGCCTTAGACCCGCCAAGACCATTCCCTCGTTCTTTAAAGGGCCGATATCGGCACCGCTATACCCCTTTTCGAACAAATGTATATAATAGGGTTCGAAAAGCTTGCCCCAACTCTGTACGCGTTGAAGATTGGCATCGGAACAATCGAACGAAAAACCGCGTGGCGTGAAACCACCGGCATCACTTTCGAGGGCAAATACATGATTTTCATTTTTGCTATTGGCCATTTCGGCATACTTGTTTCCGCCTCGAAGTCCGTTTTCCTCGTTCATGAAAAGCACTACACGAATAGTTCGTTTAGGTTTATACCCTGTGGTCTTCAATAATCTTAGAACATCCATGCTCTGTACGCATCCCGCGCCATCATCATGTGACCCATCACCAAGGTCCCAAGAATCAAGATGGCCGCCGACTATCATGATTTCGTCGGGATATTGACTTCCCTTTATTTCCCCGATAACATTAAAAGATTCCACATCATCGAACTGTTTGCAGTTCTGTTTAAAATAAAATTTCGTCTCGGCATTCAGTTTCAGCGTCGTACTTAAAAGCTCTGCACCTTTCGTACTGATTGCCGCAGCGGGTATTCTAGCAGAAACCGGCGTATCGCCATAGCCCATAGAACCTGTATGCGGAAAATCGTCTAATCGGAGGTTCATTGACCTCACTATCACTCCAACTGCTCCGTATTTTGCAGCTTCTTCGGCACCCGAATACCTTTGGTCTACACAACCTGAGTACGCCGTAAACGTGCTGATTACTGTCGGATCCATGGGGCGGTTATAGAAAACTATTTTTCCTTCTATTTTTTCTTTGCCCAACCCTTTCAATTCTTCGATACCCTGAACCTCAATGAGGTTTGCTTTCAGCCCACCCAAAGGTGTGGCGACCGAACCGCCCAATGCGCAAATCGGAACATTGGTAGAAGAACCGGGAGAAGTTTCAAAATAGGCGAACTCAGGTGTGCCCCGAACCCATTTCGGCACCATAACGGGCTGTAACCAAACCTTGTCTAGACCAAGGGAATCCATTTGCGCTTTTGTATAATCTACAGCTTGTTGTGCCTGCACCGAACCTGAAAGACGCCCTCCTATCTGGTTCGATAAATGGTTGAGCCAATCGTACGCTTTGCCTTTTGTCAAAGCAGCTTCATAAATACGTTTAAGCTGCGCTGCATCTTCGGCCTGTGCAGAAGCTTGAAAGCTAACCAACAAAAATAGCACTAACAATTTCCTCATTCTTCTTCGTTTTCAAGTTGTTGTTTGTATACAGCTAAGTTAGCCTTTATTTTATCGTCAAGTTCGGGTTCTTCGATGTCTTTATATTTCTTTAATTCTTCCAATAGCACAGAGGCTACTATAACCCTGGCCACTTTTTTATTATCCGCAGGTACTATGTACCATGGGGCATGTGGCTTTGAAGTTTTGTTTATGGCTTCTTCATAGCATTTTTGATATTCGTCCCACAATTTTCGCTCTTTAAGGTCACCGGGGGAGAATTTCCAGTTTTTACGTTTCAACGCCAATCTTCTTAAAAGCCTTTGACGTTGTTCTTCTTTGGAAAGATGTAGAAAAAATTTAAAGATAATTGTACCGTTTTCGGCAATATGCCGTTCAAAGTTGTTGATCTGTTCAAATCGCTTGTCCCAAAAATTTTGGTCAATATCGGCAACAGAACTGACCCCGGGAATATGCTCACCCAAAATATATTCGGGATGCACACGAGTAACCAAAACGTTTTCATAATGCATACGGTTGAATACCCCAAATTTACCTTTGGCAGGAAGTGCTATATAGTGCCGCCAAATGTAATCGTGCTTGCGTTCAAGTTCGGTGGGCACCTTAAAACTGTGCACCACTACCCCACGCGCGTTGAAGTCTTTAAAAACTTCGCGAATAAGGCTGTCTTTGCCAGCGGTATCCATGCCCTGCAAACAGATCAACACACTGTATTTGCCATGGGCGTATAGCGTATCTTGAAAATCCCCTAGTTCTTCGCGAACACTTTCCAGATGCTTTTTTAATCTTTTTGTGGAGGTATCGAAATCTTCCCTTGTGGCGAAATTAGAAAGTTTGATGGGGCCTTCTACCCTAAACGAGCTGGTTTTTACTGTATCCATAGGTGGAATATAAAATTTTTTATCGTTTAACGGTAGCCAATGTTAAAAAAAATGACCGTTGGGCAAAAGAATTATCCGCTTTAACCAATATAGTCCATCCGGCGTGCCTTCCATCGAATAAAATAGGATGCAAAGGCCTGATACTACTACCTTTACACTGTAATATACCCAAATTTTACGACCGAAATTTTTACTATGAAACTACGTTACCTAGTGCTCTGCGCCCTACTTTTTGGGCTTTTTTCTGCGTTCAAACCAAACCGGGCCTGCGATTATGCCGACTCTAACATTGGTTATGTGAAAACAGAAATCGAGAAGGCCATATCCAATAAAGATTTACAGTTGGTTCGCTATCATACCTATAAGGCCTTAAATGCCATATCGAAATCAAAAAAACATCTGGACGCTTGCGGCTGCGAATATGCCATAGAGAACCTTACCGAAGGATCGGAGTACTTAAAACAAGCCACAAAGGCTACATCTTTGGCCAGTTCGGAAATCTTACTTAAAAAAGCATTGGAAGAAACTACCGAAAGCCTTGAAGCCCTAAAGAACCATGAACAGCACGATAGTGTCTACGATGATGACGTACTGGTTATGAACACGACTTCTCCCACAAAAAAGAGGACTTATAAGGAACCGCACAGCAAAAAGATGCTAAGACAAAAAATAGATTCTTCATTGATAAAATACAGCATATCGTTAACCCAAGTAATCAATACCGTTGATTGCAAAGAGGCCCGTGTTTTTGCCGAAAGAATTTATAATGACTGCGAGCAACAACTCTTAAAGGAAAATCTCTCCGAAGGTAAAAAATACTACAACCTGAAGACCAAGGAAATTACGGCCGAGGCTCTTGAGAAGTTAGGGAATTGTGGAAAAAAGTAAGCAGTTGGCAGTTGCAGTAAGCAGTAGCCACTTGAGTTCAAAATTGAAAATTAATTATCCAAATAAAATTTAAGGTTCGAATCTATGCATGGCATAGATTCGAACCTTAAATTTTTTACTGCCGACTGTACCTGCCAACTGCTTACTTTTCACTTGCTCGCGAACAACTTTACATCATCTTCAGATACTTCTTTACTGCCTAAAATTATAAGGCGTTCTACTACATTGCGTAGTTCTCTGATATTACCCGTCCAGTCATAGCCTTTCAGTAATTTTATCGCCTTATCTGAAAATGTCTTTGGTGCAATACCCTGTTCAGAAGCAATTTTCTTGGTAAAATGGGCGATAAGCAAGGGAATATCATCGCGCCGATCGTTCAACGAAGGCACTTTTATCAAAATAACGGCAAGTCTGTGATAAAGGTCTTCACGGAATCTGTTTTCCTCGATTTCTTTTTTAAGGTTCTTATTCGTAGCGGCCACTACTCTCACATCAACTTTAATATCTTTATCGGTACCCACCCTTGAAATCTTACTTTCTTGCAAGGCACGTAAAACCTTAGCTTGTGCAGAAAGACTCATATCACCGATTTCATCTAAGAATATGGTTCCCTTGTTGGCAGCCTCAAATTTACCGGCCCTATCACGAACCGCTGATGTAAATGCACCTTTCACATGCCCGAAAAGCTCACTCTCTATCAGTTCTGATGGAATGGCCGCACAGTTCACTTCAATAAAAGGTCCGCCACTTCGTTGGCTTTTTTGATGAATCCAATGGGCGACCAATTCTTTACCCGTACCATTGGAGCCCGTAATCAGAACGCGCGCATCGGTGGGTGCGACTTTTTCGATCATATCTTTAATTAAGGATATCTTCTCGCTCTCCCCGACCATTTCATAATTCTTACTGACTTTTTTCTTGAGGATTTTGTTCTCGACTACCAATTCCTTTCTATCCAGAGCATTACGAACGGTTGTCAAAAGCCTGTTGAGATCGGGTGGTTTGGAAATATAATCGAACGCCCCTAGCCGCATCGTATTTACTGCGGTATCTAAATCTCCGTGTCCGGAAATCATGATAAACGGAATTTCTGGTTTGATTTTTCGCGCTGCTTCCAACACTTCAACGCCGTCCATTTTAGGCATTTTAATATCGCAGAGCACCAGGTCATAGTCATTGTTCTTTACAGCTTCCAATCCTTTCAAACCGTCTTCTGCCTCCTCTACCAAATAGGCGTCGTTTTCTTCGGAAAGTATTTTTATCAATACCCGACGAATAGCCGATTCATCTTCAATAACTAAAATTTTTGACATTGTTTTTTATTTAAATTATGTGTTTGGCGAAAATAGTAATTTCTTAAAGCCCAATTCTAAACCCAGTTCTAAAATAAAAACTCGGGTCATCGTTCAGTGTGAAAATATCATTTCTATCCTCGTCCCTTAAAACACCGGTCTGAAACAAAGTATACCCTGCGTAGGCATAGACAAACATCGATTTTTTAATACTGTATTGATAGCCTATCGTGGCAAGCGCTGCCGATGAGGAAATCGAGGTTGCAGTACCGCTACCGAGAATACCTATTGAATTTTGAAGGTTTACATAGTAGCCATCCAGTATAAATTCTGTTTGCACCATATTTTTTTCGTTAAAATGATATTTCATAGCGGTTTTAGGTGCGCCAACTACGTAAGACCAATTTTTATGAAACCGTTTT
>ENA-ORXU01002298-ORXU01002298.1-marine-metagenome-genome-assembly--contig:-NODE-2298-length-13286-cov-3.283595_pt1 | contig 13286 bp, 10 predicted proteins | sample MGYA00237869_ERZ511484 | MGnify/ENA metagenome assembly ERZ511484
GGGTCGGTTCCCGACATGCTCTTCGTGGTCGACACGAACAAGGAAGAGCTGGCGATCAAGGAAGCCAACCGGCTGAATATCCCGGTCGTCGCGATCCTCGACACGAACTGCAACCCGGCGGGCATCGACTACCCGATCCCCGGCAACGATGACGCGAGCCGCGCGATTTCGCTCTATGTCGATCTCGTCGCCGCCGCCGCGCTCGACGGCATCAGCGTCGCCGCCGGTGCCTCGGGCATGGATCTGGGCGAGATGGACGAGCCGATGATGGAGGAGCTTCCCGCCGAGGAAGCCGCTCCCGCCGAGGAAGCCGCTCCAACCGAAGAGGCCGCCCCTGCCGAGGCTGCCGACGCTGCGCCGACCGAAGAGGCGACGGCAGCCGCTCCCGCCTGAGCCGCGCTGCCCCGCTCTTGAAATCTGTGATCGCGCGCCTGATATGAGGCGCGCGACTTTCCGTAAATTTTCAGTGCCGCGCACCACCGGGGGCGTCGGGCACCAATGTGAGGAGGACTCACCATGGCGATTACGGCTGCAATGGTGAAGGAACTGCGCGACAAGACCGGCGCAGGGATGATGGACAGCAAGAAGGCGCTGACCGAGAACGACGGCGACATGGAAGCCGCCGTCGACTGGCTGCGCTCGAAGGGCATCGCCAAGGCCGACAAGAAGGCCGGACGCACCGCTGCCGAAGGTCTCGTCGGGGTCGCGGCATCGGCGGGCGTCGCTGCGGCGGTCGAAGTCAATTCCGAGACCGATTTCGTCGCGCGCAATGCCGATTTCCAGCAGATGGTCGGCGAGATCGCCGGTGTTGCCAAGGACATCGACGCGACCGGGCAGGACACGATCGCTGCCGTTCAGGCCGCGACCGTGCCGTCTTCCGGCAAATCCGTCGAGGAGCACATCAAGGACAAGGTCGCGACCGTCGGCGAGAACATGAGCGCCCGCCGCGCTGCGCGCCTGACCGTGAAAGAGGGCGTCGTCGCCTCCTACGTCCATAACACCGCCGCGCCCGGCATGGGCAAGATCGGCGTTCTGGTCGCGATGGAATCCTCGGGCGACACTGCCAGGCTCGAAGACCTGGGCCGCAAGATCGCGATGCATATCGCGGCTACCAGCCCGGCATCGCTCGATGTCGACGATCTCGACCCCACGCTGGTCGAGCGCGAGAAGAGCGTTCTGACCGAGCAGGCCCGCGAATCGGGCAAGCCCGATGCGGTGATCGAAAAGATGATCGTGGGCCGGATGAACAAGTTCTATCAGGAAGTCTGCCTCATGAAGCAGGATTTCGTGATGAACCCCGATCTCAGCGTCGAGAAGGCCGTGGCGGAAGCCGAGGCCGGTATCGGTGCGCCCGTCAAGATCACCGCCTTCACGCGCCTTGCCGTCGGCGAGGGGATCGAGAAGGAAGAAGAAGACTTCGCCGCCGAAGTCGCCAAGACGATGGGCGGCTGATCGCTCATTGTCCCGCTCCGGCCTCGGGCCGGGGCCTTGCGAAGCGATACGGTCCGCAAAAAGCCCGCCTCCGGTCTCCGGTGGCGGGCTTTTCGTTCTCTCCCCGACGACCGCGCACACGAACCCTCCCGGCGAGAATACTGGGAGAGAAGCAATATCAGCGAAGCCAGTACGATAAGACTCCCTCTCCGTTTACGCGGGGCGCCGCGCAGCGGAGGGCTGGGGTGGGGCGCGACCGAAGGGAGCGAGCGGCATCGGTCATCCTCAAGATTTTCGATCTTATGCCCCGTCCGCCACCACCCAGTCCGGCGGCGGTTCCTCCAATATCCAGAGTGCCAGATAATTGAGGCCCGCGAGCATCTCGTCCACCGGACGTTTTCCGCGCTCCCGATGACCCGGCGGGCGACCGGGCCGCATCGGTTTCACCCTCAGATTCCCGGCCTGCCTGCGCCGGGCGATGACCCGCGCGAGCCGCCGTGCCTGCCTGGGCAGGTCATCGAGCGCCTGCTGCATCGCCGCGATCCGGCGGTGCAGGCTGGCGGTATCGAGTTCATCCTCGTCCGTCGCCTTCTCCCGTCGCGGCCTCGGTGTCCATTCGTCGAAGAACGACACGCGCGGCGGAACGCGGGGATGGCGCAGCTTTCCCGTCTCCACCCGCCGTCTGGGATCGAACAGGTCGAACACCGGAACCTGACCCGATGCTTTCTCGCCGCGCGGAATGGATCGCGTCGGCGCGGCGCGCTTGCGAACGGTCGGCTTCTTCACGTTCCGCATCGCGATCACGATCAACCGCCGGACACAGGATTCCGACGGCAGCAGGATCTCCAGCACCCGCCGTCTGGCGGCGCGGGTGATGACCCGACCCTCCGGCATCATGCCGAGCATCGTCGCGATCAGCCCCAGCAGGGCCGTGCGGTTATGCGTCAAAACAAGCTGCCAGTTCATCGTTCTTCCGTTTCGTTGTCGATGAAGAGAACAAAACATAAACTTTCAAGAAACGCAACACCGCGCGCTCGTCCCGCCTCGAAATCCCCGTCCCTCGTCTTCGCTACCCTGCCGACGCCTTCCTTTTTGCGCGCGATGGCCATCGGGCCTTTGACCTCGCCCGTCCGTGCGATAGATCAGCAGCGAAAGGTACGCGGTCTCGCGCGCGCCCGGCATCGAACAACCAAGGGGATATCGAACAATGGCCTTTGAACTTCCTGACCTGCCCTACGCCCATGACGCGCTCGCCTCGGGCGGAATGTCGGAGGAAACCCTCCAGTACCACCACGACATCCACCACAAGGCGTATATCGACAAGACCAACGAGATGGTCAAAGGCACCGATCACGAGGGCAAGTCCCTCGAAGAGATCATGGTCGCCGCCTACAAGGCCGAGAATACCGGCCTGATGAACCAGTCCACCCAGGCCTGGAACCACATCCAGTTCTGGAACTGGATGAAGCCCAACGGCGGCGGCGCGATGCCTTCCGAGCTGGAAAAGCGTATCGATGACAGCTTCGGCAGCGTCGCTGATTTCAAGAAGGCATTCCAGCAGGGCGGCGCGGGCCAGTTCGGTTCCGGCTGGGTCTGGCTGACGCTCAACGGCGACAAGCTGGCCATCCTCGCCACCCCGAACGGCGTGAACCCCGAATGCGTGGGCCAGACTTCGCTGCTCGGTTGCGACGTGTGGGAACATTCCTACTACATCGACTTCCGCAACAAGCGGCCCGCCTATCTCGAAAACTTCCTCGACAAGCTGGTCAACTGGGAAAACGTCGCCGAGCGTCTCTCGAAGGCGGGCGCGGCCTGACCGAGGCCACCGCACCGGAAACTGGAAAGGACGCCCGCCGGGGCGTCCTTTTCGCATTGGGGGCCTTCGTCATCTGGGGCGTCTCGCCGCTGTTCTTCTCGCTCGTGAACGACGTGCCGCCCATGGAGGTCGTCTCGCACCGCATCCTCTGGTCCCTGCCCGTCATCGCCCTCTATGCCGCCCTGACCGGACGATGGCAGCGGTTCGTGCAGGCGGGGCGAGAGCGGCGCACCATGCTGGCCCTCGTCACGGCCACGGCCTTCATCTCGGTCAACTGGTTCGTCTTCATCTTCGCCATCCAGCTCGGCCAGACCTCGCAGGCCAGCTTCGGCTATTACATCTACCCTATCGTCGCCGTCCTCCTCGGCGCACTCGTCTTCCGCGAGCGGATCACGGCGATGCAGTGGAGCGCAGCCGCTCTTTGCACGACCGGCGTACTGCTCATTGCCGTGGAACGCGGATCGCTGCCCTGGATCGCCCTGGTGGTCGCGAGCACCTTCGCCATCTACGGCGTCATCCGAAAGATGGTCACGGTCGGGCCGCTGGTGGGTGTGCTATGGGAGCTGACGCTCGTATCCGGGCCGCTGCTCGCCTATCTGTGGTTCGTCGGAGGCGGCGTGTTCTTCGAGGATGCCCATACGGCGCTCCTGCTCGTCGGTTGCTCGCTCTTCACGGGCATCCCGCTGGTGATGTATGTCGAGGCCGCCAAGCTGCTGAAATTCTCGACCGTCGGCGTCCTCTTCTACCTCAACCCGACCCTGCAATTCGTGTCCGCCCTCGTCATGGGCGAAACGCTCAGCCTGCCGGTGCTGGCCGCCTTCGGCGTCATCTGGGCCGGGGTCGCACTCTACTGCTACGATCTCATGCGGCGGCAGTGATCGGCCCGGTTGCTCTAACCGAGTGCCATCTCCACCGCTTCCTCCGGTGTTTCCGCCACGGAATAGAAGCCGTTGAACCGCGAATGCATGAACCCCGATTCCGTGAAATGGGCGAAGAGGTCCAGCAGACGGGTCCAGTAGCCGTTCGTATCCACGAAGACGAGCGGCTTGTCGTGCAGGCCCAGTTGCCGCCATGTCAGCGTCTCGATGGTCTCGTCCAGCGTCCCCGGTCCACCGGGCAGCACGATGAAGGCATCCGCATTGGCGAACATCACCTTCTTGCGCTCGTGCATCGTCTCGGTGCGGATCAGCGTCGTATTGACGTCCGTGTTCCCTTCGTGACCGATCAGGATCTGCGGCACCACCCCGATCACCTCGCCCCCCGCCGCCAGCGTCGCCCGCGCCGTCGCCCCCATCAATCCGTTGTCCCCGGCCCCGTAGATCAGCCGCGCACTCCGCTCCGCAATCGTGCGCCCCAGCGTCGTCGCGGCTTCCATATACGCCTCGTCCTTGCCGGGGGAGGAACCGCAATAGACGCAGATGGTGGGCTTGCCGTGCATGGAGTCGCTCCGTTTAGTGCACCCCGTCGGGCCAGAGGACGACCCGGACGGTGCGCATGAGGATGAAGATGTCCAACAGGATGTTGAAGTTCTTCACGTAGTAGAGATCGTAGCGCAGTTTCTCGCGGGCGTCTTCCTCCGTCGCGCCATAGCGGTACTTGATCTGCGCCCAGCCCGTCAGCCCCGGCTTCACGCGATGGCGCTCGGCATAGAACGGCATCGCCTCTTCCAGCTTTTCCACGAAGAACGGGCGCTCGGGCCGAGGCCCCACGAGGCTCATCTCGCCCTTCAGGATATTGAGGATCTGCGGCAACTCGTCGATCCGCGTCTGGCGCAGGAACCTGCCCACGCGGGTCACGCGGCTGTCGTTCTCCTGCGCCCATTGGGGTTTCCCGGCGATCTCGGCATCCGAGCGCATCGAGCGGAATTTCACGATCTCGTAGGGCGCATCGTTCAGGCCCACGCGCGTCTGGCGATAGAAGACCCCGCCGGGACTGTCGAGCCGGATGGCCAGCGCGGCGAGGATCAGGACGGGCGACAGCACCAGCAGCGCCACCCCGGACACCACGATATCCAGCGCCCGCTTGGCCCGCATCGACCAGATCGCATATCCGGCATTGCGGGCGAAGATGAAACGCGCGGGATAGAGATTCTCCAGATCGACCTTCCCGGTCTCCAGTTCGCCGAAATCGAGCGAATCGAGGATGCGCATTCCGGCGGCCTTGCAATCGAGCAGTGCGGCGGCGGGCAGGGGAGCCGAGCGGTCGGCCACGATGATCTCCGCCGCATCCAGTGCCCGCGCCCGTTCCAGCAAGCCCTCCTGGGCATCCGCCGGATCGACCACGCCCACCACGTCCCCTCCGCCGGAACCGAGCCGCGCGACTTCGCGCACCGACTCGCTCGACGCGGGGTCGCCGATGACGAGGATACGCCGTTGCAGCGGTACGAAATGCAGGAACCGCCCGAAGATGTAGCGGGCCACCGCCACCGCGCCGTAGGAGAACGACGCGCAGGCGATCGCATAGAGAGGCGAGACCCAGATATCCCCGAAGACGTAGACGATCCCGAACCCCAGCCCGGCCCCGACCACGCAGGCGACGCCCAGCCGTTCGGTCATCGTCGAGAGATTCGCACGGGCATCCGGTTCGTAGATGCCCAGCGCGAGCATCATCACGATCGTCAGGATCGCGGGCAGGGCGGCGGCACTGGTCAGGCCCGACGGCCCGTCCGGCGAATGGACCACCAGCGTGGCGATCACGAAGATCGCCGCATAGACCGTCAGCGCCTCGATCACGGCGAGAACGAGAACCGACATCCGCACGGAATGACCGAAAATTCGCAGCATGGTAGGGGGTACTCCGCCTCTGTTCGGAACGAGCATAATCCGTTGCAGTTGAGCATTTCTGAAGACTCTGGCGCGATCTTCGACTCAATGGCCGGTATCGGCCCGTAAGAAGGATCGCCCTGTCATGCGCGCTGCTCTCTTTCTCGCCCTTGCCGTCATGGCCGCCGGATCGACGGCCCATGCCGACGGGGTCTTCCTGTCGCGTCTGTCCCCCAATTCCGGGGCGTTGACGGTCGAAAGACCGCGCGGCGCGGATGCCGTCATCGGGGTCCGGCTCGAGGGATTGCAGGGGCAGGAAGGGCGCGTGACCACGTTCGGTCAGGTCTTCCGCAAGGGCGACTGGCCGAAGGGCAGGGCGCTCGTCGCCGATGCGGGCGGCAAGCGCATCCCGCTCCAGACCGATATCAAGGCCCGCCATGCCGATGGCTCGGTACGCCACGCGATCCTCTCCCTGCGCAATCCTGCCGCCCGGACCGTCCAGCTTGCCCTGCGGGTCGCCGATGCGGTGCCGGCGCAGGAACCGCTCGATCCGGGCGCAATCCTCGAACGCGGCTACGATCTCGCGGTCGTCTTCGATTTCAAGGGGCGCAAGGTCACGCTCGATGCCGAGAAACTGCTGGAGCAGGCGGTGAAATCCGATCCCGACCTCTGGCTGAGCGGCCCGTTCGCCTCCGAAATCCGCATCGAGCGACGGCTGACGCAGCAGCTTACCGCCATCTTCGATATCCGTGCGCAGGCCGACGGGGCCGTCCGCACCTCGGTCTCGATGCACAACGATTCCATGTACGAGACCAACGATCTCGACATCGCCTATGGCTACACGATCCGCATGAGCGGGCAGGCCATGGTCGAACGCAAGGTCACGCACCGCCGCTATGCCAACTGGCGCGAGACCGTCTGGGCGGGCGCACAGCCATCGAGCGCCCATGTGGCCTACGACTACCCCTACATGATCGCCACCGGGGCCGTGCCCGCCTACGATCCCGAACTCAGGATCGACCGCCGGTCTCTCGAAAGCTGGCCCGAAAAGCTGGCCGATGCCGATACCGGGCCGTTCGGCAATGCCCTGATCCGCAAGGACATGGCGGCCAGAGGCGGGCGCGGCGATATCGGGCCGGTCCCGGAATGGACCCTGGCATGGCTGCGCACCCAATCGCCCCAGCATCACCGCGCGATGATGGAGACCGCCGAAGCCGCAGGCTCCGTGCCCTGGCACCTGCGGGATCCCTCCACGCAACGCGCGCCGGTCCTGGACGATCACCCCCGATACTGGATGGATGCGCGGGCGACGCAGGGCGCGAACGGCCATGGCCCGATCCGCACGGCGGTCGATGGCTGGCGGATCGACACCGCGCATCAGCCGGACCTGACCTACCTGCCGTATCTCGTTTCCGGGGATCGCTATTTCCTCGACGAGCTGCACGCGCAGGTCGCCGCCGGTCTCTTCACCCATGACCCGAGGAACCGGGAGGGGGCCGTCGGAGCGGCCCGCCGGATGGATGTGCGCGCGCAGGCATGGCTGAACCGCTCCCATGGCAATGCCGCATGGATCACCCCGGACGCTCATCCGGCAAAGGACGCCCTCACCGACGAATTCCGCGCGCGCATGGCATGGTATGCCCGTGCCTATGCGCGCGAAGACCGTCTCGGCGGCCCCGCCGGGCAAGAGACGGCAGGCTGGATCGAAGGCGCGGACCCGAAGGGCACCCTCGCTCATTGGCAACAGGATATGTTCGCGACCACACTGGCCCAGAATGCCCGCATGGGCTTTCCCGAGACGGGCGGCCTCTTCGGCATGATGCGCCCGTATCTCCTCAACCGCTTCCTGCGCGATGATATCGATGCGCGATGGGCCACCGCCCCCGAAACGCTCCATCGCGACCCCGAAACCGGCGCGCCCTTCGGCACATGGCGGCAGATCGCCCGCGCCAATATCGCCGCCCGCCGCTTCGATCCTCGCCCTGCCGCCCAGATGGGCGACCCCGACAAGGCATGGAGCGCCGCCGCCCAGGCCCGCGCAGGCTATGCGTCCCTGCTCGGGGCCTTCGCCGATCCCCTGCTGGCCGAGGCCTACGCGATCCTCGTGCGCAACACGCAAGGGATGCAGAGCGGCGGGCACGGCTTCGGCCAGCATCCCAAATTGGCCATCGTCCCCGTCTTCCCCGACGGCACGACCCTGCCCATCGCCCGCCACGGCGCGGTGGATGGCCGGGCCAAGGGCACACGCGGGAACGACCTTCTCGCCGGAGGTCCGCAGGCCGACATGCTGCTCGGTGAAGAAGGCAATGACATCGTGGCGGGACTGGACGGCAACGACACCATCGCCGGGGGGCTCGGCTTCAATCTGCTCGCGGGCGGACGCGGCGACGACCGCATCGTCGCAGAAGGCGGCATCACCATCGCCGCCGGAGGGCCGGGGGCCGACATCTTCTACGTCGGACGCCTTGCCGAAGGCGGCCCCGCCCCCCTCGGACGGCTGGAGATCGTAGACTTCCGCCCCGGCACCGACCGCCTCGCCCTGCCGCCCTCCCTGCGTGACCACCCCGCCGTCCTGCGCGGCGCGAAGGCGGTGAAGGCCGGAACCCTGATCCCCTTGGGCAAAGGCGCATCCATCCTCCTGCGGGGGGTGCGGCCGAGCGCGCTCAGGGCCGACAGCCTCGCGATGCGGTAGCCAGACCGCCCCAACGGCACCCTTGCGCCATACGGCCCGTCTGCTATCCCGTCCCGTGTACAGACAGGAGCGCCCCCATGGCCGAGTATACCGTCATCCGATACGTCCTCGCGGGCGATGTGGCCGAGATCACGCTCGACCGGCCCGATACGCTCAACAGTCTCAACGCCGCCATGCGCTCGGAGCTGAAACATGCCGTCGAGCGGGCGCAGGCGGAGAAGGCCCGTGCCATCCTCATAACCGGCGAGGGGCGCTCCTTCTGCTCCGGTCAGGATCTGGGCGAGACCGAAACCGGCATCCCCGACGTCGAGCGCACCCTGCGCGAGGAATACGAGCCGATGGCCCGTGCTCTCCTCGATTGCGACCTGCCCATCGTCGCGGCGGTCAACGGCACGGCGGCGGGCGCGGGGGCCAGCCTCGCGCTGCTGGCCGATCTCGTCATCGCGGGCCACACCTCGCAATTCGTCGTCGCCTTCGCGCGCATCGGCCTCATGCCCGACGTCGCGCTCACGTATTTCCTGCCGAGGCAGGTCGGCCTGTCCCGCGCCATGGGCATGGCCATGACCACCGAGCCGGTCGATGGCCAGCGCGCCGCCGATTGGGGCCTGATCTGGAAATCCGTCCCCGACGACAACCTCATGGAACAGGCCCGCGCCCTGACCGGCGCATTGGCGAAGGGGCCGACCCGTTCCTTCTCGCTCATCCGCAAGGCCATGCGCGCCAGCCTCGACAACGATCTGACTGCCCAGCTTGCCCATGAGTCGAAGGGGCAGGGCGAAGCGGCCTCCACCCGCGATTTCCTCGAAGGCACCACTGCATTTCTCGAAAAGCGGATGCCGTCCTTCGAAGGCCGATGACGGCCCTCCGGCGCTTCGCCTCGCTACAGGCACGCGCCGCAGTCTTCGGCATCGGCATCCTCGTCCTGCTGTTCGCCACCAAGGCAGTCTGGCAGGACGACTGGTTGCTCCACCGCTACGATTTCCTGTTCGTCGCCGTCGTGGCCGCGCAGATATGGCTGCTCGCCACGGGCCGCGAGACATGGCGCGAGGCCAAGGTCATCGCCGTCTTCCACGTCGTCGGCGTGGTGATGGAGGTGTTCAAGACCGCCATCGGCTCGTGGGAATACCCGGAGGTATCGGTACTGGCCATCGGCGGCGTGCCGCTCTTCACCGGGTTCATGTACTCGGCGGTGGGCAGCTATATCGCCCGCTTCTGGCGGCTGAGCGACATGCGGCTGGAGCGCGCGCCCCCGCAATGGGTCGCCATCCTGCTGGCCGTCGCCATCTACGTGAATTTCTTCACGCATCATTACGTCGTCGATATCCGCCTCGGTCTCTTCGTCGCCATCGCGCTGCTCTACGGTCCGACCATGGCGCGGTTCGGCGAGGGCGGACCACGGGTCCCCGTCCTCGCCTTCCTCGCCCTCGCCGCGATCCTCGTCTACATCGCGGAGAATATCGGCTCGCTCACCGGCACCTGGCTCTACCCCTCGCAGCAGGACGGATGGCGGCCGGTCCCGATCGGCAAGCTCGGCGCGTGGTTCCTGCTGATGACGATCAGCTTCGTCCTGGTCCGAACGATCCGGCGCTGAACGAAGACGGCCCCGCCGAAAGGCGGGGCCGCATGGCAGTTTCGATCGGGAGACCGCGATCAGCGTTCGAGGCGATTGATCTTCAGCCGTTCGTCCGTCCGGAAGACACGGCCGCCCCCGTCGAAATCGACATCGGGAAGACGATCGAACTGTTCTTCGGTCATCCCCAGAAGGACCGCACGGTCCTCACCGCGAAGCGCGATGCGATCGACCGGAATGGCCACTTCGGTATCGCCGATACCGAGAAAGCCGCCATGCTCGACGATGACGTAGGTCTTGCCGCGCGCACGGACGATGCGGTCGATATCCCCGACATATTCGTCATTCTGCGCATAGACATCGACGCCCGAGAGATCGGCAGCCAGCAGTCCGGCGGATTTCATCGGCGCTTCGGTACCGTCCGTTCCCGCCGTGATCATGCCCCGTGCCTCTTCGGACGTGAAACGACGACGATCGCCGTCATCCGCATCGCGCGTGCCGCCGACGGCATCGGAATACTGGACGCTCGCCTTGCCGATCTGGCGGAATTCGATCTGCGGCTCGTCGGCGAATTCGAGCTTGACGGTCGGATCGCTGGTCTCGAACCGGATCTGCGGTTCGGCGCGGGAATAGGTGAAGCTGTCTTCGTCTTCGGATTCGAGAATGGCGACCTCGGCCTCACCGACGGAAGCCGTCGCACCGATATCCTCATCGGCGGTGACGATACGGCCATCCTTGCCGATGCGCTCGGAGCGGGTGCGCAAGGGTGGCGTATCGCTGCGGATCGCCGTATCGGCATCGACCAGCCGTGCCTCGACATCCACGGAAAGCTCCGGTTCACCCTGCGTGACGCGAATGGTCGGCTCGGGCATCACGACGCTGATCTTCGGCTGCTGACGATCGATGGAAACGTTCGGATCGGGCATCTCGACGAAGATCGTCGGAGCGGGCTGATCGATGGTGATGACCGGGCTGGGCATACGAACGGAAATGTTCGCGGGTTCCTGACGGACGACGACGGTGAAGGGCAACTGCTCGACGGCGACCTGCGCCGGAGTTTCCGTCACCTTGACCTGCGCCCCCGGAACGTCCACCGCGACTTCCGGCTCTGGAATACGGGCGAGGACTTCGCCTTCGACGAGGGCTTTCTGCTCGATCTCGATGGTCCGGCTCACGGTATCGCTGGCCGAAAAGCTTTCGGAGGATGTCGCGGTATCGCCGGCGGTGGCCATCTCGCGCTCGACATAGGCATCCGCGCCACCGGCGCTTTCCACGCGGGTCAGGATCGCGGCACATTCCGTGTCTGAATTGCGCCGTATGGCGTCGCGCACTTCCCGGATGTCCTCGACGTCGGCTCCGGCCTCGCCGACGATCACGAAGAGTTCCTCGCATTGCACGGCACGGTCCTGCGCGAAGGCGACCGGGGCCGAGGTAACGGTAAGAGCGGTTGCTCCGATGAGCAGGGAGCGAAGGGTCTGCGTCCGCATGGTATATCCTTTCGGGTTTCACGTACCTGTGAAGGTGCCCTGTAAAAAGGCGTGAACCCGAAAGGTGTTCCTTTAATCTACATTAAACCTGACGCTGTAGTCCTTTCGGTCGTTACTACAGGCGGTTGTAGGATTGCGGCATCGGCGGACCTACCGTAATTCGCCGAGAAGGGCCTCGGCATCGGGTCGCTTGTCGAAGGAACCGCTGCTGTCCAGCACGCCGGTCAGTACCGTCCGCGCCTCCGCGCCCCGTCCCGCCTTCGAGAGGGCGGCGGCATAATGATAGCCGATCTCGGGATTGTTCGGGGCCATCTTGGCCGCGCGCGACAGCAGGGCGAGGCCGCGATCCAGCTTGCCGTACTCGACCAGCATCCAGCCATAGGTATCGGCCACTTCCGGCGCGCCCCCTGCGGCCTCGAAAGCCCGCTGGGCATAATCGAGCGCATCGGGCCGTTCCGAGCGATGGCGCAACCACGCATAGTTGTTCAGTGCCACCGGGTTCCCCGGCTCCAGCTTCAGGAAGTCGGCATAGACCGTCTCGGCCTCCGCGTAATCCTCGCGATCCATCATGGCCGTCGCATAGGCGATCATCGCGCCGCGATCGCGCGGATTCTTCGCCATCCAGTCCTTCAGCCCTTCCTTGGCCGCATCGATACGTCCGGCCCGCACCCGCGCGCCATAGAGGGCCGTGGCCGTGCGGCTGTCCGGATTGCGGCGCATGGATCGTTCGAGCACTTCCACTCCGACGACCGGTTGGCTCATCTCGGCGGCGACATGGGCCATGAGACGCGCCGAAGCGCCTGCATCGTGGCGCGAGAGGGCTTTCGCCGCTTCCTTTGCCACATCCGTCTCGCGCCGTTCGATCGCCATCGTCGCCATGGTTCCCGCCAGTCCGGCATGACCCGGCCAGCGTTTCAGCCCGGTCCGCAGGGCCGCATAGGCATCCTGCGGACGGCCCGCTTCGGACAGTGCCTCGGCCCGGATCACCACGGCGCGTGGCGAGTCGGGCGCGCGCTTGACCAGCCGGTCGGCGGCGGTGACGGCGGCATCGCCCGCCTTGGCATCGATCAGCGACGTCGCGGCGAAGGACAGATCGTCGAGCGTGGCATCGCCCAGGGTGGACAGGCGCATGGCCTCGCGGATGGCATCCTCCTGCCGACCCGACAGGATCGCCCCGCTGATGAAGGCGGCGGAGAGATCGGTCGCGTCGGGAATACGTGCGATACCCTCGTTGAGTACCGTCATCGCCTCGTCGTTGCGTCCGCTGTTGCCGAGGCTTCGGGCGAGGCGCAGGGTCAGGAATTCACTGCCCGGATTCGCGTCGACCATCATCCGCAGGCGGTCGATGGTCGTTCCCGGCGATGGATCGAGCTGTTCGAGGGCAATATGGGCGGCCAGCAGGTTCGGCTCTGCCGCCAGTGCCGAATCGAGATGACGGCGCGCCTCGTCCGAATCGCCCTTCTTGGCCGAGATTCCGCCGCGCAGCGCCAGCACGCGCGGGGCGCGCTGGGTGTCGTCGGGCAAGGAG
>ENA-ORXU01002304-ORXU01002304.1-marine-metagenome-genome-assembly--contig:-NODE-2304-length-13272-cov-7.253884_pt1 | contig 13272 bp, 18 predicted proteins | sample MGYA00237869_ERZ511484 | MGnify/ENA metagenome assembly ERZ511484
CCACTATGGCGGCGGCGGACACCGCACGTCTTGGCTGCGGGCTGCCGGGGCACGACGACAATCTCATCTTCGGCGTCGGAGGCGGCCGCGGCCGTGGTCGCCACCTTGTTCTCGTCCACTCGGAGGCGCTTCTTCGCGGGAAAGTCGACCTTGTCGACGTCGACGTCAGAATCGGCGCCGGCGTCGGCGTCGGCATTGACGTCTGCGTCCGCGGCACCGACGCCGGCGCCGACACCGGCGCCGACGTCGACAGCGGCCGCCTTAGACTGAGCCTTGTGGTTGGCGGATAGCGCGGCCACCGCCCCCGCCACTGCCGCAATCGCCTCGTTCACTTTTCGCGTCTCTAGGGCGGACACGTAGGAGTTGTGCGCCGCGATTTGGGAGCACAGAAGAGTGTTGGAAGTGGCGGGGTCCCAAGCCGGCGGCGCGACGGGGACGTCCACCCCGTCCACCTGCCACACGAGCTCCCCAGACGCGGCAGCTGCCGCGGCCGCCATCAACTGCGCCTGCGTGCGCTTGAGACGCTTAGGAGAAGGAGGAACAATGGCTGGTGCCGACTTCGATATCCGCAGAGGTAGTGGCTGCCCCCCGGTTCCTTTCTTCACCAGATTGCCTCTGCCATTCGACGCAGAGGCAGCGGCCCCCGAAACGAGCTCCGATGCAGCAGCGGCAGCACCCCCTGGAACCGACTTGCGGCCTTGCCAAAGGAAGGTGAGGCTGGTCTGGCTGTAGGTACACACAGGAAACACACAGTAAAGCAATCAAGTACCAGCTCATCAGCACAAGAAAAGAAGAGCAAGAGCGGTGCAAGCACGCTTTCCGTGTCAGTACATGAGAGCGCGCCACAGAGTACACACTGGAGCACACCTCACATGGACAGTAAAGCTCTGACTCGGGCCACGGCTCCCAGGACCCGCCTACTACAGTACAAAGCACAGGCGCAGGCGCGGTACGTACAATTTCTCGATACCACTTGAAATGACTCGATTCTTGTTCCGTGCAGACGAAGCCGCGGCCGTCGCTGGTCGGCCAATGCCGACATTGCAGGCCACGTCGCCGGCCGCAGCACCGCCGGTGTCCGCCGCCGTGTCCGCCACGACGGCCAACCGAGAGCCACCCCCAGGCACAGTCGGTCTCCCTATTGAAATTCGATCTCCGATCGTGCGCGGCCTCGATTGTTGTGCTCAGTAGCCCCCGTTTTTAGGCATAGGAGGGGCGACCATACTCCTGTTTTCGGTGTGCCATCCACAAGTGATCGGCTGCATGGCGACTGTAGGGACCCTTCACCAACGTTGGAAGCAATGCCCTGCCCAAGAGAAAAGAGGCAACTCCGGACTCGCCATAGCATGCCCGTCGCGCCCGTGCCCCTCATGTCCAAAAAAACAGCCCCCTTCATGCCAGTAACACTGTGTTACCAAAGCCTACGAACATAACAGAACTGGTGTTCTCCATTCTCAGTAACAGGGTGTTACTGAGCCCTTCTCGCTATGACCACGAGCCAGAAATCATATGCCAAGGTGCCCCAAGAGTGTGCTTCCTGTACCCGGTGCAAAAAACCGCATCCGCGAGACTTTGAATTTCTATGCCGCGCAAGGTGGTCTGGTGGTCTATAGTGGTCGCCAGGGGGACCATGGGGGGGGTTCTTCGCAAGTGGCAAAACGACCCCCCCAGGGCGTCCGTTTTCTAGGGTCCCTCTACACGCCCGCGGTGACTGTCATACAAGAGCCAGGCTCATGTAGGTAGTCGAACTAACTTGGTGCTCCTAGGGGCGGCTTTGAACAGCGTCCCAGCGTCTGCTATGAATGTCCAATTCGTGCAATGTTTACAAAAAAAAAATTGTGCTTGCTGCGTACAGCTCGACAGTACAGTCTGGGCAGCACGAAGCATGGGTCATACATAGCTCGCTGTGGTTCTAGGAGAACCATCGAGGGCCCATCCAGCTTTTATGGAGGGAAAAGTTGGTTATATTGTTGTCTGCGCTGACAGGTCGTCCCTGTCATCCCCGTACTCCCACGAGTTCTCGAGGGCACCTTGATTCTGTGCACAGGCAAACGCTGTCGCCGCGCAGGCACTGACCGCGAGCTGGCCTGTGCCCCCCCCGCTCGGCCAGTTTGTGTACGCCCCAACCCTCAACAGTGCTCCCGGGTTGCGCGCAGAGCCACAACACGCCAGTTGTGCCCACCTGGCCGCCTCACACCTGCGCGGATGCCGTAAGGCCGCGAATTGATCCTTTTGGCTCGGGGGCAACACTGCCTGCTGCACCGTCTGCCAGCAGAGGAGACCACTTCCACTGTGTGGGATGAGTACGCCACCACCGCCGCGACTGTTGCTCGCCCATCGCTGCGGCGGCAGCCACCACCGCCGATGCGGCAAGCCGCACCCCCCCTGGGGGGCTTCTGCGGTGCGACGGGCGCCTCTGTGTCGCTTCGTGGGTTAGGCGCCCATTTTTAACGTCATGAATTTTCAAGAGTCCATTCCGCCGGTTCGTCGGACCATTGATCGAGGGGGAGGCCGATCCGCCGACCAATGGAGGTCCAATCGATCGTCAGTTGTGGTGTTACCGTCACAAATTGGTGTTACTAGAGCTACATAACGTGCTCTGCGACGCCCTCACCTTAAGAGCCCTTGAGCTCGAGAAGTCGAACCATTCCACGGTCTATCATTGCGCGGACCAATTTGCAGTGGGTTCGCCGTTCCTACGAGGTGACGGGGCCCACCAGCCGGCCGCGATGGTGCGTTTCGGCCAGCGATCGTCGATGAGTATTCCTGAGAGGACCGTACCCCAGCATCCTGCCCAATTTTCTCCTCAAGCACCTGTCTGCGAGATTACCTTACAGCCGAATGAAATATGGCGTGTGGCGGAACAGGTACCTCAGGTCAAACAGCAGCTCACGTTGATTGGCTATTGAGAGCACGTCAATAGATGGACGTTGAGCAGTCTGTTCCGGCGCTGATTCGCCGGTGTACCCGCTGTCGTCGTCCCTGTCGTCGCCGACCCGACCACCGGTTGCACCGCCGGCCCCGGCGCCGTCACTATTGCCATCCTTCTCGTCATCTCTGCCCGTGCCGTCTCCGCCTCCGCTATTCACGCCCACGCCACCCCCTCCGACGCCGTCGATGTCGACGCCATATCCCCCCGCGCCTTGTTCTATCACTCAATCTTTGCCCACTCCATGCACGTCGATGCCATATCTTCAACAGACATGCTTCCAACTCCCGTTGCCACCGCCGTCAGCCACGACGCCCCCTTCGCGTCGCATTTGCCGGACTCATTAGCCGTGAAGGTCACAATGAGGTCGCTTCCAGCCAACGTGGCCGCCCCCGCCGCACACCGCGACTTTTAGACCCCCTTTGATTGCTGTATGTGGCGTGTGCCGTCGCCGACGCCGTTTTGATGGCTGTTGTCGACATTGGTTGGCGGCGATGGCGCCTTTGAGGCCTTGAGATTCATCCGCCGCTGTGGCTAGAACGCTGACAACTGCCGGCGTGCAGTCCACTGAAGCCGTTGGCGGCCGCGACGTTACATCCGTCGCAGGACACCCTGCTTGTTCTATTGGCCGCTACTTGTGTGTGTTGCAGTCAACGACGACAAAGCTCATCTGTCAAATTGCACTTGAATGATCACATGCTGCTGCCGAGACAGCGGGCGCGAGAAAAACCTTGTCCAACGAATCAAGTTCCGAATGTCCCGCAGCATGTGCTCGCCGCACGGGCCCTCCAATCGACCAGAAAAAGAGGACGGCATTGGAAGCTACTTGTTTCAATGCGTGTGGCGCAGCCTACTGGCCTTCATATGTCTATAACTTTCCAGGCTGCTTCAGAGAGAGGATCCACGCCATCTTGCGCGTCTTCCAGCTGAGAAAGTCCCATATCGTCGTCGCCCCTCAGCCATACCGCGTTCTCAAGTCTTCCGCTAGCCTGCAATAGAGCTCCTTCTCCGCCTCGCGGATACATGATCCTGTCCCGCCATCCAGCGGGCGACCACATGCAGAATGTCCGTCGTGTACGCAGCCGCTCACTCCCACCAGTCTTAACGGACGCCAATTCCCAACGGCTCCAGGCTCCACAACTGTCAGACTGTCGCGCTCACGCGTGGCTCGGACCGGCGCACGACATCTGGACTGGCCACTGGTCGCTTGAACGCTGTGCGCTATAAGAAAAACTATGACACCAGACTTAACGCGCGCTCGTGCCCCGGCCCGACAACAAAAGCACGTTCAAGCAAAAGGACGCTGACACCAGCACAGCTATTTCTTCGCTTGTGGGGAGGTCCAGAGGACCACGGCGGCGGCCGGCGCATGGCGAAATGACTCCGGAGCCAAAGAGCCACGGCATACAAGTTTCTCAGAGCAGATCTGGACGGCCGCTTGTTTACCTCCATGCAAAATGTCCGAGACTGAAGATGGAGAATGAGAGACGGTAGTATGATACAACAGGGGGCAGGCATTTACTTTCTGTCGAGAGAATGAACAGGATCATGAATCGGACAAGAAAGCCACGGTACTGTTGCGTCTCTTGCACACAAAGAAGATGCCAGATCAACCACACGTCGTTCTGAAGTAAAAAACGGAAGGAAAGAATGTCCAATGCAACTTGGAATAGAAAGAAGACAGAACACAGTCAGTCAGAATTACAAGCAATGGCTGCGACAAACGCTCACTACTGGTGTTATGGATGAGCGCACAAATGTGCTTCAAATCCTCTGACGGACAAAGAAAGGTTGACGATAGCACCACAGGCACCTGCATATGGCGGCACGCCAACACAGGCAGCGTCGACGAATAAAAAGGCAAAAGCATCAGCGCCCAAGAACGGTAAGCGCCTCACGGAGCGACGATCCCGAGGAGAGAAGAAGTGCAGAGGATGGGGGCGCGCCGGAACGGAAGAAATGCACAGGGGGAGCGAGAGGCAGACATTTGGGTTACGACAGTGGCGAGGAGCATCAAGACAGTGACGGCGACAGTGTCGGCGACGACGGTGGCGACGATGGTGCACTACGTCGGTGATCGCGACGTCGACAGCCACCGCTCGCTGGGAGCATACATGGACCCCCACCTCGTGAAGCAGCAAAAACAGCACTGTGAAGCCGGTACCGCACTCAAAATGCCCCCAGCCCACCACCCCGCCCACTAGGCCTCCCCTACGAGGTCACGCCAGGGAGATACGACCGGCCAACTGACAAACGAGGGCCTTTTTTTTCAATTTTCTTCGATCTTGACCCCGTTTCGGTGAGAAGGTCGATCGCAGAGGCCGACCTGAGTGGTTTTCATGATACTCGTGCCCGAATGTGACGGCCTCATGACGGACGCAACGCTTCAGGGGCCGCTGCGGCACAGAAGTCAGCAAAAGAGTACGCAATCTCTACGAATCGGACTCGAGCTCGCGCTACTTGTTTCCCTTAGCATCGCAAAGGCCGGCGCTGATTTCTAGAAGGCCAGCTCGCCAAACTGCACCAACGCAGCGGAACGAGGGTGCATGCATTCGCATTCTCGCCAAAAGGTATTGCAAGTGCGGCAATATGGTGCCCGTCATGCCATACGCCACGGCAACGCGCATCTCATGAGGAGGCTTGCGATTTACGGAGAGTGCTTGAGAAAGTGCCGAGCGAGGGCGAAACAGGCGGACTCGCACGCGCGGCACTACCGAAAGCTCGAGCGGTCGAAGAATTCTCGTATAGAATGGCTACCTTCGGGTGCATGTTCGTAAATGGCTAGATGCACGCTCGCGGCTGCTCACAGGGAGAATGAGCACGCGCTTGTTGTACTCATTTCTAGCGCACATGACCCACACTTCTGTGATTCGGTAGATTTAGGCGGCGACGGCTGTACTGGTCAATTATCGATGACACCTGTCGGAGCGTCGCAAGAAACAAACGTCCGTGGTGCCACTGGCCGCGCGGTGCTGCTCATCGTTCTTCGTCGCCACGGTGATAACAGCCCAGCCACCGGGCGGCGACGGCAAGGTTCAGCACTCACGACAAGCCCGATCGAGTCAACGACGATTGATCAGAAATATTGAATTTTAGGCTGAATCACTAAGAATCGATCCGATGGTCTCGTCTATCCAAGCAAAGTGGCACACCACTTGGGACCATCCTAGCAGACTTGTAGCTATGGACATAGAGTTACATGAAGCTGTCGTCTCCCAAAGGTGCGGCCTGTGAAGAAATTCCGACAGGCCAAGATCATTTTCCGGATCTTCTAACTCGTTCAACACCGTGTCATTCGGCAACCGATCGGTGACGTCCCGTTTCCTGTATTAGAGATAACGCTCGTCTCTTGTCATCCTTATCCCTCTCGCCTCTCGCACGGAGTGTTCTCCACCACCAACTGTGCCATCCCCGCCTACACTGCCGGCCGCGCTGACTCTGTCGCCCTCCGAAGAGGTTGAGAAGATGATCGCCGTCATGATGAAAGAGGCCAGCGGAGACTTCCTGATCCCTTCGGCGAAGAACCTGATCATCCCGCGTGCTATCATTGTCTCCCGCGCACTCGACGCGGCCTCTGTAGACGCCGCGGCGCCCACTGAGGTCTACATCCATCTCGCTCGTCCACGGGACGAGCTCGCAGGCGCGGATTGCGACTTGGGAGGCGTCGCATCGTGTGGGGGTGCTCTTAGTGGCCGCGCGTTTTAAGCACCGACGCCAAATATGCTCAGTGCCACCAATTGGGGTGAGGCCGTGTCAGCGAGTACGGGGAGACGGGAGCTGGAGCCGCTTCCTATGGGGGAGGCCCTCTCGTTGTGAAGGAGAACGCCAAGGGGACGCCAACCGTTGTCTCTCATCCGACCCTCTCTCAACCGCCTTTCTTGTTTCCATTTTTGCGATGCACAATGAGCGGGACGGTGGCCGAAAGTGACGCCGCCGACAGTACAGCCTTGTCGGAGGAGCTCTCGGAGGAACAAGTGGCGTTTTTGTCGGCCATACATGAGCACGTCCGCCGCTTCACCGACAAGCTGGCAGCTTGTTTCATTGTCCTGAAGGGCATCACGCTTTCTATGGCACCGGACGTCGACACTGTCAAGAAGGCCGCTTTGACGCAAGTGTTCGTGCGCAAGATGGAGCAGGAAGGGACATCTCAGTCGGAGCCGGTCGAGCCCCTCACCTGGGCACTCGGAGACCCTGATGGCATCATTCCCTCCACACGACCTCCACCGAGGATTAGTCTTCGCGGGTGCCAATGGCGCTAGGCTCCGCTGAGAAGGAGTCTTGCGTTCCACCCGCCCCCGGTTGATGCGCACGCAAAGCGTGTCCTTGACAGTGATGAGATTCTATGATCACGCTCATCCATGAGTACTGTTTTCTCTCTTTATCCAGCAGGACCTCTGATGGAGTGCCGTACTGAGTGCCATGCCCATCACTGTTGCATCGCGACCCTCACCAACAGACCGCCCGCCTTGTTCATCGGCCAGCTGCCAGGCGGCCGGCTGCCAGGCGGCTGCGGTGCGTCGCTTGCCACGAGGGTGACGGGGAGGCGCTGGACCCATCAGCGGCCGGCAGCATCTTGGAGACTGCACAGCCGGGGCGACCGGGGTGCCCCCTACCCTCCCCATTAGCCACCGCCGCCGCAGGCGTCTCGTTTCCGGTGCCGGTAGACGAATGTCTCACCCGCCGCCATCCAGGTGGCGATGGCACATCGCTGGCCACTTGGACAGCTAGCGGCATAGCCTTGCCAAGTATGTCCGGACTCGGCAGCCGTAGCGGCTCGGGCGGCGCCGGCGGCGCTGGTGGCTCTGTCGGAGATGGTCTGCGGCCCAGCCCGAGCCGGCAGCGGCGCGCCGAACGGCGCCACCAGCGCGTCAGAGGCATCGCGTCGGCGGCGCCACTCTTACGTGGTAGTGGGCGGCGGCACGTCGCTTCCGGCCGCGCGTGGTGTCCTCTGCTGTCCGGTGGGGTGCGGTCACCAAACGCGTACCCAAAATCTGAGCCCTTTCGGTCGTGCACCTGGGCGTGCAAGCTGCTCTGAGGCATGTCGACACACGCTTAGATATCACATGCTCCCCCGTACCACCACGCGCCGCTCAGTATCAACGACTGGCTCGCGCACTAGACAAGGCGTCGAGGGAGATAAACAGTCTTGGAGCGGACCAGCCCAAACCTCCGCGCATGGCAAGCGCCCTACATTAACACAAACAAATAGGACGAGGAGAGCCGCAAAACCAGATTCGTGCGCGCCCGACGCGGTCGCTCCACCGCACCGCGACCACGCCGGCAGTCTCTCGAGATCCTCACCCCCGCCCCGCGCAGTCTCCGCGGTCTCCGTGGACGCAACCGCCCGCCACACGGGGCGGCGACGCACCTGAGGGCCCCCCCCCCGTTGCCGCCGCGGATAACGCGGGCCCGAGCCACGCCCGCCGCGCGCACGGGGGCGGCGCTTCGGCCTCAGGCGCTGCTGCTGCCGGCACGGCACCCGCTGCGTGCGGCGTGCCTCGCTTGGGGGACGAGGCCTGACCGACCGCTCAGAGAGACGACCCCACAGCCTCGCCGCCCGCCCGTGCTGGCAGACGAAACTGCGGCGCGGCCCGCCCGCCGCCGTGTCCTCCTGTCCCCCGGTGCCCCACGACTAGGCACTGCCAACATGCGCCTTCCACGATAAGACAAACGGCGCGGTTGGTGGCGAGGGCGGCGTGTTGCGAGTGGGGGAGCTAAACCGTATCCCAGAAAGCAACGCAGGCCGCCGACCGCCGCAGAGGCGGCGGCGTACCACACCCCTTCCCCCCCCCCCGCTCTCCAAAGCCTCCATCTTCACGCACAAGCCCTTACGGCGCCCGAAGCCGACTTCATCCGGAGGGCGTGGGGCGGGAAGCACTCCGCTTGGAGACCGCCGTCGGCCAAGGCCACGGCGCCGATGTTCCGCGTGGGGGTGTCCGCAGACCACTCCACCGACAGCGCTGTCCCGAGTCGGTGGCGGTGCCGCCGCCGCCGCTGTCGGCGCGTGTGTGCAGCTCTTGTGGCACCGACGCGCGGTCGCGGCAACGAGAGCGACGTCCACGGCCCGTGCAGCCGGGCTGGTCGGCCTGAAAGTGGCCTGCCCCTACGCCTGCAGACGTCGCCGCAGTACCAGCACCAGCATGACGCCTGTCTTGTGTGGGTTCTGGGGTCACAGTGCCAGGCGCGTGCCGAGGGGCAGCAATGCCCACACCGCGCGCCGCCGCCTGCGGATGGTGGTCGCGACAACCGGTCCGCGGCCACGGAGGAGGCGGCTTCGGGGCGGCAGCGGGCTGTGAGGTGCGGGGAGGTGCGGCGGCGTGGCGGTCGCCGCCGCCCGTCGGCCGCTGCGACTTGTGCGGAGGCAGGGGGGGGCACGGTGGCGGGCGGCAGGACGTCTGAAGCGTGGCTGTCGGCGCTTCCACCTCAGCCACGGCCGCGGCGTAAAAGACGGCGAGAGAAGAGGGGGCGACGAGGGGCGAGGGAAACACGAAGAAAATAACAAAGGAGATGTCTTCACAGCCGACAGCCCGTCAGCGAGTGGATGGGAGAAAACCCACGCGCAATGCCGCAGCTCGCTCGACCCAGGAAGGTCCGAAAATGGTTTCTGGGGCAAATGCCTGTCGTTTTCGTGAACGCCCTGGAATATTTTCGAGGCAAGCTACACAATTCGTAATGACAAGTCCAGTAACTCCAAAAGGGGCCTGTTGGTGTGCCCTTCAGCAAGACGCCAAGGAAACGGTGACGGAAACCGGGATCCGATCCAACACAAAGCCAACAGCGTTGATGCGATTTCTGCCCTTTGCGTTCTGTCTGTCACGCTGCTCCCTGGTTCCGTGCGCATTGTCGAGCCAGAGTGAACTGGTCCGGAAAGTGACGGTGGTGGTAGTAGGCCAGTTGAGAGCGGGTGTGAATAGCAGTGGTGGCAGTGGTAGGTTGCTTGGGCGCGCGTGGCGCAGCCGCGCAACTGCACTCGAGGCGGGGCGACCGCGCTGCCGAGTTTCCACCGCCGTCGCTGCAGAAATCAAGGACACGGCCGGCGCCTCAATGCCCTCATGGTGCACACACTACAAGAAACCGCGGCGCGACCGTCTGCTGGCGTCGGTCATGCAAGACTCGTGGCGCTCGCCGGAGCGGCGCCCCCCTGCACCCCTGGGAGGTGGGACCAAATCCCTGCACCTGGCCGCCCTTTGACATCTTCCGCAACGTGGGGGTGCTGTTGTCGTCCCGCAGTGGCGCTGCAGGGGGGACAGACGCTGCCGTCTCCGCGGTTGTCTTGTGGGCACTTTTGCAGTCGGCCGTTTGCTTCGCGCCAGCGGGTCTGGCACGTGCGGCCGCCCAGGCGCACTGACGCGGCTACGGGCGGCGTGGCGGATGGGACGCCGCATTCCCCTCACCCCCACCATCCTGCTTGCGTCCACCCTGCCCCGCGCGGCGTTGTGAGCGTCGTGGCCGTGGTCGCGGTCTTTGACGCCGCCACTGCCGTTGCGCCTGGCGTTGCGACTGCTCGGGACGAGGTGGTGGCCACAGTCGGCGCTTCACAGCGGCCGGCGGCTGGCGGACTATTCACGAGGGCTGGATCTCATCTCACCGACGACGTGCTGGCGGGTGGTGGTTTGTATCATTCATGCCTAGGGCACCTTCTATATGGATCCATCGGACTGCCTCCATGGGACCCGCCGCAATTGGCTCCAAAGGAGGTCGTGCATCTTCAGCCAAGATCGTGGAGTGGGAAGAAGTAAAACACACCGTCTATGGGGCTTGACCTGCAAGCACACGGGCCAGGTCTCGTTCAACCCGTGTGAACTGGCCAATTATTTGCTGGTCAGTTATGCAGCTCGCGGCCAACGCCTGCAGTCGAGCGCCGTCCTGCAGCAGGTGCGGGTTGAAGTAGACCAAGTTGCGAATGATGACCTTGAGGTCATTGAAGACACCTTCGATACGCTGGAAGTCCGGGCAGTAAGGAGGCAGCCGCAAAAAAGGGATGCCGTTGTTCTCGAGAAAGGCGTCACCGGCGGCGTCATGAATGGGCGCGTCAAACAGCAAGACACACGACGGGGCCTGCAGGGCCCAGGGAACGCCTGGGGTGAACCGCCCCATCTTTTGGATGACACGGCAGAGGAAGAGCCGCCAGTCGTGGCTGGTCAGGGCGACCTCAGCCGTGACAGAGTGAAAACCGAGGATGCGGCCGTCCGATGACACCGCCATCGTTGTACTGACACGATCAACGTGACGCGGGCTAATGTCGATAAGGTTGACACGCTCCTCCGCAAGCGCCCGCCCGTGGCGTCGAAGCACGTCGTTGCCATCTGTGTGGGTCTCGTCCACAGACACGAGGCACCCGCTGCCAATCATTTCTCGTATGACGGCATGTTCACGTTGGCGCTCAGGGTTGGCGGCACGAAACAAACAAATGATGATTTTTCGGGTGAACCCCAGACGTTGCAACATGCGGTCGACCGTACTCTTGGACACCCTGAGGTGTGCAAACTCAGGGACAGCCCGCATCGCCGTCATCATTGCGGAGTGCTCGCGCAGCAACGCCAGAGGATGGTCGCGTACCAACGCCATGACGGCGCGGAGGAGAGTGTTGTCTTCCCAGCAGGAGTCCTCATGGCGATTCTCGCGCTCTGGCACCCGCCAAACGCTCTGGTTGGCGCGAAAGTACCGCAACCAGCGTTCGAGTTGAGCGGAGCGCACGCCAATGACAGCTGTGATGATGACCCGGGGCACATTGTGGTTGACCATCGAAACTGCAGCGTAGCGCAACGCAGGAGTGTACATGGCAGTAAGGCTTCTCCTAAAAAACCACGAGCCCGTTCAGCTATCGCTCAGTTATCAAGAGCACCACCGGCTGGTCCCCGACAGCTACGACCACCACCACCACCTTGACCCCCCCCACCTCGACCACAACCGCCGTTTTGTCGAATGCCCCGACCACGATCTTGTTGGCCGCCCCGGACACCAACGGGAACCCACAACACGGACAACCACCACCGCCTTGACCGCCAAGAAAACCGACGATAACCGCGTTGATCGCCCCCGAAGCCAACGGAAGGACCCGACACGGACGACCTGCACCGCCTTGACCGCCGAGCGATATCCGCCAGCAGAGAAGAAGGAAGGCCGTGCGACGCACGCCCGCCGCGTATCCGCAGATCACTGTCACAACAACCGCTGACAGAGAGCCGAGAGCACCACTACGGGGCGTGAATGCCCGCCGCCGCGGTGGAGGTGGAAGCGAGGATGAGGACGAAGGGTCATCAGAAAGTGTGGCCCGAAGTGCACGGGGAGATAATGAGAGGCTTGCACAGGGAACACGCACAAGAGCAGTCTGTTGATGGAACGGCGGACCAGCAGTCCTCTTCCGCCATTGGTCCAGCGTCTCGAGAAAAAAAAAAGAAAAAACTTCCCACTGTAACCTCCGAAAAAAGAGGTGCCATCAGAATTAGGGGATATGCCATACACACAGCCCCCACTCTGGGTCGATCTGGAAACGCCGTCCCATAACGGCCGCTATGGGCGGCGGTGGGGAGCCAATCAGCCTTCTTCCTGCCAAGAACCTGCCCTTCCACCCCCCGACCGCCGGGTGGACCATTCCCCGTGTTGCGTCACGCTCCGTGTTTGCCGGTGCGAAGCGCCAGCCGCAGATCGTCCCTGATCTTGTTGGGCGTATCGACCTTGGCGCCTCGATCCGCCTCCGCCACCGCACACCGCCGGGACGCCACCGCCGCCGCCGCCGGTGCCACCTCGGCGCGTCATGGTGCCCACACCGTCGCCGTGATCTGATTGGCGGGCCGGAGCACCCTCAACAGGGGGGGTCCACAGCTGTCTCGCTGATACTTCGCGGTGGCGGGAAGCGCCGTCGCGGGGCCGGGGGGGTGCAGCCCGTGGGTGCGTCCCGCCGCGGCGCCGGCGGGCCACTGCCACGACGCGCGCACCGCCACAGTCGTTCGGCCAACAGTTGACGGGTGGTGCGTGGCGCAATCGGCGCCGCCACCGGACCTCGGAGGCGCTCGTGCTGAGCAGGACCGGGGGGAGTCACGGGGAAGGGACGTGTCAGCGCGGGCGGCGCCCTAGCCGCACCGGCGATGGGGTCCCCTCGAGCGGGCGGGCAGGTGGAGGAGATGGGCGTGGAGGGATGGAACGGATGCGCTCGCGCGCTCAGTGCTTGATGCCGACGCCACGGTTCAGCAGGGTCACCGCGATCGTGCCGAGCAGCGCGATGAACACGGTGATCACCGCGAAGCTCTGCCAGATCGGGATGTCGCTGGTGCCGAGTATGCCGTGCCGGAAGCCGTTGACCATGTACAGCACCGGGTTCAGGCGCGACAGCGTCTGCCACG
>ENA-ORXU01002308-ORXU01002308.1-marine-metagenome-genome-assembly--contig:-NODE-2308-length-13261-cov-4.615443_pt1 | contig 13261 bp, 19 predicted proteins | sample MGYA00237869_ERZ511484 | MGnify/ENA metagenome assembly ERZ511484
AAGGACTTTACCCTCATAGCTGACCACTGTGAGTGACTGCCGGGGGAGACGACGTCTTCCTCCCGCAGGTGTTCTTCTACAGCGGTGTCACCGCAGACGCGCGGGTGCCCACCGGTCGCGATTGGGACGGAATTTAGAGCGGCAAGCGCGCCAGTCAAGCAGCGGCCACTCGGTGCCGCCGGAGAGCCGAGAGCAAGTTCGGCAAACGTAGGTACTGCCGACGGCGCCCGTTTCGGCGACCGAGCGCACGATGTGCGCGTTGCCCATGGCGAGGGCGTTGAAATTGACCACAGCCGCCACGGAGAGCGGCTTGCGCGCTACCCCGCGCGCAGCGGTCACGGTTATGAGTGTCCACACAGCGCCTACGATGAAGAAATTTCGGACCTACCGAAGCGAACAGTAGCGGCCGACGAGGAGGATACGTTGGAGGCGCGCCATCGCAGCGGCAGCTTCACGGTCGGCCGCGGATGCGGCGGCGGCGGCGGCGGTGATGGTTACGGCGGCCGCTGCGTCTTGGGAGAGGCCGCTGCCGCTGGCGTACGATGTGGCCGCGGCAGCAGCGATGGCCGCGTCGGCAGCGTCGTGGAGCGCCTGCTCGATGCACACGGTCATGGCCACGAGCGTCCTGGTGCGGCCGCTGGAGAGAACGGCGCGGCCGCTGATGGCAGGCCGCCCGCCGCGCTGGCCGCCGACGACCCGCAAGCTGGAGACCGGAAAGACATCCCAACTCCGCGTCCAAGCGCGGGACATCCGCCAAGACAGCCGTTTCAACTGCGTTACTCGGCAGCTCCCTCTCCCGTGCCATCGGCGTTGCTGCCACTACCGAGCACAACAGCGTCCAGCGACGCGCCCGCGCCAGAACCGTCCTCATCTCCACAACCGGCTTACCCTTCTGCACCAGGGTCATCGGCAGTGAGACCGTCGCTGCCTTCTTCGTGTAGCCCCAGGTACTTTTCCCAGGTGGGCGGGGGGCACTTGAAGAATGTGGAGGTTGCGCCGCCGTACAGCCGTTCTCCCAAAAACCCCGCACTCCAACAGTTGCAAAAGAGTTCCCAATCGGCCTCTGCGACCCCGCAGAGGCCGATTTGGAACTATTTTGCAACAGTTGGAGTGCGAGATTTTTGGGAAAACGGCTGTAGGCACAGCATCGAAGGTTCCAAATCAGGTCAGCCGTGCGGTACAGGAGGCCAACAGGGCACTCTCCGACCTTTAATATTCGCGGGAATTCTAGGGAGCACGTCCGCTTAACATCCTTGAACCCCCACTCAACGGCCGTCCGTGGCACCTTCATGGTGTCGTTGAACTCCTCCTGCTCGGGGGTCATCAAATCACTAACAGCAGCCTGTAGCCATGGACGAATCATGCAATATATGGTGCTTTGCTAGATTGTGGCCAGCCTGATGAGGCGATGGTTTGCCCATACCATTGTGGACCGAAAAGTCTCGATTGTGGTCCAAATTGAACACGATGGCGGGTGGAGCCAATAAGACAGCAGGACAGCAGGGAACTTGACACCAACAGAAGAGTTCAGTTAGACGCCTTCGTTTCAAACAGGTTAGTCACAGTCCTGATGCTTTCCCAGTGAAGTGAGTCCGATGCCCACGCAGTAGGATTTTCTTTCGAGACCGGCCCCTGTCACGTGGCTGCTCGCCACCGCGTGACTCGACCCACCGTCTCACCACCATCGTCGTCAGCAATACCAGGTCTCTGGACGACGGGAACGCGACGGTGAGCTGCACAGCGGCAGCTGAAGGTCCCTGCGGCGGTGGCGCTCACGGTGACACGACAGTGACACGACGTGGTCGTTGCACTGGTCTGCTCGCTGGTGGTGTCGGGTGCCGATCAGCCACGACAACAGGAGCAGCTGAGCTGCACGTGCCCTCCACGGGATGTAGTGCGGGATCTGTCACTATGTGAGCTCACCGGACGGGCTGACCCACAACGCCCGTACGTGCCCGCTGAGGCAGACAAAGTGCCGACGCAGCCTGCACGAGGGGCACCCCTTCATTCAGCCTGGGCATTGCGTCAGTGCCGGGTGCGTCCACAAACAGAAATGCAACACCTGTGGCATTACTGGGCATCTCTACGGCACACAGGAGCTCACGACGCGGCGGTGGAAGCGGAACAAGAATGGGGGGCTGGTGCGCACCCAGACGAGCGAGGCGCTGAAAAAGGAGGACTTCGTGTGCACGCTCCTGACGGAGCTGTCTGTCAAGAGCATGGTGGACAACTCCGTAAGCGTCTCCACGGCAGCGGCTCAAGACGCCCACACACGTCGGATGGCGACGTCCCGGCTGCGCGGCAACGGCAATGCCGAGCGCCTCGGCATTGACGAGACCGTCCGCGCCATGGAGGGTCTGGGTAGCGTGGCCGCGCTCCTCCAGGGCCAGAACCATAAGGGATTCAAGACACTGTACGCTAATGCACACCTCGGTGCGGTGGAGGCCAACCGTTTAGCCGCGTCGGCGGCGGAAAGCAGTCTGGACGAAGCGACACCCCCGCCGTCCAATGGCGAGGAGAAAGACCTGCTCAGCACGCCGGGCGTCGACGGCGCGTCGCCGTGGAGCAAGGGCGGCGGCAGCGCGAACGGACTCGCGCAGGGTGGTGGGCCGGGCGTCGGTTCGCGTGGCAGGTCGAACGGCGGGTCCGGGTTCGGCGGCAGGTCCAGCAGCGAGCGGCCGAAGCAGCAGGAGAAGTCGGAGAGGCGTCTTCTGGCCGGGCGGCAGAGCAGGACGGCGCGCTACGCTGCAGCGGTGGCCAAAAGCCAGGCAAGGTCGTCACGAAAGAGTGTCGGCCAGAAACCCGGGAAGAGAAAGGGCAAAGCGTTGCGGGCGGGGGCGGCATTGGCGTCCTCTGAGCCCATTGACGTGAACGCCGCTGCCGACGGTCCCTACCTGAAGGACTGGCCGTTGAACACACGGGCACGGTTTGAGATCAACCTCCCAGTCTTCTTTTCCCCTCGCTTTGCCGGCAACCCACCGCTGCGCATTGCGCACGCTGTCGTCTCGGAGCTGTACCAGTGCCCGTTGAAGGAGGTGGACTCGGACATGGCTGGCATTGTGGTCAAAGGCGCGATCGACAGCCAGGTGCGGGGCTCTACGCTGACGTTGGGGACGCTGTGCGCGGCGCAAGTTGCGGAGTGGCTCTGCGCCGCAATGACACAAGCGCTTTCGTTGCGCAACACTTACAAGCATGGCTCTTGCCATTGTGAATGTTGTGGAGGAGGAGGCAGCAGCAGCTGCAAAGGCCTCGGGGGTCAGCGTTCACGCAATCGCTGCACCTGCAGTTGCCGCACGTGTCGGAGCTGTTGGGCGGTCGGCGGCGGCCGCTGCCCCAGTGGGTGCCCCGGCGGCATCGTCACAGGCACCTCCGGCTTCGGCGTCCCCGCTGTCCCCCGTGTGAGGCCCGCGACTCACTTTCAGTGCCTCATCGCTCTTTTTCTTGTAGTCGGGAGCGCCTTGGTATCACGTTTGTACTGCCGTGGTGGTTCACTTGCGGGAAAAGCCTGGGGGCGCGGCGTGATGAGGATTCGCGGGGGCTTTCAGCGCACGGAGGTGGAAGAGATATATGCCGTTAGAATAAAAATGCAGTGTAGTGGGTACTGAGAGCTTGGTATGCTCCTTTTCTCATCCATGTCCCGTCGCGGTGGTCCCACTCTTTCCCCCATCCGCACTGCCCACAGCGCATTTTCGCAAGTGTCTCTGTGGCTTGGCCCAAACCAAGCGATGGGGAGAGTGCGAGGTGCGAATGGGCGCACTGGGTAGCGCAGAGAGCGCGTGGAAAGCGAGGCTGCAGCGCCCGAACCACGACGCCAGGCAGGCACTGTTGCAGTGCGGCCCAGGCGCAATACCGGGATCGCCCAATGGCCGCCGACGGGCACAGACATGAGGCACGAATTCCCAGGAACGTTGTCATCGAAGTCACAACGTTCAGAAGGATTGGCGCAGGAGCCACTGGGTCTGGAGGATTAAGGCCAAGCAAAAGTGGAGATCAACTGACGTTCTCGGATTGGTGCCGCACGATGCGTCGAGGGGCACTGTCCTTTTGTCCACCAAGTGAGCGCGCCGAGATCTCGCTTGTCGGCGGCGGCGTGTCGCTTGCCGGTGGAGGCGCCCGTTCCCACTGTCCGTCTGATGCTGTAGGCCATCCTGCCTGCTACGGTGGGCCTGTCGCCAGCTGCCTGGAGGACATGGCTCTGTCCGGCTAGGAGCAATCCGCAGGGTTAGTCCCACTCTGGCACTCGCTCATCCGTGTTCGTGGAAAGGCCCTAGGCGCAAAGCATGTGGTTAGAGTGCGGAAATCTGTCAGGTTCCCCCCTCCAGTGCGCGCTTCCAGTGGGCTCGTCCTCACGGCCGGTACTGATACCGTGCTTTCGGACTCACACCACCAATCACGACCGCACGCGTCGTAACAGCCCGGGCAGCGAGCCACACTCTCGTCGGGAGCTACGTCACTCTAACTTGCCTAAACGGACACCCTCTGTCGTGTGCACTCGCGCAGCCAGTTCTGTTTTGGTCCACAGACAAGCCTTTCCGTCTTGGCTTGGGCGTCGACTCGCGTTTGGTCGGGAACGCGGCTTTTGCTCCGACTATGACAGCGCCAGCGCGGTATCACATCATCTCCACCAACGCGTTCAGCGTCGACTTCCTCGCCTCCTCCGGCGGCTCCGCCATGCGTCCGCCTCCGCCACAGCGACGCGTGCCACGATTGGTGCGTCCAATGCCGGGTGGACGTACAGCGTCGGCCCCAGCGGCATCACCTCCGCCGACTCCTCCGCCGACACCGCCACCGTCACGGCCGCCGCAGCCGCCGCGCACGCCCCCGCCGAGGGCAACAACGCCACCCGTGAAGCCACCGCCGCCAAGCTCTCTCCCCCGAACATGCGCCGCCGCCCTGCCTGGCGCGGGCGTAGAGATCATCTCGCTGATCACCCCCCCATCCATCCCGAAGCCTCAAACAGGGTCTCCTTCCCTCCGCCCGTCACAAGAGTCACCTCTGCGGGAGCCTCCGTCCCCGAGGTCCTCTGCCCCACAGCCAGAGTCTCCTCCCTCGCCAACTGCTTCTGAGCGTACCGTAGCTCTTGGGCTGCCCGTCCCACCAAGATCCGTGTTCGGTATTGCCGACTATCCATCCAGTGTCGCAACGCGGCGGCAACGTCGTAAAGACGTTGCATGGTGGAAACGCCTTGTTGCTGCAGACAAGACGCGGCGCGAGAAGGGGACGCCGGCAGCTGGTGCAGTCGCTCCAGCGGCGCCCGTTCCATACATTGGGAAGGGGAAGGGCCGGCGCAGTTGGGCGGGCACCCAACATCCTCGGCAACAAAAAACGGCCGCCGCAGCAAGGGTGGGAGCAAGGGCGGTCCCTCTTCTTCCAGATGGAAGCGCTCCAAGACCCTCGCGCGCACCAGTGAGCAGCAGCAAGATCTGAACGAACCAGAGTCGGTTGACCCAAAGTGTGACTTTTGCCCCCCGGTCAGCCGGACCGGTGGGAAGCTTTCGTCGCCCATGCTGAGGCCCTACTCCAAGCGGCGAATGCGGAAGGAGATTCACGTGCATCACGTGTGCGCCATGTGGGCGCCCGAAGTATACCATGACCCTGACACGAACGACCTGGTCAACGTGGCGTCGGAGTACCATCGTAGCCGTGGGTTGACGTGTACGGTGTGCTTGGCGCGCGGTGCAACCGTCGGCTGCTACGTGCCGTCGTGTCCGAACGTCTTCCACTATTGCTGCCTGTACGGCACGCCCCCACCATCGGCCAACCGGGATGCAAATGGACCGTGCGTTCGTCATGACAACTACTACGCGGCCTTCTGCTCGGCACACGCGGCCAAAGCCAACGATGACGTGTTAATGCAGCGGATGCGGGCCGACTCGGAGCTGTCCAATTTTTTGTCGGACCGTGCTGCCGCCGTGGATAGCGCCCTCGACGGGAACCCCGAGCAGCGTCGAGACTGTCCCGGCTTTGTCGCAACTGGACTCCGTCGGAATGAGACAGAAACGATTCTCTGCCATGTATGGGGCATAACGTCAGTGCCAACCAACTCTTCGTGGGTGACCATCGTGGGACGACACCACCGGCGTCTTCTTAAACCTGGCGAGCGGATCTCCATTAAGGACTGTCCCCACCGCGTCCCCAGCACAGCGCTGGCAGTCGTCACCGGCGCAATCGGCGGCATCCGCGGGGGCGGGGCGCGCACCATGGCAGCAGCTACCACTCCCGTTGGCGACCGGTCGGGAAACGAGACGGCAGCCGCGTCTCCTGTCCGCGAGGAGGCGGGGAGCAGCGAGGGTGCCGTGGACCCCGTCGGTGGAAAGGCCAGAAGCGGTGCGGTAGCCGCACAAGCTGTCGGTGCAGGGGAGGGAAGCGGACAGGGCGCTGTTGCTCCCTCGGCACCTGGTCCTGTGGCTGGCTCCAACGAAGCCGAGCGCGGCACAGGTAGGCGCACCGGACCGAGCCCACCGGTGTTTCTCCTGCGAAACTTGCAGCAGTGTCGGGCGGTGGGGCCACAGGTGCTCCGACAGTCGCTACCCGCCATACCTTCATCATTTATTCACGCGACGGTCATGCAGCAGACGCACCACCGGCCGCAGTCGCTGACCCTGGACACGGAGCGGCGCGGTGGTGCAGCCGGTGGTGACGGCAGCGGTGGAGCGGGTGCATCACGCCGGGTGGGACAAGGTGCAGCCGCAATGGGCCCGTGTCCGGCGCCGCTACCGGTGACTGCCGGAGAAGATGACGGGGATGGCGCAAGTCGGTTTCAGACAGAGAGAGACGAGTAGTGGGGGTATCAACGTGCGTTCTTGTTTTTTTCTCTTTGGAAGTGGACTGTGTTTTCCTTGATTGCTCTCTGTTGCATCCCCTCTCGCTGCTCAACTGCGGCTGTGGCGACGCGGAATACAAATGAAGGCCGTTAATCAGCTCTGAAGCCGCCCCCCACATGTCGGCAAACGCCGCCGTGACGGTGGCACGACGGCGGAGGCGAGCGCATGCTCCGAGAAGGCGACAGCCACAACGTCCCCCTTTGTGAGGACGGCCAGCGCCCCTATTCCGGCAGGACGCGAGTTTGCCCTGTCCCGACAGCCTAGCTGCCGCCGTCCCCGTGCACGGCCCACACGGACAAGGCGGTGGCGGCCAAGCCCTGAACACAAGTGCTTCTCGGTATGGAACTGGGCGGCTGCCTCCCCGCGGTACTGGACGGTGCTAACCGCCTCCGCGGCATCAGCCGGTGTCAATGTCGGACGCTCGTCAGCCCGCGACTCGTGGCGCGTGCGGCGGCGACCACTGGCACCGCCGCTCCCGTCGCCGTTCGCCACTCCGGGATGTCTTTTAGCAGCACTGCAACGAGGCCGCCTGCCCAGCCCGCAGCCGTAGCCCGAAATGCAGGACCTTTGGTCAATGAGCCTTTTCCGACGGCTCACGCTTACAAAGGAGTCCGGCGAATCAGGAGCCGGCAGTCTCCGAACCAACAGCCAGGATAGTTCTGTAAATGTAGTCCCCTACGGATGCCCCTGCGATTCGCATGCTTTCAACAAGCACGCGACGATCGCATCGTTCAGTTCTTCTCCGACGCCATGATGCACTTTTCGAGGAGCCACGTTGTGACCTGGGACCGGCTTGAGCAAGTCGAGGGCCCCTTTCATGAAGAAAACCCTCACAGCGGAGGCTACATCCCACACAGCCGCTGTTTCAAATAAACACATTCTACTGAATCGCGTATTATGATACTCAAGGACGCCTGGCGCGAGCAGGGCAATGGGAACCCAACGCGAACCGTCATTCTGCATGCGAGTTGAGGGATCTCTGGAAGATCTCCACTCTGGTGCGGCCCGCATCGAGTACCCTCCTGGTCGGACGACAGGGATTGTCTCATGTGATCACCCGTGAGCCCTCAGCCACTCACTCCCGACGCAACCGGCGTCGTCAGCGACAGCCGTGCCGCGGCATTGTTGTTTCCTTGCCACGGCTCCCGAAAGGATCTCCACCACCGCATTTGCCACCTTTTCATCCGTCCCTCCTGTGACGGCTCAAGGACACCTGTGGTACGTGGTTTGATCTGGGGTGCCGGGCATCAAAATCCTTTCGTTCCGCGGGATTCCTGACCCGTATCGCATTAGATTTCTGTGATAGACTGGCTGGAGGCCTGCATGAGCCCGTATACTCACTATGGCGTCCTCTACGCTCTTTATCCGCTTTGTCCATCGTGTCGACTTCACGGTTCTCTGCTTTGTTTTATCCTCAGCATCAGGGCGCCAGGCGCACTGCACGGCATGATATGCAATCTTTGCAAGTTCGAGCCCCGCGAAGGAGAGATGGGGCAACACTCCCGGTGCTGTCCGCTGCGCGAAGTGGAATCCCGTCGCTCCCTGCCATCGGACAACCCCTTCAGTCTTCGGGGTCCTTGTGTCTCGCAATACCGCGTGCACAGGGCTCAATGCCAATTTTGCGGCCTGATCGGGCATACGGGCAAGACGCTCAAGTTGGTCCTAACGCGATGGGCGGTCTTATCGACCGGGCAACTCGTTTTAGCCCACAATTCTCCCTCCCTCACCAAAGCCGACTTTGTGTGTTGCTTTGTATCCGAAGATACCGTCCGCCTGCTGTTGAGCAGAGTCTATGACGGGAGCATGTAGTGTGTGACGGGAGTACGTACTGTGTATGTCGGGGGTATGTATTGCACGTGTCGGTGGCATGTAGTTGGTAGGTCGAAGGTATATTGCTGCCTCTCAGCTCGGCCGGTCTGGTGGTGAGGAGGCGGATGTAGATGGAGCGCTTGGCCACGAGAGCGACTGTTGATAGGGCTCTTCGGGCGCTGCAGGTGCCAAAGTACCCTCGCACCAAGCGCCAGTCTACGAAAGACGTCTTGGGTGAGGTCAAAATGAACTTGGCGCGTCTGGGCCTCAGCGCGGATATTGATGGCTCCAGCGACCCCTTTTCGGTACATACGAGTGCCCAATTGAGAATCGCAAGTATGAGGTTTGTGAACACATCTGATTTCGAGCCTTCATCACATGTGAGGCAGACGACGCACGCCATTTCTGACGACCCGGACCACTTCAGCGGGTGCTGACTGACGGCCGAGATGGTGACGACGGATGCTGCCACGGTAATTATGTCCTTGTGCGCCGTCAAGGCCGGCCTTCGCAACGTTGCTGCTCTCTCGTCCGTGAAGCAGCTCGTCCTGGAGCTGCGCCGCGCCAACGACAGCCTTAGCGCGTGCTTCTCCAAGGTACGTGTTGCTCCTTCGCCGGACAGCCACCAAAGGCGTTAGAACAATGAGGAGTATTGTGACAGCATCACCTACCCCCACACACGAGCACGCCGTCGCCGGTGTCCGGCCAGTCCCGCTGAATGCGATGCGCGCTCAATGTACAACAACTCTCCAACCGTGCGTTCACATGTGTCACTGATCCATTTGCTCTGTCCTTTCATCAGCCTCTTCTCATGGCCTGTGACTTTTTTGACATCCCAGAATTTAAAACGGCCACTTTTAAGAACCCGTCTCCGCGCTGTCTCGTGCAGCCTCCGTGATGGTGGGTGTCGTGGCCGTGTGCCGTCCCCACCCTCGTACTGGACATCGCGGAGAGCGTATCTGGACACTTCCGATTCCAAAAACTGAACTGGCGCCTCACCTCGGATTGCCGGGCTGGTGGGCGCTGTGGCCGTATGCAGGCCCCACACCGGTACCAAACAGCGCCCGAAAGAGGTTTTGGAAGACGCCATACCGGAATCTGAACTGGCGCCTCACCTGGAGCCGCAGTGCCAGTTGGGGGTGTGGCCATGTGCCGTTCCCCCACCCGAACCTGACGGCGTGGGGAGCGGTTTTTCATGTCCATTTAAGTTCATGCGCGTGATTTTTTGATTGGCTTTCGTTCAGTTCTTGCACCCCGGATGTATGCACCATCTGGACCAGGGCATGTGAGCCTTTCTTGGGCACCCGTAGTCCGCGGGCGGACGTCTTCCTGACCGGACATGGTACCTACCAGCCTTCTCGCTGGCATCAGATGTTTCAATGCGCCGCCTTCCTCCCCTGCAGCTCCAATGGCCTCCCTCCCGCCAGGTGTTGCTCCATTTTCATCCGCCGACTTGGCTGGACATGACTGCCATGTCTCTTCTCTATCACAGAGAGTTCCTGTTAGTAACCATTTGATCCGAATAGCTCCCCTCTCTCCCTTCTTGTCGTTTTCTGTCCTGCACTACCGTTCCTCACGCTGCGGCCTGCATACCCCAGCTGCCTGCCTCTCCCGCCGTGCAGATTCCTCGGAGCTCTTCTCGCGTGGTGCCACCACCGCTTTGCCGACAAAGAATCCTCCGGCACCAGAATTCTTGGCGCTTCGAACGCCTTCATCAATCCCCACCCTCTCGAAATACCCGACGTGCCGATGTGCGCCCTCGGCAGTGTAGGTGCGTGTTGAACCATCGTATCTGATGTGCTCCCGGTCGAGGCGCCCGGCAACAAGCCCGGAAGGAAGAGTCGTGTTGCGGTGGTGCAAAAGAGACCAAGACATATGTCATGGTCTGCTCAACCACAACCACCGCACAGCTGCGATAGCACAGAAAAATAAAAAGACCAACGAGAAAACAGACAAGGGGCATGGTGACTCCCCTAGAAATCACGCTCAAGGCAACAGGAAAAGACTCGCACATGAGCGGCATCAAACAAAATGTGGCCAAACAACTGAAGCAGCAGCATCCCAAGTCCGCAGGCAATCAAAGAGGGAGAGAAAACAATGAGACGAAGACACCATAAGACTGGCGCCAATCCGTGTGGGGAAGAACTGGCCTCACCTCAGACGAAGAACAAGCCCCAAAGCAGCGCGCCACGGACACCGACGGACAGCGTGCACCTGTGCTCTCGTTTGGCACGGTATCCGACGACGCCGCCGCCGCCCCAAACCCCGACATTAACTTTCAAAAGGCGTTCACTGGTGCGGTCAGCAAAGTCACAGACCACAGGCATGCGACGAAAAAAGCGTAGCACACGGGAAGCAGCAGATAACCAACCAGTGGCACTGCAAACTGCAGAAAGTCAGGACATGTGCGTATTGCGACAAGTGTACAGAGGCATTGGCGTCCGTGCCACTGCATAGTCCCACCGTGCGGTCTACACCTATCGATGCCATTCCTAGACCTGCCGCGTCCGCGCACAGTGGTGCACATCAGCACAGGACGTACGCAAGGCAAGACGATCGCAGCAGCCAGCGCCCTGCGCTGTCAACGTACCTGGTCGTCCCACCGACTCCAACAACCCGGCCACACCGGCACCCGGAATCTCCTCCACACAGTCATCCCCGTGATCAGGGGCGCGGCGGGCGCCGCCGATCACCTGCAGATCCTGTGCTTTCGTGTTGATCACAATCCGAAGGCGTCACCACCTCCCCGAACCCCGACCTGTTCGGGCCCGGGAAATCCGCCGGTGGGGTCTAAAACAGTCACAGACGACGGGCACGCACCGAAAGATTCGAAGAACACTGAAAGCAGCGAATAAACGGCCAATCGCACAGCAAAACGCAGAGAGTAAGGACATATGCGTATCGCATGAAGTGTCAGGGGGCATTGGCGCCCGTGCCGCTGTACCGTCCTACAGTGCGGTCTATGGCTATCGATGCCATTCCTAGACCTGCCGCGTCCGCGCACTGTGGCGCACATCAACACAGGACATACGCAAGGCCAGACGATCGCAGCAGCCAGCTCCCCGTGTTGTCTACGAACCTACTCGTCCCACTGACTTCATTAACCCGGACACATCGGCACCCGGAATCTCCTCCACACAGTCATCCAAAAACGCAGGGGCGCGACGGGCGCCGTAGAACAGCATGAACTGGTGCCATTGTGACGAACGCAGTCCGACGCCGTCGCCCCGTCCCCAAACTCCGATCTGTCCCGGCCGAGGGAGTGTAATGGTGCGGTCAGGTATAGTCACAAGTGACGGGAATGCCAACACAGAAAGACTTATGATGGGCAGCCGCACACAATGCGGAATTCCGAGCGAGTAGCAAAGTGTCAGTCGTTCAGCGTTTTGTCTGTCTTGTGGTATGGTGGCCGTGGAAGGGCCCCCACTCGCTCGTGCGGGATGCATGGGGGGCTCGTCCGGCCGCCACGAGCGTCCTTTTTCATCAAGCGATCACTCACCGAAGACAGGTACAAATGCATCCCTCCCTTGTCCTCACAGACCGCACCCGACGTGCCCTGACTTGGGGTCATATGCTGAAGCAGTGGTTCTTGACCGCTGCACGTACAAAGCTGGTGCACATGGCAGGCGTGATGCGTAAGAGCATGGCCGCCACGCCAAAAAATGGCAAATCGTTAAATTGCTCCGGGAAGACGCTTCGGCAAAGCCAACTGCTTCCTACAGAGATGATGTCCTCAGTTGGGCTGAAGTCAGGACTGTACAGAGACGGACGACAAACCAAGATGCTCGCATGCTCCATTACGGCCAAAGCGAGCTCATCATGGACGAGAGCGTTGTCGAGAAGCACAGCACGGCGCTCCGGCTGCTCATACCACGGCGAGGCCGAGTCATTTTTTTGCGGCAAGAGATGATCCGAGGCAAAGAGAAGAAAATCTACAGACGACTGACCGGGCGGTGGTTGGATAATCAACCAGTCCAAATCCATGTCGTGGCTCATAGCTACGAAGAAGAAAGTTCTCACTCCCGTATGGTTCGTTACGTAACACACGGTACGCTCTAGCCGCAGCTTTGAGGCCCACTTCCGCTTCGCGGACCAACCGCAGCAGTGGGCTTTATCCACATATACACGAGCGCGCAGGGCGATGTCCCACTGAGACTGAGCCCACCGCGCCGGGCTGAGCTCACTGCGTGAAATAAAGCAAGTCTCAATCAACTTGTGTGTGATGCCATTCGCGGCCAAAATTCGTGGCGCCCACGACGGAGAGATATACAGTTCAGGCCCAAGCAACGCCTGCACGCGTCCGATAAAATCCGATTTCGTCAAGATATACCTCAGGATACTGCTCCACGGCAAACAAAACGGCGGCACGCAAGACAGGGCATCAGGTGTGGGCATCTTCGTGCTTGTTCCAACACTCCATATCACTGTGCCAATCTCTCGTCTCCTCCACGTATGACAGAGAGCACTTTAGTGTGTGACGCGACATGTGCGCATTGGCTGCAGTATGGCGCGTCGCCAAAGAATGATCGGATCCGAGCAAGCTCCACAGCCAGTTACAGCATGCTGTGACCGTGCTGTGACTGTGCTTTGAAATAAAATTGCATGCTGAGGGCTCCTGGATGGCTCTG
>ENA-ORXU01002309-ORXU01002309.1-marine-metagenome-genome-assembly--contig:-NODE-2309-length-13260-cov-4.142608_pt1 | contig 13260 bp, 7 predicted proteins | sample MGYA00237869_ERZ511484 | MGnify/ENA metagenome assembly ERZ511484
TAGATAATTTGGAATTCTATCTAAGTCGGCATCTGTCATTGGCCAATTAACACCTCCATCACCATCTACAGAAATGGATGTATTATCTTCTTGATCTGTCACATCTGCAAATCCATCACTATCAACATCATTTATAGTAGAAGGGTCTCCAGTAATTCCATAATCAACCTGTCCATCGCCATCCGAATCAATTCCTCCTGCCTCTATAATATCAGTGATTCCGTCATTGTCTGAATCTAAATCCAGGTAATTCTCTATTCCATCATTGTCTTCATCGTAAGCAGTGTAATCAAAGAGTACTTCTAAATCGTCCAGTGTAAAAACTGACAAAGACCCATTATTTGTCTTCAATTGCAGGGTAGCCGTAGTAGCTGTTGCAACAAACTGTACTTCTATTTGCTCCCAATGTGGGTTTAGGGTAGGATAAGTTCCATAAATTCCGCTCGGCTCGTGTGCTGGCAAAGTTGCTGGAAAGTCTGCAGCTGTGTAGGTGTTCGGAAGATCGGTCAGGATATCATATGAATAATAGGCATCGGTCGTCGAAGGGTTACCAGAGGGGTCGATTTGCTGACCAGCTGAGGTGTATCCAGGAGCAGGCGCTCCTCCACTAATGACCCCAATTTCGATATTTCCGGCGTACTGGTAAAGCGTACCTGCATCCGGGTCTATTCCTGGGCTTCCGTCAGTATCTTTATCATTCTCATAGTAGTGCGGAAGAGATCCAAACCATAATTTTACGGCATACTCTTGGCCTGGAATCACTTCTATAGTTTTAGCCATCGTTTCTCCGTGCGTGGAAAAGATGGCGAACCCGCCACCTGCAGGGCTGGGGCTAATCATCGCCGGATGATTTAAATGAGCATTTGGATTGCTCTGCAAAACGTATTGCCCCTCAGTCCAATCCACTGAAGTATTTCCAGGTCTCGACCAACCTTGAAAATTTAGCTCCGTGGCGTCGTTGAAACCATCTTTGTAGCTGGTCCCTCCATCAACCCCTGTCGTGAGTGTAGGCGGGCTCCCCGGTCCTGGCGCTACTCCTGTATAAATCTGGTCGCTTTCAAAGCTGAGCAGGCGTTCGGATTGGGCTACAAAGCCCTCCTCAGTGTCTGGAATGCCATCATTATCATCATCGAGGTCGCAAAAGTTGCCTATTCCGTCACCATCAGTGTCCAGGCAACTTCCGGCAGATACACAGTCATCACAATCCATGCAGTCGGCAAGGCCATCCGAATCGTTATCAATTCCGTCGTTGCAAATTTCCGCTAGACAGGGACCTCTGGTGGGGTCTTGCCACGTGTTATTGGAGAGACTACCATACGAGTTTCCAATGACTAATCCATTCACATCGATCGAAGCAGGGCTAGTGCCGGCGATTCCGTCACTATCGCCGTCTGCTATGCCTTCCTCACTTGAATCAAGACAGCCGTCGGCATCAGAATCCAGCTCGTAAGCGTCGTATGTATCGTCAGTAGTGATTTCGGAATTTGCAATCGCATAAGCTAAGGATCCATCATCAGGGGCTGTCTCCAAAGCATTATAAAGGCCGTTTGTACCAAATAGGGCAGGGCCTCCGTCAATTCGTCCGTCATTGTCTGCGTCTGGCGCGCTGTGACCGGCCTCCTGAATGTCTAATATGCCGTCATTATCTGAATCTAGATCCAGGTAATTCGCAACACCGTCGCCGTCATCATCATACGCCGTAAAATCGAACCCAAACTCGATGTCATCAAGCGTGAATACAGACAAGGCACCATTGTTTGTTTTTAATTGGAGTGTAGCGGTAGTAGCAGTTGCAACGAACTTGACCTCGATCTGCTCCCAGTGTGGATCCAACGTTGGATACGAACCGTAAACCCCGCTTGGCTCGTGGGCCGGGAGAGATGCAGGAAAATCGGTGCTAGTATAGGTACTGGGTAGGTCGGTAAGGATATCGTACGAATAGTAAGGATCGGTTGTTGACGGATTACCGGAGGGGTCGATTTGAACTCCTGAGGAGACATATCCAGGAGCAGGAGCTCCTCCGCTTACAACTCCAATTTCAATATTTCCGTCGTAAGCGTATAGCGTTCCAGCATCCGGGTCAATACCTGGCGTCCCGTCGACATCCTTGTCGTTTTCGAAATAATTAGGAAGTGACCCAAACCATAGTTTGACGGAGTATTCTAGCCCCGGCACAACATCTATAGTTCTTGCCAGCGCTTCACCACTGGTAGAAAATATTGCGAAGCCACCTCCAGCCGGGCTGGGACTGATCATCGCTGGGTGGTTGAGATGTGCTTGAAAATTACTTTGCAGGACATATTGACCTTCTGTCCAGTCTACTGAAGTACCTCCAGGCCTTGACCAGCCTTCAAAGTTTAGCTCTGTAGCATCGTTAAACCCGTCCTTGTAGCTCGTTACACCATCAACAGCAGTAGTAAGTGTTGGCGGCGTGCCAGGACCGGGCTCGGCCCCAGTATAAATCTGATCACTCTCAAAGCTCAGGACTCGCTCCGAGCGCACGATGTAGCCCTCCTCAGTGTCGGGAATACCGTCGTTGTCGTCGTCTAGGTCACAGAGATCGCCGATACCGTCACCGTCGTTGTCTGGGCAGCTGCCTGACGAGCCACAATCATCACAATCAAAGCAGTCGGTGAATCCATCACCATCATTATCTGCGCCGTCGTTGCAGATCTCAGGTCCGACAGTTAGGCAGGAGATGTTGGCCTGCCAGCCAGCTCGCTGTGCAGACCCATCAGAGTGAAATACGAAGTGTAGGCTGCCACCACTCGATGTAACGACACGTGGCGAGTTGGTACCGCAGAATGTACCAATGAGCGGTGCCATGGCATCCGCACCGTCATAGATCGTTAGATCGTCGAACTGGCATGCGGGGTCGATTTCTAAATTGAAGGTGACGAAGTCAAAACGAATATCATCTCCAGCGTCTGAGTTGAAAGTGACCGCAAAATCCTGACTAGGTCCATAGTCTGCAGCGCTGCCACCCGGATCGAAGAAGGTCCCACCACAGGTAGAGACTGTCGCCGCAGTCGAGCCCATATTATAGGTCTGAGCCCCAATCCACTGGGCCTGAATGCATATACACACCACTACTATCCCAGTAAGTGAGGGTAAGCGAGACCAGATTGCGAGACGACTTGACTTGTTCAAAAAGGGGGGGATTTGAGTTGGGCTATCCAGCGTGATTGATGTGTACACCGTCATTAGGTGTCCCTGCATCAACCTTTTTGCGTTTGCCCATTTCAACCCAGAAATAATCAAAATTTGTGCCGTGACGAGTTGCATGCTGCTAAGGTCCGAGTATAGGAGCTCACTTGCTCCACACAAATAATTGCTGATGAACTATAAGCAGTCATACAAAACATTGATAGTCAGTTAGGTAGGGTGACGTTCGACCTACTTCGTTAATGTATTGTTTGGTATAAATTCGAATAACAACCGAGAGGTACTCGGGACATAGAATACCATATAATTCCTCTAGATCGAGCTTGGTCTTTGAAAGCCTTACCGAGTGCACTGATGCTCATTGACTGGTGCCAACCTTCCAGAGCCGCGTACTTTCGACGCCGTGAGTCCAACTGAAACCATCCATGATAGGCTGCGTGCTGCCATCGAGCTTAAGCAGCAAGTACAGGCCAATAAAGCCACCCTCCAAAAAGTAGCTGATGCGACTAGCCGCTGCGTTTCCAGCTTACAAGCTGGCGGACAAGTTTATTGGTGCGGCAACGGCGGTTCGGCAGCCGATGCGCAACACCTCGCCGCCGAACTGACAGGTCGGTTCTATTACGACCGGCCTCCACTTAGCTCGGAAGCCCTTCACGCAAATACTTCTTACCTCACCGCGGTGGCCAACGATTACAGCTACGAGGAGGTTTACGCTCGACTACTCCGCGGCGTAGGCAAAAAAGGTGATGTACTCATTGGACTGAGCACGTCAGGCAACTCAAAAAACATTGTCCGTGCGTTTCAAACTGCACGAGACATCGATGTCATCACAGTAGCCTTCACAGGCGAGGGTGGGGGAGCGCTAGCCCAGCTTGCCGACATTCTGATCGATGTGCCGAGTATCGACACCCCACGCATCCAAGAAGTTCATATGTTTTTAGGCCACTGCCTTTGCGAGTTGGTTGAGGCGACACTTTATCCGCAATCGTGATCCCACAAACTGCAATCGTCCTGGCGGGAGGCTTTGGCACCCGTCTCAAGTCCGTCGTCCAAGACTTGCCTAAGCCAATGGCGCCGATCAACGAGCAGCCGTTTCTCGAACACTTGTTGTCCTGGCTGTCGAAAGCTGGAATTACGACCGTCGTTCTGGCCACCGGCTATAAAGGCAGATTGATTGAAGAACACTTTGGAGACCACCACAACGATTTGAACATCCTCTATTCGCAGGAGCACGTACCGCTTGGCACTGGAGGTGCAGTTCAGCGTGCGCTAAAACGCGTCAATTCCTCAGATCCGGTATGGGTGCTCAATGGAGACACTTTTTTTAACTGTGACCTTACGGCGATAGCAGTAGCCCACAGAGAAGCAACCGCAGACGTCACGCTAGCACTTTGTAGTGTAGATCCTGCAGATCGTTACGGCCTCGTTGACCTCGACGAGGAGCACCTCATTCGCCGCTTTCGCGAAAAACAAATTGGCGCAGCAGGGCTAATCAATGCCGGTGTCTACCTGCTTGATCCTGAAGCTCTCCAGCGCTTCGACTTCCCGGAGTCATTTAGCCTCGAACGCGATTTCTTTGAACAGCACTTGCTCGACCTGCGGCTTGTAGGAAGTCCGCAAGCTGGCTATTTCATTGACATCGGAGTACCTGAAGATTATGCAAGAGCGCAAAAGGAACTGCTAAGCCTACTGTAGGCTCTTAATGTGCCAGAACTCTTTGCGAGCCTTCGTAGATATCAAGCTTGGCAATAGCATGAAGAATATGTAGCGGCTTTTTTGAGTCTTGGTGATCTACTGTGTAAGTATTCACTTTGTCTTTAGCTCCGCAAATCCTTCCGCAAAATCTTACCGACGTTGCTCTTCGGCAGTGACTCCCTAAACTCGTAATGCTTCGGACGCTTATAGCCAGTCAGGCTTTCCTTACAATAGGCGTCTAGTTCCTTTTCGCTTAGCGAGCCGTCTTTTTTTACCACGAAAGCCTTCACAACTTCGCCTGATTTTTCGTCTGGGACACCAATCACTGCACACTCCATCACTTTCGGGTGGCTGGCAAGTACATCCTCAACTTCATTGGGATACACGTTAAAGCCGGAAACGAGCACCATGTCCTTCTTCCGGTCCACGATTCTGAAAAAGCCATCCTCATCTTGAGTCGCCATATCCCCGGTGGCGAGCCAATTGTCAGAAGTGATGGTTTTTGCTGTCTCGTCAGGTCGGTTGTAGTAGCCCTTCATGACTTGTGGTCCTTGAATTTGTAATTCTCCAACCTTACCGGTGGCGACTACTTGACCCTCATCGTCGACCACGCGCATGTTGGTGCTGGGTATAGGCATCCCGATCGTCCCTTGTCGATGACTACCGTCAAGCGGATTGATGGTCGCTACTGGGCTAGACTCTGTCATCCCGAAACCTTCAATTACCGTGCAGCCAGTCACTTGCTGAAACTTGTCTGCGACGCTGTTCTGAAGTGCCATGCCTCCTGCGAAGGCAAGCTTCATGTTTGAGGTGTCGGCGGCTGCAAATTCGGGTGAATGCGCGAGAGCATTAAAGAGCGTATTAACCCCAGTCATCGCCGTGACCTTGTGACTCTTGAAGGCATCCACCACAGTAGAGAGATCTCTAGGATTCACAATGAGCACAGTTTCGGCCCCATACAACATCATCACCAGCGCGTTGCACGTGAATGCGAAAATGTGATACAGCGGTAAGGGGCACAGCACCACCATGTTAGACTCCTTGGCCAGCGTATTGTCCATCCATGCCTTGACCTGTATGCCGTTGGCCACGAGGTTGCGGTTGGTCAACATTGCACCCTTACTCACCCCAGTAGTGCCTCCTGTATACTGGTGCACAACCACATCTTCAGGGGCTCCGGCATGCGCTTGTAACTGAAACTTTTTTCCCTCCGAAAGCGCCGTCTTGAAGATGGTCGCATTCGGCAAATTGTACTTCGGCACCATCCGTTTGATGTTGCGCACAGCGAAGTTGACGACGCGTCCTTTCAGTCCCAGGAGTTCGCCAATGCTCGTTGTCACGATCACATTGATCTGCGTGTTTGGCAGAATCTTTTCGAGGTTGGAGGCGAAGTTTTCAGCAATCAGGATCCCCTTAACCCCAGAGTCTGTGAACTGGTGCTGCATCTCTCGCGGAGTGTACAGTGGATTCGTATTTACCACGACCAATCCCGCCTTTAGAGCGCCAAAGAGCGCCACAGGGTACTGAAGAAGATTCGGCGCCATAATCGCAAAGCGATCCCCAGGCTGCATACCCCGAGACTGTAAGTATGCCCCAAACTGCGTTGACAGTTGGCCGACTTCCTTGAAGGTCAAACTCTTGCCCATAAGCGTGAAAGCTTTTCTCACGCTATAGCGCCCGATCGCATCCTCGACCATGTCGAGGAGGGTAGGGAAGGCATCAGGGTCAATTTTCGCCGGTATCCCTTGCGGATAGTGACTTAGCCAGGGTTGAATGTTGCTGTTTGGGGTCTCCACGATTTTATGTTCTGCTTTGGTGCAAGCTAACCCGAGAGATGAATCAGTAGGCGAGTCTGGGCATAACCGAGACAAGTAATAATGCTTACCTTTGCGCCCCATTTCATTAACCCGAGTTTTGGCGAAAGCTTTTTGAAGCCGCTTCAAACTCTACAAAACCCTTCCTCAATATGGCAGCAGAGGAATCCACCCCCCAACAAGAAAGCGACACTCCTGAAGTCCAAGCGAAAGAAGTCGCTAAAGGCGTCACTGTCGTCACCGAGCAGGAGGACACCTCCGTAGTTCGGCGTAATCTCGACCAAGTCGAGGACACTACAACACCCGACGACGAGGACGAAGAGGAGGTCAATCTCTTCGAACAGGAAGAAGAAACTGAGCACGCCCACGACGATTTCAACTGGGAACTCGGCAACAAAACCTCCAACCGTTACACCGCTGCCGAACGTGAGTCAATGACTCGCGAAGTAGACGGCTCACTTACCGCGGTTCGAGAATTCGAGATTATCAAGGGAGTCATTAAGGCCGAGCAGGCTGGCGACTTTGTACTCGACATTAACTACAAATCTGACGGCCTCGTCGGCCGCTCTGAATTTCGCGATCAGCCCGATCTCGAAATTGGAGATACCGTCGAAGTTTACGTAGAAGAGCTCGAGGACGACCGCGGTCAGCTTGTATTGAGCCGTCGCAAGGCCAAGCTGCTGCGCGCCTGGGATCGCATCGTCGATTCATACAAGAACGGAACCGTTATTCGAGGCACCGTCGTCTCTAAGACCAAAGGTGGCCTTATCGTCGATGCTGGTGGATTAGAGACATTCTTGCCTGGCTCACAGATCGACATCAAAACGGTCACAGACTTTGATGCCTACGTCGGTAAGACGATGGAATTCAAAGTGGTCAAGATCAACGAGACCATCAAGAACGCCGTCGTTTCGCACAAGGCGCTTATCGAGAGCGATCTCGCCGAGCAGCGCGAAGCAATCATCGCCAGCCTCGAGAAAGGACAGGTGCTCGAAGGCATCGTCAAGAACATTACCGACTTCGGTGCCTTCCTCGACCTTGGTGGCGTGGACGGATTGCTCTACATCACCGACATCAGCTGGGGACGTATCAAGCACCCGAGCGAAGTGGTGGAAGTTGGTCAGAAACTCAACGTTGCTGTCCTTGACTTCGACGAGAACAAGAAGCGGATCAGCCTCGGTCTTAAGCAGCTCCAATCGCACCCATGGGATACCATTGGCGAGCAGGTCAAGGAGGGCGATACCGTCACCGGGCGCATCGTCAATGTTGAAGACTACGGTGCATTCCTTGAGATCACTCCTGGTGTGGAAGGCCTAATTCACGTTTCTGAAGTTACGTGGAGCAATCAGCCAGTCAATGCTCGTGACTACTTCAAGGTCGACTCCATGGTCGAGGCGAAAGTGGTTGCCGTTGATCTTGAGGATCGCAAAATGTCGCTGTCGATCAAGCAGCTTCAAGAAGATCCATGGGAGAAGGTGTTTACCTCCTACCCAGAGGGTTCGCGTCATACCGTTACCGTCAAGAACCTTACACCCTATGGTGTCTTCGTAGAGCTTGAGGAAGGGATTGGTGGCATGGTTCACATCTCAGATTTGAGTTGGACCAAGCGCTTCAACCACCCCAGTGAGTTTACCAAGGTGGGCGAGCAGATCGACATCATGGTGCTCAACATCGACGGGCACAATCGTAAGATTTCTCTTGGTGTAAAGCAGCTCGAAGAGAACCCGTGGGACACGTTCGCACAGGTCTTTCCAGAAGGCTCCTTCCACGAGGCAACCGTTCTTCGCAAAGACGACCGCGTTGCTATCCTTCAGCTTCCTTATGGACTCGAAGCCTTCGCCCCGCTTAAGCACATGCGAAAAGAGGACGGTACCATGGCCGAGGTCGATGAGACCCTACAGGTTAAGGTTATCGAATTTAACCGTGACGACAAGCGCATCATGGTTAGCCATAGTCGCGTAGTCGATTCTATGCGCCGCGATCAGCGCAATGAAGAGCGTAAAGTCGAACGCGAGGAGCAGGACGAAGTGCGCCGCGTCGTGCGTCGCCAGTCTCAGAACGTAGAGCGAGCCACCCTTGGTGATCTAGATGCACTGAGCCAGCTGCGCGAGCAGCTCGGAGGTGCCGACGGTGACGACACTGCTGCCGAAGGCGACGACGCTAAAACAGACGCCTAGTCCTAGGCTTTAGCGAGAGTAGTTTGGAAACCTGTATCGGTCTGCACCGATGCAGGTTTCCTTCGTTCTAGACCACTTCAATGCTTCTTTCAACGAGACGAGTTCTCAATCCGTCACCTGAATTCGCTATGAGTACTTTGCCTCCTATGGACGTCGCTACAGGTGCAAGGATCGCTCGCTTATTCGGGGTGAGGTGTTGCACAATCTTAGCCGCTGTTGGCCTCCTGTTAGGCGCCTGCAACACGAGTAATACCACCTCCGTCGAGCAGGGTGCAAGCTTACAACTTCTCGAGCCCGGCGCATTCGTCGATGCATACTCAGAAGCCGGCGATGACGCCCAACTCATCGATTGTCGCACGCCAGGTGAAGTGGCTGAAGGTGCACTGCCAGGCGCTGTCAATATCGACTATCGCAGTGAGGGATTCGGGGCTCAAATCCGGGAGCTGGACCGTAGCCAACCCGTCTTTGTCTACTGTCAGGGTGGCGGTCGTAGCGCTGCTGCTGCAGAGCAACTGATTGAGCTGGGATTTAGCGAGGTAGTGGATATGCGAGGAGGTTATGGTGCTTATCAAGCGCTTGACCTCCGCGCAGACGAGTAAGTACTGTTATCCATCGCTAGGCGTCATTTCAGACAATACGCGTACACGGCGCCTGAACGCGACCGCCGTGTCATTGGTACGGTTTGTAGTAATCCAGGTCTTGAGCCACCTATGCCGAGTCACCTATGCAGTCTTCCAACCACAAAGTAGTTGTAATAGGGGCTGGATTCGCCGGTCTGTCCGCAGCATGCTACTTGGCGCGGGGCGGGGCCCAAGTCACAATCCTGGAGAAACACCAGCAAGCCGGCGGTCGCGCACGGCGATTTTGCGCGAAGGGTTTCACGTTCGACATGGGGCCGTCTTGGTATTGGATGCCGGGGGTTTTTGAAGACTTTTTTGAAGACTTTGGGACGACGGTTGCCAAGCACTACGATCTCGTCCGCCTTGATCCGAGTTATCGAGTGTTCTTCGACCTCGATCAGAAGATAGATGTACCCGCTCGACTTCAAGACTTGTTTGCTCTTTTTGAGCGTATCGAACCCGGAAGCGCGGGTAAACTCCAGCGCTTCCTCAGCGAGGCGGAGTACAAATACAGGGTCGGTATTAACGAGTTCGTTAAGCGCCCAAGTCATTCTGTGCTCGAATTTGCCGAGTTGCGTGTCGCTAAAGCGGCGTTCGGACTACACATGCTAAAGGGCATGGGACCGTATGTAGATCGCCTATTTAAGGATGAGCGTCTTCGTCAAATACTCAAATTTCCCGTTCTCTTCCTCGGAGCTACGCCCGAGAATACACCAGCCCTGTACTCCCTCATGAACTACGCCGATCTTGTGCTTGGTACATGGTATCCCATGGGCGGAATGCATCAAAGTGTCGAGGCCATGGTGTCCGTAGCTCGATCGCTGGGCGTCGAAATTCGCTATGGTGCAAACGTTGAAGAGATTGTCGTGTCAAAGACTCGAGTTGTTGGCGTGCGGACACAGGAAGAACTTGTAGAGGCGCAAATTGTCGTTGGCGCAGCGGATTACCATCACGTTGAGCAACAACTTCTCGCCCCAGAACATCGACAGTATTCCGAAGACTATTGGGATAGGCGCACGATGGCTCCTTCGAGTTTACTTTTCTATCTCGGAATAGACAAACGTGTCGCTGGCCTCAAGCACCACAACTTGTTCTTCGATCAATCATTTCAACAGCATGCCCACGAAATCTACACTGAACCTCGCTGGCCCTCCAATCCACTGTTCTATGCGTGCGTACCAAGCGTTACTGATCCGTCGGTAGCGCCGGCCGGTAGCGAAAACATCTTCTTGCTGATGCCAACAGCACCAGATATAGGCGGCGACACTGAAGCGACGCGCGAGCACTACTACAATGTGATGATGGACAGACTGGAAGCTGCAGTTGGAGAGCCTATCCGAGATCATGTTTGCTTCAAGCGCAGCTATGCCGAGACCGAATTCAAGGAGGACTACAATGCATACAAGGGCAATGCTTACGGGCTGGCCAACACGCTTCGTCAAACGGCCTTCCTCAAACCCAAGATGAAATCCAGCCGCGTACGTGGCCTCTATTATGCGGGTCAACTAACAACGCCTGGCCCGGGGGTTCCGCCTTCCATTATCAGCGGAGAAGTTGTTGCACAAGAAGTGCTTAAATCGATTGGGCTTTCGCCAAAACCCGTTTCACTCACAACCCAACGTCATGGATCCACAGCGGCTATATAGCGATGTGTGCTTGGAGTGTGCGAAACACATAACCCAACGCTACAGCACCAGTTTCTCGCTTGGCATTCGATTGTTCGAAGAAAGACTTCGGGGGCCGATCTATGCTATTTATGGGTTTGTCCGGTTTGCAGATGAGATCGTTGATACGTTTCACGACCACGACAAGCAAGCGCTGCTTGACGAATTTCGGCAGTCGACCTACCACGCTATAGACCGAAAGCTCAGCCTCAATCCAGTACTTCAGGCTTTCCAGCAAGCCGTACACGATTATGAGATCGAACGCGAGCTGATCGATGCCTTCCTCTACAGCATGGAACTCGACATTGAGAATCAGGTGTACGAGCGTAGCCTTTATGACACCTATATATACGGTAGTGCAGAGGTCGTCGGCTTGATGTGCCTTAGGGTCTTCACAGCTGAGCATCCCGCCATGTACGAAGAACTTAAAGCACCCGCTAAGCGCCTAGGAGCAGCCTTTCAAAAGGTCAACTTTCTACGAGACATCTCCAGTGATTTCCATGATCGCGGCCGGGTGTACTTCCCAGGGGTGCAGTTTCAACAATTTACAGATGCTGACAAAGCTGAGATCGAGGCTGAGATTGACGCTGATTTTGAAGCGGCCTTAGAAGGGATTCGGGCCTTGCCCAAGGGCTCTCGCTTAGGTGTACACTGTGCTTACGTGTACTTCCGTAACCTGCTCCATCGCATCCAGGCCAAGGAGGCTAGCACGATCGCGCGTGAGCGCGTTCGGGTGCCGAATACCGCTAAGGTTGTGCTCATGTTGAAGAGTGCCGTGCGCCATCGGCTCAACGCGATCTAAAATATTTCCTAATACACTTGTTTCGGTGTGTCGGGCGTGCTACTTTTGCAGCCGCTTTGAAAGCAAGCGCCGGATCGTACTCGCTACGATCTCAAAATCTACCAGTTTTCTGGGAAGATTTCACGGCGCTTTTTATCTTTGCGCTCCGCCTGAATGCAGGTTGGCAGAAACGCTTGCATCGGTCGTGGTTTAGGCCACAGCCATCAGCATAAAGTTCATTGACACTGGGGAGGAAGAATGGGTAAGGAGCTTAGGCGCCGTGAGGTTGCTTAGGCTCAGCTAGAGACGAATAACTGTAATACAGCTAGGTCGCTCACGTCGGTTTGTAGCGTCAAAGCTTACGAGCACAACGATGGAGAGTTTGATCCTGGCTCAGGATGAACGCTAGCGGGAGGCTTAATACATGCAAGTCGCAGGGTAGTACCGGATTTATTCGGTATGAGACTGGCGCACGGGTGAGTAACGCGTACATGACCTGCCTTAGAGAGGGGGATAGCCCTGGGAAACTGGGAGTAAACCGCCATGGATCTGTCTGGCTGCATGGCTTAGATAGATAAAGGAGTGATCTGCTCTAAGATGGATGTGCGTCTGATTAGGTAGTTGGTGAGGTAACGGCTCACCAAGCCGATGATCAGTAGGGGGCGTGAGAGCGTGGACCCCCACACGGGTACTGAGACACGGACCCGACTCCTACGGGAGGCAGCAGTAAGGAATATTGGACAATGGGCGAGAGCCTGATCCAGCCATCCCGCGTGTGGGACGAAGGCCCTCCGGGTCGTAAACCACTTTTGCGTAGGAAGAACAGGCGGCACTTGTGCTGCTTTGACGGTACTACGAGAATAAGCACCGGCTAACTCCGTGCCAGCAGCCGCGGTAATACGGGGGGTGCGAGCGTTATCCGGAATTACTGGGTTTAAAGGGTGCGTAGGTGGCCCGTTAAGTCTGGGGTGAAAGGCCAGGGCTCAACCTTGGGACTGCCTTGGATACTGACGGGCTTGAGTTAGGATGAGGTTGGCGGAATGCGGCATGTAGCGGTGAAATGCTTAGATATGCCGTAGAACACCGATTGCGAAGGCAGCTGACTGGCCCTCTACTGACGCTGAGGCACGAAAGCGTGGGGAGCGAACGGGATTAGATACCCCGGTAGTCCACGCCGTAAACGATGCTAACTCGGTGTTTGCGACGTAGTCGTGAGCACCCCAGGGAAACCGATAAGTTAGCCACCTGGGGAGTACGGCCGCAAGGTTGAAACTCAAAGGAATTGACGGGGGTCCGCACAAGCGGTGGAGCATGTGGTTTAATTCGATGATACGCGAGGAACCT
>ENA-ORXU01002310-ORXU01002310.1-marine-metagenome-genome-assembly--contig:-NODE-2310-length-13254-cov-4.692722_pt1 | contig 13254 bp, 13 predicted proteins | sample MGYA00237869_ERZ511484 | MGnify/ENA metagenome assembly ERZ511484
GCAGCAGCCACACCCGACCGGCGTGCCGCCAGCAGCGGTGGGCGGGCCCACAACGCCAAACGCGGGGCACACACGCGCGACCGCCGCGGCGCGCTGCCGCGGTGGCCGTGCAGCGCCGCACGCCTCTCGTGCACACGTGCTTTCAAACGCATGCACATACACGAGCGGGCGCTACACCCGCGTGACGAGCACCATACGCAGAGACCCGCTGGTCGCGGACGTGCATGCTGGGCCCCCTCGTGGTCGGGGGGCGGAACCACCCGCAGTGTGCGGTCTAGCGCCCAGGTCGTGGCCGCCGGCGCAGGCGGTCGGCAGACCCGCCCCACGAGGCCCACCAGTCGGCGGGGGGGCTGCCGGCCGGCAGCGGCGAGGTGACGTCCGGGGCGGCGGTCCGTCTGCCCGCCCCGCTTGGACCGCCCATTTGCCAGGCGGCGCGCCTGCCACCCCCTGGCGGCGGCGGCGGCCATTTGCTGCTGCCACGCCGGCCGTGGGCTCCACCTGGCAACCGCGGCGGCGACAATGGCATTCAATGGAGGGGGGGGGGGGGGGGGGGGAGTGGAGGAGACCAGCGGGGCCGCGCGGCGTGCACGCCTGGCACGCGCTCACAAACCCCGGCTGACGCTGCCCGGTTGGGCGAGCAGACGTCCCGTGGACGAGGCGCGTCGGCAGTCTGGTTGTGGCAGGTTTGGGGGGCCCGGCGGTGGAACCCCATTTGCGAGACGCTGTCAGGGGCGTGACGCGCCGTCAGGCGGGCTCGGGCGGGCGCCCAGACTGGATCGCGGGATTGGGACAGGCGGCAGGTGGCGGCACGGCAGTGCCGCGCATGACAGCCGCACCTTCCGACCGACCGGGGGCCCGCTGGGTCTGACGCATTGGCTGCGGTCTGCTGGCAACCAAAGTTGCGTCGCATGTGATGGGTGACCAGAAACGGGTTGATGTGTGGAGCGGGGAGGTGTTTGCAGTGGCGCGGCCCAAGCCCCCGCTGCGACAGGCTGTCCTCGCACCCTGAGCGTGGCGGCCTCCGCACCACTGTACGTTCTCTTTGGGTGCACGGGAAGTAGCAGTCGGGGAGGCCCACCCAGATCGGGCAAGGCGTCCACATTCAGCGGCGCGCTGGGTGGTGCAAGTTTTGAGGTGACTCCCTCACAAGGAAGCAGACAGCTCCGCCTGGAGAGCACATTCCCACACCCGCGTCCAGAGCAGCAATGGCCGCCTCTTTTGGCCGCACAGCTGCACAGGACCTCCATCGAACTTCACGGTGTCCATCGTCACGGCCCGCAGACTGCCCATCCAAACGCGTTTTGGATGGGCTTTGGATGGGGATGGATGGGCTTTTGGATGGGGATGGATGGGCGTTTCCTCCCAACCAACGCAGGTTTGGACGGGGTATGGTTGGGGATTTGGATGGGCGTTTCCAGCCGATGGCGTAGTCACCAGTTCCGCCCTTGAGTGTGCTGACTCGCGAGGCCCGCGAGAGGGACATCGTGTGATCCTCGGCAGGCGCGGCCGTTTCAGAAGCACAGGGGCCTGGCCGTTGAAGAAGTTTGGCCTCATTGGACGCTTGGCCATCAGATTCAGCCAATGCCGTGCGTGCAGAAGAGACAACAAGATGCTGACAGCTCGCCCGGTAGTAAGAGACCAGGTGCGTGCACATTTGCGCGTGCTATTCCACGGCTGCTGTTGGTAGGCTTTGTACGGCACCAGGTACGCCAGGACACTCGGTTGTGTCTGTACGGAGTGCATGCGAGCGGTGATGTCAATGACCAGCACGGGCGACGGGAGCAGCCACCCAAAAGCAAGCAACCATCAAAGAACAAGCAGCCCTACCGGCTGTCATCACGCCCCCACAACAGCGCACGCGCTCTCAATGTCCACACACCTAGCCCTCCTCCTCGTCGTCGTCGGCGTCACCCTCGTCGCCGAGGACAGAGCTGCCCCCGTCGTCATCATCCGTGTCACTGTTGACACTCGCGGAAGTGGACGTGCGGCCGCCGACGTTCTCGCTCCCGTCCCCGTCGCTCCCATCCCCGTCGCTCCCCACCCCGTCACTCCCCCCCACGTCACTCCCCCCCACGTCACTCCCCGCTCCATCCTCCTTCAGGCCAATGATCGCCGCCCCGGCACAATGGTCCTCATCGTCGTCAAGTACGAGCACGACACCCGTGGCCGGTGGGTTCGATATCCCGTCGGAGGCGCGACCGTCATCGTCGGCGCCGACGCCGTAGTCGTCGCGGCAGTTTCTCGTTGCCACCGGCGAGGCACTCTTGGTTGCTGGTCGGCGGGTGACGCCGTCGCCGGCGCTCGCCGATGTGTGATGAGCTCTGCCGGAAGGGGGCAACGAAGACAGGGTGGAAGGGCGGCGCGACGCCGCGTCCGTGCGATTGGTCGCGCGGGGGCGGTCAGCAGACATCGCGAGATTGCCGGTGACCGCATTGTCGGCCGGCACCGGCGACGAGGCCCCGGGTGCGGTGAAGACCCAGCCGCCGGTGGCGGTGCGGACGACGATGTCGGGGTCAATGGAGTCCGTGATGCGGTAGCCGCCATGAATGTTGTTGTCCTTGTGATTCTTTGACAGGTGCTTGATGGAATGGGCGAATTCGTCGACCCAGTAGCAGTAGGTACCGCTGCCGTTGCCCTTGCGGCGGCGCTGGCGGTGGCCCAGCGCAATCTCGAACTCGTTTCGGACGAAGCTTCCGATCAGCGAGTAGTGACCAACGGTCATGTCGACGTGAAAGCGGCCGCCCGCGCTCGTGTCCTTGATAATGCGGGAGCTGCCGCCGATTTTGGTGAACAGGTTCTTGGCGGCGGCCACAACGGCCTTCTGGCCTTTGTAGGAGGTGAGGAAGCTGTCGTCCTTGTACCACTTCTTCGCCTTGCTGCGGGACATCGGGTTGTACTCGAACCCGAGGACCTTGAAGTATGGCTTAAGGACAAACTCCCGCAGTTGAGCCATAGCATGCGAGATGGTCGCGACAACGACGGTGTGCGGCCGCTTCAGCGTGGGAGCCGCATTCTTCGTAGCTGACGGGAAGTAGATAAAGTCCATCAGGTAACTGTGCGCGGCACCGGGCGTCATGCCAAACACCTTCATGGCCTCGTCGCTGATGCGCGCCGTCGCGACGGCTGTGTCCATCAGGACGTCGCGCGAGACAATGGTGGTAGCGACCAGGCGCTTCACTGCCTCGCGGACGGGGCGCCGGAGCTTGGCAGCATTAACCTCGTTTTCGGGAGCCAGCGCCATGGCGGCGGCCTTCGTCGAGACACGATCAAACATCGGCTTCTCGTCCTTGACTGGCGCTTTGCTCTCGATGTCGCCGCCCCCCCCACCGCTTCCGCTACCGCTTCTCTTGCTGCCTCCCGTCGCGCCGAGGTTCTTGACGGCGAGGCGAACGGACGCCACTGCCATGGCTGTGCGCTCGTGGCCTTGACCCTGCGCGTCAACGCGTGCCTCGAGGCGGTTGGTGTTCGCTTTGAGGTGCTCAATCTGCTCCGTCGACTGCTTGAGCGCCGACCACAACGCCTTGTTACTGTCACGCACGACCTTGGCCACCTCCCCCTTCACCAGGACCCAAGCTGCCACTGCCTCGGGCGTGCGCGCGCCCGGGCAGTCGGGTGCAGCGGACCCATCCTCGTTGCACGTTGCACCGTCCGCTTCCTTTGTCGTCTTGGTCTTTTTTGTGGGAGGAGCGGTGGAGACCACCGACGGCGTCTTGCCGTGACGCCGCTTGTTTGCCCCACGGGCTTGTGCGGCAGCGCGTGGACGACTGGGGGCGCGGCAAGGCGGGAAAGGCCCAGAGAGGGACGCAGTCGGCGGCGTCGCTGCCGCCTCCACGGCCGCTGCGGCGGCCTCAGCCGCTGCCTTCTCCGTCTCCGACGCAACGGTGGAAGATGGGGCCGCCGCCCGCACGGCAGGTGTCCACGGTCCGTCAGAAACCTGAGCAGCCGACCACGGCTCCGCCACTGCTGCGGCAGCAGCACTCGGAGGAGTCCAATTGAGCACAATACCAGCGGACGAGAGTCCCAGCGGCGGACCAACGGGCGTGGATGACGCACCTCCGGCCACAGGCGACGCAGATGGAAGGGCAGGGGCCCATGGCGCACTCATTGGCTCAGCTCGCGGGGCCGACGACGACTGCAGCGACGGGATGTTGACGTGCGTGCCGAAGTGGACGGAACGGTTGGGCCCGAGCGGGGTCGGCTGTAGCGCGTGCGGAACGCCGCCGTCTCCGGGCTGGCGCAGGCTACCGACGAGGTTCCAGACAGTCTGGGATCCGTGCTGGACCTCGCCAGCAGGCAGCGGCGCAGCGGGGCCTTGAAACGGCGGCTGCCCGCGGTTGTCGACGTGGTTTGCGACAGGGATCCCCACGGCTGCGCTGGCAGCACCCGGAGCGTCCACCGGCGGCGACGGCGCCGGACAGAAGAAGGAATGGCGGGGTGTTGACAAGTCGGCCGGCGCGTCTGCAGCTTGCGATCCCGGCAAGTGGTAGTGCAGCTGCGGCGGCTGCCCGGTTGTCGAGCGGGGAGAGTTAGCGGTGGCGGCCGCAGCACGCAGTTGGGCGGCCGCCGCAGCGTCACGGTCCGCCAGCCGACGCTGCTCCCACGCTGCGTCCTCAATCTCTTCACGCCGACGCTGCGCCCGCTCCCAAGCCGCCAGCGACGCGGGTGTCGTCGCCTCCGCGGACATACGCGGGGCGATCCCGCTGGGACGGTAGCCGACCATGACAAAATCAGCGCGGGACGGCGTGCACAATAGAGGGAAGCAGCCAGGATGCAGTGGAAACGAGGATAGGGGGGGTGACAAGAGGGGCACGTTGCCGCGCGGATCGCTCAAGTCAGTTGCGAACGGGGGAGATGGTGGACACCAGACAGCTCACGTCTCAGCCCGTTGGACACGCCTTCAAGTACCATTTCGGTGAGAGGCCAGCTCGCACCGTGCCAATGAGAGGGGGGTCGCAAGGGGCGTGCAAGAGCCCCCCTGAGAGATGAAAAAAACGGGTCCAGCGCCACAAGGTGGGAAAATCGCCAAAGCAAACGGCGCTGTGCGGGGCACAGGGACGGGGTGTTGCCACGGGCGTGTGTGGGCGTGGGCAGAAAGCGCGCGTTCGACGGCCAGGCGGGAAAAGGGCCAGAATGCAAGCATACGCGTCGTCCAAGTGTGGCGCGAAAGGGAGAGGGGGCCGTGTCAGTCTGGGTCTTATAAGATCCAACCCTCATCAACCAGGGCCGGAAAGGCCGAATCGCACAACACGGCAGTCCAAATGGAGGAGGGGGGCGGTGATAGGGAGCCGGCGGGCGGGCCCGCAGATAGCTCGCTGTGCAAAGCCGACCGGAAAAAAGCCAAGGGAGCACGCAGAATGGCACTAAGTGGCCGCAAACACCTTAACAACTGCAGGGTCAGGGGTCGCGGGCGGCGCGGCCCGCGGCACGTGGGGGGCGCACAACGCCGTCCAGCGATCGGCGGCGTCGCGCACCAGGGCGACGGGACAAAGCGAGGGCCTGTCAACCGCTGTCGTGTGCGCGTCGTGTCTGTGTCGTTCGTGTCGTTGGTGGCGCGCGAGTCGTCCGCGCAGCGCAGACACGGTGAGTCATCTAAATCGTTTCCATTTCCGGTCGATCGAATGCGATCGACCAAATGCGGTGACAACTAACTTATCTGCAAACACATCTCCCATCCACTAAGTTTCTACCTGTCTGATAATGCCAAAACCAACAACGGCGTGCATGCATCAACCGGAGGGGTTGGCTGAAAGTCGAAGGAGTTTCTGGACCACAATTGCATTTGACAACTCCACGTTCTAATTTCACGATTGGTTTCTTTGCATTCACGCAGTCCACACGCACACGATCGATCCAAAGTTGAGGCTTCTTTGCGGATTGTGGCCTTGGCGGACGTTTGTTGGATAGGAGGGGACCACGGTCTTTCCCATCCGCCGGTTTCTGGATGGGGAGCTGCGTCGTCGCACACCAGCGATCGCAGGGACGCCTTGTTTCTGTCGCGTCACAGCAACCGCGCGCAACCCCACCTCCGCTGACGGCCCCCCCTGGCGTGTGTGCGCATATCGGACGCGACACGCACCCTGCCATTCGCCGCCAGCTGTGCTCGCCACACATCTCCGGGGTCGCCGGCCGCGCGGGACAATGGACTCGCCCGCTTGCAGCAGGCTAACGCCATGCACCTTGCGCGACAGAGTACCCGGTTGCTGGCGGCAATGGCTCACACAACGTGTGGCCTCTGTTGCCCGCCGCCATCTGGTGCCCGCCCACTGTCGTCGAGCTGTTCGCCCTTACTTGGGCAAGGTACGTGTGGACGCGCTGGACGTGGGTGGTGGAGGAGTTCGAGCGCTGCCGTCCCGGCCGCGTCTGTGGGGACCTATCTAGATGAGAGGTGCGGTATCCGGTTAGCATTCTGCTGCTGACGGGCCCGCTCACAGTGGCTGACAGTCTCTCAGCCGTGTCTGTGCGCTCTGCGGCTTGGTGCGCCGCTTTTTACCGGAGCTCGCAGATGCCTGTTGTCGTCTTGCGGATCCCGCCCCTCAAAGTGTTTGGCGGGGTTCACTGGCCCTTGCCATTTGAGCACAGTTCTCTCCTGGCATCATCCGTCTATGAATCGCGGCGCGTGATTAACGCCTCGCCGTGCAACTTGCGTCCGTCAAGAAAGGAGAGCACCAGACGTCCAGACCCCGACCATTGCACCCCAACGCACTCTCTACGCGCACGCTCCCTGTGCCTCGCTATTGGTACGTTCCTGCGGGTAGTGCATTCGTAAGCTCTTTGATGCTCGTACGGAGGGGTGGAGCATGCCTGTACTGTGAGAACACTGCTTAGGTGTGCGCTAGGAATTGATTTGTTGCAATGATGCTCATCTACTGAAGCTCTAGGGTTGTCCTTCTCCTTTTTTCTGTCTATGGTCTCTTCCCACTCATCTGCTGGCACTGCCCCGCCCTTAGCAGTATCAACATGTCGGATATCCCACCGAGGCGACCATTTCTTGTCTGCCCGTGCGGTTTTGAGGCGGAGGTCCCTGCGTCTATTCGGCGGCACCAGTACGGAATCCATGGAGGCCTCATCGGCCACGGCACACAGCTTCCGCGCCGTCCACCCCGCCAATCTTCGACAGCCGATGCTGGCTCCAATGCACGAGATGGGGAACGTGGGGGCGTGGGTTTCGAGGCGACTGCACGGGCTGATGTTCGTGCTGCCGCGGCGATGCGCGGACAAAGACATGCAGACGGCAACCAAGCAGACGACGATTCGGAGGAGCCCCCCTCCGTAGCATCCTCATTTTTGGACGCGGCGCCCACGCCGCCGGCTTCGTCAGACTCGGCATCGACTGCTCAAAGTGCAGTGGAGTCTCAGCTGCGTACAATTTTGGAGCTGACGCGAATCCTCGTTCCCCCAACTGAGGGTGGTGGCGCCGCTGCTGATGCCGTTCCCGAGTACTTGTACTCCTCGGTAGGCGTGCACGTGCGCGCGCTTTACGAGTCTCTCGGCGACGCCAGACGGGCGGAGCCGCTCGTCCAACCCCGCAAGCGCGCCAAGACCGGTCAATTCAACACCGTGCGCCTACGCGCGCTCCAGCGGTTTGTTTTGCAGGTCGGCGGGGCAGGTCTTTCCGAAAGGGACCAGGAGTTTATGTACGAGTTCCTAGACGTTTGGGACCGCACCAAGGCGGGGATGGCTGAGGACGCGGGACACCACGCGACGCTGAAGTATACGTTCCCATCGGTTACTGTATTCAAGAACGCGTTGCGGGACGACCTGGATGCCGCCGCACTCGAAGCGGGATGGAAGAAGGTCAAGCTGGTTGAGGGTGGCGTCACGTATGAGGCGTACTTCCGCGACGTGCTGCAGGTGATCCGGGAGCTGATGAAAAGGAAGGCGGACCGCATTCAACTATGGAGCGGAGTGGCGGGCCCGGCGCCCCCAACGGACCAGCGGGAGACGCCGATGGACGGTGACGCCTTCAGGTTGTGCGAGGAGCTGGTGATGAAGGAGCGGGAGGAGCTCGCCTGCGTCCTCGGTCTACATGTGTTTTCTGACAGTAGCCAGCTGTCTTGGTCAGGAGGTACGTAAGCCGCCCGTTGGCGGATCGGTTCATTCGCGCCGCTCCGCGTCGCGACGGCTTGGTGCGCGACTTGCGTCCACTAGTGGTGCCTTGCGCTATGTCCATCAGCCACTGACATGCGTCTCTTTCGACATCCGTTCTTTCCCGAATCCCTTGGTGTGACGTCTTTTCTCAGCGCACAAATTGTATCCTGTTCGCGTCCGTCTGGTCAACGACGTGTCTGAGTCAGTTGAATGGGTCACCGTAGCCTATGTCCCCATCGTGCGGAAGCTCCAAGAGCCAGGGGCGGACGAGAGAGCCAGAATTCGTCGGTGCGGGATCCTGCAGCGGGTCATCTACGCGGCATTCACGCATGTCATCGGTCGGAGCCACATTGGTTTCCGCGTGAATGTCAATGGGCAAAAGGCGTTGGCGTTCCCGCGCGTGCTGTTGTACGTCTGTGACCAACCGGAAGAAAGGGCGGTGCTGGGCTTGAAGGCCGGACAATGCGCGCACCCGTGCACAGCATGCATGGCCAAAGTGGACACAATCGGGGCGGCCCAAGCGGTTGACGCCGAGGACCGCAATGTGATCAACACCTTATCCAATCAATTGGAAGCGTACGAGCACTCACGGCGACAACGGCATCGCCAACGGCGCGTGGCTCTCGGCGCGCTGGATTCCACGTCAGGCGGCGTGCCGGGCTTGGCCGGCATGGCCGGGCTAGGTACGGCGCCAATGCTGCTCTACAAGATGATTGGGTTTGATGTGCTTCATGTACGTTTTCTGTCACGTTCGCTTCTGCGCTTGAATACACTCTTGACGGCCGTACCGACCTCCCCACCGCTTTGCATTGGCATCAGCCACTGACAGTATGCTACCCTGCGGTTCTACCTTCCTCATTTGTGTTGCCTTTCTTTGTCAGGTGCTCGATCTGGGAGTGACTCGTATGCTCGTGCATCGCCTGGTACGTGTCTTTCCTTATTTATGTAAGGGCAAGAAGCCGCCAGCGGGGTCTGGAACGGCAACGCGGCGGATCGCTTTTCGGCGGCTGCTCCGCCTTAGCAGACGGAGCAAAGCTTGCAGGACACCACCCGGGTACGTTGGCACATCTCATGCATCATGGTCTCCGGTTCTGTATCTACCATCTGTTTGCCTTCTACCGCCACGCTCTCTTAAACTCTCGCTCCCACATCACGGCGAATTCGTGCATCTGACCCATACATGTGGCTATGGCATCCACGCTTGTCTGTCCATATGACTGTGCAGATATATCGTGAGAGCCAATGAGAAGCAGGCGGTGTTCACAGGAAAGCAGCAGCGCGACGGCGTCGCCATTCTGGCCTTTATTGTGGCGGGCCTTTTCGGCCCAGTTGGCGATGAGGATGGTGCCGGTTCTTTTGCAGCGGAGCACGACGCGGAGCGCGAGGCAGCGGCTGCATCGGCCGACGCAGCTGGATACGACGCTGACGGAGACGATGACGCTGCCAGGGTCGGCCGAAACTTCGTGTTCGACTGGACAGCGTACCACAGCGTGTGGGGGGATACCCCCGTCCACGTCGCAGTTACCTCCATGTTCGCTGAGTATGCCGTTCTTTATGCCCGTATTGCCGGTCGAACGACCTCGGCGGTGCCGCCCCCAATGACAATGTCGGAGGGGTTGGCCATTGACGAGCAGGCGAAGAACTTTGTGAACAAGTTCGTCACCCCTATCCTTGGCCACATTGCCTCGGTCAAGATCCACAAGCTGCTGTGTCATGTGGCCGACGCCATCAAGTGGCACGGCAACATGAGAAATTGTAACACGGCGAGCAATGAGAGCCAGCACAAGACCGACAAGTGCTTCTATCAGCGAACGACAAGAAACTTTGGTACCTTTACCCGTGAGCTTGTGTGCCACGCCCACGGCGCGCGGACGATCGTCGCTGGGCACGCCAAGGCCGACGAGGCCGCTGCCGCGGCCTGGAGCGCAGAACTGGCTATGCGCGCGGCTTCAGCGGACGGCGCAGTGGGACGGCATCGGTCGAGGCCTGCGGCACGGGGCACTGTCGCGGCTGCGGGCAGAATAGGGCCGGGTGCGGCGTCGACGGCGGCCGGCGTGGACGCTGCCGAGGCGGCTCGGGCGACTGTCGTCGGCCGGACGACTGATGCAGAGCGGCGGCGGCTGCAGAAGCGGATGTACAACGTGACCGAAGTGTCGGTTGGCCAGTTGGCCGGTCGCCCCGACTTGGCCAACGTCGGGGCGCTACTTAAAATGGCTGCGCACCGCCATGTACGAGTTGCGACCCGCACGCCAATACAGGCCGAGTTCGATTGCGGTTCTCGCGTGCAGCAGTATTTGCGTGCCGTCGAGAACTACCTCGGGGCACCTTGGTACGATGCCGTCTTGTACAAGCCGGGGGGCGACCGGTCCAAGCTCTGTATCGGCGAGCTCCGAGCCATCGTGCGGGGACCGAAGGGCGATGCAGTGGTCTTGGCCGCGATGGAGCATGTGGCGGCGGAGCCTCTGTGTCCATTCGTGGCGCGCGGATGTGTGCGTCTTAAGTGGCGTACAACCGAGAACGCGTCGGACATCACGCTGAGGTTGGTGCCAGTGGCACATATCCAGCGGTTAGCATTTGTGGTACCTGACTTCGCGGACCTGGCCGCTCGCCGAGGAGTCGACGCACCGTTGCCGTCAATGGACAGCCCGCTCCAGGAGCGCCTCGACATGCGCTTTTTTCTCAATGTCTTTTTCTCGTGGGATGCGAAGTAAAACGCGTCGTGGTGCTTGTACTTGGTGCCACCGCGCCGCCGCCGCCGAGCTCTCTGAGAACGAGTGGTCGTCTCTTATGTCCCACCAGATGCCCCCCCCCACCTGCTCGCCCTCTCCCCCGCCCAGACGGCAGTAGGCCCGCCGCATCAATGACCAGCAACCCAACCCACGTGTTGTTTGCATTGACGACACTCGCCACCATGACCGCCGCAAATGCCATGACCAGTACGACCGTCCTTCCCCCCCCAGTGGTCCTCACAATCGTCCGCGCCACGCTCGTCATTGGCGGGCAACGAACCCTCATGGGTTCCAGCACTCCTAGGCCCATTGTTCAAGCACCGCGGCGAGCCCCGCCGCTCTCGGCCGTCACGAAGGCGAGAGGAGCCCCACACCCTGGCTGACCGAGGCGAAGGTGTTACTCGATCTGTGTTGAGGACAACGCTGGGTGAAGGCGAGAGCAGAGGGGCGGTCACAGTCACGAAGTCTGCTGTAAGCCTGGGCCAAGAGAACGGTCCACATCCTGACCCGAGTCTCGTGGACAACGCTGGCCCAATTAGGACACGAGCCACCTCCGCGGTGCCGCGCGAGGCAAACACAAAACGCACGTGCGGCACAGTTAGGTAGTGACTTGTGACAGACCCTCGGTCGAGGAAGCCCATCCAAACCGAGTTTGGATGGGAAATGCGGGGTCTCCCAGAAGGGTCAAAAACGCCCAACGGAATCGGGTTTGGATGGGGGATGGGCTTGGATGGGGATGGATGGGCCTGTCTGCGGGCAGTGACGATTGCTGGCCAGTCCGTTTTGTTGCCGGGCGCTGCTGCCACTGTAGAGGTGGTGGAACGGTCCAATCAACATCGTCACAAGGCCATAGGATGGCGTTACAGGATCATTCTGTATGATCAGACAAAACCAGGATTCAACAGTGATTGTCCTTGATGTGTCTCCAACTGGTCCCCCGGCGGTGGTCGTTGACAGCGTTGACAGTTGTTAGGCCGGAATGGTTGGTTGTGGGACACGGGAACCTCGAACGGCTTGCGTGGCGAGTGTGGTTCAACCACTCCAGACGGTCTTGGCCGGCACCAATTGACTCGTTGGCTCACCCCGTCGAGAAGGCTGCTTGGGTTGGCGGGAATGTAGGCGCCCGTCTCGAGGCCAACGGTGCATACTGCGCGGATCAATCATGCTAATTACACATGAGGGACATCTCCTACTTTGACGTCCCAGTACTGGTCCTCCGAAGGGCCGACGGCGGAAGCCGTCGGCCCTTGGACGCGGTGCATCCGGTGCGCCCCCTCTCCGCCGCTAAAACGCTTGTCGCCAGACGCTACTTGCCTTTTCTCGCAGGTGGCACGACCCTGCCCTCTTCAGTTAGCCGAATGCCGTGCTTTCAGAGGCATTTCCTGATCCGAAGAAAGTGACCTCCCACGGAAAGGTCGCGACCACCCCATGAACAAGGGACTGGCGGACGTCCGCAATCGAGAGGAACCTGTGGATATACCCTGCCGTCTAGGATCTCGAAGGTAGCTATGCCTCGCTGAGTTGCTTCTGTTCCGGCTAGCCGGTTGAGCGCCGCTGCCGACAGCCTCGGTATACGCTGGCGGCAGTCTAGCTGGCGGCGAGGCACGTAGGCCTGCAGAAGGTGGGGGTTTATCACACATGGCAACAGCAGAGAGTTTGAGAATCCCCAGACGTTTCGGGCGGGAGGGCCTTTCATGTCGCTGGACCGGGGCCTCTGCGTGACCGCTGCCGCCACCAGCCACGACCGCTGCCGCCATCAACTTGACGTTCTCTCGCTCTGGCACGTTTTCCTCCCAAGCAAAAAACCACTTAATGTAGTGGTGAAGGTGAAACGGTCGGTGGGTGCCGAATCTAGAGTGGCCGCCGCTATGACCATGACCTCATGCGGTGGGGGGCGACGATCCACACCAGCTGCGGCATGCCCACTGCCTCAAGTGCAAGTTTCTGATAGAGGCCGCATAGGCGGTTGGTAGAGGCGTCGTGTGGTGTGGAATAGGCCGGCACCGAGTCCGGTCGCCGAGGCTTGCTTGAGCTCGTGACCCATTTTCTCGTGGCTCGATGAATTGGAAGACGACGAACTCTCTGCCGGCTGTGTCGGCAGACCACCGCTTCTCCGTCCCGGGCCTGATTCTATTCGAATTTGGTCGATGAACATATAGCTGCCGGCGTCAGCTGCTCGCCGAGCAGCCTTGGCCACGGCGGCGGGCGAGCTGGAACAACGCCACTGTCCGCCGTCTGTCGACCCTGCCAGTCTCCCTCGCTCCCGTTTGGCCGCTGCCCGAGGGTCGCCGCAGTGGAATCGGGGCATCCGCAGCGGCGGCACAAAGCGGTGCGACGATCGAGGAAAAAACGGGCCGAGCAGACGACGGGAGGGCTACGGGGGGGCTGGCACGCCGACCCGCGGCGGCGACAGCAGGGGTCGGGGCGGTGGCGGCAG
>ENA-ORXU01002311-ORXU01002311.1-marine-metagenome-genome-assembly--contig:-NODE-2311-length-13253-cov-5.026791_pt1 | contig 13253 bp, 18 predicted proteins | sample MGYA00237869_ERZ511484 | MGnify/ENA metagenome assembly ERZ511484
TCCGGGGCGGGTATTCCCCGACAGGACTACCCGGCGACACGGTTTGGCTCGCCCTCCCCCCAACTGGGTGGGGTGGGTTGAGCGTGTTGTCACAGACACGACCGACGCGCCCGTACCAACAGGGGCAGAAGAACGCAACCCACACGCGCGCAGCACGGACGCACCGAGCACCTGCTTGACGCGACCGTCGAGCGGTTGACGGCGCCGACGCCGAGACGGACGGGGGTGGCCAGCTGCAGCGCGTCTGGATGCATCAACCGCCAGGACGTCCGCCATTTCTCCCTCCTCCCCACACGAATCGCCGACTGCTTGAGGAGGTGGCGCTGGAATCCGCCGCCTTTTAGGGGCAGGGGCGTGGGAGGCAGCTGGGGCGCCACCCGATGGTGAACCCCTGAAGACTGATGCCGCCGCGCCCAGCGGACCGCCGTGCAGCACGCGCGCGCTCCACTGCCGGTCGACCGGCATGCAGTTGGACCCCGCGGTGAAGCACTCCACGACGTGACCGATCCGGCGAACGGGAAGCGAGGCGAGGTGAGCTGAAAAAGCCGGTGCAGGAGCGTCACCGCCTCCAAAGGATGACACCACCGCCAAGTGGAAGCGCGGCGGCTTGCGGCACGCGGCCTGGTCCGGCGCCTCGTCTGGCGCCTCGTGCGGCATGACGACCGACGGAGATCAGCAAAACGGCTGAGACTCCAGTGGGGCACGAGGTTGAGACAAGCGGCGGCAGCACCGTCTGGCGTCACCGCGGCAAAAGGAAGCGTGAACAGGGAACGCGGGCGTCGTTGGGCGGCGACCCGCTCGGCCGGCGCACGTGACGCACCGGACCGCGGCAGCACCGGGAGGATCGGTACACAAACGGAGGGCGGGTTGGTGCGCAGACCCCGGGGGTAGACAGAAACAGCGATGAGGAAGGAAGGGACGAGCCGACCCTCCCTCGGTGAGGGGGGGGGTCGACCATGGCCGACTGACCTGTCAAAACGGTCAACAGATGACAGTTCGCAAGAGTGGCGCGCACGAAGCGACCAGGGGGGGGTCGCGCACAGGACATGTACAGGGGGGCCCCCAAAAGGGCCACAAACAGCCATGCGGCCCGGGGACCGCACCCAGCAATTGCCGGACCGCATATCGGACCCGTGTGCCGCCCTTCCGGCCTCCGGCAAATGTTTTGTGCGTCGCGACCGGCGTCCACGCACCATTTGCGGGGGGGGGCGCGCGCAGCAGCCGTGCAGGGGGCCCCCCAAAAGGGCCACAAAAAGCCATGCGGCCAGGAGCCCGGAGCGAGCAATTGCCGGTCCACATATCGGACCCGTGCGCCGCCCGGCCGGCCACAGGCGAATATTTTGTGCACCGCGATCGACATGCACGCACCAATCAGGGGGGGGGCGCGCGCACAGGACCCGTACAGGGGGGCCCCCAAAAGGGCCACAAACAGCCATGCGGCCCGGGGCCCACACCGAGCAATTGCCGGTCCACATATCGGACCCGTGCGCCGCCCTGCCGGCCGCAGGCGAATATTTTGTGCACCGCGATCGACATGCACGCACCAATCAGGGGGGGGCGCGCTCACAGGACCCGTTCAAGGGGGCCCCCAAAAGGGCCACAAACAGCCATGCGGCCCGGGGCCCACACCGAGCAATTGCCGGTCCGCAAATCGGACCCGTGTGCCGCCCTGCCGGCCGCAGGCGAATATTTTGTGCACCGCGATCGACGTGCACGCACCAATCAGGGGGGAGCGCGCGCACAGGACCCGTACAGGGGGGCCCCCAAAAGGGCCACAAACAGCCATGCGGCCCGGGGCCCGCACCGAGCAATTGCCGGTCCGCATATCGGACCCGTGCGCCGCCCTGCCGGCCGCAGGCGAATATTTTGTGCACCGCGATCGACGTGCACGCACTAATCAGGGGGGGGGGCTCACACAGCATCCGTGCAGTGGGTCCTCCAGAGGGGCTACAATCAGGCACTCGGACCCGGGCCTGAATGCTGCAGTTGCCGGTCCCGAGATTGCATGCAGCATGCGCTATGACAGTGGGCTGGCAGCCACACAGGTTTTCCGCATTTTGGTTTGGTCCACTGGCTCGCTTGGATTGGGGTGGTGCCGGATCCAACTGACACTGCTCGGCCGACTGTATCAGCTGCACAGGCGTCTCGGGCCCTGTTGCGTCATGTCTGCGACTCTTTCTGGTCCTCTGGTGTTGCTTGTGGCGGACCTGGCCTCAGACAGCAAGTGTCAGTCTGTGCTCGTCGGGCTGTCTGGGGCCATTGATGTGCCCACATGTCTGTGTCTGGCACGCATCCGGCTGGCCGCGCATCGTGCCTGGTCTGGCGACGTGCCGCACATGGTCTGTGCTCGGGGTGCCTACTGTGCGATCTGATTGGGCGAGGTGGTTTCACACGTTGAGTCCCCTAGATTCATGGGATCGCTGTTGCGCCGGTTTCCTTCACGGTAATCCCGATCACCTAGGCTCCACAGTCATTGCCGCCACGGAGGTTATATTCTCGTTTCTGGCGGCGAGCACATCCCGTATACCGGAAAAACACCGAGACACGCCGTCCAAAGCCCAGTGGGCCTGCTCACTGACCGAATCAATCAAATCTTCGCGCATGATGCCGATTGGGCGGCTCTTGCTCGACTTTTCAACAGGTAAAGCAGCTGAGATGACGTTGCCCTCGGTCGACTCGGACCGCGACCCCGCCTCCAGGTTGACAGTCTCGTCGCCTACCCTAGTTCCGTCATCTGCCACGGTAGAGCCGGCCACGGTGGCCAGCCAAGGGTGCGACCGGTGGCCCAGGCTGGTATCTGATCGGCCGCCCGCCGATGCCCGCCTTTTCGGGCAATTTTTCAGCACCTGAGCAGCAAAGATGCTCCGGAAGACAGGCGCTGGCCGCAGCTCGTCTCTATTGCTTTTGATCTTGTTCTGGTTCCGGTAGACCGTCATGATGTTGGCGAGGGAGTCTCTCTCTGTCTGCCAAGAAGACGGCTTGAACTGCTACTTCACCGCTACGTTCTTGTGCGAAGCACGGCGGAGCCACGTACAGCGATTTCGGAGAGCGACTTTGGTCCACGACGTAACAGCCTCGGACTGCGTCAGACAAGTCGTCGTCACAAGGCCCCAGAAGAGCTGTTTGCCCATTCCGTCGACCCTCTCCGATGCGTTGACGTGAGAGCGCGCCAGCGCCCCTTCCTCGCTGGGGTTGAAATTCTGTCCACGCGAAGGTCGGCGTGGCGTTGTGGGCGCTGCAGGCTCCGTGTCGTCAGCGGCGTGGTTATGCACGTGTTTTGAAGTTTTGTCGTGAGGAGCGGAATCCGCTGCGAATGACGTCAAAGCGGGTACCGGGAACAGGTCGGTGGGAGGATGAGGGGTTCTCTTTGGCGCGTCGTCTGGGAGACGGCCGCAGCATGTCGGTGCAACGCCAGTGCCATTCACCTCCCACAGCCACTGGAGTGTTGCTCGCGAGAGTCAAAGTACAGATCGTGGAGGACTCTGAGTCGTACCTCAGCACAATTACCGGCACGATGGCAGTTGCAGGTCATCTGATCTGCTTCCACCCTGGATTTCCATTGGTCAACGAGTTTGGCGAAGACATTATCTTTCGCCGTACTTCTCGCCATCCTGTGCAGATTTGACAAAGGCGATAGCGCCATGGCTAAAACTATGGAGAAGTGGCGCACCGACAGAGATGCCCTGCGTCATCCTTCATAGCACAATGGCGAAATGGCGGACCGATAGACTTGGTCATAGAGGAAGCCCAGCGGCGCGGCTTCGGAACCAAACTATAGTGCAACATTATATTACGGTGCGGAAGGGTGCCCAGCGGTCAGATTTATAGTGCATAATCCGCACCAAGTGTTGGGATTGTGTTGATCCGACACCATCCGGTGGTATGGTGTCGGATCTGCACCATCCCAACGTTGGTGCAGCGTATCGGGGACACCCCCGCTCGAAAGGTGTTCAACACTTGGACTGTGACAGGCCTCACCAAGAGTATCTCGGCAAGGGTATTACGTGAGTATAGTTTTCGGGTTTATTCTCGTACCCGTGGAATATTTCGACGCGTCGCCCGGCGATGGGACGTCCCCAGATACTCGCGACATCGAGTCACCAAGGATATCCATGAGTTCTTCCCGTATTCTCGATTCATGAGAAGTCGATACCCTTGGCTAGGGTTCGCAGTAGCGCCCCCTATGTGAGGGGCGTGGGGCGCAAGCACGCCCCAATTACGCCCTAACAGCAGCCTATTGAAGGTTGGTGACGCCCTCTATACGCCCCAGGTAGCACCCATGAATACTGCGTTTTACAAGTAGAACCCTTTGATTCCACGGTTCGTCTACAATCGTAGCCGCCAGTTGACCCAATTATATATTTACTGATGGCAGCCTGGGGTCGCTACTGCTGAGTCCCCGTCAGTATTAGTCCCCTGCAATATGAAGCTCAACCACCACCACGCCTACAACAACACCCTTCACGGTACAGGCGCTCTACTGTCGCAAGGTACCACACCACATCGAAGACTTCACCCCGCTCAACGGCCTTGCGCTGCGATACGCGACGATGGGGATCAGCACCCCCGTCCCCCGTCGGATCCGGTGCAGAGGCTGTGGCCCATTGACGGCGCGTTTCGCTCCCATCTTCTTCACACGAAGCTGCGTGCTGGGCACCAGGCAATCATGTCCTTGACATAGTGGAAGTATCCATGCTGTATGCCCGCCCTATCCGAGCCTCGGCGTCGAGGGGCACGGGGCGTGAACAGCATCCTAACAGCGCCCTAACAGCGCATTAACAGCGCCCCTCAATAGCGCTCTGGGTGCTCTTCCAAGACATACCCTTGGCAGCATCCTGCGGTGCGGCGCCGTGACCACGTCAGCCGCCTGACAACAACATACCTCCCGAAGACACACGTTAACTGACATTCCGGATCTGAATTCCAGCCAAATGGAATACGCACACCCACGCGAAACATATACATGGATACCGACAGCCCAAACTTTCAAGGGTATTGCTGTCTTCCCAATTTTGGCCGATGTGGTCAAAGTCAGGAAGGGGTCTTGGTTAACTGCCCATTGGTCTATCGACTGTATTCGGCTGAGTAGAGGGCTGAGACGCTGCTTCACACTGTTGATCACCCCTCTTGACATCGACGGAATCGGCCAAAATTGGGAAGACAGCAATATATACTCTGGATATCCAGTCCGCCAGGTTTGGAGAATACTCATACTGAGACGTCTGAAAGTCTGTCGCACTGCCAGCCAATACTCAGTGCACCGCCGGATGGATTTTCATTGCCGGGATAAGTCGAAATTTGCGGGCTTGTGAATCTGTATCGAGAAGACACGAAAGAATGTATTGAGGTAGCCGTGCAAAGCTCCTGTGAGATGGCCTCAGCATGCTTCTGAGGATCATGTGCACAACAGTTAGGGTTGTTATTTGAGCCCCTATTTGGGTGGCGCTGAGCGTATTAGCGCCCTATGCGCGCCTTAACAGCGCCTACCAGTGCCCCCAGCGCCCTAAGTGCCCTCGGTAGCCCCCCATCAAATACAGCTGCAGCCCACCTTGCTTTTTCAGATCGAGGAGTCGATTTCTTGTGAATAACCAGTTTCAAGGAGACTTGACCTCATCTGGTCTTTCCGAAGCAGCTGACGGAGGGATCGTGATCAAAGAACAGCGCCTCGGCTGTTGATGCTGGCGCCCAAGTTACGGAGCTCAAAGGGCGTTGTTCAGGCGGCCGCGCCCCATTCTCCCGGTATGAACAAAACGTCGTTATTGCGTCGATGGATCGAATCAGAGCACGGCTCCCTTGAGGAAAATACCCTCGACAGCATTGTTGCAAGGCGTGGTCAAACAGCACCCCTCCCCCCAGATGACCTGTTTTGCAATGCTCGATTCTGAGGAGCCCTGACAAGGCAGCATTCCGGATCGAGGCCAGCTACTGGTCAATCCTAAAACTGTTAACTAGCGCCCTAATAGCGCCCAGCAGGTGGGGGGCGCTGGGCGTAAAAGCGCCCAAATCGCGCCCTATTAGCGCCCTATCTGCGCTCCTTATGAGCGCCCCAAGGCTCACATAACAACCCTAACAACAGTCCCGTGGATTGGCAAATATCCTACACTTCAGATTACCTGATTCTCGAGATACGTCTATCATTGGACAGTTCATCTCTACAATTTCTGTACTCGTTTTACGGACCATCTTCGGGACTGGTTCTGGGATCGTTCCAGAAGCAGTGTAATCCTGGCCCATAGACCATCTTGCGGACTGTCCTTCAAAAAACATATGAGGACATGTCCAACCGATTGTCTGACTGCATCTTCTGCAAACAAAAAATGTCTGCCCGTTCCGCCAACAGCGTGAACAAAAGACATGTTTCGACATACCCGCCATTTTGACCAAAGCCCATCGCGGCCGCTGACGCATCACTTGTGCGACTGTGTGTTTTATTGCGAGTGTTTCTGACATGTGATAAACCGGGGGATTGCGAGTTCCGGACGTGCTGTGCTACGACAATAGGCGACGAGATTGCGTCTGAGCTGAGAACGAATTTACTGGGCGTGAGGGAGACCCAATCATCCATACATCAGGAATGGATGTGTCCGGGACTTCACGATTTCCTCGATGTGCGAGCCGACGCATGTTTACCCAGTTCCCATCCCCTCTGCGCCGGGCAACAGCGTGTCGGTCGCACGACTACCAAGTCACATTGAGGCTCTTTCTGCACACGCTTCGTGGACCAGGAGCGACGCTCCATGGGCAGTTCTGGCTCTCTGATCGGTTTCGGCAGAGCTTCCTCACGACATCATTCAAAGTAGTCCAGGCTATCATCTACGATCGAGTCCTTGAGGCAGGAATCTAGATCAATCTTGCGCACTAGTTAACTCAATCCTCGACGACGATCCCCAAGATGATTATACTCCGACGCCAGAACTGTCCTAAGCACGATCCCCAAGATGACGGTACTCCGACTTCATGACAGTTCTCAGCACGATACGCAGACCGATAAGAACCAGCAAATCGGAATGATCCTTCATAAGCATTTGGCAGCAACTTCGCCGGACAATTGCCGAATCTCCAGGTGCTGGTGTGAGGATGATTCCCACTGAATATCGGTGCAGACAGTCTTCGAGCACTTCTGAACTCCACTGCGGGCTCTATCCCCAAGATCAACCAAAAGTGGGCATAATCTGATCCCATGATCAATGTTCCGCAGGTCTGCGAACCGTCGGTGGGCGTGTTTGAATCTAGCAGATCTCAGTTATAAAGAATCGGGGACCAAACGCTGTGTTACTAGATCAGAGCCAAATACCGTACTCGCGGTCAAACTGATACTGCAGTCTACTGACTTTTGCCTGTCCAGGACGGCACAGGAACAACAGCTGGATCTTGTTTTTCTGACATAAGTTTTTACCTTCCATGTCCAGTCTACATTTTGACCAATTATTATTTAAGTTGAATGACAAGTGAATCGGTCGTCGTCGGTGATTGGATTTAGCGTCATCGTCACCGTCGTCCGACGTCGGCTGCTCCGTCACGCGGGCACGTCTCATCGACGTCTGCTCTTCTCGAGTCTTCTCTACACGCCCAGCGCAGCCGATGACCAGGAATTCCAGTGGCGCTAGCGTAGAGTCAGCCGGTGCTGCCGCTGATACAGGTACGCGCCTACGTTTGATACCATGATTGCGTCATGCGCGTAGGTCAAGAGGATTATGCACTACGTGGAGCTGGGCCGGAGCGGGTAGCGTGGGTCATAGTTGGAGCAGACCTCCATTTTGAGCAGGGACTAACTGTGTCCCAATCACAGCATCGTGGTTTACAATATTTGGTTCGCTGATTGTCATCGACACCTGATGCCTTCTGCAGTGGTCGGTGCGGGTGCCTAGCGGTGTGGCCTGAGCCGTGTCCCCGGGCGCAGATCCTCCCGCTGTCTAATCGGACTCGAGGACAACATCAAACACACGTGCAAGAATCCATCATGTGGCCCGCGCTCGGCCACGTGCGTTGTATGCGACGAGGTCGGTCATAAGCCAGACAATGTTGACGTCAAGATCATTCGAGGCAGAGAGCAGCTTTGGTCGTGCCCCTCGTTCAACATGTCGAAGATGCAGACTCGTGTACTGCCGAAGCTCCCCCACCTTCCTTTCACGGAGCACAGTAAAAAGGAGGCGGCTAAGGGGCACAAGCGCACGCTCAGCGAGATCATCCCGGACGGCGGAGAGCGATTTGGGGCACACGTGGCGCGGTCCATTTCTTCGACCTCACCGGGCTGGGTGGAGCGGCGGCATCCCCAGACTTGCGAATGGCGGGGGGCGTGGCGGCAGCCTTGGAGGACGAGGGAGCTCCCCGTGCAGCGGCACGCTCGATGGGAGCTTTTGTGTCCAATTTTTCCACTCAACCGGCAGGTGCCAGATGTCAGCCGATCCCGGGGCCTGTTGCGGCGGCAGTGGAGGCGGGTCGGCCCAGAGAGATGATGATTGACGCTTTGAAGAAGGCCCTTACAGAAGCTCCGAAGTACTCGGCTGGCACGCGGTCGGGTGCCCGGCGGCGGAACCAGGAGGCCGGTTTGAGCGGCGGCCGCTCGTGGTGGCCGCTCGAGTGGTTCTGAGGAGGTGCTGGGCAGCGCCAACCCATTATTCCACGCCAAGGGGCGGGACCTGAAGAGTGCGTTGCGTCTGTAAGTCGATCTTCTGGACGGGCCGGAGCTCTTTTTGGTTAAGGCTGCCATGACAAAAAATTTTGGACCGGGGATGGTGAACGCAGGTGCATCCGTGACTTCTGGGGCGTTTGCGTGCGCGCAGGTGCACGTGGCGCTGATGGAGTGTGCGGAGAGCGTCGGCTTGACTTTACTCGCGGTGTATGCTTCGATGCGTCATTTCATCGTCGGGCCCCGACGTGGGGATGATGACCTGTAGCGCTATTTTTATGACCCGACCGTCTCGTCACCCTCGCAGCGCTCGACGGCCTCTGAATAAGGTAAAAGAACAAGACATGTCTTTCGTGCAACCGCGAACACCACTCCTCTTCGCTTCAAACGCCAGCACCACCATCACATCATCCTTGTCGCGCTTCCTTACCCGAGGGCTCCTATCAAGCGTCACAACAGTCTCACCCCCAGCCCTTCATCTCTCAGGACGACGTCGAGTGACCGCCCCCATTGGTGCTGGTAGCTACAGGGCCTCTGAGCCGGCGGTGGCCATGGCGACGGTTGGCGGCGGCGGCATTTCAGCGGTCGCGACCGCAGGGCCCCCCGTAAGCCGGCGGCACAGTCCGGGCGAACTCCGGGCGGCGCGGCGGCGGTGCGTTGTCGTCATGGGAGGGCACGACAGGGACGCGCCTGACACGTGGTCCCTCCATGACCGCCTCTCGCAACAGCGTGACAGTTCAGGCGCGCGCGACGCCGACACCAAAAAAGGACAACCATCGCATCCCGAGAGCGACAACGACACTAAGCGTGAGCGAACCAGCCAATACGCCAACGGAAATGTTACAAAGCAGCAGCAAGAGCATGTGACTGCGAGACTTGCAGAAAGAAAATTGTTGATGTTCCCCCCCATTGTGTCTCTTGCAGTGAGGGTCACAAAAGCGCGAGACGTGCTCAGAACCGTTCTCTGACGGCGGGAGCGTGTTCAGCGGTCCTGATCTAGCCGGTTCTGTATAGAGAGAGCTCCCAGCTTGGTTTTCTTCGTGCTGCCGCATGCCCCCCACCATATTGGTCGTCGTCACGAAGGGGGGTCTGAAAACACTCCGGCCCGTAACCCTGGTTGTGGTGGTCCGTTTGTGACGCCCGTGGGTGCAAAATTCTACGATAGGTACGTCTATGCTCAAACCGCAGTGATCCGCGCCCTGCCGCTGCTCAGGAAAAGATAGTCGATGGGCCTCCTCGTTTGTGTCTCTTTTCTAGTGAACGTCAAAAATGCGCGAGACGTGCTTAGATTCGTGTTCTGAGAACGGGAGCGTGCCCAACGACCCTGAGTTTCGCGGTTTAGTGTATGAGGAGCTTCCAGTTCGGGTTTTTTCGTGTTGCCGCATGCCCTCCATTATCTTGGTGTGGGTGTGAGAGCAAGTGCTCTTACGTCCCCGGGTGGTTTGGTTGTCTGTGGCTTGTGGTGATGGACCGGTGTCGTGTCAGAGTTGTAGGACGGTGTCTTCGTTATGGGAACCTGTGACATAGCAGGGGACGTCTGTGAAAATGGAGAACTTGTTACCGTTTACGGCACATAGAGGTTTTATCGCCTCGCAGCAGCGCAAACAAACCCACGGCTCATGTTTCCGGTGATGTACAGTAGCATGCTATCTACGGTTCTCATCGGCCACGCGTTAAACTGATCTGGTGAGCACAAGCGTCGCAGGCAACTGCTCCCCACAGAAAAAACATTCATCATGGGACTAATGTCAGGGGAGTAAGGGAGCAACGACAAAACAAACACACCCGCAGCCCTCACCCTTTGCAGGGCCACCTCGTCGTGGGGACGGGCGTTGTCCAGCATCAGGACGCAGCGTGGTGGATTTTCAGCTCAACATCTCTACACACACGCCGTCATGCCGGGCAGCACAAGCGTGGTAAACAAATGAGGAAATCAACAGACGTCTGCTCCGGAGGTGGCCGAGTGATGAACCAGTCGAGCACGCGGTCGTGGGCCATAGCAACAAAAAAACTGGTCCTGGCTCTTGCGGACGACGCCACGTACAGCTCAGACCGCGCGCCACGCACCGACCATGCTAATCGCCGCTCTGCTGCACGGCGCACCCAATGAGCTTCGTCAACGAAGGCGCGGCATCTCAGAGGGATCTGCCGATGGAAAGCCACCCACGCGACCCTCTGGGGCCCCGCTTCCTGAGAAATTTGCCTCCTCGATAATGTTGCGCGTGTACCCGTTCCGGGCCAAGATTTTCCCAACCGAGGCCGGCGACACCTGCACGGCGCCGTCCACGGCCACCGTCAGGGCGTTCACCGCCTCCATCAGCTCGTCCATGAAGAGCTCTGGCTGCTCGCGTACCTCGCAGGCTACGGCATCCCCCAGCGTCGGGTCGTCCTCCACATTGTCCGCATTCCTGTTTTTCTGCTCAGGGTCGTGCTGAAGTGCGCCACCAGACTCATTGAAGTAGCGCAGGAAGCGCCGGGCCGACAGCTCGGAGATGCGCACGCAATGTGCGGCGTCCGTCACGTTCTTTCCGTCAAGTCACACCATCCGCACGAGGTGCTGCCGTGTCTCGGCCGAGAACATGCCGAGCACGGGGTAGGATGAAAAGGCAGGGGGTAGAATATGGGGCAAGAAGAGAAAAAGCAGAGGTGTGGTCGAGAAAGTGCAAAGAGGGTGGACTCGCGCTTGGGGCACCAGACACGAAATGAGACGCCAGCCAGCAAAGCTGAGAGGTGGCAACAGGGACACGGTGAGCGAAAGAGCGCAAATTGCGATGCGTTGACAGAAAAGACTGGCGCGGTGACGTCACAGGCGTGTTCTTCTGCAGGCTGTCCCCCCGGCTCGTGCAAGCAAGCCTTCAATGTGGTCGTCCTTTGCGAAGGCTCCAGCTGGGTGGCGTGTGTGTGTGCGGGTGTACGGGGGGGGAGGCTACTGATGGCGGGCGGGGGAGGCTGTTGCATCTTCTATTCAATCATGGCCATGATGACGGCGATGACAGAAAGCGGTCATGTTACGTCTGGTTGGGGGGAGGGTGCGCTGGGGCACCGCGGGCGACGATGAGGGGTGAGGGGGTAGTTTGTCGTGGATGAAAAGAGTCCTGGACCAAAGCGGTTTCTCAACCAGAAAGCCTGCAAGACAGGGGGTTTGGGAGCTGGGGAGCTGTCGACAAAGGCGTGAGAGAACGTGAGTGACGCCTGATGACTTCGACAAGAAAGCGGATCATTGGCCAACGTGGTGACAAGCAACGTGGACATGCTTATGCTTCAAAAGCATCCAAGCACCTATCGGTTCACATTGGCATGTAGTTTTTGCAAAAGGCACTTGCACGAGCCTCACTAGCAGCCCCCCCTGCCCCCGGAGGAGGTCTTCTATTGATCAACTTCTTGAGCGGAATGGGGGCCCAGGAGAGGACAGCTGGTGCTCCGGTTTCACGTCGAATGGCCCGAAAGACTCAAGAATATATATTCAACATCAAATAACTCATGGAACTGGCTCTAAATACCGTGCGTTCTCGTCATAAGAGAATCGTGTATGAGAGAATATGGGTCGCGAGACTTCCATTCCAGTCCATGTAGGCCACTTCTAGAGATATTTAGCTGGATCAGCTGTCTCTTATGACGAGAACGCACTGTACTGGCCTCGCCTGTTTCCGCCAGACCTTCTCAAACATTTGCTCATCTTTCATGACAGCCACAATTGTCCCTAGAACTGTGTTTCGTTTTGCACAGGCGAACATTGAGCAGACTGCAATATCCTTAGTGAGCCTTGGACTGTGATCAGACACTGTGCATGATGATGAGTCACAACGCTCGCGATCCCGCGCCAAGCGCTCTCCACTTGCCAAGTGTCCCAATTCCTCACTGCCACATCATCTTTGACTGCCACACTGACAGTTCAGCAGGCCGTCACAGGTCCACAGGGCGGGGCATGCCAGCGGCACGATTGGATTTTGTGCTTTTGCACTAATCACCTGCTGGACTACGTTCCCTCCCAGATTGATGTTGACGACCCCGCCTCAGTACCCCTCATTGCCACTGTGCTTCACCGTCCCTCTGCGGCGCCCCCCTCATCGTCCGCCATGGGACCATCTGTGAAGAAGGTGGTCGGTCCGGGGAGTGGTTTGACAAAGTCTTCACCTGAGTTGCTCGCCCTTGCTGAGACGGCCCCCTTCGGCCCTTCGGAAAAAGCCGGAGTCAAAAACCGGCATACTCCTATCGAGAACTATGCCGGAGTTTGGGACGCACCACAGGGCCCGTCAGGGGAACCAAGTATTCCGGAAAAAATCGGAATCAGTGAGACAATGACCGGTGTCTCAGACCTCCTGACGGCAAAAAACCGGCATACCTGCGCAGTGGTGCTTATCGTGTGCTCACGCGCGAACGTGCAATTCTTATAAAAAGCTCCGTAAAAAGCTTGCAGACCCGCCTGGATGGCGTCGGAAAGGGCGATTTCGCCGATGGTCCTGGTCCAACATGGAAGCGGGGGAGAAAAACACCGAGGGGAGGAGAGAAGCAGCGAGAATCAAGGACAATGGGGAACACGGGGGGAGAAAGAAAGAAGAGAGAGCGCGCCCTCCTAGTACTCAACCCTCCACCCGCCGTTGCCCGCCGTTCGCGCCACCAAGCC